>Ga0137451_1000621_pt1 | contig 10970 bp, 11 predicted proteins | sample EasRivERMGT500_2_FD_102336 | JGI IMG/M metagenome (GOLD analysis project Ga0137451, IMG submission 102336) | Soil microbial communities from meander-bound floodplain in the East River, Colorado, USA - East River MetaG ERMGT500_2 | ecosystem: Environmental > Terrestrial > Soil > Floodplain ...
GTGAATTGACTTATTGGATACAGGCGGCTCAGTCAGCATTCAAAGGATCTCAATTATGGTATATGATCAAAGGAGATAATAATTCAAAATATCCCGCTTTTAAAATGGTAATTGAAGCGTTGAAAAAAAATGACGTGTATAAATATAACCTGATCACTGCCCCGGAAGACGCTCCCCCGGGAACTGAGCTTTATAAAGAACGACGTAAAATATCATGATTTTTAAACTTTAAATTTTTTTATATGGCAAGTATAGATACTGGTGGTGGTGATAGCGGTCATAAAAAAGGGCCGGGTGTAAAAAAGGCCAAGAAACTGTCCACCCGTGTGGATATGACGCCCATGGTGGATCTTGGGTTTTTGCTCATTACATTTTTCATTTTTACAACAACCATGAGCAGTCCCAAGGCTTTAAACCTTAATATGCCAAAGGATACGAAGAAAGAGGAAGAACTGAATAAGGCCAAAGAATCAGGGGCACTTACGATTCTTCTTGGTAAGGATAATCATGTTTACTATTACGAAGGACAATTGTTGCCGGATGGTTCGAATTTTAAATCAACCAATTTCCTGGGTATTCGTGATGAAATTATCAATAAGCGAAATGAAGTGATCAAGAATCACGTTCATGACGCCAACTGCCCAAAGATCTGGGCAGAGAATAAAGGAGATAAAAACTCCTGCCTGGATAGGGATCTTGTAGTAGTGATTAAACCTGACCAGGACGCCACGTATAAAAACACAGTCGATATTCTTGATGAAATGACGATCAATAATGTAAAACGTTATGCAATGGTTGATATTACACCACAGGAATATGAGGTGGTACAGGCAACAGAAGGTGGAAAATGATCTCGTATGTGGAAATTAAACCTTTCTGCATCTTAACCTAAACAATTTTAAACCATGGAAGCAAATAAAATCTTAAGTGCAGATCTCCTGGACCTGGTTTTTGAGGATCGTAATAAAGATTACGGCGCCTATGAACTCAGGAAAACGTATAACAAACGCATTTTAAAGGCACTCATTATTACGGCTTCGGTGGCAGTGCTGGCATTGCTTGCCTCATTCTTAGTCAAAGCCCTTCAAAACAAAAACTCAAAATTTGGTGAGCATGAGATCACTCTTCAGACTATAAAACAGGAAGAGGAAAAGAAAGTGGAGCCTCCGCCTCCGCCTCCTCCCAAACCACCGCCTCCTCCCAAGGTTGAAATGGCTAAATTCACCCCTCCCAAAATTGTAAAAGATGAGGAGGTAAAGGAAGTTATCCAGGAAAATAAACAACTTGAAGAAAAGAAGATCGATGTGGTGAACCAGGAAGGTGTGAAAGATGAAAATCTTGCCACCCCCACACAGATTGACGAAGGCAAACAGGTGATCGAAGAGAAAAAAGAAGATGATGAAAATAAGGTTTTTGAAAAAGTGGAGGTAGAAGCATCCTACCCCGGTGGAGAAGGCGCCTGGCGTAAATTCCTTGAAAAGAACCTTAATCCAAGCACGCCTGTTGACAATGGTGCCCCTGAAGGGACTTATACGGTTACAGTACAATTTATTGTTGATAAGGAAGGAAATGTAAGTGATATCAGGCCTGTAACCTCGATGGGTTATGGTATGGAAGCAGAAGCTGTACGGGTATTAAAAAAAGCCACCAGATGGACACCTGCTATCCAGAACGGGCGCCAGGTAAAGGCTTACCGTAAACAACCGATCACCTTTATAGTTCAGGCAGAATAATAATTACAATTTGATTTTTTTGATCCTCCCGCCCGTCCGCCTTAGGTGGACGGACGGGAGGTTTTTTATTTTTCAATCTTCCGGAATCGCTTTTACTTTTGAATTCTATGTTTGAAAAAATAACGGGCTGGGATGATACAATTGTGGCCCTGGCAACCCCTCCCGGCATTGGCGCCATTGGGGTGATCAGGTTAAGCGGAAGGAATGCTTTTACCATCATCAATCAATTATTTCCTTCAAAGAATTTAATTGAACAGCCTTCTCATTCTCTCCATGTTGGTTTTTTAAAAGATGAGGATAAGCTGTTGGATGAAGTAGTTCTTTCTCTTTACAAAAACCCCCGATCCTATACCGGTGAGGATGTTGTGGAGATCAGCGGTCACGGCTCGCCCTATGTTCTTCAGCAAATAATTAATGCCTGCATAAAACTTGGGGCAAGACTGGCGAGGCCGGGTGAATTTACTCAAAGAGCATTTCTGAATGGTAAGCTGGATCTTACACAGGCCGAAGCCGTCGCGGACCTGATCGCCAGCAATACCTCCGCCTCTCAGCGGGCGGCTCTCTATAATATCCGGGGTGGGTTTTCACAACAATTAAAAGAACTCCGTGAACGGCTCATACGTTTTTCAGCACTGATCGAGCTGGAGCTCGATTTTTCGCAGGAAGATGTTGAGTTTGCAGACAGAAAACAATTAAATGAATTACTGGATGAAACCGAAGCAGTCATTACCTTATTGATTCATTCATTCAGGTTGGGAAATGTGATCAGGAACGGTATCAGCGTGGCCATTATCGGGAAACCGAATGCCGGTAAATCAACCTTGCTGAATACTTTGTTGAATGAAGAAAGGGCGATCGTGAGTGAAATACCCGGCACTACTCGCGACACGATCGAGGAGGTGCTGAATATTGACGGAATTTTATTCAGGCTGATCGACACGGCAGGCATCCGCCGGCATACAATGGATGTAATTGAATCAACAGGCGTGGAAAGAAGCATTGCAAAAATGAAGGAGGCCGACCTGGTTCTTTATTTATTTGATGTGAATACAATAACAACGGATGAATTAAAGCAGGTAGAAACAGATCTTCTGCAGCAACAGATCAAACATCTGCTGGTGGCCAATAAAATTGATTTTACCGATGAAATAAACGCGAAAGAGAAATTTAAAGGGATCACAACTATTATTTTTCTTTCTGCCCTGCAAAAAACACATATTGATATTTTAAAAGAAAGAATGGTTCAAACTATTCTGGAAGGAAAAGTACAGGCAGAGAGCACAATTATTACCAATGCCCGTCATTATCATGCACTGCAGCAATTACATTCCGCCCTTGCAGAGGTAAAAAAAGGCTTACAGGATAACCTGCCCGGTGATTTACTGGCCCTGGATATCCGCCGTTGCCTGCAATACCTTGGAGAGATTACCGGGGAGATCACAAATGAAGATCAGCTCGATTATATTTTTTCAAAGTTCTGTATCGGAAAATGAGTAAGGAATACCGTCATACAGTGTTTATTCAAAAAAACCGGCTGCAAAAATGAAATGGATCAGTAATCAACCCGCCGGGCTACAAACTCACCGTCTGTGATGTTAACTGCCGTGGCATCAAGGTTATCGTATAAATAATTACCGGTGATGGTTCCCCTGATCTCTGATTCATTAAAAGAAGTAATGTTCAAAACATAGGAAGGCTGGCTGCCTGTAGCAGATGTTGTGCTGCCAAAGGTTTGAATATAGCTGCCATTGTTTTTAAAAAGGTTAATGACCAGGCGGTATGAACTATTTGTTGTAGTATACTCACCCGTTGTAATACCGGCGGTGTTCTGCATCGAAATATTGATATTACTTAAATAATTGCCGGCATAAACCTGCAAATCAGTTTGAGAAGGATTTACCGGATCAGGGTGTAAAAAGAATTGGGCCTCTGTATAGGTTACCCATTTGTCATCCATTTTTACTTTAAAATAGTTTGCATCGGTAGCCGCTTTGCTGCACGACAAAAAACAAAAGATAATCAATGCCAGGGCCGGGGTAATGAAATAGTTTTTCATAAGGGTTTTCATTTTTTAAAGGATATGATTTGCGCCTTTAAAAGAACCAAAAAAAATGATGGAAAAGAATAGTAAAACTGAGTAGGTTTTCTTCGTAATTCAATCATGGATTTCACCCTTTTTCATTCAAAATGAATTACCTCCTGAATTTCAGATAGATCTGATCAAAGAAATAAGGAAGAAATGGTGACCCGACCCCGATAGCTATCGGGGCTATCGGATGATGAACAGCATGGGGGCCGTCGTCCGGTAAAAACGAATTAAAAACTGTGTTTTTCTCATTACCATTTTATCTGCAATCTTTAGTTTACTGTCGTTTGCTTCCCGGTTAGGCTGAATGTCTGATCGCGGACGAGGAAGATTACACGGATAACAAGATTACGAATAACAAGATTAATGAGAAACGAAAGACAAATCGGTGAAATCCTTTTATCCGTGGCATCTGTGATCCGGACAATTTTCTTCTTGATTTAATTTCAAAGAAGACTTGTCTGCGAAGAAATGAAAACATGTATGAGAATTTAAAATATGGCGATATAACTGAAAAGATAATTGGTTGCGCTTTTGAAGTGCACAAATTTTTTGGCAATGGTTTCCAGGAATTAATTTATCAACGGGCATTGGCATTGGAGATGACAAAAGCAGGTTTGAGCTTTAAAAGAGAATTGGAACAACCAATTTATTATAAGGATTTCCCTGGCCCGATCGGCACCCGCCGTGCCGATTTTGTGGTAGAAGGGAAAGTACTGGTTGAATTGAAAGCAAAAACACAGTTAGAAGATGTGCATATGGCCCAATTGCTGAATTATTTAAAGGCCTACCGTTTTGAAGTTGGCTTGTTGTTGAACTTTGGCAGTAAAAGCATGACCTTTAAACGACTGGTGCTGAATATCTGAATCGTGGATGGGGAAGATTACACGGATAACAAAATTAATGAGAGACAAAGAGCAAATCGGTGAAATCCTTTTATCCGTGGCATCTGTGATCCAGACATCTTTCTTTTCACGCGTTGGTATGCAGAAGAGATAAGTGGGAAGCTCACCAGCAACCGAAGTAAAGCTACTCCCGCAATTTAAATTTAAAGGAAGTTGCACTAATTTCAGTAATCGGTTGCCGGTGAAGAGAACTAAATCTGAAAGAATCTCATGATCCGAAATCGACAACGGCTGGTACCGCTTGTCCATTTATTTAAGGATTTCTTCGAACCCAAAACTCTCCATCAGTAATTGTGATTGTTTCATTCGGACCGCCATAGAAATAATTTCCTGTAAAAGTTCCTCTGCCGTCAGCAGTTGTTATCGAAGTCAATGTTATACTAAAAACACAAGGTGGATTTCCCGGTGCATTCTCAACAGAATAGTCCTTTTCATTTGCTGTTCCCTGGTCCTGAAAATAATCCGCAATCAGGATGTAAGAACCGCTTCCAAATTGATAAGTGCCAGGATCAATACTGCCATTTTTCTGAATTGATATTCCAAGCGTATGTTTAAAATCGTTAGTCGTTGAAACAAGCATAAGATCCGTTTTTGATGGATCCGTACCGTTAGGTTGCAGCCATATATGATTCGAACCGGTATTGGTAACTAAACTCCCGTTAAGCTTATATTTTACATAATACTTTGGGGATGTATCTGCTTTGGGTTTTTTGCAGGATGAAAAGAAAAGAAATGAGAAAAAGACAGCAAGGAAAAGGTATACTGAGGTTTTCATAAACGAAGGTTTAATTGTTTTGTAAGATACAAAAAGAACCAACGAGGAAAAATCCTCATTGGAATTTTGCCCTCAGCCTTACCTGATAAGTGATACAAAGAACCTGCTGCCGGTCCCAGCTATGAAAACCCCACGGAGACATCACTCTTTATCTGATCATTTACCGGAGACTCCGTGAGGACTAAAATTGAGATAAAAATCTTAACTACTTTCATTTGGCAAAATATTCTGGTTTACTCTAAAGAAATTATTTGGATCGTATTTCTTTTTAATTTTTGTTAAACGATCGTAATTGTGTTTGTAACTTGCTTTTATACGATCCTGGCCTTCGTTCATTATAAAGTTTAAATAGGTGCCACCTGCTGAATAAGGATGTATTGCTTCCCAATAATCTTTACACCATTTTGTAATTTTATCTGCATTTGCAGGATCCGGATCAACTCCAACAATTACTCCGGTATACTTTGCATCTCTATAAGCCCAGGGAGTTTCGTCTTTTGCCACTCTACCGGCAGCACCACTCATTGGGTACAGATGCATTTGAGAAAGTGGCGTTGGTATCTTCGATCCAAATTCTAAATGCCTGGCCCTGACTTCCGGTCCTAATTCATTAAAAAAGTCGGCTCTCCAATACCATTGCAAGCCCGGGGGCAGCATACCGTCAAACAATGTTTGAACAGATGGATATGGCATAACACCTACAAGTTCAAACAAAGGATTCATGGCGCGTATTGGCTTGAATACTTCTTCTGCTTTATCCAAATCGCCAACATAACACCATACAATTCCACAAAACTGCTTGTTGTGAAGATGTTCAGGGAATGGTGGTCCGGGTATAACCAGTGTAGCAATAAAGCCATTTAAATCGTCAGGAGCATTATGAATAAATTTGTGATACCATTCCATTATTTCTTTTGTTTTTTCAATTGGCCACAAAGTTGGGCCTCCAAAAACATTTTTGACAGGATGAGCCTGAAATTTAAATGAAGTTACTATCCCGAAGTTTCCGCCACCTCCCCGGATAGCCCAGAACAAATCAGTATTTTGATTGGCATTAACGGTTACGAATGTACCATCGGCCAAAACCATGTCTGCTTCTAATAAATTATCAATAGTAAGTCCGTATTTTCTTGTTAAATGACCAACTCCTCCGCCGAGTGTCAGACCTCCTACGCCGGTTGTAGAGATTATTCCTGCCGGAACAGCAAGTCCGAAAGGATGGGTTGCATGATCAACTTCTCCCCAAACATTTCCTCCTCCAACCCGAACTGTTTTTTCAGCAGTATCAACACGCACAAATTTGATCCCGGACAAATCAATAACCAAACCGCCATCACATAAGCCCAAACCTGCCCCATTATGCCCACCTCCTCTAACGGCAACTAATAAATTGTTTTCTCTGCCAAAATTTACGGCATGAATAACATCACCAACATCCACGCATTTTACAATAATACCGGGATGCTTATTGATCATTGCATTATATACTTTACGGGTCTCGTTATAATTGGAGTCTTCGGGAAGAATGATTTCTCCCCTGATTTGAGAAGTAAATTCTTCAATAATAGAGGCGTTTAAGTCTTTTACTGAATTTAGCCTGACATTTTTTTCTAAAGTTGTGGTATCTCCGGGTTCGCCGGAAAGAATTTTATTCATGATATACTTTTTAAAAGTAAATGGTTAATAAGATGCTTGTATTGTATCAAATAACTTGTGTCTTTACCAAAACTACACACAGATAAATCTGAAGGCTGCAAGATTTAGTTCAAATACTGGTAATTTTAATTCAAATCTGTTAGATATTTTAACCAGGAATTGTAGCCCGAATTTTGGCAGGTAAATGATCAGAAGGCAAATGGCCATATGTTTTTTGGAAACATTTAGAAAAATAGGACGGGCTGGTAAAGCCTGTTTCAAAGGCAATTTCTGAAACGTTGCCGGAATTTTTATTCAATAATGTTAACGCCTCATTTAACCGGTATTCCTTAATAAAAGTATTGGGAGATTTACCTGTGAGTAAGGTTATTTTGCGATACAATTGAGATTTGCTGCACCCCAGAGGTTTGCTAAAATCATCCACTTTTAAATTTGCATTGCTCCAGGTAGATTCTGTGTAATCCATTAAAAGGGTTAGAAATTTTTCATCTGTTTGCGCAAGAAAAATAGTGTTTTCTCCTTCAGCTAAAGCATTTAAATTCTCGCTATTATACAATTCTTTAACTTCTGATGAAACTATAATTTCCCCCCTAATGATCTTACACATCCGTTCAGCTAATTTCACCGTGTCCTCAAAAATTAATTTCTTTTCAGTTACAGGTACCCCAGCACTCAATCCTATTTTTAAAAGGATTTTATCATTATTTATATCATCCCTGAATTCTTTTAACAACGATTGAATATCAAAAGCAGCATGCACGGCATTTGAGACCGATTTAAAAGAAACTAAAAAATGATTTTCACTTTGTTTCACCGGTTTCCCCTCATAAACATTCAATAAGTTAAGAACAGCATTATTGTAACTATGCAATGAAGATTTAAATTGAGCAGAATCATTTTGTTTCAGCGATAATCGTTTTAAAGTGATAACCATTATTGTTCTGAAAGCAGGGTCATTAATAATATTTAATACTGTGTTTTTTGCTTTTTCAGGATCTCCAATTCTGCCTAAAAATGATTCAACTATGCTGGCTTCTACTTCTATTATACTGTTCGGTACCTGGCCATGAGCCTTGTTGTGCATTTTTTGAATGGTCTTTACATCAGGTGCTTCAATTAAACAGAAGGCAGTTTTTCTTTTTTCATCAAACCAATAAGTTAATCCTCTGCAACCAAATTGATCCTGTATTTTTAAATCTTCCTGGTGTAATTGTGCCACCTTTTCTGCTGTAACTGTTTCGGAAACGTCGTGGCGGTCCATATAAATTGGCATACGATTATTTTTTAAATTTCCTTTTCCGACGAGTCCCGCGATAATATTTTTTCGCCTGTCTTGAATTTTGCGGGGACTCGTCGTTTGCTGAGACGAGTCCCCTGCGAAGCTCAGGATAAAACTATGAAACTTTGGCGGGAGACTCGTCGCAGAAGGAGTAAAATGATTTGTAAGGTAAATGTTAGCTATGGGCGAATTGATTTCAATGCCGGTTTTGGTCTGCCCCAGGTCTTGCCCACCTGACATTTCCAAATAAAAAGAATTGACCGGGGCTTCCGATTGATCTTTTAATCTTGCCGGGGTCAATTCTTTTTTAAAGCAACATTACTCTGTTCTAAAATTGTTATGATGTCAGCAAAAATTTCTGATCCATCTCCTGAAAGATAACTGGTTGCAGCGGCGGTAAGGTTATCAATATTTTCCTGGGAAATATTATCCATCACGGACAGTGATTCCGGTATTACCGGTTCCAGCCTGTAGTAATTCAATCCTCCCTGGTGCAAAGCTGTTAACTGGTTGGCGGAAACAAGCTGTACAGCATCCAGAATAATATTTACCAGCATTCCCTCGGTCTGGTAACCCTGGAGATCTATCATATCCTCAATCATCCACGGTGTAATGCTCCAATCGCCATTATCCGGACAGTCCCAGGCTTTATTATTGTGAATTCCTGCTCCACATGCTCCGGGATATACTCCCGTACCCAATGAGATAATTGTAATCTCACTCAGGCTTTGTGCAAGTCCCAGCCGCAAGGCTTCCGTAAGCGCCCATACCGCAGGGTTATTTGACATAGTTCCTCCATCCACTATCCAACGCTGGTTAGCACCTGACCGGGGACTTCTATTACCTCCTACATATGCAATAGGAAAATAGGAAGGTGCCGCACTGGTACCACGGGCAGCTTCCCATACACAATAATCATCAGCAGTGCCATTTGCGGCATCGTACCAGTTGAACAAATAGGGCCCGAAGTCCTGGCCCAATATAGGGTTTGTGATGTCATAGCCTGTACTGTTCACAGTATAACCGGTTGTGAACATTTGTATGATCCTTGAACCTGCTAATGCCTGTATCGCATTTTTAGCAGAAGAAAGAAGTGTATCACCCACCGTATTCTGCAAATAAGGTTCTATTCCATTTCCATTGCCATCGTCAGCATAGTATTTGGCGTGCAGATCTGCATTTTGTGCGACAAATATTTTCGCACCGTCACACTGGTAGATGTTCAAAAGATTGGCTGCCGAAAATGGCAGTTGGCCATTCCCGGGGTTAATCGTGGTTAATCCTGCAGCAATGATCCCGCCGGTGGATGTTCCACCGATGATATCGAATAACTGGTAACAGGATTTGCCTGTTTTTTGTTCTATCTGGGTAAGAAAATAGGCGGGGATGATCCCTTTTATTCCGCCCCCGTCAATAGCTAAAATGATGACCTGGTTCGATGCCATTGGAGTAAGTTTTAGTTAATAGCAATGGTGTTGTTTCCGAACTAACGGGCAGACTGGCTGTAACCAGCAAAACATAATCTGATAATTCTTTCATTGGTTAATAGTCCTATAATAAAGATGAAACAATCTCCTCACAAAAAAAACCGTAGTAATACGGTATTGAATTCTACACTTCTGTAATAAGCTGCCATGTTTGAATAGACAGTGGCATTAACAGCAGTTTGCAATTAGCGAAAGACCCGTAGTAATACGGTTTTTAGTTTATTAAGAACTTCCAACTTTTAGGTTCGGGCGGTGTCTTCACGGCCAATTTTGAAAAGGTCTTGTCCTGAAATGGGTTTACACCAAAACTACTTATATCCGGAGTCTTTCAAATATTGTCCATGCCTTCTGCAATTACCCTGGCTTTACCGTTAGATCATAACGCTGCTCTTTCAATGGTTTACCAAAAGCAGTTGAATCTATTTCCTCGGTTAATACAAAACCCATTTTTTTATAAATATGTGCGGCTGCAAATAATTCATTTGTTGTCCACAGGTAAGATGTTTTATAACCTTTCTCCTTCAGGGAATCCATATATAGGTTAGCGAGCTTTTTACCTAAGCCTATGCCACGGTAAGCAGGATCCAAAATAAAGTAACGCAATTGTGCTGCATTATCTTCCCTGTGCATCAGCAGTAAAAATCCAACTATCTTATTATTATGCTCGGCTATCCAAACACAATCCTTTTGAGGATCATAATTTTTATAAAACTCGCAAAACCCCTGTGCAATATAGACTTCACAGCTTACATCATAATTGTATTCTTTTTGATAAAGAAGACCATGCATAAAGGTTACGTATCCAATGTCGCCGGGTCGTAATGTGGTCCGGATAATAATTTCGTTTAGTTGTATGTTGCCGTTCATATTGCTTACATATTTTTAGGTCCGGGCGGAGTCTTCACGGCCAACTTTTTTACGCCGTTGTTGGTGTTGCGCCAGGGTTTTGTGTGCAGGCCTCACCAACAACCAAAATTAATTAATCCCGCAAATGAGTAAGAAATCCCTCCTGAGCTTTGTCGAAGGATTATCTATGCCTGTTTTATAGA
>Ga0137451_1000623_pt1 | contig 10961 bp, 9 predicted proteins | sample EasRivERMGT500_2_FD_102336 | JGI IMG/M metagenome (GOLD analysis project Ga0137451, IMG submission 102336) | Soil microbial communities from meander-bound floodplain in the East River, Colorado, USA - East River MetaG ERMGT500_2 | ecosystem: Environmental > Terrestrial > Soil > Floodplain ...
GTTGTCGGCAAACGGCGCGATGGTCTGCGGCGTGTCTGTCGCGGCTTCGCCCTCGTCCTTGACTCGTTGACCAAGCCGCACGCGAACGCCAAGCTCTGCGGCCGCGTCCGCTACGGCATCGAGCAGATTTCGGATCACCTTGTGACTCGGTCCAGTGACGCCGACGCGTTTGCCCTGACGAACCAGCTCGCAGATCATCCGCGCGCCGGTGAAGGTTTTTCCTGACCCGGGTGGTCCCTGAATTGGCAGCGCCGACTGATGCAGATTGCCGATCACCCGCACGGCCAGCTGCGTCGCCGACTCCCCTGCCCGCGCGACCAGCGAGTCGCCCTGCGTCTGGTCAGTGAACTGTGGACGGCGCCGCAGAAACAGATCGACGGCCGCCCGATCGGCCGCGCCATCGAAGCCATTGGCCGCGACGTCCTCTCCCAGCCGAAACAATGCCGCGGCCGGCACGTCGGGCGACACGCGCTCGTGGGTGAACGCGGACGTGGGATGCACGTTGACTTGCGCCTTGCCTTTTTTGACATCGAGCGTGCGTGCCATGCGATCGGCCGCGACCACGTCGCCGAAGTTCGATTCGTCGCGGAGCTTCAGCTTCGCGCCCGCGCGGATCTCGATCTCCTGAGTTGGATAGCGATATCGATCGATCACCGAACCCGTCGGCTTGCCGGTCACCTTGTGCCGAACTTCACCGACTCGTTCGAGGTAATCCAGTCCGGCCACAGCGGCTCGTTCATTGAGCAACTCGCCGTCGTCCAGCTCGAGAAGCCGGTAGTACTCCCACCACGCGACCTTATCCTCGCGATAGTGCCAATCGAGCAGGTACGCGAGAACGTTCCACGGCGACAGCACGTCGGTCTGGTCAGAGCCTTCGGCCGGGCCCCGCTCGAGGAGCCTCGCGCGTAACGCCCTGATGCGTTGCTCGCGTTCGCTGATCTCCTCCGCCGCTTCAACGGGATCGAGCGGCGGCCGTGGAATGTCATGACCGGCTGCGACCTGCCCGGCGCGCAGCTGCTCCAGCCAGTTGCGAAGCTCCAGCGCGGAACGGCAGTCGTCCTCGTTGTATCGCTGCACCTCGGCGCGCACGTCGTCAGTAATCGCGGAGAAATCGTTCGTCTCAAGCGCCAGCTCGACCAACCTGCGCTGATCACCCGCGTGCCGCAGGTCGATCGAGCGCTCGAACGCGTAGAGCGGCTCGAGATCCTTAATCGAGTAGTGCTCGACACCTGCGCGCAGCGCGTGGCGAACGATGGCGTACAGGTCCACGAATCGGCGGCCGCGCAGCAATCGATCGACGTCCGCCTCGCGCGTCGCATAGCGCCCCATGAGGCGTTTGAAGGCGGCCGGCTCGTACGGCGCGTAGTGATACACGTGTATTGCGGGATCGGCCTCGAGCGCCGCCATGACGTCGTCCATGACTGCTTCGAATGACTTGCGCTCGTCTGCTGGCGTGATCCCCCAGTGCGCCTGATAAATGAACGCGCCCTTTTCATCGGCGCGACCGAGGCCGAACAAGTACTCCCTGCCGCCGGCGCCTGTTGTCTGACTGGCGCCTGGATGGCCCACGAGTGACTCGGCAAACGGATCGCCTTCGAGATCGAGAAAGAGATCGCCGGGCCGCGGCTCTGGAAGCTGCGTCAGTCCGAAGCCGGCCTCAACCGGCAGCAGCTCGTGCGTGAGCTTTCCCGCCCGCCGGCTCTCGTCCTGCAACCGGGCTTGTTCGCGCAGCCGCTCGTATGTCTCCACCGCGCCACGCCGCGGCTTGAACTGGATCGGCACCGGCAACGCCGCGAGCGCCGACAGCGTCTCGACGCCCTGCGTCGTGAGTTCCACCTGATGATTTCTTCCCAGGCCGGCCACGAACGAGAGGTGATCCGCCTTCCGACGCTTCTTTGTGCAGTGAGCCGACCACCGGCACACATCGCAGTGCTCGACGGAGTCAGGCGCTTCGGCCGGCTCGGTCTCGAAGCCGGCGCCAACGAACTCGTTGAAACGCGTCTTTACTCCTCGATAGAAGGCCGAGAAGTCATCGACGCGAAACTGCTCGCTTCCTGCCGGCGTGATGACATGGAAGTGCTCGGGCATCGTGCCTTGCAGAACGCTCAGCAACTCTGAATACACGCACAGCTGCAGAATCGTCCCGCCGCGCGTCTCGCGAGACAGCTTGGTGTCATGTGCCTCGTACGACCAGGCGCCGAGTGCGCTCGGCTTCTGCACCTTGTGCAACACGTCGGCGACGCCAAACCAACCGTCAGCGCGAAGCGGCGCCTGCACGATCACGTCAGCGCCCTCACGCATGGCCGCGAGTGCCTGCTTCTCGGCGTCGTCACGCCCGACAGCCTTCAGATCCAGTACGGACAATCCGCCCGCTCGCAGCTGCCCGACGTATGTCTGCTCGTGAGCGTCGCCGCGATCGCGCAACACCGCCGCCAGCGGATCGACCCAGGTCGGCTTCCGGAGCAGACCCCGGGCGAAGAGTCCATCGAGAGATGTCTTGTGGCGGCACGCCAGGAAATTCGCGAGGTCCGTCGGGGAGACCGACAACCGGTCGTTTATTTGATCGAGATACATCCGCAGGCACAGCGTATCGTAGAGCCGTGACAGGACGGGACAGACTGTTCGCGCCGCTCGCTGCGATCCTCGCTCTTGCGGGCCACGTCGTCGCGCTTCAGCAGACTGGCGTCCACCCGATCAGCGGCCGCCGCTATGCGCCGGTCATGAGTTATCAAGGCGCAGAGTGGCTCGATCGCGCCGAGCGATTGACGGAGGAAGAACCCGACATCGCGCTGCGAGCGATTCAGGTGGCACGTGGCGCGGTGGTGGCGGATGTCGGCGCCGGGTCGGGCTACATGACGACGCGACTGGCGACACTCGTGGGACCGACCGGTAAAGTTTATGCAAACGACATCCAGCCGCAGATGCTCGACCTGCTGCGCGCGCGGCTGACCAAAGAGAAGATCACGAACGTGGAGCCCGTGCTCGGCGCGGTCGACGACCCGAAGCTGCCCGCCGACACGCTCGACCTCGTGCTGATGGTCGACGTGTACCACGAACTGTCCGAACCCCAACAGATCCTGCGGCATCTCCATCGCGCGCTGAAGGCGTCCGGACGCCTGGTTCTGCTCGAATACCGGAAGGAAGACCCGTCGATCCCGATTCGGCTGGAACACAAGATGACGGTCGCCGAGGCCAGACTCGAAGTGGAATCAGAGGGTTACGTGCTGTCAAAGGTCGATGAAGCCCTGCCGCGGCAGCATATTTTGATATTCACGCGCCGGTAGTATGCTGTGGCCTCCCGGCTCACATTACCCACAGGAGAATCTGCATGCGCCGTCTGCTCTACGCTTCAACGATCGCTGTTGCGACCGCGTTGGTCGCGCCCGTCGTTTACACCGCTGCGTTCCAGGGTCGCGATCAGGATCGCGTTGTCCCGGGCGGCGGCATCACGGCTCCGGGGTGGCAGGGTTCGGTCGACGCCGCCTCCGCGCGCTTCAATCACACGGTCAAAGATTCAAAGTTCGCGGTGGAAGGCGGCGTGTTCAAGCTGAACATCGGACCGGCCGCCGTGTACTGGAACCCGGCCAACGTCGCCAAGGGCGACTACACCGTCAAGGGCACGTTCTTCGAGGCCACGTTCCAGACCGTTAACGATCACCCGCACCCGTACGGCCCGTTCATCGCCGGCAACAAGATGGGCCAGCCAGGACAGAACCTGCTCTACTGCTCCGCGTACGGTGACGGCAAGTTCATCCTTCGCCTGTTCGGCAACGGCGAAGGTGGCGCCGCCGCGGTGACCAACCTCAACGCCCGCGGTGAGGCCAACCCGGCCGTCAACAAGGCGGAAGGTATCGGCAAGCCGGTCACGCAGGAAATCGCGCTGAGCGTCAAGGGCGATTCCGTGACCTGCTCGATCAACGGCACCGTCGTCGCCACGAAGACGAAGGCCGAGCTCGTCGGACCCGGCAAGTTGGATTCACTGGACGGCATCTTCGGCATCCGCGTGAGCCACAACGTCGACCTGGATGTGAAGGGCTTCGGCAAGAGCTAATCCCGCCTCGCCTTTGGCGGGCGGGATTAGGGTCGGGCTGAAGCCCGACCCTACTTCGGATGGAGGCCGGGTCTTTAGACCCGGCGTGCGTGAGGGCGGACCGGAATCGGTCCGCCCTTCGTACGTACGGACTTACTTCCCCGCCAGCCGCATCACGCTCGTCGCGTCGCGCACGATCAGATCGCGGCGAGCACGACAGGCATCGCCCACGTCGCGGAGTCCGCGACCGTGTACTTCCTGTCGGCGACAAATGCGCCGCCGCCCCGGCGCGCGACCTGCATTTCGCCGTTGTTGGTCAGCGTCACGAGGTGTGCCGGCGTGAGCAACATCGACGCGTGCTCGCCCTGACGCCCATCAGTCGTCCACTTCACGGCGCCCGTTTTCAGATCGAGCGCGACGAACTGACCCTTCTGCTTGTTCGAAAAGCCATAGACGACACCGTCACCGATCACCGGCGTGCTCATGTACATCGTCACGGCGTCGTTCTTCCACGTTTCTGTGACGCTCCACGTCGCGCCGGACTTCGCAATAGCGAACGCATGCGTGCCTTGTCGCCGTCCGGAAACCACCAGCGCCGTTCCGGTCCAGACCGGCGTGACGATGTTCTCGTGCCAGTCATCAGGAAACGCCATCGACCAGAGCTGCTTGCCGGTCGTGAAGTCGATGCCGACGATCGATCCACTCGTGATCGCCGCAAGTTGCGCGACGCCGTCAGGCGCGATGACGACGGGAGATCCGTAGCCGGGTCCGAGACCCGACCATGTCCACTTCGGTGTGCCGCTGGCGGGATCGAGGCCGAGAATCCGTCCGGCCTTCGTATCGCTGCCAACCTGGACGATGAGAAGTCCGCCAGCGAGCACGGGCGACGCCGCGGTGCCGCAGAAGAGATTCGACGTGTCGATACTCGCCGAGTAGTCGTTGCGCCAGACCTGCGCGCCCGTCGCCGCATCCCATGCCGTGAGCACGCCGGTCACACCGAGCGTGAACACACGCCCGCCGGCCGCAAGCGGCGTTGCATTCGGGCCCTTGGCCATGCCTGAGGCGTATTGGTTTTTGGAAAACGCCGCCGAGTAGCGCTTCTGCCACACGACGTTGCCTGTGACGAGATCCAGCGACGTCACGATCTCATCGGGATCGCGCCGGCTGTGCACGAATACTCGGCCGCCGGCCACAACCGGCGACGCGTATCCCTCGCCGACCTCGACCCGCCATCCCCGCGAGTACGACGCGGGCCAGGCGGTTGGCGCGCTCGCGGCCGGAACGGAACCATCCCGCGCCGGGCCTTGCCATTGCGGCCAATCCTGCGCCTGAAGATAGACCACCTGCGTGCTCGCCAAGAACGCGCACATGACCACAAGATGACGTCGTGACATTGAACGATTAGACACCACAGGGCGTAGAATTCTTCGCATGATTCCATCGGACTGCATCCTCTTCAGTGGCGGCGCGCCGGGGGCCGAGACCGCTTTCGGACGCTGCGCCGAACGGCACGGGATCGAGGAAGTCAATTTCGCGTTCGAAGGTCACACGATGGATCGTCTGCGCGGCGTCCGCATGCTCAATCACGAGGAGCTGCTGTCGGGAGATGTGAGCCTCGACTACGTCTCGAAGCTGATGAACCGGAAATACACGGACGCGCCCACGATTCGAAAAATCCTGCAGACCCTCTGGTATCAGGTCAACAGCGGCCAGGAGATCTACGTGATCGGCACCGTCCTGCCGGACGGCACGGTCCGTGGCGGCACGGGCTGGGGCGCGGAGTTCGCGAAGCTCTGCAACAAACCGCTTCACGTCTTCGATCAGGACGTCGATTCATGGCTGCGCTGGACGGGCGCATCGTGGGCAAAGTGCGGACCCACTGAACAGCCGGTCATCACGCATCCGCACTTCACAGGCACCGGCACGCGGACACTCAAGGCCAACGGTGACAAAGCGATCGAGAGCCTGTTCGCCAGGTCGTTCACACGATAGGATGGATGCATGACGCCTCAGCAGATCGTGGCGTTGCTCGCCAGTATCAGTTTCGGCGCCGGCGTGAACGTCTACGCGACGGTAGCCACGCTCGGCCTTCTCGAACGCAGCGGATTCGTCGATCTCCCACCGGCGCTGGATCCCGTCGCCAGTTGGTGGACTATCGGCATCTGCGTCGTCATGTTCGGGATGGAGTTCGTTGCCGACAAGATCCCGTTCGTGGATCTCGTCTGGAACTTCCTGCACACCTTCGTGCGCATCCCGGTGGCGGCTGCGATCGCCTGGGCCGCGACGCTCGACATGGGACCCGAGTGGCAATTCGCCGCGACGTTCCTCAGCGGCACGATCGCGTTCATCGCACATGGCGGCAAGCTGGCCGTCCGGGCGGCGGTCACCGCCTCACCAGAACCGGTATCCAATATCGCGTTGAGTTTTGCGGAGGACATCTTCGCGGTCTTCCTGACGTGGTTCGCGACGGAACACCCGTACATCGCCGCCGGGATCGTGCTCTCCCTGCTGGCTGTTGCGCTCGTGCTGATTCGGTGGGTCGTGCGCGCGTTGCGAGCCGCGTTCAGCGGACGACGGCCCCAGTCGCTTTCACATGGTACAGCCGGCTGAACTCGGGCGCCTTGGCCTCCTTCGCCGTCTGTTCCTTCATCGCGTCCATCGCGTGCTCGTCTGACGTCGCAATCTTCTCGAAGACCCCTTCGGCCGACGCGTTCTTTCCCTTTGCCGAGACCGGAAAGACGATGGCCCCGCCGTCTTCGACTTTGAATCGAACCGTCTGATCCTGCTTGTCCTTCGGCGCGATCGCCATCCAGCAGCCCATCTCCTCGCACACGCCGGTGACAACGCCGTCGATCCTGATGGTCTTGCCGACGAACTTCTCCGGATGCGCGTAGAGATCCTGGATCGGCGTCGCGTCCTTCAGCTTCACGCCGGCGCCGATCGTTTCGTCTGCTCGCGCAGACAACACAATCACCGACAGACCGATCATCGACACGACCGACGCCACTCGCTTCATTTCGCGCACCATATCGCTCATCGCTCCTTCGCGCGCATCCGGCGCGCCAAACCACTATATGCCAGAGGTTGAACCAGATGGAGGCCGGGTCTTCAGACCCGGCGCATCGGAACGATCAGCCAGTTCCATGAAGCGCGCACTTTCACGCCAGATTGTGTCGACTGACGCCGTCAGCTGATGGTCATCGTCGTACAGCCGGAGATCGACCGCCGGTTGCGAGGACGCCCAGCGTGTGACCATCGCCGGGTCGACCGAGGCGTCGCGGGTTCCCTGGAATACGAGTGTCGGCCAGCGGACCTCGACCGCCCAGGCGTCGTACCGCGCGGCGTCCTCGTACAGCTCGAAGCCGACTTCAGCCGGACGATTCAGCGCGTAGTGAAACACCTCGAGCCGCCCGCGGCGACGCCACTCGTCGATGCCGTGCTCGCCGAGTTGCCGGAGCCGGTTGCCGCCGAAATCGAGCGCGGGCGCCATCAGGATGAGGCGATCGACGCGCCCGGTCGTGTCGGCATCTGCCGCATGCAGCGCGACAAACGCGCCGAGACTCGAGCCGGCCAGCGCCACGCGCGCACCGGCTGCAGTCGCGATCGCATCGCGGGTCTGATCCAGCATCCGGCCAATGGTGAGTGTCTCGAACGAAGGCAGATTGAAGTCCGGACACGAGAACCCGACGCCGAGGCGCGCCAGTTCTCTGCCGAAGCGTTGCGCCTTCGACGATCCCGGCGACGACGCGAAGCCGTGAAGGTAGATGACGTGGCGGGTATACTGCGTCGGTCTTTCCATTCGCTGAGGTCATCTTATGCGTTCAGTCAGGGGCCGTTACGTTCGTGCCGCGCTCGGCGCCGTTCTGGCGCTGGTCCTTCTGCCGTTCGCGGTGCGCTCGGCTACGCAGCGCGTTGGAGGAGGCGGTGGCGGCGCCGGTGGCGACAAGCCGTTTCCGATGGTCATCCGCGCCGCGCGTGTGATCGACGGCCGCGGCAAGATCATGACGAACGTGCTCGTCACCGTGCAAGGCTCGAAGATCGTCGCGATCGGCAAGGCCACGAAGACGACACCGCCCGCGATGTTCAATCTCGGCGACGTGACGCTGATGCCCGGCATGATCGACGTGCACGTGCACATCGACTGGCACTTCGCGCCGGACGGCAAGTACGGCACGAATCGTCCGGGCCAGGTGGCGGAGACACCGGCGCAACGTGCCGCCGCCATTCAGAAGAACCTCGACGACACGCTGCAGGCGGGCTTCACGACGATTCAGACGCTCGGCAATGGCGGCGACAAGGCATTGCGTGACGAGATCGCGGCCGGCACGCGGAACGGTCCGCGAATCCTCTCCTCGCTCGGTCAGCTGCAGTCAGGCAACCGCACACCGGAACAGCTGCGCGAGCAGGTCAGGATGTACAAGGCGAACGGCGCGGATGTCATCAAGACGTTCGCCTCGGGCAGCATTCGCGACGGCGGCAAGTTCAACGTCAAACAGGAACAGCTGGACGCCATCTGCGACGAGGCGAAGAAGCAGGGCCTGCGCGCCGTCGTCCACGCGCACGACCCGGAATCCATCATGGCGGCCGTGAAGGCCGGCTGTTACCAGGTCGAGCACGGCGCGTTCGCCGATGACGCGGCGATCAAAGCCATGAAGGTTGCGAAGACGTACTTCGATCCGAACATCGGCCTCGTGCTCCAGAACTACATCGAGAACAAGGATCGGTTCATGGGCAACGGCAATTACAACGAGGAAGGCTTCGCCTTCATGGAGAAAGCGGTGCCGACGCTCGGTCCCATCTTCGCGAAGGGCTTGAAGGCCGGTCTGAAGATGCCGATAGGCACGGACGCTGTGGCGGGCGCGCACGGGCAGAACGCGCGCGAGTCGATCGCCCGCGTCGCCGCCGGCCAGAAGCCGATGGACGCGATCGTCGGCGCGACCTCGCTCGCCGCTGAGTCGCTGCGGCTCGGCGACACGATCGGCTCGCTCGCGGTGGGCTTCGAAGCCGACATCATCGCCGTGAGCGGCGACCCGACGAAGGACATCAATGCGTTGAGGAAGGTCGTGTTCGTGATGAAGGGCGGGAAGGTTTACAAGGAATAGTGCTCGTTCCTCGTTCCTCGTTCCACGTTCCGTTCTTCGGGTTCCTGGGTCGTGCTGATACACGTTGCTCGGTTGATCAACGGGCGCGGCCTGCTGCTGACCAACGCGACCGTTGAAGTGCGCGGCTCGTCGATCGTCGCCGTCGATCATCGCGGCGGCCCATACACGCACGACCTGGGCGACGTCACTCTTCTGCCCGGTCTCATCGACGTCCACGTCCATCTCGACTGGCACTTCGGCCCGAACGGCCACTACGGCGACGTGAGCACGCCGGCGTTTCGTGACCGCGCGATTGCCGACAACGCGCGCGCGACGCTGCTCGCGGGATTCACCACGATTCAATCCGTCGGCTGGCATGGCGACCTCGAGTTGCAGGAACGCATCGCCGGCGACGTCATCGTCGGACCTCGCATCGTCTCGTCGCTCGATCCCATTCATCCGCGGCCGGGCCAGAGCGCGGCGGCGCTCCGCGATGCCGTGCGCGGACTGGCGGACGCCGGCGCCGATCTGATCAAGGTCTTCGCATCCGGCAGCATTCGTGACGGCGGACGGATGAACGTGACGGCCGAACAGCTCGACGCGGTCTGCGACGAAGCACGCGCGCTCGGATTGAGGACACTCGTCCACGCCCATGATTCGGCCGCCATCGTCGCGTCGGTGAAGGCCGGCTGCACGCAGGTCGAGCACGGCGTCTTCGCCGACGACGCCGCCATCGAGGCGATGCGCGACGCCGGCGTGCGCTTCGATCCCAACATCGGCCTGATTCTGCAGAACTACCTCGAGCGCAAGCCGCAGTTTCTCGGCGCCGGCAATTTTAACGAAGAGGGCTTTGCCGCGATGGCCGCAGCGGTCCCGCACCTCGCGCCGCTCTTCCGCCGGGCGCTGGCCGCTGGATTGACGATGCCGCTCGGCACGGACGCCGTGGCCGGGGCGCATGGACAGAACGCGCGGGAGATCATCGCGCGCGTCGCGGCCGGTCAAACGGCAATGGACGCGATTTCGAGCGCGACGTCGGTCTCGGCAGAGTCAATCGAGTTGGGCGACACGATCGGGACGCTGGCGGCGGGGTATGAGGCGGACATTATTGCGATGGACGGCGATCCGCTGGCGGACATCGGCGCAATGCAGCGCGTAAGCTTCGTGATGAAGGCCGGGCAATCAGTGAAAGTTGTGTGACTCGACCTCAGGTCCCGCATGTGCGAGTGCCTCGACGCGATCCGCCTTCACGGACACCGCGCCATCCTGATTCTGCAGCACGCCTTCACAGAGCAGATACGGCGCGTCGACGATGGTGCGTTTGTATTGAGCGAACACGTCCGGCGTCACGATGATGTTCGAGATCCCGGTCTCGTCTTCGAGTGACAGAAACACGAAGCCCTTGGCTGTGCCGGGGCGCTGGCGCGTGATGACGGCGCCGGCCGCGAGCACGCGGCGGTCCGGCCGGCCGTGCGGCAAATCGATTGCGCGTGCCATCCCGCGTGTCGTCAGCGACGGACGAACGAGCGCCATCGGATGCGGACCGATCGTGAGGCCCGTGCCGTCGTAGTCGGCCTGGACGCACTCGACGAGCGACATGGAAGGAAGCGGACTGTCTGAAAAATGATCCCCGGAATCATTTTCGAAGATCTCTCCTGCCGGCCTCCCCGCGCGCTCAGCCTGCCAGAGCGCACTGCGCCGATCGCCGCCGAATGACGCGAGCGCGCCCACCGCAGCGAGCACGCGCACTTCTTCCTGGCGGAGGGCGGTGGAAGAGACGAGATGATCGATAGACGAGAATCGAGACACGGCATCGGGTCCAAGGTGATCGGGCCGGGCATGCCCGGCCCCTA
>Ga0137451_1000624_pt1 | contig 10935 bp, 10 predicted proteins | sample EasRivERMGT500_2_FD_102336 | JGI IMG/M metagenome (GOLD analysis project Ga0137451, IMG submission 102336) | Soil microbial communities from meander-bound floodplain in the East River, Colorado, USA - East River MetaG ERMGT500_2 | ecosystem: Environmental > Terrestrial > Soil > Floodplain ...
CGTGGATGCCGTCGCTGCGGCCGGCTTCGGCGCAGACGCGGCAGGCTTCGCCGGCGAGCGCATCACCATGGTCCTCTCGAAGTCATCCGCCGGCGCCGGCGCCGGCGCCGCGGCGGCCATTCCCGCCTCGACCACGTACTTCATCTTGTACTTGCCGATCTCGATTACGTCATTGTTCTGCAAGATATGCTTCTTGATCGGGTTGCCGTTGACCAGCGTGCCGTTGGTGCTGCCCAGATCCTCGAGAAAAGAGTCATCGAGGATGGTGACGATGCAGGCATGCTCGCCGCTGACCGCCAGGTTCTCGATCGGAATATCGTTCTGCGGCTTGCGCCCTATGGTCACCCGATCCTTGTTGAGCGGGATCTCCCGGATAATCGACCCATCTATACTGAGGATTAGTTTCGCCATGGTGTTGTCCCCGCCTTCTATCTGAACCAAGCCTTCAATTTATCCAACATACCGGTGCGCGCCGCGAAGTCCTGCGCCACGCGCACCAGTATCACCGAAACATTGTCGCGCCCCCCGTTGTCGTTCGCCTGCTGCACCAGCTGCTCGGCAGCGAGCTGCAGGTTGGCCTGCAGCGAGGACAACGTGAGTTCTATGTCCTCGTCGGTCACCATGTCGCTCAGCCCGTCGGAGCACAACAGAAAAATGTCGCCGAGCTCGACAGGATAGGTATGGACCTCCGTCTCCACTTCCGGATCGATACCGACCGCGCGCGTTACCAGATTCTTGTTCTGCGAATTCCTGGCCTGTTCCTTGGTTATCATGCCGCTATCGATCTGTTCCTGCAATAAAGAATGGTCGCGCGTGATCTGCTCCAGCGTGCCGCCGCGCAGGCGGTAGAGGCGGGAATCGCCGACGTGGCCGACCGCCATCCGGTTATCACACCACACCGCCACTACCAGCGTCGTGCCCATCCCCGAGTACTGCGGCTGGCTCTGCGCCGCCTGATAGATGGCGTTGTTGGCGCGCCGCGCCTTCTCGACGATGAGTTGCTCCGCGCCCTGGCCGTTCAGTGCCTCGGGATTGCTGCTCTCGAGCGCCGCCTTGAGCTCGGTCCTGATCAACTCGACCGCGATGCCGCTGGCGACTTCCCCCGCGTTGTATCCGCCCATGCCGTCGGCCAGCACTGCCAGCCCGGCATCGATATCGGCCGCGAGGCTGTCCTCGTTGTGCGATCTCACCATCCCGGAATGGGTGGCGGTCGCGACCTCGAGCACGGAGCTGAGATTGGCCATTTCCGCTCCTACGCGCCCGTCCCAACCGCCGCTGTGGCTGCCGGTGCGCCGTGCGCCGACAGGCTCTGCAGACAAAGGAGCAGCGCCTTCGCCATCTGCCCGCCGTCCTGGTATTGGGCCACCGGATCCTTGGCGAGCGCCTTGTTCACGACTGCGGGCACGCACGCCGGCAGTTGCGGCTTGTGAGTGCGGACATCGGCGTGCGCCTCGTTGGCGATCTTGAACATGAGCAGAGCCATGGAATCGCCCTGGAACGGCGGCCGGCCGCACGCCAGCTGGTACAGCGCCACGCCCTGCGAGTTGAGTTCGTCGGGTTCGAATTCCTGCGACAATGCCATGGTCTTGATCGCCCCCACGCGCTCAATATTGGGGTCCCTGCCGAGGTAGGCTACGCTCAACGCGCCCTTGCCCAGGTCCTTTTCCAGCTGGTAGCGGCCAAGCTTGGGTTTTTCCACGCCGCCACCCGGCGGGAACACGGTGCTGCCGCAATGCCCGCCATCAGTGGCACCGCCGAGCATCATTGCCTCCGACATCGCCTTGGCGCGGTTCAGACCCCCGAGCAGCCAGTCGGAGCGCCAATAATTGAGTTTGTTCATCCCCTTGCCCGCAATTTGTTATTTGGTTCTAGCGGGTTATCGCCGTTGATTCAACCATTCTACGATATTCGCCGGGAAAATATTGGTACTTTTGGCGGTTCACTCCGGAAACTTCATATGAATACAGCAGTTTACAGCGTAAGAGTGGTCGGCATGGCCCGCACCGGCGGGCAACAGCGGGCAGCGGCAAGGTCGATTCGAGGAGAAACCAGGAAGTTGGGCACGGCAGCGCACGGAATCTGGTCCTGCGAACCCAGGTCCGACAAACGCCTGTGGTGCAACCGGCGTCTTCCGCCGGCAGCGATGATCGCGCCGGCAGGTGCGACAGGACAGGTTAGTTGCCGAGCAGGGTGCCGGTAGTGAGCCCTGCCGCGCGCGCGAAATCGCCGCCCGACAGTTTTTTCCCGTCCTCACCGCGCGCGCGTAGCACTTCGATCATGCCGCCCTGCGCCGTGACCTTGAAGCTGGCGTCAGTGACCTCTGAGACTTCGCCGACCTTGCCCACCACGTCCGCAAAGCGCCGGAACACGTGCTTGCGTGCGTCGAAGATCTGCAGCTTCTTGCCGTTCAACGTGGTCCACGCGCCGGGCGCCGGATTGCAGCCGCGGATGATGTTGTAGATGAAGTCGACATGGTGCGCCCAGTGGATGCGTGCTTCCGCTTCCCGGCACCAGCCTTCGTAGCTGGCGCGCGACTCGTCCTGCACTATTTCCTTGTGCTTGCCGGCGACCACTAGGTCGGCCGCCTCCAGCATCGCTTTCACCCCCATCGGGAACAGCTTGTTGAAATAAACGTCGCCGATGGTTTCATCGGGACCGATGTCGCATTCCTTCTGCAGCACGATCGGGCCCTCGTCGAGCCCCTCGGTAGGGCGGAAGATGGTGAGGCCGGTGCGGGTGTCGCCGCGGATGATTGGCCAGTTGATCGAGGACGGGCCGCGGTACTTGGGCAGGAGCGACGGGTGGTACTGGATGGTGCCGAGGCGCGGGATCCTGACCAGGGTATCGGGTGCGAACTGCAGCACGTAAGCCATGATGCCGATATCGGCCTTGAGGCCCTTCAGGGCCTCGTGCGCTTCGGGATCGCGCAGCGACTTGAACTGGAACACCTTGAGACCTTTTTCCTCCGCGGCGGCCCGCAGCGGATCGGCCTTGGCGCCGGGTTTCTCGGGGGCGCAGAACACCCCGGCAACCTCGTCCTTGCGCGCGAGAAACGCCTCAAGAACGCCTTTTCCAAAATCCTGCTGACCGATGATTGCGATCTTCATGGGAGTGAATCGTTCCTCGTTTCTCGTTGCAGGGCACCCCTTCCTCGTAGCCCGTTTCACCAGTAACGAGCAACGAGAAACGAGTCACTTCTTTACTATGGCGGCTACGCCGCTTTCTTCGGTGGCGCCGAAAACGCGCCGGCGCTCTTCAGCTGCGCTATTCTGTCGTCGCCGTAGCCGAGCACCTGCTTCAATACCTCGTCCGTATGCTCGCCCAGCGTGGGGCTGCGCTTGATCACTGCCGGCGAGGCGGAAAGCTTTATCGGCATACCGACGTTCCACCACTTGCCGCGCTGCGGGTGATCGAGTTCGACGTACATCTCGCGGCCGCGGATATGCTCGTCGTTGGCGAGATCCTCGGTGCTCATGATCGGGCCGCAGGGGACGTCAAGCGGATTGAGGATCGCCATGAATTCGCGCTTGGTGCAGTTCTTCGCGAAGCGGGTGATCAATGCCCACATTTCGTTCTGATTCTTCCGGCGGTCGGCGATCCTGGCGAACTTCGGGTCGGCGGCAAGGCCCGGAACGCCAAGGTCGGGGCCGATGCGGTTCGCCAGGCCCTCCCACACTGCCTCCTGCACCACCACGTAGATCCAGTCGTTCGGGCCGTGCGGCTTGCAGTGGATGGCATTGCCGAGCTGGCCGCCGCCGGAATCGTTGCCGGCGCGCGGCACTCCGCCCATGCCCTGCGCGGTCGGCACGGAAAATTCGGAGAGCGACTGCCGCGTGAGCCTCTGATGGTCGCGGAATTTTACGCGGCACAGGTTCATTACCCCGTCCATCATCGCCACCTCGACGTACTGCCCCTGTCCCGTGCGGTTGGCCTGGTTGAGCGCTGCCAGCAGCCCGACGGCGAGGTGGAGGCCGGTGCCGGAGTCACCGATTTGGGCGCCGGTGACGAAGGGCGGTCCTTCCGGCACGCCGGTGGTGCTCATCGCCCCTCCCATCGCCTGCGCCACGTTCTCGTAGGCCTTGAAATCGGCGTACGGTCCGCTCGAGCCGAAGCCCTTGATGGAGCCCATCACGATTTTCGGGTTGATCTGGTGGATCTTCTCCCAGGTAAAGCCGAGCCGGTCGAGCACCCCGGGACCGAAGTTCTCCATGATGATGTCGCACTTCTTCAGCAGGTCGACGAACACCTGCTTGCCCTCGGCACTCTTCATATTCACGGTGATCGAGCGCTTGTTGCAGTTGAGCATGGTGAAATACAGGCTGTCGGCGTTCGGGATGTCGCGCAGCTGTCCGCGCGTCGCGTCTCCGGCCGGGTTCTCGAACTTGATGACGTCGGCGCCCATCCAGGCGAGCAGCTGCGAGCAGGTCGGCCCGGCCTGCACGTGCGACATGTCGAGAATGCGAACTCCCTTGAGTGCTTCCATTCTGATCTCCAAGATATCTGCGGCAGACGAAACGCTACCTGCCCTTGCTCAACGGCTTGAGTTATTTCTTCTTTGCGCTCGGATTCAGGCTCGTGATGCGACCGCTTTCGGTGCCGGCGGTTTCGTCGATCACGGCATTGATGAGCGTGGGCTTGCGCGAGCGGATGGCTTCTTCCATTGCCTTGCGCAATTCGGCCGGCGTCGTGGCGTGCACGCCCACGCCACCGAAAGCCTCCATCAGCTTGTCATAGCGCGCGCCCTTGACGAACACGGTGGGTGCCACATCGGGCCCGCCGGTCGGATTGACGTCCGTGCCGCGGTAGACGCCGTTGTTGTTGAAGATGACCACGCAGACCGGCAGGTTGTAGCGGCAGATGGTCTCGACTTCCATGCCGGAGAAGCCGAAGGCGCTGTCGCCCTCGACTGCGATCACCGGCTGGCGGCTGACCACGGCGGCCGCAACGGCAAAGCCCATGCCGATGCCCATCACGCCCCAGGTGCCGACGTCCAGGCGCTTGCGCGGCTTGTACATGTCGACGATGCTGCGGGTGAAATCTAGCGCGTTGGCGCCTTCGTTGACCAGGATGGCGTCCGGATTGGCCTTGATGATGTCGCGCACCACGTTCAGCGCGCTGTGGAAATTCATCGGCGTCGGGTTCTTGGCCAGTGTCTCGGCCATCTTGGCCAGGTTCTTGTCCTTGCGCTCGGCGACGGCAGAGAGCCACTCCGCCGGCGGCTTCGGCCAGTTGGCGCCGATGCCTGCGAGCAGCGCGGACACGCACGAACCGACGTCGCCGACCAGCGGGGCGTCGATACGGACGTTGCTGTCCATCTCCTGCGGCGAGATGTCGATCTGGATGAACTTCTGGCCGCCCCACGCCTTATGGTCCTTGCCGCCCCAGGTCTTGCCCTTGCCATGCGAGAGCAGCCAGTTCAGGCGCGCGCCGACCAACATGACTACGTCAGCCTCGGGCAGCACGTAGGAGCGGGCGGCAGCAGCGGACTGCTGGTGCGTGTCGGGCAGCAGGCCCTTGGCCATGGCCATGGGCAGGTAGGGGATGCCGGTCTTCTCGACCAGGGCGCGGATGTCGGTGTCCGCCTGGGCGTAGGCGGCGCCCTTGCCCAAGAGGATCAACGGACGTTTGGCACTCTTGAGCAGTTCGAGGGCGCGCTGCACGGCGTCCTGGGCCGGGATCTGGCGCGGCGCCGGATCGACCACCTTGATCAGCGAATTTCTTCCGGCTGCTGCGTCCATGGTCTGGGCGAACAGCTTCGCCGGCAGGTCGAGGTAGACGCCGCCCGGGCGTCCGGAGACGGCCGCGCGGATGGCGCGCGCGATGCCCACACCGATGTCCTCGGCGTGCAGCACGCGGAAGGCGGCCTTGCACAGCGGCTTGGCAATGGCCAACTGGTCCATCTCTTCGTAGTCACCCTGCTGCAGGTCGACGATCTCGCGCTCGCTGGAGCCGCTGATGAGGATCATCGGGAAGCAATTAGTGGTGGCGTTGGCCAGTGCGGTCAGGCCGTTGAGAAAGCCGGGGGCGGACACCGTCAGGCAGATGCCCGGCTTTTGCGTCATGAAGCCGGCGATAGCTGCGGCGTTGCCGGCGTTCTGCTCATGGCGGAACGAAATCATGCGCATGCCCGCGGCCTGTGCCTTGCGGGTGAGGTCGGTGATCGGAATGCCGGGAAGGCCGAAGATCGTGTCGATGCCGTTGAGCTTGAGGGCATCGATGACCAGGTGAAAGCCGTCGGTCACTGCCGGTATCGGCTGGACGTCGGCAGCGGTGCCTGCAACCGGATTTTCGATGTTTCCCATGTGTCACTCCTTGGCGATAATGGCGGCACTTTATACTAGATCTGATCCTGGCTAACTTCTTGAACAACTTCTAAATATAAGTGCGATAGCGGGACGCAGCCTTGACCGAGGTCAATAGTTTACGGTTATACTCGGGACGCCTTTCTGCCGCACCGCAGCGAACCCCGTCATGCCCGCCCTCGACCAGCACCCGGAAGCGAAAATCGTCCGGCTCCAGCTCCGGCATAACCTCGTTCTCAAGCACCTCGACGCCGCGCAGTGGCGGGAACTCGAGCAGCTGCTCGAGGTGGCGGATTACTCCAAGGGCGAGCTGCTCGAGCATCAGGGCAACTGGTCCATGGAGCAGTATTTCATCATCGACGGCATCCTCAAGCGCGTGGTATCCAATTCCCAGGGCAAGGAAATGATCCTGCGCATTGCGGCCGAAAGCGACATAGACACCAGTTACGCCGCCTGGCGCCTCAAGACTCCCTTGCCTTATTCGATCCGCGCAGTCACGAAAGTACGCGCCGCCAAGCTCTCGATGCAATATTGGGTGCGGTTTCTCGAGCGGCATGCCGAGATCAAGACCGTTTTCGAGTTCGAGATCATGAAGCTCATGAGCGAGGTCATGGCACACACCATCACGCTGCACCTGCTTGATGCTCCGGGGCGGGTCCAGCGCTTCCTCCGCAAGCACACCGGCCTCGCCGACCGCCTGCCGAAGAAAGAACTCGCATCGTACCTGAACCTGTCGCCGGAAACGCTATCGCGACTCAAGCGCCGCGGCAAGATCTAACTTCGCCGCGCCGCCAGCCGCAGCCGGCCGAGCGTCGCTGAAATCAGCGGCCAGAACAGCGCAATCAGAGCCAGCCCCGTAAGGCTGCCGACCAGCCAGTTCGAGAAGAACACCCCCATATCGCCCTGGGAGATCAGCATCGACTGCCGGAAAGCGCTTTCGGCCGAGTCCCCCAGGACCAGAGCCAGCACCATCGGCGCCAGCGGGTAGTCGAGCTTCTTGAAAAGGTAGCCGACCACGCCGAACACGATCATCAGCCACACGTCGAGCATGTTGTTCTTGACCGTGAAGGCGCCGATGGCGCAGATCACCACGATGACCGGCGCGATGATCGGAAACGGCACGCGCAAGATGGCGGCGAACAGCGGCACCATGGTCAGCACCACGATCAGTCCCGCGATGTTGCCGAGATACATGCTGGCGATGAGGCCCCACACGAAATCCTTTTGCTCCACGAACAGCAGCGGCCCTGGCTGCAGGCCCCAGATCAGCAGGCCGCCCAGCAGCACCGCCGCGGTCGGCGAGCCGGGGATGCCGAGCGTGATCATCGGCAGCAGCGCCGAAGTACCGGCCGCATGCGCCGCGGTTTCCGGCGCCACCACGCCCTCGAGCTGGCCGGTGCCGAACTTGTGGCCGTCCTTCGACACCTTGCGCGCCACGCCGTAGCTCATGAAAGAGGCCGGCGTCGCCCCGCCGGGGATGATGCCCATCCAGCAGCCGATGATGCAGCTCCTGATCGAGGTCGCCCAGTACCGCGGCAACTTCTTCCAGGTTTCCAGCACGATCTTGGGGTTGATCTTGGCGGTGTGCCCCGAGAACGAGAGCCCCTCTTCCATGGACAGCAGGATCTCGCCGACGCCGAACAGCCCGATCACCGCCACCAGGAAATGGAAGCCCGACAGCAGCTCGGTGAAGCCGAAGGTGAGCCGCAACTGGCCGGTAACAATGTCGATGCCCACCGCGGCCATTGCAAAGCCCAGCATCATCGCGGCGACAATCTTGAAGGGATTGCCCTTGCCGGTGCCGACGAAGCTGCAGAACGTGAGCAGGTACACCGAGAAGAACTCGGGCGGGCCGAACTGCAGCGCGAAACTCGCGACCAACGGGGCGAGGAAGGTGAACATCAGGACCGCCACCAGCGCGCCCACGAACGACGAGGTGAAAGCGCCGGTCAGCGCCTCTCCCGCGCGGCCCTGTTGCGCCATCGGGTAGCCGTCGAACGTCGTCGCCACCGACCACGGCTCGCCCGGGATGTTGAAGAGCACCGACGTAATTGCGCCGCCGAACAGCGCCCCCCAGTAGATGCAGGACAACATGATGATGGCCGAGGTCGGCGACATGCTGAAGGTCAGCGGCAGCAGGATGGCGACGCCATTCGCGCCGCCCAGACCGGGCAGCACGCCGATGATCACCCCCAGCGTGATGCCGAGGAACATCAGCATCACGTTTTGCGGCGTCAGCGCAACCGAGAAACCGTGTAACAGCGCGTTGATTTCTTCCATTGTGCTTGCCTGTTCAGAAACCGAACAGGCGCTCGAGCGGCCCCTTGGGCAGGGGGATCTTGAACCAGATCTCGAACAGCACGAAAGAAATGATGCTTACCGCGCCACCCACCACCGCGCTGCGCAACCAGCCGTACTTGCCCACGAACCTCATGAAGAGCCCGATGAACAGGGCCGACGGAACATAGATCCCGATCAGCTGGATCCCCAGGACGTAGGCGGTCGAGGGCAGCAGGATCACCATCACCTTCTTCAACTGGCCCGCGGTGACGAAGACCTTGCGGTCGCTTTTCAGCTGCATCAGCGCCTGCACAAATACCACGATGCAGCAGACGCAGATGAACGAGCCGATATAGAAGGGAAAATAGCCCGCCTGCGGGCCGTCGGAGCCCCAGCTCGATCCCAGCTGATGGCTTTCCCAGACCACCAGCGCCCCGAGAAAAAAAATTATCGCCGCGACAACCAGGTCCACCGGGACGCTGCGCACCCCGGCTTGCGCCGATTCCTGATCATGTGCCAATTGCTTGATCCCCTGCCGAAACTCCGGCCACAGCGCGGCTCATGCGCGCCCCGGTCGAGCTTAGGTATTGGCGGGATAGCAGGCAGTCGCCTGCCCCCCGCCTGTTCTGCCAGTTACTTCTTGACCGCGAGGAAACCCGCTTCCTGCATCAGGTTCCGATGCAGGGCCTCGGCCTTGGCGACCCACTCCACGTACTCCTTGCCCGCCATGAAGGTCTGGTTGAACGCTCCGTCTTCCATGAATTTCTGCCATTCCGCCGTGCCGCGCACCTTCTTGAACAGATCGATGTAGAAGTTGACCGCGTCCTGCGGTACGCCCGACGGCATGAAAATCCCGCGCAGCATCACGTACTCCATCGGGATGCCCATTTCCTTGCAGGTCGGGATGTCGCCCCACGCCATGGTGTCGGTGACCTTGTTCTTGTACGGCATGCGTTGCGCGTCGAACACGCACAGCGGGCGCAGCTTACCGGCGCGCCATTGCGCCACCGCCTCGATCGGATTGTTGACCGTGGAATCCACGTGCTTGCCAACCAGCTGCGTGGCGACCTCGCCGCCGCCCTTGAATGGCACGTAGATGAACTTGATGCCGGAAGCTTTCTCGATCGCGACCGTGATGATCTGGTCTTCCTGCTTGGAGCCGGTGCCTCCCATCTTGAACTTGTTGGGACCGGCCTTCTTTACCGCGTCGAGGTAGTCCTTGGGCGCCTTGAAGGACGTGTCGGCGGGAACCCACAGTACAAAGTTGTCGAGCGCGAGCATCGCGACCGGAGTCAGGTCCTTCCAGTTGAACGGCACGCCCGTGGCAAGCGGGGTGGTGAACAGGTTCGAGAGCGTGATGATGATCTTGTGCTGGTCTCCCTTCGACGCCTTGACGTCGAGGAAACCCTCGGCGCCCGCGCCGCCCGACTTGTTGATCGGGACGACCGACTGCTTCATCAGGTTGTGCTTCGCGACCACGCCCTGGGTAAAGCGGGCCATTTGGTCCGCCCCGCCGCCGGTGCCGGCCGGAATGATGAACTCGACCGACTTGGTGGGCTCCCAGGCCCCAGCAGCCCCTGCAAGCGCCGCAGCGAGCAGCGCCGCGCTACACGTTAAAACACGCTGAATGGCCATGACTCATACCTCCTGTGAATAAAAACAAACGGACTTGGCTATGCACCGGCCTTGCCTGGCTCTTATTATGACTTGCCAATGATTAACAGATCGATCCAGCGAACAATTGACCCACGTCAATTATTCGCAAATCTATGCATCAAGCACCGATGGTGCGGCGCAATATGCCTCGATAATTGATCATTTCACCAGCAACACCGGCACCGGCGACAGGTGGATCACCTTGGTGGCCACCGAACCCAGCACGAGGTTGGACACCGAACCCAGGCCGCGGGTGCCCATGAAAATCTGGTCGCAGCCTTTTTCCTTCGCGTACCTGCAGATTACGTCAGCCTCGTCGCCCACCCCGATGTGGTAGTGATACTTGAGCTTGGCCGCGTCGAGCTGTTGCATGGCTTTCTTCAGCGCTGCCATCCCTTCTTCCTGATGATATTGGGCAAGCTTGTCGTGTCCGATCACGGAGCTGACCCGGTTGCCGTAAGGAATCTGGTGCTGCACGTTGAGCAGATGAATTTCGGTTCCGTCCTTGAACCAGCCGAGCTTCTTGATCAAATGTGCGACGGCCCGGCCTGACGACTCCGATCCGTCCACCGGAACGAGTAATTTCAGCATCGAATCGCTCCCGAAAATGAGTTAATGCGCTGAATCAGTGCGGCGCTTTGGTTTCGCTGCCTTCGCCGAGGTCCACGACCTCTTTGTGACCGGCCTCAGCACGCGC
>Ga0137451_1000625_pt1 | contig 10933 bp, 8 predicted proteins | sample EasRivERMGT500_2_FD_102336 | JGI IMG/M metagenome (GOLD analysis project Ga0137451, IMG submission 102336) | Soil microbial communities from meander-bound floodplain in the East River, Colorado, USA - East River MetaG ERMGT500_2 | ecosystem: Environmental > Terrestrial > Soil > Floodplain ...
CTTGTTCTCACGCGCGACCACGAAGACGTACTCGTCGCCGTTCCCACCGCGGATCGCGGCGCGGGGGACGCGCACGACGCGCGCGCCTCCGCCTGCGGCCGCCGCCTCTCCCGCCTCGGCGAGGAACGACACCTTGATTCCCATGTCGGGGAGGATGCGCGGGTCGAGCCCGTCGAACGCGATGCGAACCGTCACCGTCGCCTTCTGACGGTCGGCGGCTGGGATCGTCGTGATGACGTGCGCGGGGATTTGCCAGTCGCGATACGCGTCGAGGGTCGCCTGGACCGCCTGCCCGGGGCGGACGCGCTGGATGTACGCCTCGTTGACGTCCACCTCGATCTCGAGGGAGGACATGTCCACGATCGTCGAGATTCCGGTGCGGGTGAAGCCGCCCCCGGCCGACATCGGCGAGATGATCTCGCCGGGCTGGGCGTTCTTCGAGATCGCGACCCCGTCGAACGGCGCGCGGATGACCGTGTCGTCGAGGTTCTGCCGGGCGATGTCGACCTGGCGCTCCGCGGCGTGAACCTGCTCGCGCTGCGTGCCGATCTGGGCGGCGATCACGTCCACCTCGGCATCCACCGCATCGCGATCGGCCGGGGCGGCGACCCCCTGCGCCGCGAGCCCGCCGACGCGATTCTTGCGGATCGTCGCCTCGCGGAGGCGCGCCTCCGATTCGACGATCATCCGGCGCGCGGCCTCGAGCTGGGCCTCGGCCAGGCCGAGCCCCTGGCGCGCCTGGCTGTCGTCGAGGCGCGCGAGAACCTGTCCCTTCTCGACCCGCATCCCTTCCTCGACGAGAACTTCGACGACCTTCCCCGTGATCTTCGACGACGCGGTCGCCTGGCGGCGCGCGGTGACGTACCCGGAGGCGTTGAGGACCGCGGCGGCGCCCCCGGAGGCGCGCACGGTTTCCTGGACCACGGAGGTCTTGACGGGAACGGCGCGCGGGCGAAGCACGAGCCACGCCGAGGCCGCGAGCACGACCGCGATCGCCGCGACGAGTCCGATCCGCATCGGCGTCCAGGCCGAGGGCGGACGCTCGTCGCGCTCGATCCGGAGAGCGCTCAACTTGTCTTTGAGGTCGGACGCCATGCGCCGACGGATCGTATCAAACTCGGGCGACTGCAATTAGGGGACAGCAACCGAAATAGCGAACTGCAGCTATTTCGGTTGCTGTCCCCTAATTGCAGTCGCCTACGGGGAGCAGGTCGAGGAAGCGGGCGGAATCTCGCCGGTCGAGGAGAATCCCGACGGACCCTCGGAGGTGGTGAACGCGGTGACCAGGTAATAGCGGTTGCCGCCCTTCGGCGCGATCGTCGTCTCCCGGCGCCCGGCGACGTAGGCCGCCGCCACCGCGCACACGGGCGAGCTTCCGTGCGAGTACCACGTTCCGATCGACCCCTCGTAGACGTTGTACCCGCCCGCGCCGGGGACGTCCTGGTAGCTCAGGACGTACGTCGAGCCGGTGCGGGTCAGCAGGAGCGGCACGCCGCTTTCCGCCGGCGAGACCTCGGCAACGGCCGTCCCCGCGGTCGAGCAGGTCGTGGGCTGCGACGTATTGGTCACCGCGATGTCGTCGACGTACCAGCCGGTCGAGGTCACGGCGGGGTCGGTGCCGAAGTCGAACCGGATTCGAGACGGCAGCCCCGCGTACGCGGTGAGATCCGCGGTGAACGGGCCCTGCCAGGCGAAGTCGTTCCCCGTGAAGCCTGCCGCAGCGGGGGGCGACGTCGTGTTCGCGCACGACGACGAGTCGGAGCCGAACGTCGCGGGGTAGCCGGGGGAGAGCGGCAGCTTCGACCAGCTCGTCCCGCCGTTGGTCGAGATCTCCACGACCCCGCCGTCGAAGGTGGACTCGAGGTTGTCGCGCCACGAGTAGAAGCTCAGGACCGACGGAGCTCCCGCGGGGCCGGGGACGAGAAGCGGCGTCGTCAGCGCCGAGCACGTGCTCGCCGGCCCGCCGTTCGCGAAGTACGAGAGGCTCCCCGCGTGCACGCGCGTCCCCGACAGGCCCCACAGGGGCGTGCCCTGCGTCATCTGCGGGACCTCGCCTCCGTCGAAAAATGGTGCCGGCGTCAGCGTCCCCTGGGCCGAGCCCGTCCTCCGGACCTGATTCGCTTCCTCGATCCCGCCCCGGCAGGGGCCGCTCCCGGTCCCCGAGCCGTCCTCCGCCCGCACGGCGTAGTAGACCGGTGCGTCCTGCGTCAGGCCGCCCGCGTCGGAGAAGGTCGTCCCACTCACGCAGGTGGCGATCCGGGTAGCAGGCCCCGGGATGAACGTGGGGCTCGTCGATCGGTAGACGTTGTACACGGGGGGCACGCCGCCGCACACGGCGCTTCCGGCGCTCCAGCTCAGGTCGAGCGTGCACGTCCCCGAAAACGGCGTGGTCACCGACGTGAGCCCCGCGAACGACGGCGCGTCGAAGCAGGGGCACGCCGCCGACACCGTGAACGCCTGGCACGACGAGGGCGCCGACTCGCAGCTCCCCGCCGCCTCCGCAGTGGTCACCCGGTACCCGTACGTCTGCCCGCCCGAGACGGCGCCGTCGAGGTGCGCGTTTCCCGTGACGCCGGTCGCGACCGGCGCGAACGTGCCCGCGCAGCCCCCCTTCGCGCGGTAGACGTTGTAGTTCGCTCCGGTCGCGCCCGAGGGCGTCCACGCGAGCGAGACCCCGCACCCCGCGGGTGCGGGCGGGTCGAGCGAGGGCGGCGTGAAGCTGGGGCAGGCGACGTTCAGCTCCCAGATCCCGCGTCCGTGCGTCGCCGCGCGCAGCTTCCCGTTCGCACGCGAGAACTCGAGCTGGTGCACGTGCACGTTGGGAAGCTGCCCCGCGTTGATCTTCGACCAGCTCGACCCGCTCCAGCCCGCGTTGTTGACGTACACGCCGTACTCGGTCCCGATGTAGACGTCGTTGGGCCGGGCGGGATCGACCGCCACCGTGAACACCGGCTCGTCGGGGAGCGCACCCGAGACGTCCGTCCAGTTAGAACCTCCGTCGAGAGTCCGGAACACGTGGCCGGGCTGGCTCAAGGCACCGTTCCATCCCGCGTACACGACGATCGCCTTGCGGCCGTCGCTGGGGTGGGTCGCCGCCCACGTCGCCGCGCGGTTCGGGAGCACCGGGTTGTTCGGCAGCGGCGATTTCGTCGTGTCCGTCCAGTTCGCCGCATCGTCGAAGCTCGCCCACACCTTGCCGTTCAAGGTCGTCACCCAGATCGTGCCACCCACGCCGCCGTCTCCGGCGCTGTGCACGTAGAGGATGTTGTCGTAGGGCGTACCGACGAGGTCGGGGCTCACGGCGCTCCACGTCGAGCCGTTCGGCGCATCGAGGTTCCTGTAGAGGTACTTCGATCCCGTGTAGAGGATCGACGGGTCGTTCGCGTCGAGCACGACCGGTGCTATGAACGCGGTCTGCCCGTCCGGGACGCACCCGCCGCAGCCGGAGCACCCGCCGAAGTTCTGGATGCACGTCCACGACGACGCCCCGCCGGTGCTGGAGCGCGCGATCGCGCCGTAGACGTACTCCTCGTAGGCAATCTCGCCGTCGGACCAATCGGTCGCCGAGAAGCCTCCGTCCCCGCCTTCGGTCTCGAACCACGTGATCCCGTCCGCCGTGTACGCCTCGCCGTTGTCCTGCAGGCCGCCGTGGATCCTCGCGGGGTTCGTCGGATGCTGGCCGATTCCGTAGAACTGCAGCGTGGAGAGGCCGCCGCCGTTCAAGTTGACCCACGTCACGGTCGTTCCGCTGACGGTCCCCTTGAAGATGCCGCCGTCGCACGCGATGAACACGGTCGTCGCGGAAGCAAAGAGGATGTGGTGCTGGTCCGCATGGACGAAGCCCGCCCCGGCGCCGGTCCAGCTCGACTTCTTCGTGAGCGACGCTCCGCTGTTCGTCGAGACATACGTGTCGAGCCCGGCCACGAAGAGCTTCGCGGGATTGGTCGGATCGACCGCCCCCGCCAGGTCGTACCAGCCCTGGTTCGCGCAGAAGTTCGTGGTCGAGCCCGCGACCCACGTGGGCGAGGCGAGGGTCGCATCGGCCGTCCGGAAGATCCCGAGCGAGGAGTACTGCCCGTTCGGGCACGTGGTGGCGCCGTTGCTGACGCAGGAGATCAGCGCGTAGATCTGCTTTCGGTCCGACGGGGCCTGCATCAGCGTGATGCGGCCCACGCGCCCGGGAAGCGCCGGAAAGTTGCTCCCCGCGCCCGTGATCATCGTCCAGTTGGCCCCGCCGTCGAGCGACCGGTAGATGCCGTTGTTCTTCCGGAAGTTGACGTCGTTCGCAACTCCGGTGCACGACAGCGCCGCGAAGCCGCTCGAGTTGGACCGGGCGCCGAACGCGACGTACAGCCGCGTCGGAGACGCCGTCGGGTCGATCACGAAGTCGGTCGCAAGCTCCGGCCAGCAGCCGCCCACCCCGGGCTTCCCCGTGTAGGGAAGCGCCGTCACCAGCGACCAGCTCGTCCCGCCGTCGGTCGTGCGGTAAACGCCGTGGTCGCCCGCGACCCACACCGCCTGCGCGTTCGGCACGGCGGGGTCGATGACGATCCGCCGGATCGAGTGCCGGAAGCGCGCGTTGGTCGCTTCGTCGGGGCCTGCCCAGGGGATCGTCTGAAGCGTCCACGACGCGCCGCCGTTGACCGACTTGAGCACGCCGCCGCCGTCGACCGCTTCGCTCGAGGTGTTCCCCTCGCCCAGACCGACGTAGATGATCGCGTCCGTCAGGTTGATCGTGTCCGTGCGGATCGACACGTCGATGCTGCCGATGGACGTCGACACCTCGAAGTCGGAGATCGGCGTCCACGAGCTCCCGCCGTTGGTCGACTTCCACACGCCGCCGTCGGCGAACCCGGCGAGCAGGTAGTTGAGGTTGTTCGGGTTCGCCCAGATGCACGACGCGCGCCCCTGCGCGAGGTCGCCGCTGCCGACCTGGTAGTTCGTCGGCCCGAGGCTCGTCCACGAGTAGCCGGCGAGCAGCCCCCTCGCGAGCGACTTGCCGTCGGCCAGCGCCTTCGACCGCCAGCCCGCGGGGGGGAGCGTGTCGAACGGCGCGTAGAGCAGGCTCATCTCGTACCACGCGCGCCGGTCGCGCAGGTCGGCGGTGCCGTCGAAGATCCTGGCCGCGAGACCCGCGACCGCGGGGTCCTTGAACCGAAGCGCCTTCTCGAGGACCGGGAGCGGCGCGAACGTCCCCAGCCCCTCCTCGGTCTCGCCGGGGCGATCCTCGTGCGGGGCGGTCTGTTCTTTGGGAGGTGCCGGCTCACGCGGGGCAGCCAGCAAGACCCCGCACGCGAGGAGGCACACTCCCACAATGAAGGGATGGCGCAGCACGGCCGATAAAGTACCGCGACCGGCCCGCCGAGGCCCGAATTTTCACCAGACACCTGGCACGAGTCTCTTGGTCCTCGCCATGAACGCCGCGTAGTCCGCGCCGAATTCTTCGAGCATCATCCTCTCCTCAGCGCGGACACGCAGGGCGTAGAGGATCCCGAAGGTGAGCAGGTACGAGGGTCCAGCGATCCAGTTCGGCAGCACCAGCAGCTGCCCGATCGAGTAGAGGAAAAGCGCCGCGTACATCGGGTGGCGAATCCTACGGTAGACACCCTGCGTGATGAGCGAGTGGTTCTCACGCACCTGCAGCGTGACCGACCAGTTCGTGCCGAGGTCAGCGTGGGACCGGTGGAATAGCCAGAGCCCGACGACGAAGCAGACGATGCCAGCGGCCAGGGGTACCGGACGAAGCGGGTAGTCGGCGAACGAGAACAGCGGCGACACGAGCCAAATGAGCGGCACGAAGAAGCCGAGCCACGCCATGGTCAGCAGGATGACTTCCAGCCGGCCCTTGCGGTCCTTTACGACTTTGACGCCGCGACTCCGGCCGCCGTGCGGGGCACGGATGGCCACCATCACGATGCTGGCCGCGAGAATCACCGCCTTCGCGATCCAAGGATTCACGGAATCGAACCACTCCTCTCTGCGACCTATTGCCGCAGAGTTTTCTCCATCGCTTTTCCTTTCGCGAGCTCATCGATCAGCTTGTCGAGGTAGCGGATCTTCTTCATCAGTGGCTCTTCGATGTCTTCCACGCGAACACCACACACCACGCCTTTGATGAGCGAACTGTTTGGATGAATGGCTGGTGCTTGAGCAAAGAAGGTTTCGAGATCGTTTTCCTGTTCGATTTGCCGCTGTAATCCCGCTTGGTTGTAGCCAGTCAACCAGCAGATGACTTGGTCAACTTCTTTCTTCGTACGGTTCTTGCGTTCCGCTTTTCAACGTAGAGCGGGTACACCTTTGCAAATACGATCGCGAAAACGCGATGCTTGGGCATCGTATTCCTCCGGTGAGTCGCTCCACGGGGTTGCGCCATTAGTCGCGGCAGTAGCCTTCGCCCTGGCGAACCGTCAGGCAGTTCGACTTGTCACTGAGCCACTTCATGCCCGTGTCTGCGCCATTCGTCGCTCGAATGGACTCCTTCACTCCGTCTCGCTCGAACTGGATCTGATCGCCGACTGCGTTTCCTTGGAAGTACCGCTGGCCATCCAGATTCTGGATGGTGATCTCATACTTCCCCTTTTCACCTGCAAGTCGAAGCAGCGTTCCTTCGGGGCCGTTCCACTGACCGAGCCACTTGTCGGTGGCCGGCTCGGCGACAGTCGCGCCTGACTCCGCTCTCCGGTCGCCACAGCCGGAAAGGAAGAGCGGCAACACGAGAACTGCGACGAGAGACCGACTGGTGAGGTTCATGTGGACTCGCCTCCGACGCCTTGCTCTACCGCCACGTCCATCGCTCTACGTATTCCACCCGGTCACCACCATCCCAGCACCTTCCACCAGGCCAGCCCCAATGTCCCCCAGATTGTAATGGTGACGAGCGAAATGACGAACCCGACAGTCCACCACTCTCTCTGCGTGACGTAGTCCGCGCCGAAGTAGATCGGAGCCGTGGTGGTCCCGTAATGGGTCAGGGATGCCTGGAGATTGGAGGCATATGCGAGCGCGAGCACTGCCAGCGCAGGGGGTGCCCCCGCCGCGATCATCACAACGAGGAATGGAATGAACATCGCCGTGACGTGTGCGGTGATGCTCGCGAAGCCGTAGTGAGCGTAGAAATAGACGAGCAAAAGAACGACGAGCGCGATGCCCCAGCCCCAACCGGCGGTGATCCCTGCGGACCATTCCGCAAACTGTCGGGTGACCCCTGTGTCGCCGAGCGCCTGCGCCATGTTGATGAGCCCGCCGTACCAGATGAACGTGTCCCAGGCTGGCCGATCGCTCAGGACGTCCTCCCAGGCAAGTACATTCGTGAGCAGCAGAACGCTCACGCCGAACAGGGCCACCACGGTGTAGGGAAAATGGTGCCACGCGGTGGTCATCCACAGCCCGGCGATGAGCACGAAGACCGCCAGCATGATGCGTTCGTCGCGGGACATGGGGCCCATTCGCGCCAGAGTGTCGCGCGCGAACTGCGCGGCAAGCGGTGTGTGCGTGACTTCGGGCGGGTAGATCCGGTAGATCAGGTACACCACGAGCAACAGGGACACCACGCCGGGAACGACGCCGCCGATGAACCACTTGGCGTAGCTCAGCTCGACGCCGCCGGCACTCAGCGCGAACTTGGCGATGATCACGTTGGATGCCTGGCCGGTCAGGAACATCGCGCAGGCGACCACATCGGCCTGGTAGACGGCCGTCATCAGGAATGCCCCCAGCCGTCGCCGCGTCTGGCCCGGCGTGGACTCATAGGCCTCGGCGACGCTGCGGGCCACCGGGAAAACGATGCCGCCCGCGCGGGCGCTGTTCGAGGGCACGACGGAAGCGAGGGCGGTGTCGGTCGCGACCAGCGCGTAGGCCAGTCCCAACGAGCGTTTGCCCAGGAGCTCGATGAACCCGAACGCGATGCGTCGGCCTAGACCCGTCTTGGTGACGGCGCGCGAGATCATGAAAGCGCAGAGAACCAGCCAGACGATCGGATCGGCGTACCCTTGCAGCGCAGCAATCGGGGTCATCGTGCCGGTGAACGCGAGCAGGCAAACGGCGATGAAGACCACCGCGCCCATCGGCGCCGGCCGTACGATCGATGCGATGATTGTCGCGAGGAATATGGCGAGCAGCCGCCAGCCCTGTGGCGTGATGCCGTCAGGCGGCCCGGCGATGAGCACCGCGGTGGCGACGCTCAGGACCAACGCCCAGCGCCACGCAAGACGCCCCGCGTAGCCGGTGGCCGGATCGGTCGGGGTCGAGGGCGGGGTTGTCATGACGGTGGCGAAGGGACGGCTACGCCGTGAGCCGGACCGACTCGCGAACATCGGATGTCCGCAAGTGGTTGAGCCGGTTGACGGCCCATCCGCTCCAACGCCAGCTTAGGCCGCTCTTGGCGCATGAACTTCGGCCAGGTACATGACGCGCGACACGGCTCCCCTGCGTGACAACTCCACAACGGTCTCGAGATAGTCCTGCTGACTCTCGAAGTCAGCAGCGCTCGAGACCCGTTCGAGGTCTCCTCGATGCGCCCGCATGGCCGCCAGCCTGCCGCCGGCGTTCTTGAGCACGCTCATGGTCCGATTCTCGGTCTCGATCAGCCGAAACCCCGCAGATTCGAGCAGCCCTTCGTTCCAGCCCGCGGCAACAAACTGGGTGTAGCCGTGGACGCTGCGTTGGCGCACCTCTTCGTTCGAGACAGAACCGGTTACCACACCGGCATCGGTAAACAGAAACCTTCCGCCGGGCGGTAGCAGTCTCGCGACCTCATGTAAGAGCTTCGAGCGGTCGCGAAGATGGAGTACCACGTCCAGAGATATTGCTGCATCGAACGAGCGGGGCTCGAACGGAAGTGGCTCATTCAGATCGGCCCCTTGAACCGAGAGTAAGGCATCGATGCCAAGCGAGGCAGCACGCGTGCGCCCTACGTGGAGCGCCGATGGGCTAAGTTCCACTCCGGTACCTGGACACCCAACGGTGGCAAGAATGAAGGTAAGTGGGCCGCAGGGTCCGCAGCCGAGATCGAGGAACCGACTAGAAGCTGACAGCTTGAGGCGGTGAATGTCCCCGCGTAGTTCCTCGGCGCCCACCCAGGAATGTTGCCCAATGTCCTCGCCGTAGGCTTCCCGCCGAAGCTGACGCATCAACGGCGAGTCGAACTCCCGATAGAATGATTCGTAGCTGTCCGCCGGCGATTCTTTGGAGATGTCCATACCGTGCTCCAGCCGTCTGACGTGCGCCGCCAAGACCGACCGCGACGGCACCTAGCATGTCGGTGGCGTGAAGGCTCACGCCGTCATGCTATCCGGCGCGGGCCCCGTTCGGCACGGGACGCTCGGGCACGGCCAGGCAGGGCGTGATCCCGTCCGCGGAGCCGATGTCGAGCAGCATGCCCTCGGAGGTCTCGCCCATCATCGCCTTGGGCTCGAGGTTCACGAGGAAGAGGCTCTGCTTCCCCTCGATCTCTCTCGGGTTCGCGCGCTCCTGCCTCAGGCCGGCGACGATGCGGCGCGTGTGGTCGCCGAAGTCCACGGTCAGCCGGACCAGCTTCGCGGACTTCGGGACTTCCTCGACCGCGACGATCGTCCCGACACGGATGTCAAGCGCCTCGAGGGCCGCGTGCGTGACGAGAGGCTTCACGGGTACAGGAGTCATCTCGGCCACTCCGTCGCTTCCATCAGCTCGAGCCGGTTTCCGAACGGATCGGAGACGTAGACACGGTCGTATCCGGCGAGGTCGTCGGCGGTCACCTCGACGCCCGCAGGACGCAGTCGCTCGACCAGCTCTCCGAGACCTCGGACGACGAGTGCCGGATGCGCCTTCCTGGCCGGCCGAAAGTCCGTCTCGACGCCGAGATGAACCTTAACGCCGCCGCTCTCGAACCACACGCCTCCGCGCTTCGCGAGCTCCACGGGTTTCGATCGCTCCGGGATTCCGAGCAGGCCCGAATAGAACGCGCGGGCTTCGTCCTCGCGGCCCGCCGGCATCGCAAGCTGAACGTGGTCGATTCCTACGATGGTCATCGGCCCAGCTCCTCGCTCTCACTCGCAATCGGCCAGATCGCCTCCAGCTCGCTCGCCTCGAACGCCGGTGCCGCCGCGCTGGGTGCTCGGGCGAGCCTACCTGCCCAGCGCCGGCCGCGCCTGCGCCGCTCCGATGCGGTCGAAGGCGCGGGCGACGCGTGCCTGCCAGACCGGACCCGCCCCGAGCTCGGCACACTTGCGGAGCAGCCTCGCCGATTCGTCGACCCGGCCGCGCTGCGCCTCGATGCCGGCGAGGTTGTAGTACACCTCGGCATCGGTCGAACGTCCGGCCACGGCGTTCCGGTACTGCTCTTCGGCGACCGCGTCGTCCCGTTTCAGCCAGAACAAGTGGCCGATCTTCGCGTGCGCCGCGACGTGGCGCGCGTCGGACTCCCGCCAGCGACCCCACCCGATCCCGGCCCCCGCGAGGAGCGCGGCGCCGAACGCGACGCCGAGCACCACGCGGGCTGGCCCCACGCGCCGGGCGGCGGGCCCTCCCGCACCGAGCTCGCGGAGCCACGGTGAGGTGATCAGGAAGAGAACGAAGACCAGCGCAAGCTGGGCGTAGTAGACGGTCAGCTTCGCCTGGTTGACGGCCTGGAACTCGACGGGAAGAAGGACGAGGATACGGTGCGTTCGCTGCATCTCCTGCGCGGACTCGATCTGGATCGAGGCGACGGCGGCGAGAGTCTGGAGTCCCACCGTCACGCCGAGCGCGACGAGGGCGAGGGTGACACGCCGGCGCCACGGGACGCGGATCGATGCGGCCATCAGGGCGATCGCGAGCAAGACGACGAAGTCGCCTCGGGGAAGGGACAGGCTCGGGAAGCCCGCAAGGAGGGGGAAATGCTGGGTCGCCAGCACGATCTGCTCGGCGAGCGCGACGACGGCGCGCCGGTACGCCTCGGCGGCTCCGCTCCACTCCC
>Ga0137451_1000626_pt1 | contig 10927 bp, 9 predicted proteins | sample EasRivERMGT500_2_FD_102336 | JGI IMG/M metagenome (GOLD analysis project Ga0137451, IMG submission 102336) | Soil microbial communities from meander-bound floodplain in the East River, Colorado, USA - East River MetaG ERMGT500_2 | ecosystem: Environmental > Terrestrial > Soil > Floodplain ...
CACACTGGGCGGCCGCCCTCCGGCCAGCCCGCCACCGGTTCCCCGAGGGGGCCGAAGTGGATCGCGCCGATCGTCGCGAAATAGCCATTTACGTCGGCCGATTGCGCCCAGACCGCGAACACACCACCGCTTGCATCGGACGCGAGCAGCAGGGGGGAGTAGGAGTAGGGATTGGTGTCCGGGGGTTCCGGCACGCGGGGCCCGCCCGCGGGCCAATAGGAGACTGGATTGCCCGCCGCATCGAGGTGGAGAACGCGATTCACGGACGGCACCCAGCCTCCGCTCGTGTCGACGGCGATGCCCGCAAACACGCCTCCTGCGCCGTCCGCGGCCAGCTCCTTGATGAAATGCAACTGCGTCGTGTCCTCGAGAACGGGCATGCCGCCGACGGGCCAGCCGGGAGCAATCTCGCCGGACGTGAGGATCCTCAGCAGGCGCGAACCGAACGTTCCACCCTGCGGCTGCACCCAGGTGATGTAGGCGCCTCCGGTCCCGTCGGGCTCGTACCCGAACGGGTACGCCAGGGCCAGTTCTGGCGGAGGCCATCCGCCGGACGGCCATCCGGACGGGGGCGTGCCGTCCGGACCGATGTGGATTAGGAGAGGTTCGACCCGCTCATCCGGAGTGAAGATGTGGCGCGCGTGTTCGATATTCGCGTAGACGCCACCCACTCCGTCCGGGCGTACCCGGCCGAGCCGGATCGCCACGGATTCCGCCGCGGCGGCGATCAGCGTCCCCTGCGCGTCCCAGCCGGAGGCGATTGAGCCATTCGGGAGCACGCGCGTGCCGTAGAGCTCGCGGGGGAAGCCATAGGTGCTCCCGTCCGCGTTGCGGGAGTCGGTCCAAATCACGAATGCGCCTCCGGCCCAGTCGGATCCGGCTTCGGCGTACTTGCTTCCGGGGGCACTGCAGATCTCGAGGCCGCCTCCCGGCCAGGCGGGGTCCGGCGTTCCGTCGGAGAGGAAGTGGCGGACGGTGACGAATCCCGATCGGGCGATCGCAGCGTAGGCGCCGGCGAGGCCGTCCGGAACGGGGGAAGAGGCGTACCCGAAACTCTCCGCGACCGAGACTGGCCAGCCGACGGCGATCTCACCGCTGGGAAGCGATCGCGAGTAGGTCCGGAACGTGAAGTTGCCGACCAGGAGACCGCCGACGTCGTCGGCCGCGACTTGCGCCCGAGAGTAGGCGGCGGTCGTGTCGATCAGGTTTCCGTTGGGCGCCCAGTCGGCGGAACCTCGCGACGCCGCGAGACCGATCGCGACACACAGCGCAAGGGCGAGGTGGACGGGATGGAAACGCGCGGTATTCATGGTGCACTCCTCCGTCGGATGGTGGGGAAACGAAGTGACGACGGAGTACCCAGAGAGTCCGAGAAATCTCTCCTGTGGAGTGCCGAGAGAGGCAGTTGCTTCGGACGCGACGTCGGAATCATACGTCCGCGCCGGCCCGGGGTTCCAGATCCGATTTTCGGAGCCTGGCGGGAGTGGAAGCCCGCGCCCCGCCCCGCTTGGGACTGCAACCCGATGAACTGTAGGCAGATACGTGGATGGCGAAATTACACGAACCTCATTTAGTTGACTAGTCATCTAATTACCAGAGCAAGGAGACGCAATGCCACGAGCCACGAGCAGAATCCAGAGCGAGATCAAGCAGGGGAGGCCCTTCAGCTCCCGTCAACAGGAGGCGGGAATCGCGCTCCTTCGCACCGCGGATGTCCTGCGCAGGCGCATCGCGCAGGTGATCGAACCCCACGGGGTCACGGCCCAGCAGTACAACGTGTTGAGGATCCTCGCGGGCTCGGGAGGGGAAGGGCTGCCGACCCTGGAGATCGCCGCTCGAATGATCGAGCGCGCGCCGGGGATCACCCGACTCCTCGACCGGCTGGAGGCCAAGCGGCTCATTCGGCGAGAGCGGTGTCCGAGCGATCGCCGCCAGGTGCTGTGCTGGATCAGCGAGTCGGGCCTCCGGCTGCTGAAGCAGATGGAGGGGCCGATCAGGCAGGCCGACCACGACGCGTTGGGCGGGATCAGGGGCTCCGATCTCGAGCGGCTCATCGAGCTGCTGGATGGAGTGCGGGGGGAGGCGAAGGCGGGATAGGAAGTCGCGTTTTTCGGCAAATACTTGACTAATCAACAAATAATCAGTCACTCAATCAGGAGGATCACGAACATGACGTCTCGAATCGCAGTCGCCACCGCCACGCTGGCCTTTTCGGCCACCGCCGTCTCGGCCGCACCCCAGACCTTCGTCGTGGACAAGGTCCACTCGGAGGCCGGCTTCAAGGTCCGCCACCTGCTCAGCAAGACCGCGGGGAGGTTCACCGACTTCGACGGTCGCATTCAGTTCGACCCGGCACGGCTCGAGTCGTCGAGCGTCGAGTTCCACATCCGCGCCACGAGCGTGGACACCGACGTCGAGGACCGCGACAAGCACCTGCGCAGCGGGGACTTCTTCGACGTCGCGAACCACCCGGAGATCGTGTTCCGCAGCGAGTCCATCCGGAGCACCGGCAAGGACCGTTACGACGTGGCCGGAACCCTGAGCATCCGCGGGGTCGAGAAGCGCATCACGCTCCCGGTCACGTACTACGGGCAGACGCGGGACCCGTGGGGCAACGAGCGCGCCGGATTCTCGACCGCCGTCACGCTCAATCGCAAGGAGTTCGGCATGGTGTGGAACAAGGCGCTCGACCAGGGCGGATTCGTCCTCGGTGACGAGGTGTGGGTGACGCTCGAGATCGAGGCCATCAAGGACAAGACGGCCAGCTGACCAGGGGCGCAGGAACGCCGGGCGCGGCAGGAGTCGCGCCCGGCGCCGCGCGTTGTGGGCCTTCCCTGCGGTGGGCGGCGGGGAGGATCGGGCGCCCGAGACGGGGGTTGCGACCGCTCGCTCGCGGTCCTAATCTTTCCGGTAGTCAAGCTCCACGTCTCACCCGCGAGGGCCGTCCCCCAGCCCATTTCAGGGGGCGAGGCGCCGAGCCTCTTTCGGGAGGTGGCGATGAGCACGTTCATTCGTGGTTTCGCCCGCGGCGGCCTCGCGGCCGCATTCGTCGTCCTCGTCATGCGCGCGTCCGCGGCCCACGCGGTCTGGAGCGCCGACCCCGTCACCGTCACGCCCACGACGGCATCCATCCCTCTCGTCGAAGGCTGCTCCGATGGCGCCTACGGAACCTTCGCCGCCTGGCAGGAGGGAAGCCCAACCGGAATCCTGCGCGCGCAGCATCTGCTCCCGAACGGCGATCTGGATCCCACGTGGCCATCCGCCAGTACCGTCGCGTGCAGCTTCGCGGCGGCACGCAGCGAGCTGGTGGCGCTTCCCGACCGGCTCGGCGGCCTCTATCTGCTGTGGAAGGAAGGCGTCGCGCTCTACGCGACGCGGATCGATCCGAGTGGCGCCGTCGCCGCCGGCTGGCCGGCGCGCGGGCGATCGCTGGGGGACGTGTTCACGTACAGCCCGCGGCCCGGCGTGATCGAGGACGGGGCGCACGGGTTCTACGCGGTCTGGGTCGCCTCCAACTCCGAGGCGGTGGGGATCCACCTCGGGCCGGCGAACACGGGAGCTGGCGGCTGGCAGAACGGTGTCCAGTCGATCAGCTACTACGACGAGTTCGCGACCTGGGCACAGCTCGCACCCGCCCCGGATGGCGGGCTCTTCGTGGCGTGGGCAAGCTACGGCGAGGATGCATACGGGTGGACCCCGGGCTCATGGAAGCTGAAGCGCCTCACGGCCGCGGGGCTGACGGCGGCCGGCTGGCCCGACGAAGGAAAGGAGTTCGGCGATTTCCACTACGAGTACATCGGAGACTGGCCATCGGCGGCCTCGTTGCTCGCGCTCGCAGAGGACGGCCGCGGCGGCGCCTTCCTCATGATCGGGAACCCGATGGAGCCCGGCTACGAAGCTTCCATGGAGACGCGCCTGTACCGGCTGCTCGGCAATGGCCAGAGTGCTCTCGACTGGCCCGCCGAAGGAGTCGTCGTTCCTCACGGACCGTACCAGTACTGGGCGACGGGTTCCGCCCCGGATGACTCCTACCGGCTCCTATCTGACGAGAAGGACGGGGTCTACGTCGGAGCGTATCTGGCTGCCACCGACAACGCCTCGAGGGTGGATTTCCGCCACTGCTCCGCCGACGCCCAATTCGTCGAGACCTTCCCGGCCTGGGGCCCGGCCGGCTACGAGATGGTCTCCCGCGGGGATGGCGGGTTCTACATGGCCTACTTCGGGTGCTGCTTCTACGTCTATCAATTGGCCTACATCCAGGCCGCGCAATTCCCGATCGCGCCGGGCATCTTCGAGGAGCACACCGAATCCTTCGGGGATTGGTACAGCGACATCGGCCTCGCCCTGACCGACGACGGCGGCGCGGTCTTCCTGTGGTCCCAGGTGCAGGGTCGCGTCGGCCTGTTCGCCCGGCGCATCAATTCCGCCCGCGAGGTCACGGCGGTCGAGCCGGGAGCGCGACCGGCGTTCGGATTGACCGGGCTGCGCTTCGTGCCCGGTGAGGGCGTGCGTGTGGCGTTCTCGCTGCCGGGCTCAGGGTCCGCCCGGTTCGAGGTGTTCGACCTCGCGGGTCGGCGGATCGCGTCCCGGCGGATCGAGGCCGGGGCCCGGGAGATCACGATCGCCGGCACGGCAACGCTCCCCTCCGGGCTCTACTTCGGGCGCCTGACGGCGGGCGCGGAGTCGGCTGCCGCGAAACTGATCGTCGCGCGCTGAGGCCGCGCCCCGGTACGCGGCGCCTCGCCGGTTCTTGACCGGTCCCGGGGCGCCGCGTAGCCTCATGTCATCGCGAGCCCGCCCGGAGCCGGCGGGCGGTCCTTCCCTTACGGCAAAGGAGCGTCTTCATGGCCATGCGCACGTCCGCCCGCAAGGCGCGCGGCAAGGCGCACCGTCGCCCCGAGCGCCCGGGCCACCGGCCCGCCACTCCCGCCGCGCCCAAAGGCCGCACCCCGTCGCCGGACGGCGCCCGGGCCGCGACGTGGGAGCAGCAGCGCAAGGCGTGGGAGGCGCGCTACGCCGCGGGGAAAGAGCGCGCGGGGCTCTACCCGTTCACGATCTCGGGCATCCCGATCAAGCCGCTCTACACGCCCGAGGATCTCGGCGGCATGGACCGCGCGCGCGACCTGGGCTTCCCGGGCGAGTTCCCCTACACGCGCGGCATCCGCGACAACATGTATCGCGGGCGCATGTACACGATGCGCCAGTTCTCGGGCTTCGGCACACCGAAGGAATCGAACCAGCGCTATCACTCGTTGTTCGAGCAGGGGCAGACCGGGCTCTCGATCGCGTTCGACAACCCCACGATCATGGGCTACGACAGCGATCATCCGAAGGCGCACGGCGAGGTCGGCAGGTGCGGAGTGGCGGTGGACAGCCTGCGCGACATGGAGGTCCTGCTCGACGGCATCGACCCGGGCGCGATCTCGACCTCGATGACGATCAACGGCCCGGCGGCCACGATGTTCGGGTTCTACCTCGCGAACGCCGAGAAGCGCGGGGTGCCCTTTGCGCGCCTGCGCGGCACGCTCCAGAACGACATCCTGAAGGAGTACATCGCCCAGAAGTGCTGGTGCTTCCCGCCGCGCCCGAGTCTCCGAATCATCGTGGACCTGATCGAGTTCGCGACCAGACGCGTGCCGCAGTGGAACACGATCTCGATCTCGGGCTACCACATCCGCGAGGCGGGCTCGACCGCTGCGCAGGAGCTGGCCTTCACGCTCGCCGACGGTTTCACCTACGTCGAGGAGTGCGTGAAGCGCGGGCTCGACGTGGACGACTTCGCCCCGCGGCTCTCGTTCTTCTGGAACAGCCACCTCGACTTCTTCGAGGAGATCGCGAAGCTCCGGGCGGCGCGCCGCATCTGGGCGCGGCACATGCGCGACCGCTTCGGCGCGAAGCGGCCCGAGTCGTGGCTGTGCCGCTTCCACACCCAGACCGCGGGCTGCTCGCTGTGGGACAAGCAGCCCGAGAACAACATCGTGCGCACCGCCTTCGAGGCGCTGGCGGCGGTGCTGGGCGGCACCCAGTCGCTCCACACCAACTCGATGGACGAGACCATCGCGCTCCCCAGCGAGAAGGCGGTCAAGATCGCGCTGCGCACCCAGCAGGTGATTGCCCACGAGCTGGGCGTGACCGAGACCATCGACCCGCTCGCGGGCTCCTACTACCTCGAATCCCTCACGAACACGCTGGAGGAGCAGGCGGAGGAGTATTTCCGCCGCATCGATGGGATGGGCGGAGTGGTGGCCGGGATCGAGCAGGGCTTCTTCCAGCGCGAGATCGCGCGCGCCGCCTACCAGTACCAGCAGGAGATCGAGAAGAAGCAGCGCATTCTGGTGGGGATCAACGAATACGTCGAGGAGGGCGAGAAGCTCGAGATCCCGATCCTCCTCATCGGCGAAGAGGTGGAGCAGGAGCAGAAGCGCTCGATCGCCGAGGTGAAGCGCACCCGCGACGGCAGGGCCTGCGCCGCGGCGCTCAAGGCGCTCACGGCGGCCGCCGCCAGCGCCCCCGGCGAGCAGAACGTGATGGAGAAGATCCTCGACGCGGCCCGCGCCTACGCCACCGAGGGCGAGATCCGCAACGCGATGCGCGAGGTGTTCGGCGACCACGTCGAGAGCGCGGAGTTCTGACGGCGCGCGCGTGACGACATCGACCTGGCTCGCGCTGGCGCTGATCGCAGTAGTCGCGGCGCTCGCCCTGTGGCTCCGCCGCCAGGGTGAGTCGGCGCCCGGCCTGCCCGCCCCGCCGCCCCGCAGCGATTTCCCGCCTGACTCCGACTCCGACTCCGAGGACGAGGACGATGCTGAATGGGAGGTCGGCGACGCGGCGGCGGTCACCATGGACGGGATCGCGTTCATCGGCGACGAGCACGGTGTGAGCCTCGTGCCCACTCCCGACCCGCTCGCCCCCGCGCCCGGGCCGATCCTGCCCCTGGAGTTCCTGCGCTCCGGCGATTTCACGGCGGCGCGGGTGGTACGCGGGGCGCCGGGAGTGGACCCGTGGCGCCTCGAGCTGCTGGGACCCGAGGGCGAGTACGTGAGCTTCGGATTCGCCATCGAGGAAGCCGCGCGCGTCGCGCTCGACCTGCTCGAGACGCGCGAGGTGATGCAATACGTCGAAGACGAGGATGGGAGTCCGCTCGTGCCTTCGACCGAGCAGTTCGAGGAGGCGAAGCGCCGGCGCGACGAGACCGAGCGGCTGCTGGCACTCGGGGACGGTGAGGGCGCTGAGCCCGTGCACTGAGCGCGCGGACCCGCGCGGTCGTGTCGATGCCGCGGCGCGGTTGGTGTATTTTCGCGCCGGTGAGTGGGGCGCCCCGCCCCTGGCCCAGCCCCCAGGAGAAGCCATGCAACGCAAGATCCGTGTTCTGGTCGGGAAGCCCGGACTCGACGGGCACGACCGCGGCGCCAAGGTCGTGGCCGCGGCGCTGCGCGATGCCGGCATGGAAGTGATCTACACCGGGCTTCACCAGACGCCCGCCCAGGTGGTCGAGGCCGCGGTCCAGGAGGACGTGGACGTGGTCGCGCTCTCGATCCTCTCCGGAGCGCACATGACGCTGTTCCCCGAGGTGCTCGAGATGATGCGCGAGCGCGGGATCGGCGACCGGCTGCTGACCGGGGGCGGCATCATCCCGCCCGAGGACATGGAGACGCTCGCGAAGCTGGGCGTGGGGCGCCTCTTCGGCCCCGGCGCCTCGACCCAGGACATCGCGAAGTACATCCGCGGCTGGTTCGAGGAGGAGCACGGCGCGGCCGCGGTCGCTGCGCCCGCGCCGCGCGCGGCGGAAAAGCGCCACCGCGCAGCCGCGCCGGTGCGGCCGGGCGCGCGCGCGAAGAGCGCGGCCGCGAAGCCCCGCCGCGCCACGCCCTCGAAGCGGCCGGCCGCAACGGGGGGCGGCGCCGCCGTGAAGCGCGGCCGCGCCGAGCGCGCCGGATCCGGCGCGTCCCGCAGGCGCCGCTAGCGCGAGTGCCGATGAAGGCCCGCTGGGCCGCGCCCGAGATCGAAATCCGCGATCGCGAGTGTCTGCCCCACCTCGTCGAGTACTGGTACCTCGGGCCGCCCGCGTGCCGCTACATGGTGGTGCGCCGGTTCCGCGAGGTGCTGGAGCGCGCGGACCTCGCACCCGGCCAGCGCGTGCTCGACATCGGCTGCGGCTGGGCCTATGGCACCTTATGGGCGCGCGCGCTCGGCTGCAGGGTGGCGGGCGTGGACCTCGGGATGGACCAGCTCCGCTGGGCGCGGCGCTCGCTCGAAAACGGCGCGGGCCTCGGGCTCACGAACGCGAACGCGAAGGCGCTGCCCTATCGCGACCGCAGCTTCGACCGCGCCTTCTCGGTCGAGATGATCGAGCACGTCTTCCGCCCCGACCGCGAGGCGGTGCTCGCCGAGATCGCCCGGGTCCTCAAGCCTGGCGGAAAGCTCGCGCTCTCGACGCCCAATCCTTCGTCGCCGATCGAGGTGGTGAAGCGCCTCGCCGTGCGCTGGCCCGCGCTCCGCCGGCGGCTGCCTTCCTCGTGTTTTCCGGAGGCCACGGACGACGCAAGCACGTACCATCCCTACCACTATCATCACCCGCTGAAGCTCGACGAGCTGCGCCAGCGGCTGGAACATGCCGGCTTCGCGGTGGAGGGAGCGCTGCGCTACATGTTCGTGATGAAGACCCTGCCCTCGTTCCTGCTGGCGGCGGGGCGTTCGGCGGAAGCCATCGCAGAGCGCCTGCCGCTCGTCAACCGTCTCGGCGCCACCACGCTGGTGTGGGCGACCCGGCGATGAGCGGCGGGAGCGCGGGGAAGAGCGGGACCCGGAGCCGGCCCGGGGGACGATGACCCGCCGCGCGCTCGTGGCGCTGAACGGCAGCCCGGTCGCGGGGAGCAGCGTGGAGCGCCTGCTCGACGCGATGTGCGCGGGGGCGCAGGCCGCGGGCGGCGATGCGCGGCGCTTCGACTGCAACTCGCTCACGGTCAAGCCCTGCCAGGCGTGCGGCCCGGAGCCCACCACCGGCTTCTGCATCTTCCACGACGACATGGACCCGATCTACGCGGCGCTCCAGCAGGCGCACGCGGTCGCGGTCGGCTCGCCGGTCTACTTCGACGGCGTGAGCGCCCAGCTCAAGCTCGTGATGGACCGCTGCAACTGCATCACGCCGCTGGTGCGGGTCCCGGGCGGGGGCCACGCGTTCCGCCCGCTGTGGGCCCGGACGCGGCGCGGCGTGTTCGTGACCGCTTTGAGCTCGAAGCACCGCTACGACCTCGCAGAGCGGAGCGTCCGCGGATTCCTCAAGTGGGTGGGCGCGCGCTGGGAGGAGACCCTGGCCTGGCAGCACGACGACGACGACCTCGGGAGCGTGGCCACGCGCCCCGACCTGCTCGAGCGCGCCCACGCGATCGGCCGCAGGCTGATCGAGAGCGACCCGGCGGAGGCATGACGGCTCATGCCGGCGCCGCCATCGTGCCGATAACTCCTGGAAGTGGTGCGGGCGCTCCGGACGGCGCAGAACGGCTCGACCCACCCCCGATCCCAGGAGTCACCCATGATCGCATCGATCCTGATCGTCCTGATCTGCAGCATTCCCCTGTGTGCGGGATTCTCGGCCGTCACCCATTGGCAATGGCACGTTACCTCCGCCCATCAGGAGGTTGACGGGAAAGTGCGGGACAGGCTGAGCCGGCTGGGGCTGCGCGCGCTGCAGTCGGGGGATGCCCCCGCAGCTTCGATCGTCGTCTACGGCAGCCGCACGCTTGGCACCGGGTTCAACACGGTCGTCGCCGATACGAACGCAGCCGGGCACGCGGAGATCAACGCGTTGTCGTCCGCCATGCGTCGTGTGGGCCCCAAGGCCTTCGCCGCGCTGAATCGGGACTCGCTGATCCTGATCACGACCTCCGAGCCCTGCCCGATGTGCCGCGGGGCGATCCTGGAGTGCGGCATCAAGCGCGTGATCTTCCTCAAGGGCAGGCCGCTCATGGAGCGGATGCGCGAGGATGTGAATGCCCTGCTGTACGAGTGGCGGCGGACCCAGCGCGGCCCGTCCTCGCTCCAGGACGCGCTCCTCCAGCGTCGTCCGGATCCCGCGGCGTCGCGCCGGCGCCTGCCCTCGTGAATCGCGACGCCCGATCGCGTTCGCAGCGTGGTCCGATTCGCGCGCTCGGCGCGCATGGGGTAGATTCGAGCGCGTTCCGACGCTCCCCGAGCGTCCGTCGCGGCCCCTGACCCGAGCGCGACCGCCCCGAGCCGGACTTGGAGTTTCCACCCCATGGATCTGCTGTTGAAGGAAGAGCACCACCAGGTGCGCGAGACGGCGCGCAAGTTCGCGGACGAGGTCGTCGCTCCGCGCGCCCGGGAGATGGACGAGAAGGAGGAGTTCCCGACCGAAATCGTCCGCCAGATGGCCGACCTCGGCTTCCTGGGGCTCCCGTATCCTGAGAAGTACGGGGGCGCCGGGCTCGACATGCTGGCCTACGCCATCGCGGTCGAGGAGATCGCCCGCGCCTGCGGCTCCACCGCCATCACGCTCGCCGCCCATGTCTCGCTCGGCTGCGGCCCGGTGTACGAGGCCGGCACCGAGGAGCAGAAGATGAAGTTCCTGGTGCCAATGGCGAAGGGCGAGGCGATCGGCGCCTTCGGCCTCACCGAGCCCAACGCGGGGTCCGACGCGGCCGGGACGCAGACGCGCGCCGAGCACCGGAACGGCCACTGGCGCGTGAACGGCTCCAAGATCTACATCACCAACGGCAGCGTGGCGAAGTACATCACCTTCACCGCGCGCACCGACGCGAGCAAGGGCACCAAGGGCATCTCCGCGTTCATCATGGACACCGCCACCCCGGGCTTCCGCGTCGGGAAGCGCGAGAAGAAGATGGGCCTCCACGCCTCCGACACGGTCGAGGTGGTGTTCGAGGACTGCGAGGTGCCGGCCGGGAACATG
>Ga0137451_1000627_pt1 | contig 10910 bp, 10 predicted proteins | sample EasRivERMGT500_2_FD_102336 | JGI IMG/M metagenome (GOLD analysis project Ga0137451, IMG submission 102336) | Soil microbial communities from meander-bound floodplain in the East River, Colorado, USA - East River MetaG ERMGT500_2 | ecosystem: Environmental > Terrestrial > Soil > Floodplain ...
CGACTCGATGAAGCGCGCCATCGGCGAGACCGAGCGCCGGCGCAACAAACAGGTCGAGTACAACCTGAAGCGGGGCATCACGCCCATCGGCATCTCCAAGCTGGTGAAGGACATGATCGAAGGTGCTCGCGACTTCGAGAACGTGCAGCTGCAGTTGAAGGCCGCGCAGGAGCAGGTGCGCTACGAGTCGATGTCCGAGAAGCAGCTCGCCCGGGAGATCAAGCGGCTGGAAAAGCAGATGCTCGACCGTGCGCGCAATCTCGAATTCGAGAAAGCCGCCGAGGCGCGCGACCGGCTGGCGGAGCTAAAACGCGGCGTTTTCGGCGCCTCGCCCGAGGAATCCGCCCGCGCCGTCGGTTAAATGGCTACCGCCGTGGCGATGGCGGAGCGCCGGAGAGTAGTAGCAGGACGTGGAAATCTGTCACCCATGTCCCCCGACGTTTTTGTTACCTATCTCCCGGCCGGTCACCCTGGCGCCGTGCGCGGCTACTTAGAGCCAGCGACGGACCTGCCGCTTGTACCGAAAGTAATCATCTCCGAATTTGCGTTCCAGGTATTCCTCTTCCCGCGCGATGACGCCGACCTGCATCATCCAGACCAACGCAAGCGTCAATGCAAGCGCCCACCATGCGTTTAGGGCCAGCGATAGGCCGACATAGATGAGCGTATCTGAAACGTAAATCGGGTTTCGCGAAAACCGAAATAGACCATCCGTCACAAGCGCTGTCGTGGTTTTGTATGGATCGATCGGTGTTTGCGCACGCCAAATGGTTCGAATCGCGGCCGCTAATCCGATCACGCCACAAACGAGGATGGCTGATCCCACGCCCACAGCCAGAGACCAATTCAGTAGTCGAGTTGGCCAAAGCCACTCGAGAAGCAGACCAAGGCCGAGAATCCCCAGGTAAATTACCGGAGGAGGAGCAACAATTCTGGCTCTATCAGCGGCGACATCTTGCATACACTTGCCTAACACAGACTTTTCCATTTCCCGCTCTCCTTGTGGTTAGACGCCGAGCGTCACGGTTCAGCAACGGTTGGTATTTCTTTCATTGAGTTCCGACTGCCACGCTATTCAACGGCGACCATCTGCTTGTATGTCTGACGATTGGCGGTAAGCTGCGGGCGGCACACGTCAGGTTCGACGCGTCGCCAGACTTGGGTCTTGCAAAAGATCAGCACGCAACCCCGCAATTCAAGGTTGTTTGGTCCTTTCAGCCGCATCGTACCGACATAGGCGCGGCCGTCCTCCGGATTGTAGAGACGCCCTCCGGACCACAGGCTGTCCCCTTGAGGCAGCATCGCCGAGATCACGATCTGTCCGGTCAGCGGGGCGCCGTCGGCGATACCGGCTGGCCGGTCGTCCCAAGCCCAGACAATCCTTCCGCAAAGAGCCTTGTCGCAGGGTTCGATCCTGATCCGCGCATGGAACCCCGGAGTCCACCACTCGCCGGTTGCTTCTTGCGCCTGTCCTGTCGCGCTTCGCCAGAGCGCGAGGACTAGACAGATAAGCAGTATGCGTCTCATGGCTTCGCCCCTTTGGGCTCGGCAGTCGGCAAACGAGCGCCCGTGGCCAGCGCCAGCCGGCTCAAGTAGCTCGGGCTCTCGGTTCCGCACCAGCGATCCCACCAGGTAAAGTAGAGGCTATAGTTCCCTCGGCCTGCCTGGTGGTGCAAATGATGATGGCTTACCGTGGTTGACCAATCGAGCCAGCGCCGCGTCGTCGCAAAACGCGGAAACACCTCGTGGCCACCGTGTCCGAGGACGTTTCGCGCGATCATGAACGTCACGAAAGCGTACATCGCCGAGCCGTGCAGCGGGACCACGAGCGTGTACAGAGGCAGGAACAGCGCATTGATGAGCGCTTCGACGGGATGAAAGCTGTACGCGGCCCATGGGGTGGGGGCGCGAGAGCGATGATGTACCCAGTGGACGCGTCTCATCAGTGCCGGCAGATGCAACAATCTGTGGGCCCAGTAAAAGTAAGCGTCGTGGAGCACGATGACCGCGGCCAGCGACCCGATCCAGTACCAAAGGCCGCGATCGTCGAAGTTGGAATAGATCCGCGTCCAGCCGAGCTTGAACATCGCGTAAATGCCCACGCCCGCGATCGAGAAAATCAGCGCCGTCGCCAAGGAATGCCGCAGCTCGAAACCAACCTGCTCGCGACTCCACGGCCGCGGACTGAGCACGCGGTGCATCGGCCAGCGAACTGTGGCGACAAGCATGGCGCCGAGGGCGGCGGCAATGAGATAGCGCAGGGTATCCACCAGCCAGATGCCTGCCCATGCCCCGGCCAAGTCGAAAAGCGTGAAAGTGTTCATGTCCAGATCCCAGGTTCGGTACCTCGGCCCGATGCCGGGTAACCGTGCCTGGGACTGTAGGGCGCGGGCCGCTGACGATCTCGCCGAAACCACGCATACGCTCGCCGAGTTCGAGCAACCTCGGGCCGATTCCTTCAGTCGAGCGGATTCGGCGAGTCTGCCGGGGTTGCCGCGCGCCACGCCGAGGGCGTGTGGCCGGTCGACTGCTTGAATGCCCGGTTGAACGGACCGATCGAGCCAAAGCCCGCCTCGAGGGCAATGGTCAGGATCGGCACTTGAGGTTCGGCGCGCAACCGGTGTTTGGCCTCACCGATGCGGTAGCGATTGAGCAGATCATTGAAGTTGCGGTAACCCAACTGACCGTTGATTACCCGTCTCAAGGTGTGTTCCGAGGTGCCCAGCTCGCTCGCCAAGGCGGAAATGCTGATTCCTGTCCGGGTATAGACGCGCTCCTGCTCGAGCATTTTCATCAACGCAGGAACCAGCCGATGGGCAACCTTTCGACCTTCGTCTCGCTCCACGCCGACAGGGGGCGAGGCCGGTTGGAGCGCAGGCGTGAGATCGGAAGAAGCCGACGTGCTCGACAACAGGATCGCCCAGCGAGCCTCGGTGAACACCAACGCGCCGGTCAGAGCGAGCGCCGCGATCGCCGTGAAATGCAAGGCGCGCAACGCCTCCACGTATTCGGAGTTCTGCGCGAATGGTTCGATCAGGAGAAAGCCGCCTGTATAGAGTCCGACCGCGATCAGGAAGCCGCGGCGCACCGCGATGCGAATATCGAGCAGGTCCTGCCGGAAGTCCCGTACGACGGTGAAGAGCGCGTGGGCCGCCAATGCGAGACCCAGGCCTCGGTAGAGAAATTCACCGATGCGGCCGTGAGGAGACCCTTCCCCGATAACCATCCAACCACCCAACACGAGCCCTGCCACCAGGACCAATCCATGGTGCGCGCGGATCCGTTCGAATCGATCGTCAAACAGTGCTTGCACTGCGAGCCAAAAGGACGGCGTGCCGATCAGACAAAGAGCCAACAACGGCATCATCACCAGCGACTCGAGCAAGGGCACTTGAGGGGCCGAGCAGGCCAGATACGCCAGAACGGAAACCAGATAGAGCATGACGGGGAGGCGTCGGCCCCAAGGCGCGGCCTGCGTGCGAGCCACGCCCGCAAGCTGAATCAGCAAGCAGGCCGCCGCGACACCCCGAAGCAGTGACTCGATCATGGTTGTGTGCGGCAGCGCTGTGGCGATGATCGGTCCGCCCTGGGCCGCTCAAGTGAAAAGCTTGGTTCTATGCTTCCGCGGCCAAGCATCGAGCGCATAGAGCCGACTCGGTCTGGAGCGCTCGGCGCGCCGTCCCAGGCCGAGCTCGCGCGATGGGCAAATCTTTTACGCGAGGCCGGAATCCGCTCAGTCTCATTGTGCATCAACTTTGTCATGGCAGGCGCTCTGTGACGCCAAACGTTCACAATGAGGGGCGCGCGCCGCTCTTGCACGCGCCCCTCTCGATTGTGGGGCTGGGGAGCTACACGCCATAGAGAGCTTTTACTTCGGCGATGCCTGCACGCGCGGAGCCGATGGCAACCTTGGCTCGCGATTCAAGCGCTGCCTCGTGCCATAGCACGCTGCCACATTCCCACCTCAAGAATTCGATGAAGTCGAGACAGTCTGCGAATATTCGCGGGAGCCCGCTGACTTCAAGCGACCAACCCTTCGGAACGAAGTGAATAAAGTCATCGCGAAGGTCTTTCAGCCTGTTGATGCTGCCGCCTTGGCTCCCATTCGGCACGAACTTCTTGCTGTGGCCGTAGATCAACATGCGGTCACCTTTCGCCTTTTTGTAAGGATTCTCGTAGTTGTCGAGGCGCTCCTCTGGCAGTGGTAAGTTCTTCTCGTAGGCATCCAACCACGCAGCGGCAACATCGTCTTTCAGCACAGCCAATCCATTGCTGCCGCGAAGTGCGAGGACCATGAAGCCCTGGACCGCACTATGGAGTGCGATCAGCGCCCACTTCCATCGGTATATATCGGCCTTCGCACCGGCGACCGACTCGGAGACCATCTCGATCGCCGATATGGCTTCCTCAACCTCGTCAGTGCTGAGGTAATGCGTCATTAGATCAAGAGACGGCTCGGCTGCCCACGGCCCCCGAGGATAAGCGGCTCGCCGCCCAGCCAAGGACCATCGTCAAGATCCAACTGCAAGGAGAGGCAGGCGAGCGAACCGCCCGGCAGCGCAGATGGTGACGGTGCTTCCCAAGCTGCCACGATGGAAAGCGGCGGACTGCCGCGGCAAGTCTCGAGGGTCCAGGCGGCGAGTTTCCCCGGTCGCGCGTTACCTGCGACTCGGGGTTCGACGGAGAGATTCGCCTCGTTCAGACGCTCGGCGGTTTCGACAAAACAGTCCGCGGCACCGCGCCAGGACGGCGGAACCGCATTTACGGAAACGCACCGAGTGATGCGTACCCAGGTGGCTTTGTAGGCGACCGACAGCTCGACCGCGTAGCGTTCGCCCAGAGGCGCGTCGCCTTCGAGTCTGCGCAGTGTCGCGTCCGCGCGAAGGTCCGGCGCAAGCCGAGGCAACACTTCTTCCGCGCCGTCGAGCCGCGCCGAGCCCTCCAGCGCGGAAAGCAGTTCCGACGCGCGCTTCGCCCCCGTGGGAATCGCCTTGAGCGCTTGCGTGGCGATCTTTGCCGCACGCCGCGCAAGCCCAATTTCTGCGTCGTCAGCCGGCTGCCGGATCGAGGCAAACAGGCCAGTAATATCTACGAGCGCGGCGCCGTATCCCGCTTTCACGATGGGTTCCGCGACTGCCCAGGGAAGGGCATCGAGCTCCAGCACGCCGATGCGCGAGGGCTCTGGAGGATGTTCCTTCAAGAACGCCGCCGCGGCCCGGCCCAGATCGGGCGCGGATCGGACTTCGCCCAGATGGCTCACGCTGCGAATCCAGTCTTGGACTCGCTTTGAGAACGCTGCGAGCAGCACCGGCGCCCCGACCGGACGAACTACGAGCAGCGCTTCGTTCCAATAGGGGACGAAATGGGTCAGCCAGGCCACGGCGCTCGGGCGCGCGAACGACGTGTAGACGAGCACGACGCCCAGCTCTGCGTCCCGCATTTTTTCCTGCAGCCGGGCGACTCGGCTCTCGAGAACCTGCGGGGGCACCTCTTCGCGTGACCAACTGATCAGGCCACGCCGCATATCTCAGTTCACCGAAAAAAGCCGTCTGGCGGTCCGGGTCAGCACTTCGCAGCCCTCGGGAGTCACGCGCACCGAGTCGCCGTGCACGACATAACCGACCTCGGGATGATAGGTGTTCGGATGGACGATCAGCGTCATGTCGGGCTCAAAGACGAGATCGACGTCCTCGAGCACCGCAGGCCGCCCATCCACATAAAGCCCCAGGCCGTGGCCGCGCACGCGGGTGTACTCCGAGGTCACATAGTCTCCGAGGCCGTGTCGGCGAAATACTTCGTTCTGCGCCCGTGCGACCTCTCCCGCCGTCGCTCGGGGGCGAACGGCGGCGATGCCGGCTTCGAGCGCCTCGTCATACACGGCGAAAGCGCGCCGCTGCGCTTCGCTTGCTTCGCCTATCACCAAAGTTCGGCAGATCTGCGCGTAATAACCGTTCACGCACGGAGTAAGCTCGGTCGTCACCAGATCTCCGCGCGCGAGCCGCCGCTCGCTCGGCGGATGCATGCCGCGCACCTCCGTGCCGCCCGAGCCGAGTATCTGAAAATTCTCCGGGCAGCCGCGCGAGCGGAAAAAAGCCTCGACATCCGCCACCAGAGCGTACTCGGGACGCCCGGCTCGCGCCGCCTCGCAAAATACGGCATACCCGTCATCGGCGAGCGCGGCGGCACGCCGGAATGCATCGATCTCGGCGGGAGATTTCCGAAGCATCAGGCGGTCGAGCAACGCCGTTCCTCGCGCAATGCCGGCGCCGAGCGGCCCCTTCGCGAGGCGATAAGGAACGGCAGCGAGCGGCGCGAGCGCGAGGCGTCGCCCGCCGTACGCCCGTATGGCCGTCTCGGCGGCTTCGATTGGGGCGCACGACCCATTCACTTGAAGCTGCGGCTGCTCCCAGCGCAGGCGCGCCGCTTCAGCCGGGTGCTCGACGATGATCTGCGACGGTCCGTCGCCATCGATGAACGCGAAAGCGTGACCTTCAGTCGGAGTGAAGTCGGCGGCGAATCGCAGATAGTCGCTGCGCCACGGATTTCCGGCGACGACGAGGATGTCGATTCCCTCGGCGGCCATTGCGGCAGCCAGCCGGGCGCGCCTTTCGGCGGGCGCGTTGACGGGGACCTCGCTCACTGCGGCTTGATGCCGCCCTGCTCGACGATGGACTTGTAGCGGGCCGATTCCGACTTGAGGAAAGCCGCGGTCTCGGCAGGCGCGAGTCCTATCGGGACATGGCCCAGTTCGCCGACGCGCTTGCGCACACCCGCGTCCGCAAGCGCGGTGCGGAACTCGGCGGCGAGGCGCTCGATGATGCGTGAATTCGTGCCGCGAGGCGCGGCAATTACCCACCAGTTTCCCCCGACCAGTTGCGGAAACCCCGCTTCGACCGTGGTCGGGACATCGGGCAATTCGGCCATGCGCTGGCGCGCCATCACCGCAAGCACTTTGAGCCTGCCGGCTTTCACCGGCCCGATGATTCCGGTCAATGTGGGGAAGGCGACCTGGATGTCCCCGGCGAGCAGCGCCTGAACCATGGGGGGCGTTCCCTTGTACGGCACATAGACCAGCGAGTTATCCGTCTGCTGTGAAAAGGCGGCGCCGGTGAGATGGGCGGGGGAGCCGGAACCCGGCGAGCCGTAGTTGAATTTGCCGCGGTTGGCGCGCACGTATCCGGCCAGTTCCTGGAGCGACGTCACCGGCACGCTTGCGCCGATGACCGCGAGCAGGGGAGCCTCGGCGAGCAGGGAAATCGGGTCGAGCGCGGTCAGCGGATCGAATCCCAGATTCTTGAACATGTGAGGCGTTACGGCAAAGACTGCCGTCGGCCCGAGCAGCAAGGTATAGCCGTCCGGCGCGGCGCGCACGACATCGGCTGTGCCGATCGTGCCATCGGCGCCCGGTTTGCTCTCCAGGAAGAAGCGCTGCCCGAGCTTCGCCTCGATCCCGGGAGACAGAGTCCGGAATATCGCCTCGGACACGCTTCCCGCGGCAAACGGGATTACCACGCGAATGGGTTTGTTGGGCCATTCCTGGGCGAGGCCGGCCGCCGACCCAAGCGCAACCATTCCGGAAATGAGAAATGCCAAAATGCGTTTTAGTTTCATGTCTGCTCGCAGTTCAAACGGAGTCGAAACAGGGAGGGCGTCGCTCGAGCGGTCATTGGATCCGGCCTGACGGTATAGTGGACGGTGTGCGCCGCCTCTCGAGGCACGGCGACAGAGGATTCTATATTGAGATGACCGATGTCCGGCAAGAAAATAGGCGTCCTATTCGTCTGCACGGGAAACATCTGCCGTTCACCGACTGCGGAGGCGATCTTCCGCAAACTGGCTGACGACGCGGGAGTCGGCGAGACGATCCTCGCCGACTCTGCGGGCACGCACGCTTACCACATCGGAGAGCCGCCGGATTCCCGGGCGCTGGCCGCGGCGGCAAAGCGCGGTTACGATCTCAGCGGACTACGAGCCCGCCGGTTCGAGCGCGCCGATTTCCAGCGTTTCGGTTTGATCCTCGCCATGGATACCGACCACTACTCGATTCTTTCCCGCATGGCGCAGCCCTCCGGCGGCCACAGGCTGAAAATGATGATGTCCTACGCGCGTCGGTTTAGCGAGCACGACGTGCCCGATCCCTACTACGGCGGACCGCAGGGGTTCGAGCGCGTGCTCGACATGCTCGAGGACGCGGCGCAAGGATTGCTGGAATCCTTGCGCAAAGATCGGGATGCCTCCGGTGAGGTCGGGCAGCCGTAAGAACCGATTTTCAAAATGAGGGATCAGTCCTTTGGGGATTCGCGCCCGGTTTCCACCTGAACCAGGGGTTCGGCGAGATCGGGCGGCGGTGCACGACGCTGCCGTTTCGCTGGAACAAACTCAGGCTCGGGTGACGGCGCGGCTTGGCTGCCCGACCGGGTCTGAATCATTTCCAGGCCGCTTTCCCTGAGGGCGCGGTCGATCTCAGCCGGATCGGCGACGGGCGGCGGGGGCGGAGGGGGCGGAGCCAGCCGCACTTCGGGAGCGGGCGGAGGCGGCGGGGGCGGAGCCAGCCGCACTTCGGGAGCGGGCGGAGGCGGCGGGGGCGGAGCCAGCCGCACTTCGGGAGCGGCTTGTGCTTGTGGCTCGATCGCGGTCGGCTCGCCCATCGATTCGAGGCGCTGCGGCGCCGCAACGTCAACAGGCGAAAATTCTGCCGAAGGGGCTGCGGCGGCCGGTGCGCCGAACTGAGGCGCCTGCACCGGGCGCTGCTCCTCGTTTCGAGCCGCCGCCGGCGTACTTGCGCCGCGCTCGCCGCGGTCCCGGCCGCGTTGGCGCCGTGGGCGCTGCTGGTGATTGCTTTCCCGCTGTTCGGTACTACTCATTTGTTGCGGGACGCCGGCCTCAGGCTGCCTCTGCTGCTCCGCAGGTCTGCGCTCCTGGCGCTCGCCGCGTCGCGGGTCGCCGGGCGGTCGATCGGGGCGTGGGTGGCGCTCGCCGCGTTCGTTGCGCGGCCGTTGCTCACCCCGCTTTTCACCGCGCTCCTCGCGGCGCCCGTCGCGACCGAAGCGCTGATTTTGGCGACCTTCGGAGCGCCCGCGGAAACGATCGCGTTCTCCCCGGTCGCGACCCTCGGGCCGTTCTGAAGAGGGTTCGCGGCGCGCGGGACGGTCGGGGGCAGGCTGCACGCGCGCCGGAACCGTTGTCGCATCGCCCTTGAGCCAGCCGAAGAATCGGCCGATGAATCCTGAATCGGATTCAGCGGGACGCGGGGCTTCCGGTGCTGAGGGCTTCGGGGGCACCGGCGCGGGCCGCTCGGGAGTGACGCCCTGCACGGCAGCCTGCGGTCGTTGCGGCCGAGCTTCCTGGGCGAGCGGCGTCTGCTGCTGTTCCTCGGCCGGCGCGGCTACGAGGTTGTAGCTTGCCGGCAATGCTTCGGCCTGATTGAGATCGTCGTGGCGAAGGCGTTCTATCTTGTAATTCGGAGTCTCGAGATGCGTATTCGGGATCAGCACCACGTTCACCTTCAACCGCGCCTCGATCGAATGGATTTCGGCGCGCTTTTCATTGAGCAGGAACGTGGCGACGTCCACCGGCACCTGGGCGTGCACCGCCGCGCTGTTCTCCTTCATCGCCTCCTCTTGGATGATCCGGAGGATATGCAGCGCGGTCGATTCGGTGCCGCGAATGTGCCCTGTACCGTTGCAGCGCGGGCAGGTGATATTGCTGCCTTCTCCGAGCGACGGGCGCAGGCGCTGGCGCGAAAGCTCCATCAGCCCGAACCGGGATATCTTGCCCATCTGCACCCGCGCCCGATCGAAGCGCAGCCCATCGCGCAGCCGGTTCTCCACTTCGCGCTGGTTGCGCTGGTTCTCCATGTCGATGAAGTCGATGACGATGAGGCCTCCGAGGTCGCGCAGCCGCAACTGGCGCGCAATCTCTTCGGCCGCTTCGACGTTGGTGTTGAACGCGGTCTGCTCGATGTCGTGCCCTTTCGTGGCGCGCGCCGAGTTGACGTCGATCGAGACGAGCGCTTCGGTGTGGTCGATCACGACCGCGCCGCCCGAAGGCAGGGACACCTGGCGCGAATAAGCGGTCTCGATCTGGTGCTCGATCTGAAAGCGCGAGAACAGCGGCACGTCGTCGCGGTAGCGCTTCACGCGCTCGACGTTGTCCGGCATGACGTTGCTCATGAACGCCATGGTCTGCTCGAAGATCGGATCGGTGTCGATGAGGATCTCGCCGATGTCCGGCTGGAAGTAGTCGCGAATGGCGCGGATGACGAGGCTGCCTTCCTGGTAGATCAGGAAAGGCGCCGGGTTGAGGAGTTTGCCGTCGGAGTCGCGAAGGGGCTCGGTCGCCTCGACGATCTTGCTCCACAGCTTGAGCAGATAACTCAAGTCCCACTGCAACTCTTCGTATGTGCGTGCGATGCCGGCGGTGCGGCCGATGATGCTCATTCCGGCCGGAACCTCGAGCTTGTCCATGATGTCGCGCAGCTCGTCGCGATCCTCGCCCTCGACGCGGCGCGACACGCCGCCGCCGCGGGGATTGTTCGGCATCAACACGAGGTAGCGCCCCGCGAGGCTGATGAAGGTCGTGAGCGCCGCGCCTTTGGTGCCGCGCTCGTCCTTTTCAACCTGGACGATCAGCTCCTGACCTTCCTGAATTGCGTCCTGGATGCGGGCGCGGCCGACATCCACGCCCGGCTTGAAATACTGCCGCGCGACTTCCTTGAAGGGAAGAAATCCGTGACGCTCGGTGCCGTAGTCTACGAACGCGGCCTCGAGGCTGGGCTCGACCCGGGTGACTACGCTCTTGTAGATATTGCTTTTTCTTTGTTCCTTCGCGGCCGATTCAATGTCGAGGTCTACGAGTTTCTGGCCATCGACAATCGCGACACGGAGTTCCTCGGCCTGTGTCGCATTGAA
>Ga0137451_1000628_pt1 | contig 10888 bp, 2 predicted proteins | sample EasRivERMGT500_2_FD_102336 | JGI IMG/M metagenome (GOLD analysis project Ga0137451, IMG submission 102336) | Soil microbial communities from meander-bound floodplain in the East River, Colorado, USA - East River MetaG ERMGT500_2 | ecosystem: Environmental > Terrestrial > Soil > Floodplain ...
CGAACGGGGAAACGCTGAATCTCGGCCCGCTCTTCGCGGCGGGCGACGATCTGACGCAGAGCGACGCGTCGGGTTGGTACTTCAGCGGCACGCAGGGGACCATGCTCTACGTCCCCATCGACCGTGAGCTTCGCCGCTACAACGTGCTCACCCACACGCCGTCGGTCGTGTTCGACATCACGACGCAGTTCGGCGACGACAAGGAAGTGTGGGAGGCGCATTCGAGCGCCGACGATCGCATGCACTCCTTTACTCTGCGGTCCGCGACGAACTACGAGCCGCTCGGATGCGGCGTCTATCGTGAAGACACGCAGCAGTTCTCGTACTTCCCCGCCCAGGGCACGTTCGAAGGCTGTCAGGTGGACAAAAGCGGTCACTGGCTGCTGATCAAAGAAGACGCGGACAACGGCGTCAACGGCATCGACAACCGCATCGTCGATCTCACGTTCGGCGGATCCACGGTCTTGCTCGACGCGCAGGGCGCCGGCGGCAGCGCCGACCTCGGTTTCGGCACGATGCTCGCCGCCGACGACCACAACGCGCTGCCGAATGCGATCCGCCGCTGGGCGTTTGGTCCGCTCGCCGCGGGCCCCGTCGTCTATCGCGACCTCGCCGGGCAGCCGTCGACGTTCACGTCGATCAGCTTTGCCAATGCTCGTTCTGCCGGACTCGACGAGCAGTTCGCCTGCGGCAGCGCGGCGAATCGCACGAACGGTCCGCGCGCGAATGAAATCGTGTGCGCGAAGCTCGACGGCTCACTCAGCACACTCGTGGTCGCACCGGTCATGACGGATCTCGACGCCGCCGGCGGCGGCGATGACGACGCGGCCAAAGCGCCGCGCGGCACGCTGGATCCCACGGGCGAGTACTACCTCTGGACCAGCAATGCTATGGGCGGACGTCTCGACGCGTTCCTCGTGCAGGTGCCGTCCGAGCTCCTGGTGACTTCTCCGGGTGACGCCAGCGCGCCAACGGTGGCGATCACGGCACCCGCGCAGTCTGCCACCGTCTTCTCGAGCGTGCCGCTCTCGGCCACCGCGGCGGATGACATCGGCGTGGCGGGCGTGCGATTCAAGATCGACGGCGTGAACCTTGGCGCCGAAATCACGTCGGCGCCCTTTGCCTGGACCTGGAACACCGCGACAACGACTGACGGCGTGCACGTCCTCACGGCCGTCGCACGCGACGCCGCCGGCAACACGACGATCTCGGTGCCGATCTCGGTCACGGTGCACAACACACCGGGTGCGCCGTCGATCTCGGGCGTGAACGCATCGTCGATCAAGCAGACGCGCGCGCTCATCGGCTGGACCACGAATCAGCTTGCGGACTCGCAGGTCGAGTACGGCCTCACGACCAGTTACGGCGGCGCGACCACGCTGGACACGTCGCTGCAGTCGTCGCACATGCAGCTGCTGACCGCGCTCTCGCCGGGCACGACGTACCACTATCGCGTGATCTCGCGGAACGCCCAGAACGAAGTGGCCACATCAGGCGACTTCACGTTCACGACCGCAGCGCCGCTCCTCATCAGCAACATCGGCCCGACGTATCTGAGCGGAACAGCGGTGACGCTCGGCTGGACGACGAATCAAGCGGCCAGCACGCAGATTGAGTACGGCCTCACGACCGCCTACGGCGATGCGACCGAGTTCGACGAGACCGCGGTCACCACGCACGCACAGAGCCTGAGCGGCTTCACGCCCGCCACGACCTATCACTTCCGCGTGTACTCCGTGACGCCGGCAGGCGCGCTCGCGGTGTCGGCGGATCAGACGTTCACGACGCTGAGCGCACCCGGCGGTGGCGGCCCGGCAGCACCGGGCGGGTTCGTCGAGCTCGCAACCGCCACGGATACGCGGGCGCTGCTCGGCGCCGCGGCGCTGCAGGCGTTGCTCCCGTCGCGCGGTGAGTTCACGATGCCCGCGCCGTACGCGACTAAAGCGATTCGTCTGACGAACGGCACCGACTGCGGCGGCACCAGCACCGACTGCGTGTTCGCCATGGGCGGCGCGGCCTGGAGGCATCTCAACAACTCGACCGGCAGCGATCTGCTCTACGCCGTGATCGGCCTCGACCTGAATAACGGCGGCGCCGGTCCTTCGGTGTTCCGCTACAACAAGATCACGGGCGAGACCGCGAACCTCGGCCCGCTCTTCAGCCCGAGCAACGACCTCGCGCTGCAGACTTCGGCCGGCTGGTACTTCAGCGCGACTGCGCCGACGATGCTCTACGTCCATCTGGACCGCGAACTACGCCGGGTCGACATCCTCAGCCACACCTCGTCCGTGGTCCTGGACGTGACGGGTGTGTTCGGCAGCGACAAGGAGATCACGAACGTCTACTCGAGCAGCGACGATCGCGTTCACTCGTTCACGGTGCGACTCGCGACGACCGGCGCGGCGCAGGGCTGCGGCGTGTATCGCGAAGACGCGCAGCAGTACAGCTTCTATCCGTCACTCGGCGGCTTCCAGGAATGCGGCGTGGACAAGAGCGGCCACTGGCTGCTCGTGAAGGACGGCACCGACAGCCGCATCGTGAACCTCGATCTCGGCACGGTGACGACGATCGCGAACTCGCAGCCTGCCGGCGCGCACTCGGACATGGGCTTTGGCAGCATGCTGATGGTCGACGGCACCCAGGCGCAGCCGAATTCCATCCGGCGCTTCGGCTTCGGCCCGCTCACGTCCGGACCCGTCGTCTATCAGGACCTCGCCGGCCAGCCGCAGTCGTTCACGCACATCAGCTTCGCGAACGCGCGATCGGCGCCGCTCGATCAGCAGTACGCGTGCGGCAGCGCGGTGAACCGGACGAACGGTCCGCGCGCGAATGAAATCGTGTGCGTCAAGCTCGACGGATCGCTCAGCACGCTCGTCGTCGCGCCGGTCATGACCGACCTCGACGCCACGGGCGGCGGCGATGACGACGCGGCGAAGCAGCCGTTCGCCAATCTCGATCCGACCGGCGAGTACATCCTCTGGACCAGCAACGCGATGGGCAGCCGGCTCGATGCGTTCCTCGTGCGCGTGCCGTCGCAGTTGCTGGTGACCCCGCCGGCTGACACCACGTCGCCGACCGTCGCGATCGCGACGCCCGGCCAGCAGACCACGGTCAGCGGCACGACCGCGATCGGTGCGTCGGCTGCGGACTACAGCGGCGTCGCCGGCGTGCAGTTCAAGCTCGACGGCGTCAATCTCGGCGCTGAAGTCACGTCCGCGCCGTTCACCATCTCTTGGAACACGACGCTCGTCGGCGATGGCATTCACGTGCTGACCGCCGTCGCCCGCGACGCGGCCGGCAACACGGCCGTGTCTGGCGCCGTGAACGTCACGGTGCTCAACACCGCGACGGCGCCGCTCATCTCCGACGTCACCGTCTACGGCATCACGCAGTCCACGGCGCTCATCTCGTGGAAGACGAATCAGTCCGCCGACACACAGGTCGAGTACGGACCGACGACGTCGTACGGCGCGTCGACGCCGCTGAACTCGCAGCTCACCAACCATCACTTCCAGTTGCTGACGGGCCTCACGTCAGGGACGACGTATCACTACCGGATGACGTCTCGAAATGCGCAGCTTCTGGCGACCACGTCCGGGGATTTCACGTTCTCGACGGCCGTGGCACTCGCGATCGCGAATGTCGTGCCGTCGTCGGTGACGAGCACCACCGCGACGATCAGCTGGCAGACGAACCTCTTCGCGACCTCACAGGTCGAGTACGGCCTCACGACGAGCTACGGCGACGCGACCGATCTGATCGGCACGTTCGTCATGGCGCACGCGATTCCGCTGGGCGCCAGCCTGCAACCGGGCACGACGTATCACTATCGCGTCTACTCGGCGACGGGGAATGGCTCGATGGCCGTGTCCGGCGACTACACGTTCACGACGCCGAGCAATCCCGGCACCGGTCCTGCACCGGGCGGCATCGTCGAGCTCGCGACGAGCACGCAGACGCGCGCGTTCCTCACAGCGGGCGAGATCCAGGCCGTGCTGCCGACACGCGGAGCCTTCACGATGCCGGCGCCCTACGGCACGACGGCCGTCCGCGTGACGAACGGCGTGGACTGCGCGGGCACCGACTGCGTGCGCAAACCCGGCGGCGCCAACTGGCGCAACATGAGCAACTCGGCCGGCAGCAACGTGATGTACGTGGTGCTCGTCCTCGACCGGATGGCGGGCGGCTCGGGCGCGACGCTGTTCAGCTACAACAAGTCGACCGGCGAGACGGCCAACCTTGGCCCGCTCTTCGATTCGGGTGACGAACTCACGTGGAGCGACGGTGCGGGCTGGTACTTCAGCGCCACGCAGCCGACGTCGTACTACGTCAGCGTCGATCGCCAGTTCCGGCGGTATGACGTGTTGACGCACGCGTCCACGGTCGTCTTCGACGTCACGGCGCAGTTCGGCGCCGACAAGGAGATCGCGCAGGTTCACTCGAGCAACGACGACCGCGTCCACTCGTTCACGCTGCGCTCCGCCGCCAACGGCACCGGCCTCGGCTGCGGCGTGTATCGCGAAGACACGCAGCAGTACGCGTTCCATCCGGCGCTCGGCACGTTGCGGGAATGCCAGGTGGACAAGAGCGGCCGCTGGCTGCTCGTGAGCGAAGGCACGACGGGCGATCAGAACCGCATCATCGACCTCGTGCTCGGCGGCTCCACGACCGTGGCGAACTCGCAGGCGTCCGACGGCGACGTGGACATGGGCTTCGGCGCGATGATCGCGCGCGACACCGCCGCGCTCGTCCCGAACCCGCTGCGCACGTGGACGTTCGGTCCGCTCACGCCGGGCCCCGTCGTCTATCAGGATCCGACGACGGCGGCGCGCTCGGTGCAATACCTCAGCTTCGGCAACGCGCGATCGGCGCCGCTCGGCCAGCAGTTCGCCTGCGGCAGCGCGCTGAATCACACGCTGGGCCCACGGGCGAACGAAATCGCCTGCTTCCGGCTCGACGGCTCACTCGCGACGCTCGTCGTCGCGCCGGTGATGACGAATCTCAATACGGCTGGTGGCGTCGACGACGCCGGGAAGCGGCCGAACGGCAATCTCGATCCGACCGGCGAGTACTTCCTGTGGACCAGCAACGCGATGGGCGACCGGCTGGATGCGTTCATGGTGCGCGTGCCGTCACAGTTGCTCGTGACGCCGCCGTCCGACACGATCGCGCCGGCGATTTCGATCACCGCGCCGGCAGCCACAGCCACCGTCAGCGGCACCGTGCTGCTCTCGGCGACGGCGTCCGACGCGGTCGGCGTCGCGGGCGTGCAATTCCAGCTCGACGGCGTAAACCTCGGCGCTGAAGTGACGACCGCGCCCTTCGCGTGGAACTGGAACACGGCGACCGCCTCCGACGGCGCGCACACGCTCATGGCCGTCGCACGCGACGCGGCCGGCAACACGGCGTGGGCCGTGCCGGTTTCCGTGACCGTGCTCAACACGCCGGCGGCCCCGATCATCTCGGGCATCTCGGCCTCGTCGATCACCAACACGTCTGCGCTCATCAACTGGTCGACGAATCAGCTCGCAGATTCGCAGATCCAGTACGGGCTGACGACGGCATACGGCAGCACGACATCACTGGACGCGACGCTCGCGACGTCGCACATGCAGTTGCTCGGCGGCCTCACGGCCGGCACGACGTATCACTACCGGGTCGTGTCGAAGAACGCGCCGGGCACGACGGCGACGTCTGCCGACCAGACGTTTGCCACGGTGTCTGCGCCAGTCATCAGCGGCGTCGGCACCTCCGTAGTGAACGACGTCTCGGCGCTCGTCTCCTGGACGACGAACATCGCGGCCAGTTCGCAGGTCGAGTACGGCCTCACGACGGCCTACGGCGACTCGACCGCGTTCAACGGCTCGCTCGTGACGTCGCATGGCATGACGATCTCAGGTCTGGTCACGGGGACGACGTATCACTATCGCGTCTACTCGGTGAGTGGCGCCGGCGTCACGTCGATCTCCGGCGACTTCACGGTGACGACGGCGACATATCCGGTCATCTCCAACGTCGTGGCGACGCAGGTGAGCGGCATCTCGGCGACGATTCGCTGGACGACGGATCAGGCGGCCAACTCGCAGGTCGAGTACGGCCTGACGACCGCGTATGGGAGCACGACCGCGCTCGACCCGGCGCTGGTGACGACGCATGCACGGTCGCTCACCGGGCTCACGCAGGGCACGACGTATCACTATCGCGTGCTCTCGCGGACGGCGGCCGGCCTGCTCACCGCCTCGCCTGACCTCACGATCACGACACCGGCACCGACGGGCTCGCCTGCACCGGTCGTCTGGACGAACCTCGTCAAGGCGGCGGTCAACGGCTCGTTGTTGCACAGCACCAGCACGTGCAACTGCGGCGACTCGGGCGCCTCGTCCGTGCAGTACATCAGCGGCGGCGACGGCTACGTCGAGTTCCCGAAGACGAGCGCGTCCGAAATCGTCGTCGGTCTCGGCTACATCGACAGCGACACGAGCGGCGGCACGATTCCATTCAGCATCTGGGTCGGCACGACCTACCTCGAGGTGCGCGAGATGGGCGTCTACAAGTGGGACCGCCCCGTCGCAATCAACGACGTGCTCCGGATCGCTGTTGTCGGCGGCCAGGTGCAGTACTCGCAGAACGGCGTCGTGTTCTACACGAGTGCGGTTGCGCCGACGTATCCGCTGCTCGTGGATGCCGCGCTGCTCAACAACAACTCGGCCTTGAGCGATGCGGTCATGCTCGGTGACTCGCTCTTCGCGACGCCGACGATGATCAGCAACGTCGCGACATCCGGCATCACGGGCGCCGCCGCGACCGTGACCTGGCAGACGGACATGGCGGCGACGTCGCAGGTCGAATACGGCCTGACGTCGGCGTATGGCAGCCTCACGCCGGTCGCGCCGGCACTGCTGAGCCAGCACACGGTGCTCGTGACCGGCCTGACGCCGGCCACGACGTATCACTACCGCGTGATCTCGACGAACACGGCGGGTGCGACGTCCATCTCGGGCGACTTCACGTTCACGACGGCGTTCGCCCCGACATTCGCGAACGTCGGCGTCACGCTGCTGACCAGCACCATCGCGAAGATCGCCTGGACGACCGATCAGACCGCGACGACGCAAGTCGAATACGGCCTGACGACGTCGTATGGCAGCACGACGACGGCGAATCCGGCGCTCGTGACGTCACATCAGCAGACGGTCACGGGGCTGACGCCGGGTCAGACGTATCACTATCGCGTCGTCTCGGTGAGCAGCCTGGGCGTGCTCGGGATGTCGGCGGACTTCACGTTCGTCACGCCGGCGCTCCCCGGTGGCCCGGTGCCGGTCGTGTGGACGAACAAGGTGAACAGCTCATCGACGGCGACCGTGCTGTCGAACACGAGCCTCTGCGGCTGCGCCGACTCGGGCGCGTCGTCCCTGCAATACATCAGCTCGGGGAACGGCTACGTCGAGTTCAAGATCACGAGCCTCAGCCAGATCTACATGGTGGGCCTCGGGAGCGTCGACAACGACACGAATCCCAACTCGATTCCGTTCGGCATCCTGGTGCAGGGGTCGATCCTCGAGGTCCGCGAGCTGGGCGCTTACAAGTGGGATCGCCCGCTGGCGATCAACGACGTGCTGCGGGTCGCGGTCGTGGGCGGCGCGGTGAAGTACTCGCAGAATGGCGTCGAGTTCTACACGAGCGCCGCGGCGCCGGCGTATCCGCTGCTCGCCGACGTGTCACTCATCTCGACGGGCGCGGCCGTGACGAACGGCACGTTCCTCGGCGACGCGGTGACGACGCCGCCGGCGGTGTCGAGTGTCGCGGCCTCAGGCGTCACGTTCACGAACGCGACGATCACCTGGACCACGGATCAGCTCTCGACGTCGCGCGTGGAGTACGGATTCACGACGGCCTACGGCAGCTCGACGACGCTCGATCCGGCGATGGTCACGTCACACAGCGTCGGGCTCAGCGGGTTGCAGGCCGGCCAGACGTATCACTACCGGGTGATCTCGGTGAACGCCGAGGGCGTGATGACGGTTTCTGCGGACTTCACGTTTGTCGCGGAACCGGAGTAAGCGGAGTACGTAGGGCGGACCGAATTGTGGTCCGCCTTCACTCGGGTCCGGTGAGGAAGCCGGGTCTGAAGACCCGGCCTCCATCTGGAAATGTGTTACTTCGCAGGCGTCAAAGGAGACAGTGACGGCGGTTTGCCCTGCGTCGTCACGAGCTGGCGTGCGAGGTGGTTCGTGATCTTCGACTGGTTGCGCTGCGTCGTCAGATACGCGGCGCGCAGCACCTGCTCGCGGCGATCGCGCAGCGACGAGCTGATCCCGTCCTTGACGCCCGGCATCGTGAGGTCGCGCTGGCCGGCTTCTTCTTTGGCCTGCAGCAGCACGAGGTTGTAGGCGCCCTTGCCGTCCGGCACGACGCGCACCTGCCCCGGCTGAAGCGCGAGGACCGCGTCACGGAGAATCGCGGGCACCTGCTTCAACTGTGCCGCCGAGATGAAGCCGAGGTCGCCGCCGTTGGCGAGCGACTGTTGATCCTCGGAGTAGTCCATCGCCAGTTCAGGGAACGGCGCGCCGCCCTTCAGGCGCTCCATCAACATCGCGGCCTTGCGCTGGGCGTCCTCCGGCGAGATCGCGTCGTCGCCCTTGCGATTACGCAGCTGCGGATCGCGCACGGGCGTGATGACGATCTGGGCGATGCGGTACTGCGTGTCGGCCACGTTGAACTGCGCGCGGTGACTGTTGAAGTAGTCGGTGATCTCCTGCTCGCTGATCACGACCTTCGCGCTCACTTCGCGCTCGAGCACCTTCTGCGCGATCAGCTCGCGGCGCAGCGCCTGGCGCATGTCGTCGGGCGTCAGGCTCCGCTCCTTGAGCTGCGCCTGAAACTGCTCTTCGGTCATGTTGCTCTTGCGCTCGTTGAACGCCTTGTCGACGTCCGCGTCGGTCACCGTGATGTTCAGGGCCCGGCCGCGCGCGAGCAGCACTTCCTGCGTGATGAGCTCGTCGACGATGCTCAGCTTCGCGGCGATCAGCTCTTCGTCGGACTGCGGCGGCTGATTGGGCTGCAGGACGCTGCGGTACGCCTTTTCGACCTCCTCGCGCCGGATTTCCTTGTCGTCGACAGTGGCCCAGACGTCCGCGGACGGCGTCTTGCCTGAGCCGCTGCACGCGCTGGAAAGAGAGAGGGCCGCCAGAAGGGTGAGGAGGAGTCGTCGGGAAGTCACGAGAGTCTGCTGCATGTGTGGCAGGGTCCAAGGCCTGCAGTCACACAGCATCTCACACCCCGGCACATCGCTGACGATTTCGTGATCGCATGCGATGCCTCGCCCCCCGGTTCATGCGGCTGAGTCGCGAAAAAGGCAGGGATTTCGCGGGCAAGACCGGCTCGGGACTTGCACTTCCGCGGGTGCGGCATGGTGACCTTTCGATGCGGGCGTTGCACGGAGCGGGTGCAGGCACAGGAATCTGAGGCCGGCCGCGCCGTCGCCTGCCCTCGCTGCCAGCACGTCAACATCTGTCCCGAGCCCTCAACGTCTGCAACCCCTCGCCCGGCGGCACACCCGGCGGCAGAGCCGGCGGCACGACCGCGCGCGCAAGTCGGCCTGGGCATGATCTGGACGGTCGTCGCGACGATCGCGGTCGCCGGCTGCGGCTGGGGAATCTGGTCCGCGTTCGGTGCATCACCCGCGAGCGCGGCCGCGACGTCCGCCGCCAGTCCCGGCGAGGCATTGCAGCAACAGCTGCTCCGCAAGAACGTCGGCAAGCCGGGCGACCCGCTGCTCGGCCGGATGTTTCAAGACATCAGTGCCCGGTACTTTTCCAGTGCGCTGCCCGTGATTCCGGTGATGTGGGAGCCGGGACTCGCCGAGGTCGGCAAGCTCGCGAGCGACGCGTTCACGCTCGAAGGCATGTTCGGACACTCCGGCAAGCACTCCATCATCCTGCTCAATCCGGATCTACAGAAGGACGAGCCGGCGCTCATGCGCGCGCTGTGTCACGAGATCGTGCACGCGTATCTGTTCACCACCGGCGACACGAGCACGGGCCACAGCGCCGAGTTTCAATCCGTACTGAAACGGCTGTCGCAGCAAGGCGCGTTCGAAGGCATCATGGCGACGGACGAGGAGCGCACCAACCTGCGCACGTGGCTCAACGCCGAGTCTTCGCGGCTCGACACCGAGCGGGACCAGATGACGAAGATCGCCGCGGAGATCGAGCAGGAGCGCCTGGCGATCGAGCGAGTGCTCGCCGACATCGAGGCTCGCGTGAACGATCCCAATGCCCCAGGCGGCCGTCCATCGGAGATGGAAGTCGCGAACGCGGCGGCGCGGCGCGATGCGTACAACTCACGCGCGATCGACATGAACGCGCGCGCCGAAAGCGGCCACGCGGATCTCGCTCACTTCAACAAGGAAGTCACCCGCTACAACCTCATGCTCGTCTACCCGGACGGCGTGGACACGACCGCACTGCTCAGGGCGAAAGCACCACGGCAATAATTGAATTGGGGATTTGGTGATTTCGGGATTGGGGATTGAAAGCTCTAAAATCCCCAATCACAAATTCCCCAATCCCAAATTCCAGCCTCGCAAGATGTGCACTACAGTGATGGGTGATGAGGGTCCTCTACATCGCCGCCGAATGTAAGCCCTTCTCGAAAGCCGGCGGCGTTGGCGATGTCGCGGGGGAACTGCCCATCGCGCTCAAGAATCTCGGCGTCGACATCGAGATCGTCGTGCCCGGCTACGGTGACACCGCCGAGACCGCGTACACCGTCCAGTACCACCGTCCCGAAGCGGTCGGCCTGAAGCAGGCTGAAACCAAAGGCGTCCCGGTAACGCTCGTCACCAATCAGACGTACTTCGCGACCGACTACAGTGCGAGCCCGCGTC
>Ga0137451_1000631_pt1 | contig 10849 bp, 7 predicted proteins | sample EasRivERMGT500_2_FD_102336 | JGI IMG/M metagenome (GOLD analysis project Ga0137451, IMG submission 102336) | Soil microbial communities from meander-bound floodplain in the East River, Colorado, USA - East River MetaG ERMGT500_2 | ecosystem: Environmental > Terrestrial > Soil > Floodplain ...
CTGCAGCGGAACGGTCTTTGTGAACTTCATGCCGGGCGCACGGCGCACCACGCGGAGTGTGCCGTCGGTCTGGCGCACCGTGACGTAGAAGTCGCTCTCTTCGACGAGGACGCCGGAGATCGCGGGGCCTGATGCCGGCGCGATCGTCATCGTGACGGCGTTCGGATTGACAGTGCCCCTCCCGCCGCCGCGGCCGGCCGAGGGAAACAGCATGCGCTGCTGGAGATCGACCGGCGTGTATCGCGTCGCGATCCCGGCCAGGGTGCGGGTCGTCGCCGTGTGGCATGTCGCGCATCCGCCGGCGCCGTTGAAGTACGTCTCGCCGGCCTTCGCATCGCCAACGAGGATGTCGCCGACCGTGAAGAGCGCAGAGCCGCGCATCGTGTCGTTGACGCGCTGCCGGAGGAACTGCGCCAGCGAGACCACTTCCTCGTCAGTGAACGAGGCGCTCGCCTTGCCGCTTTGCGTGGAATGGCCGGCCTTCAGGAATGGGCCCAGCACGCTGCCGGCCTGCTGCGCACTGCGATCGAAATTCACCGTCTTCGTGCGGATGATGTTCGGACCGGTCTCCGAGCCGCGCGCCTGCGTCCCGTGACATGTGACGCAGTGCATCGCCCACAGCGTGCGCCCACGATCGTGCGCCGCCTGATCGACACGCGGGTTGTTCGTGATCTGGGGCACGGCCGGTGGCGTCTGCGCCGCGCCGCCCCGCCCCTGTGTGCGCCCGACGGTCACCGACGCCACGACGAGCGCGCCGACGGTCAGTGCCAGTGCCAATCGCGTTCGCATCATCAACTCCTGCGCGGGCATGTTACTTCAGGCGCTTTTCCCCTCCCGTACTTCCCGGCTCTTTTCCCCCCGTACTTCTAAACTCACTCTCGAGCCTCTTCTTCAGTCCCTCGAGCTGTCCCGTCAGCCCGTCCTTCGTCCTCGACCGTGCGATCGATCGTCGAAGCGGCCCGAAGAACCCTCCTTGCAGAAGATCCACCAGCGACCGGTTCTGATAGACGACGAAGACGCCGCCGGGCCCGGGCCGTCCGTCGGGGACGAGCCAGGTGAGGCTGATGGAGGCGTCGAGATAGTGCGAGGCGTAGATCTGCTTGGCGAGGATCGCGCCTTCGGCCCCCTCGGCGCCACGCCAGATGATCGAGTGCGTCGCGGCGAGCACCGGCTTCATGCCAAACGCCTCTTTCGACCAGTAGAGGACGTCCTCGGCGTTGGGCGATGGATCGCGGGGAAACGCGTCGGCGTACTGGCGCAGGCCCGGCGCTGCGTCGTTGAGCCAGAGCGATCGATTGAGGAGCGTGTCGATGCCCTGCGCAACGCGGATGGGCTTGTTGCTGTCGGCGTACTCGATGAGGGTGCGGTTGCCGTCGTGCTGGTAGGCCGCGACGTGGCCGGCAACCAGTTCGCGCGCCACGACATTGGCCCGCGCCGCGGCATCGGGCGATGTCCACGCGACGTCCTTTTTCATCCGCTCGAACCCGGCGCGATCCAGCCTGAAACTGCAGTCACCCGGCGTGCACCGACGTAACGCGTCGACATCGGACGCTTCGAGGGTCATCCTTGCGAGATCGGCCGCTGTGGCCAGGCGGCCGAACACGCCAATCTGCTGGACCTCTTTGACCTTCTTGAACGCGACGATGTCGCGGGCGCGGGTCAGGAAATACTGCAGCGGCACGTCGCACCAGAACGCACCGGCGACGACGACCTCGCGAGACTCAGCGGCCGGCAGCGACCGGACGACCACCGTGCCGCGAGACAGCGCGGTGAGGTCCGACGCCGAAAACTGGAAGTACTTCGTGAGGATTTGCGAGAAGCGCACCGGGACCGCGACCGTCGGCTTCGGCGCCTGGCTCAAGGCCGGCGTAACGAGCACACCAGCCGCGACGAGCACGAACATCACCGCACCCGCGCACGAACGGAATTTCATGATCAATCTGGAACCTGCATGAATGATACCGTCATCGCAGCATTCCCCATTGCCTCATTGGCTCATTGCCTCATTTGCTCATTGCCTTCTTCAACACAGCTTTGATGTCGACAGGCCGGCCTTTGCGTACCGGCGCCCAGAGATCGCCGACCTCGGCGAACCGATCGAGCGCGGTGCGAATCGTGAAGTCGCGCGGGTCCAGGCCAGGTTTCACTTCGTTCCACTTGAGCGGCGTCGACACACCAGCGTAGTCGGTGGCGCGAACGGAGTACGCGGTCGCGAGCGTCTTTCCCAGGATGTTCTGCAGGTAGTCGACGTAGATCGTGCCGCGCGGCCGCCGCTTCACCCAGCGCTCAATCGTCGCGACTCTGCGATGCTTCTCGCTCACGAGCGTCGCGACCATCTGACACAGCAACTGCCCCGTCTCGTACGTGGTCTTCGGCGGCAGCGGCACATAAATGTGCAGCCCGCGCGATCCCGAGGTCTTCGGCACCCCCGGAATGCCGAGCCGGTCCAGCTCGTCCTTCACCCAGCGGGCAACGTCGAGCACGTGCGTGAATCCCGCGCCTTCGCCCGGATCGAGATCGATGGCGGCGTGGTCCATGTGAATCGGATCGCCGACGCGTGAGAACCAGGGGTCCTGCGAAATCGCCGCGAGCTGCGTCATGTACAGCAGCGTCGTCAGCGACCCGCCGATCAGCCGGTCGCGCGGGCCTTCCTCGGTGATCGGCTCGATGTCTTCGGGCAGGACCTCACGCCGCACGCCCGGCGGCGTCTCCTCAGGATGGCGCTGCTGATAGAAGGCCTGCTTGTCGATGCCGTTCGGAAACCGCTTCATCACCATCGGCCGGTCGTCGATCACCGGCAGAAGCAGCGGCGACACGGCCGCGTAATACCGCAGCAGCTCGCCCTTCGTCACCTTCAGCCCTGGCCACAAGACCTTCGCGAGATTCGTGACGCGGAGCGTGTCGCCGTTCGGAAGCCGGATGTCGCCGTCCTTGCGCGCATCTTCGAAGCGCTGCAGCTCAGCGACGAGGCCGTCGACGTTCACGCTTCTTGTGGAGGGCGGGACTTCAGTCCCGCCAAGTACGCCGGGTCTAAAGACCCGGCCTCCATCTGAACTCGTCGTACTCTTCGTACTCTCGGGCGGCCCCTCCGTCACGTCTTTGGCCTTCTTGTCTTCCCTCGTGCCGAGGTAGACCGGCTGTCTCAGCATCCCGTCACTCGTCCACTCGGTGAACCGCACCTCGGCGACGAGATCCGGCCGCACCCAGTGCGGCCGCTCCATTGGCTTGAACTTGTCCGCGAAGGGACTGGCCGGCGTCGTTCGCTCCGCGAGGAGAGCAGCGAGCCGGTCGAGCTCCTTCTGATCGAATCCCGTGCCGACGCTGCCCGCCCAGCGCAGATCGCCGCCGGCGTCGTAGTAGCCGAGCAACAACGATCCGAAGTGCTGCCGGGACTGGCGCGGCTCGGTCCAGCCGCCGATGACCAGCTCCTGCTGCTTCTGCAGTTTGAGTTTTCGCCACGCGGGTGTGCGCCGGCCGCTGTGATACGGCGACATGCCGTCCTTGGCGATCAGTCCTTCCCACCCTTCGCGTTTCGCCCGCTCGAGCAGCGCGCGGCCATCGTCGGCCACCATCTCGCTGAAGCGCAGCACGGGCTTCTTGCTGCGACCGAGGCGAATGCGCTCCTGCAGCCGCAGGCGGCGGGCGGCGAGCGTCAGGCCCCTCAGGTCCTCATCGCCATCGCGCAGCATGTCGAACATCAGCAGCACGGCCGGGTGATCGCGTTCGGCGCGCTCGATCTCCGGCGCCGCGGTCAGGTGAATGCGGCCCTGGATGTCCTGGAATCCGAGCTGCTGGCCGGACTCGTCAACGGCCACGACCTCGCCGTCGATCAGCAGCGGCGCATCGAGGGTCCGCGCGACGGCATCAAGCGCCGCCGCGATCGCGGGAAACTGCGCCGTCTTGTCATTGCCGTTGCGGGAGTAGATAACGACCTTCGGCTGCGCCCCGCGTTTCTCGGGTGGCCGGACATCGACCAGCGCCCGGATGCCGTCGTACTTGGGCTCGTAGAACAGCCCACGCTGCGTGATCGGGGGCGCCTCGAGGGAGGCCAGCATCGGCCGGACCTTCGCGGGGTCCTCGCGCCACTTCGGCATCGGAGAAGACTATATGGAGGCCGGGTCTTTAGACCCGGCATCAGCCGGGCCTAAGAGGCCCGGCCTACGTACGACGTGTGCACTTCCGTGCAGCATGCATCCGAGCACTCATCTATCCGATAATGCCCGTCATGGCTGCCAGACCGACGTGGAAGGGTTATCTCAAGATCAGCTTGGTGAACATCCCCGTCCGGGTCTTCCCGGCTACGGACGCGGCGGCCACCATCAGCTTCAACCAGCTCCATCGCGAGTGCCGGACGCGCATCCAGCAGAAGCGCTGGTGTCCCAACTGCCAGGTCGAGGTCCCGAACACCGACCTCGTCAAAGGCTACGAGTTCGAGAAGGGCCAGTACGTGGTCATGGACGAGGAGGACCTCGCCAAGGTCCGGCCCGAGTCTACGAGGGTCATCAACATCGTCCAGTTCGCTGACGCGAAGCTGATCGACCCCGTCTACGTCGAGCGGCCCTACTACCTGGCGCCGGACGGCCAGGTCTCAGCGGAGGCCTTCGCGGTCATCCGGGAAGGGATGGCGGGTAAAGCGGCCATCGGAAAACTCGCCCTCTATGGGCGGGAATATCTGGTGGCGATCCAGCCCAGGGAGAACGGGCTGGTGATGTACACCCTGCGCCACGCGAGCGAGGTCCGCGAGATGGGCGCCATCGACGAGCTGAAGTTCGTCCCGGCGAAGATCAAACCGGACGAAATCAAGCTCGCGAAGCAGGTCATCGGCAACTTCGAGACCGAGGGCGATCTCACGCAATACAAGGACGATTATCAGGAGCAATTGCGGAAGATCATCGACGCCAAGATCGAGGGCGCCGAGGTCGTGGCGCCGGCTGAAGAGGCGCCGCCAAAGGTCGTCAACCTCATGGATGCGCTCCGGCAGAGCCTCGAGCGCGTGTCGTCCACCAAGAAGAAAGCGGCCAAAATCGAGGAATCCAGGCCTGCCCGCGCCGCGGCCAAGCCGATCGCAAAAAAGCGCGCAAGAGGGTGACATCCGGGCCTGACCCGTACTAGCATCGTCCCCGTGGCGACCACGGTATCCGATAAGGCGGCGACCACAGTGACTGATAGAGCCAAGATGGCCGGACCAACTCGTCCATTGGGAGTTGCGGAGATCCCGCAGTTTCACCTGCCTGCGAGCGGGACCAAGGGCGTGTACGCACCCCGGCTCTATGGCACCGCCCACATCCAGTTCGGCGACCGGCGGCGGCGGCTCGAAGAGACGCGGCGCGTGGCCTTTCTGCTCCCGCTCGAGGCGGGCATGCGGACCGTCGACTGGGAAACGTCCCAGGTCACGACGCTCACACCGGCTGATTTGTTGAAGGACGCGCCGATTGTGGCCACCTATCTGCCGCTGCCGGCAGCGGCGATGACCATCAAAGGCTTCACCCGCTGGGCGAAGTACTTCGACCGCTGGCTCGCCCGCACGCAGCGAGTCGAGGCCACGACGACGCGCCAGGATCCGCCGGAGACAGTCTCGATTGGTCCGAAGCGAGGCGGCGTGTCCGTCGATCTCGTCGCGATTGTCTGGGAGCTCACGTAGGCCGGACCTCTCAGGTCCGGCGCATTACCGCCCTTCGCGCGGCGCCGCCATGAACACGGCAATCTCCACATCCGAGGGCTCGGGCCGCGGATCGGCGACCGCTACATCGACGATGGGTCTCGCCGGGGTGGCGGGGATCCCCACATTGATGTTGAGCATGTTCCGGGCGTAGTACAGATACGCCAGTCCGGCGCCGGCCAGCGCCAGCACCACGACTCCAGCCGCCACGAAGGGCCAGCGTTTTCGCAGAAAATTCCCGAAGTGAAAGAACCCGACGGGCAGATCGACGCGCGGGTCGTCGGTTGCCGTGCCGTCTTCGTCGGTCGTCGTATCCCGCGGAGCGCCGGTCAGCGCGCGCGCGGCGCGTTTGATGAGGTCCGGCGTGATCGCGGCCTGGCCGGCGATGCGTCCCTCCTGAAGGGCGCGATCGCAGAGCACGTTCACGCGGCGAGGCAGGCCGCGCGAGAGGTCGGCCACCAGCTTGGTCGCGGCCGGCTCGAAGCTGACGGCGTCAGAACCGCCGGCAATCTCCAGCCGGTGTCGAACATAGGCATCAACTTCGTCGGGCTGCAGCGGCGTGAGCAGGACGCGGCGTGTGATGCGCTCGTTGAGCGCATACATGGCTTCGGTCTTGAGCATGCTCAGCAATCGCGGCTGTCCGCAGAGGATCACATGCAGCAACCGTTGCCCGTCGTGCTCGAAGGCCGTGAGCATGCGCATCTCGTCGAGGAGTGTCGGCGAAAGGCTCTGCGCCTCGTCGATCACCACCACCGCGTGCGTGCCGAGCGGCACGAGCGACCGCAGAAAGCTCTCGATGACCTCGAACAGCTGCGCGGCGTCGGCGTTGGCGAACGCGCCATGCCGAAGGTCTTCTTTCGAGACGAGACCGAAGTCCCGGACAATCAGGCGCAGCATCTCCGCGCCGAGCATGTAGGGGTTGTGCAGGATCGAAAAGAACGTGTTCTCGCCGAGGGCGCTGATGACCGCGCGGCACAGCGTCGTCTTGCCGGTTCCTGTCTCTCCGCTGACCAGCAGGCAGGTCTCGCGACGTTGCAGTCCGGTCAGCAAATCCTCATAGGCCTGGCGGTGCGCCGCACTCATGAAGAAGAACTTCGGATCGGTCGAGATCGCGAACGGTTCTTCCTTCAGGCCGTAGAACGCCTCGTAGATCGGCTCAGCCAACGCCTGCGCCGAGGCGGGAGGTTGCACGGCCAGATTATAAACTGTCACAGCAGGCTCTCTCTGGAGCTCCGCTGATGAGTAAACGGCCCGGTCTCTCGCTGTTCATCGTGCGCAATGCCCTCGTCTGGCTGGCCATGACCGCCATTCTCGTCGTTGTGCCGGATACGCTGGAGCGCTGGATGGCGCTCGAGGTTGCGCGCGTGATCGGCTGGGTCGTCGCATGCGGTGTCTGGGTGATCGCCGTCGAGCAGGAGTGGAGAGCGCGATATGGCGGCGTCACCCGCTTCCTCGCCCAGTTCGTGCTGTGGGTCAGCGCCGCGCTCATCGCCATCCTGATCAGCGACCTGTTTCGAGCCTGACGTGCCCGAGATTGCCGTGGAATTCGAACGCCGTCGAGCAGGTCACGGAGACCCTGCCCGACGGCGTCACGTTACGCTTCGTGCGAATGCGCCGCGCTCAGTAGCGACTGCCGGTCGTGAGCACCTGATCCGCCGACACGACCTTGACACCATCCGGGGTCACGGAGATCACGCGATAGTGGTACGTCGTGTAGGGGTTCAGATTCGGGAGCAACTCCCAGTGCGTCGCCTCGACGTCCGTGTCGAGGAACGTCATCTGTCCATACGACGTCGTCGTGCCGTACTCAATGCGGCTGTTGGCCGGCACCGACGTGTTCCACGTGATGATGTACGTGGTTCCCTCTTTCCTCGTGGCCTGCACGTTCCACAGCGTGACTGCGCTGGACGTCGAGGTGGTCGTGAACGTGAAGTCGCCTGAGGTGGCCAGCTCGCCCGAGCTGTTCTTCGACTTGACGCGGTAGTGGTACGTCGTGCCTTCGGACAGATTCGACAACGTCCTCGAATGCGACGAGACCATCGTCGTATTCAGCCAGGTCTGGCTGCCGTAGTTCGTGGTCGTCCCGTATTGCACTTGCGTATCGGACGGCTGATTCGTCTGCCACGTAACCACTGCGCCCGACGTCGTGATGCTCGAGACAGTCACGCCGGAGATGACCGGTCCCGTCGGCGTCGGCGGCGCCGCCGCCGTGGTCGCGAACGTGAAGTTGCCTGAGGTGGTCAGCAGTCCCGAGCTGTTCCGCGACTTGACGCGGTACTGATACGTCGTGCCTGCCGACAGACCCGACAACGTCCTCGAGTGTGACGAGACCATCGTCGTGTCCAGCTGGCTCTGGCTGCCGTAGCTCGTGGTCGTCCCGAATTCGACCTGCGTGTCAGACGCCTGATCCGTCTGCCACCCGATCGTGGCCGACGACGTGCTGATGTTGGAGGCCGCCACGCCGGAGATCACCGGCGACGTCGGCGTCGGCGGCGGCGCCGCGGTGGTCGCAAAGGTGAAGTCGCCTGAGGTGCTCAGCATGCCCGAACTGTTCTTCGACTTGACGCGGTAGTGGTACGACGTGCCTGCCGACAGACCCGACAACGTCCTCGAGTGTGACGAGACCATCGTCGTGTCCAGCGTGCTCTGGCTGCCGTAGCCCGTGGTCGTCCCGAATTCCACTTGCGTATCGGACGACTGATTCGTCTGCCACGCAATCAGGGCGCTCGACGTCGTCATGCTCGAGGCACTCACCCCGGAGATGACCGGCGCCGTCGGCGCCGGCGCAGCGGTCGCAAACGTGAAGTCGCCAGACGTGGTGAGCAGACCCGAACTGTTCTTCGACTTCACCCGGAAGTGATAGGTCGTGCCTGCCGCCAAACCCGACAGCGCCGCCGAGTGCGACGAGACCATCGTCGTGTTGAGTGCCGTCTGGCTCCCGTACGACGCTGTCGTCCCGTATTCGACCTGCGTGTCAGAGGCCTGATTCGTCTGCCAGCCGATCGTGGCCGACGCCGTGCTGATGTTGGAGGCGCTGACGGCGGAGATGACCGGTGCGGTTGGCGCCGGCGCGTTGTTGACGGTCACGTTCACGGCCGACGACGTCGTCGAGTTGCCGGCCGCGTCACGCGCGACCGCGGTGATCGCGTAGCTGCCGTCTGCTCCCGATGCAGTGTTCCAGCTCAGGGAGTACGTGCCGTTCGTGATGAGCGAGCCGAGGTTCGCGCCATTCAGCTTGAACTGCACGCTCGCGACGCCGACGTCGTCCGACGCCGACGCGGTCACGGTCACGTTGCCGGAGAGCGTTGAGCCGCCGCCCGGCGCGACGACCGACACGGCTGGTGCCGTCGTGTCCTCGCCGCCTCCGGTGCCGCCGCCAGAGCCGGAGCCTGCGCCGGGTCCGCCGAACGTCGCGGCGAAGATGTTGCTCGTGCCGCTCTGGTTCATGTTGCTCGCCCAGCCGACGTACTCACCGCCCCACGACACGCTCAGCCGCGGCTGGTAGCCGTAGTCCGCGGAAAGATTGCGGGACCGATGATGGGCGATGCGCCGGATCTCGCCCGTCAGGACGTTGATGCCGACGATTTCCTGGCGGTACGCTGGCCAGTTCGACGGGACCGAGTTGAAGTTGTCAGGATCGCCGCCGCAGCTCCCGCACTCCATCGAGACGAACACCCAATCCCGCAGCGGGCCCTTGCCGACGCTCGAGAAGTGCTTCTCGTTCTGCCAGTTCTCCGACTTCAGCACTTTGTTGCCCGGCGCCGTCGGCAACGTGGACGTTGTGAAATTCTGTGCATTGTTGTCCGGCGACGCGCGGACGATCTGATCCTGGCTGTAACAGTTGCCGACGACCAGGTAGTCCTTACCGTCGGTGGCGGAGATCGGTACGGCGTGATCGCCACAAAGCGCCCAGAAATAGTTAATTGGGCCGACGGTCTTCGCGACGCTGTCGATGTCCCACGCGGCGGCTGAGCCCATGCCGTACGGCGAGTAGCTGTTGACGTAGCCCATCACGTGCTTGCCTGATGGCGTGAGGCCGATCCAGCCGTTGCCGACCGAGCTGCCGTTGATCGCGCCGCCATAGAGCACGTTGCCCGAGCTCGTCTTCTCGTAGACCTTGATCGACGGCTCGCTGCCGAACTTGACCAGGAATAATTTTCCGTCCGCACTCCACCAATTGACCGAGCTGCCGAGCGATTGCAGCGAGGCCGAGGCTGTGAAGAACGTGGACTCGGTGGTCGTGCCGCCAGAGTTGAGGACGACCTTGCGGATGGTCGAACCCGAATAGTAGTAATACACGTTCGGATCGACCGGATCGAAGCCGGCATCACCCGTAATGCTGCCGCGCGGCACCGTGTGCGTCTGCTGGCCGGTCGCCGTGTTGACGATCTGGCCGCCATGCGCGAATTTCGTGCCGTCGGCGTTCCACCACATGTTCTTCGCGTAGATGTCGTCCGACCGATTGTCCGTGCTCAATCGACGAATCGTCGATCCAAACACCGGATCGACGTAGCTCGCACCCGGCGTATTGGCCGGCACGAAGCTGTTGTACCCATATGTTCCCGATGTTGGCGGCATGTGCGGGAGGGTATCGGTGAGGCCCACCAGGATGGACTGCCACGCATTCGAGAGTGAGGACGCCGAGAGGACGAACGAGACACAGACACAGCCGAACAGCAGCGCAGCGCGCTGCGGTGATCGCCGAAACAGATTCATCGCAGATCTCCAGTTGCCGGTCGAGCTTCGCGCTGGAGATTTCAAAACGTGCTCGATCGACCGATGGGAACTCGGGGCAAGGGCTGTGCCACACCGATTCGCAGATCGATCGACTCAGATTCTGTTCACGCACTCGGTCGAGATCGGAAGAGATCGGATGAGATCGCGGCGAGATGATCTTCGTGCGGTCGCGTGCGATCGCGATGTGGTGCCGCCGCACTGGCGGCGGCGCATCATCTGCGGCGCGTCATTTAATTGATGAGTTCGATGGATTCGATGGAGATGAGAGTGGGGTGAGCGACGGGGATCGAACCCGCAACCACCGGAGCCACAGTCCGGTGCTCTACCATTGAGCTACGCTCACCGCAGGGTGGTCTGCCGCGACCGCGGAGAAGCGATTAGTTAGTCGAAGGCCGGCGGAAAATCCAGCAGGGTAGGACGTCCGCACGTCTCGCGCTGCTCTACGGTTCAGGC
>Ga0137451_1000632_pt1 | contig 10818 bp, 15 predicted proteins | sample EasRivERMGT500_2_FD_102336 | JGI IMG/M metagenome (GOLD analysis project Ga0137451, IMG submission 102336) | Soil microbial communities from meander-bound floodplain in the East River, Colorado, USA - East River MetaG ERMGT500_2 | ecosystem: Environmental > Terrestrial > Soil > Floodplain ...
CATTCACCCATTCACGCACTCACCCATTAACAAGTAGTCTTCAATGGTGTCCATAAGTGTCGGTACGAGTGGCTGGCACTATCCCACCGGGCGCGGGACGTGGAATGGCATTTTCTATCCGGCCCGGCGGCCGCGCGGATTCGACGAGCTCGCGTGGTACGCGGAGCACTTCGACACGGTCGAAGTGAACTCGACGTTCTATCGCATGCCGGAGCCGGACATGAGCCGCGCGTGGCTCCGCCGGACGCCGGCGTCCTTCCAGTTCTCCGTCAAACTGTTTCAGAAGTTCACGCACCCGGACATGTATCTCGCGCAGGACGGCGTGACGGACTGGAACCTCTCGCGCGCCGACGTCGATCTGTTTCGTCTGGGCGTCGACCCGATGGCCGAAGCCGGCCGCCTCGCCGCCGTGCTCGTCCAGTTTCCGCCGAGCTTCCACGCCGAGCCGGCCACACGTGAGTATCTGGACTGGCTCCTCGGAACGATGCGCGGTTATGCGCTCGCGGTCGAATTGCGGCACCGATCGTGGAGCGATGCTCAGGCGGACACGGCGGCGTGCCTCCAGGCGCACAGCGCGACGTGGGTTCTCATCGATGAGCCAAAGTTCAAGGATTCGATCCGGCAGGACTTTGAGGCGCCGAACCAGGATCTGATGTACGTCCGCTTGCACGGCCGCAACGCCGCGGCATGGTGGGATCACGCGGAATCGGAAGATCGTTACGACTACCTGTACTCGCCTGAAGAATTGCAGCCCGTCGCGAAGACGGCGCGCACGGCGTCCGCGTCAGGACGTCGCGTCCTTCTTTATATGAACAACCACTTCTCGGCGAAGGCCGCCGCAAATGCGGCGGTGTTGAAGCACCAGCTCGATCAGCCGGTGCCGGGCGAGTACCCGCGTGAGATGGTCGACCGCTATCCCGCGCTCGCGGGCATCGTCGCTACTTCGGGGCTGCCGCTTTGATCGTCGCGTTCTTGAGGACGTCCGGCCGCTGAATCTTGTCGACGACCTCCATCCCCTTGATCACCTGTCCGACCACCGCGTACTTGCCGTCGAGAGATGGGCTCGCGACTTTCATGATGTAGAACTGGCTGTCCGCGTACCTCGGGTCGCTGTTGTTGGCAAGGCCGACCGACCCGCGCACGTGCTTGCGCGTCTTCGAAATCTCCGCGACGCCGATTGGCGTGCCGCTGTTGCCGGTGCCCCATGCCGCCTCATTGCGAGCGTTGCGCGTCTGCGGGTCGCCGATCTGCACGAGCGACGCCTCCACACGGTGAAAGCGGAGCCCGCGATAGAAGCCCTGTTTGAACAGAGCCATCAGGTGCGCGACGCTCTTCGGCGCATCGGCGCTGAAGAACTCGATCTCGAACGTACCGCGTTCGGTCTCAAAGACGACGATGGGCTTCGCCGCAGCCGGGGGCGTCTGACGATCGGCGCGGACGGCCGGCGCCACAACAGCAAGACCAAGGACGGCGGCGAGTACGAGTCTGGTCATAGTCGGCTCTCTTTCGTCACGCCGATTCTAGGACAACTCGCACTGACGACGCACGCTCGGCAGCGCGGATAGACAGGACGACACACGTTCTGCCCCCAGGTCACGAGATACAGATTCACATCCGGCCACCAGCGCTTCGGCAGCACGCGGTAGAGCGCCTGCTCCGTCTCGTCCGGCGTCTTCGTCTTCACCCAGCCCATGCGGTTCGCGATGCGATGCACGTGCGTGTCCACACAGATGTTGTTCTTGCTCGCGTGCGACAGGATGAGCACGAGGTTGGCGGTCTTCCGCCCGACACCGGGCAGCGTCAGCAACTCCTCCATCGTGTCCGGCACACGTCCGCCGTAGCGCGTCATCAGCTGACGGCATGTCTCCTTCACGTGCACGGCTTTGTTTCTGTAGAAGCTGACCGGATAGATGAGCTTCTGAATCTTCGACGGCGTCAGCTTCGCCATCGTCCTGGGCGTGCGCGCGACACGGAACAATCGCGCTGACGCAGCCGCCGTGACCGGATCCCGCGTCTGCGCCGACAGCATCGTCGCAATCAGGACCTGGAAGGCGTCTTCGCGCGTGTCCTCGGCGATCTTCTCGACCGCCGGCTCTTCCATGGAGCGAATGGCGCGGCCGATCGCGCCAAGCATCTGGGTGTAACGGGCGGACACCAACTGATCTTATTGGGGATTGGGGGATTTTGTGATTGGGGATTTGGAGATTTGAAACTACTTCACGCGGAAGCGTACGTCGCGGCGCGCGGTGGTCGCGCCGAGCGAGGCCTCGAAGGTCAGCAGGTAGTCGCCGGGCGCGAGCGCGTTGAGGGGCACGGGAAAACGAACGTCGGCACTTCGCGCACTGGCGAATTGCTGGACGGCCAACGCGTCGGTTTGTTCGCGGGTCGTGGCACCACGCGCATCGAGGATGCGTGTCGTCATCGTGACCGGCGCGAGCGGGGCCTTGCCACCCTGCGAGACACGCACGAATGCGTTCACACGCTCGAAGCGCGCGAACTCCCGTTCCGACGTCGGCACGATGGGCACGATGCCGTTGAGCGCGTTCGCCGGCGCGACGGGCACGCCCGGCGTCGCGTCGAGCACGACGCCCGACAAGGCGAGCGGCGCTTTCGCGAAGTCCGGCACCTCGACGTCCACATACACGCTGCCGAACTTGTCGAGCACCGCGCTGTGTGCCGAGATCCGCATCTCGTACTGGCCCGGCTTCAACTCGACCGCGGCGAGCAGGTCGTAACGGGTGAACTCCGTTCCACGGCGTGGCGGTGGAATGTTGAGCGCGATCTTTTCCTTGGACGAACCACGAGCGTCGCCCTCGCGCGTGAACGTCGCGATCAGCAGATCCACGTCGTCGACAATCCGCTCCGCCTGCGCCGGCTGCCGGACGCCGAGCGTAATCGTGACGGTTGCCGTGTCTTTGCCGGGCTGCGCGAATGACGCGATCGCGACTCGCAGCGGCACGTCCGGCTTCGGAAAAATGTTGGCCAGCGCTTCGACGGCGGCCGGCGGCAGTGCGACCGGTTTGTCGCCCGGTTTCGGCGGAGGTTTCGGCGCGATGTAGCTCTTGCGGGTCCAGACTTCGACGTCGGGACGATTCACCTTCACGTCGAGCAGGCGGATCGTGCCGTCCGCTTTCTCATTCGTCGGCTGGTAGCCGAGCAAGTAGTACGAGCTGTTCTCGCGGAAGATCTGCGTGATGCCGGGCTCGAAGTCGTTGGTATTGATGATGGCCTTGCCGCCGGTGTTGCCGGCGAGTGTCTGCAGGAATTCCACCTTGGGACCAGGATCACAGCCTGACGTTGGCGGCACGCCGGTCGGCCGCAGCCCGCACGGATCGATGGGATAGAAGTTGACGTTGGCCCGCTGCGCGGCCCCTATGGCACCGAGCATCTGCTGACCGAGCGGGCTTCTGTCAGCGGACATGACAGGCGGAATCGAGAGACCGGGGCTCAGGTAGATCAGCGTCTTTCGGCGCTGTGGCACGGCCGCGAGGTAGTTGGACACCTTCTCGAGCACCCCGAGCGAGTACGAACCGTACAGGTCGCGCCAATCTCGGTCTTTATGGGCTTCACTGCCGGTTCGTCCAAAGGTATCGACGGCTTTCAATAGCTTGCTGTGATCGTTCGTCAGGTTCTGGGCTTTCCGATTGTCGCGACTGAAAATGACCGTCGCGAGGTCCCTCGGCCCGAGCCTGTTGATGATGCTCTTCGCGCTGTCGATCACGGCCCGCGTCGCCCACACGTCGTTCGCCCCCAGCGCGTCGTCGAGCACGAGCACGATGATTCGCTGATTGTCGACTTCGTTCGTCGTCACATCCGGCGTCACATCGCGCATCCAGGGCGTGGACGGAACGACCGCGTCGGGCAAATCAATCGCCGAGAACGCCGCGAGCTTCTGCGGCTGGCGACCTTCGAGAACGGTGAAGTCCTCGGCCGTCAGCCCACGTACGGGTTGCCGATTCTTGTCGAGGACGGAGACATCGAGCTGCACCAGATCAATGCCGGCGCGAAACACTGGTGTCTGTCGAGATTGTGGTGCGGCGGTCTGAGCGAAAGGCGTCACCGCCAGAGCGGCGACGACGGCAGCGCAGGTAGCGACACGAATCGTCATGAGGAGTTGACGTTCGTCAGTCAGTGTCCGTGGCTCTTGCAGTACCCGCAATGATTGCACGTGACGCCGGGCTCGATCACGCAGCTGTCGCCGACGTTGACGACGGTCATATACATCGCATGGCTCGGGTGCGGCGCGCCTGACGCGGCCCGGGCGGACACGCGCTCGAACGAGGCATCGGGATTCGGCTCGGCGAGCGGCGCCGGCGCAGCGGAGAAGTGCCGCGACACCGCATCCCGGACGAGCGCTCGGAGTTCGTGATCCGTCATTGGTGTTCCGTGCAGGGCCCGGGCATGCCCGGCCCCTACGAGTCTTCCATAGTGACATGGTCGACGATGCCGATGATCGCCGCGTCGACCGGCGCCGCCGACCGACGCAAAGCCTGACCCGCCGCCTTGCCTTCGATCACGATCAGAACCTTCTCGCCCACGCCGGCGCCGACTGAGTCGATCGTCAGCACAGGTGTTCCGCGCGGCGTGTCATCCGGCGCAATCGGCTGCACGAGCAGCAGCTTCGCACCGTCGAGCTTGCGGTGCTTCTGGGTGGAGACGAGGGTGCCGATGACTCTGCCTAGTTGCATGGCTTGTCAAAGTTCGAAGTTGGAAGTTCGAAGTTCAAACTTCCGCCTCCACGTCCCACGCGTCCACTATCCCCACCACGCACGCATCCACCGGCGGCTCGGCCGGCAGAAATGGAAACGACGCTTCGCGGCCGCGGACGAAGAATACGTGTTCGCCCACACCCGCGCCGACGGCATCGGCCGCGACGAGCGTGCGGCCGCTCGCGGCGCGATCGGGCGTGACCGGCTGCAGGACGAGCAGCTTGTGCGTGACGAGATTCTTGTCTTTGATCGTGGCGACGACGTCGCCGATGACGCGCGCGATTTGCATGGCTACCGCGCCGTCGGAGTGCCGGCGCCCGGGACATCGATCTGATCGACGACGCCGACGATGGCGGCATCGACGGGACAGTCCTTCAATCCTGACGCCATCCGCGCGGAGCTGCCGCTGACGACGAGCACCGTATCGCCCAGGCCGGCGTCCACGGTGTCGACAGCGACGAGGTAATTGCCTTCAGGTTTGCCGGACGGATCGATCGGTCGGACGACGAGGAGCTTGGTGCTGACGAGGCGCTCGTCCTTGCGCGTGGCGACGACGGTGCCGGACACCTTGGCGAGAATCATTTTCGGTGCTTGGTGCTCGGTACTAGGTGCTTGGTGCGGGATGTTCGGTGCTTGGTGCTTGGTGCTCGGTGCTCAGCGCACCCAGCACAGAGCACCCAGCACCCAGCACCGGGTTACGCCTTCGTCGCCTTCCCGATCGGCAGCACGTCTTCGAGGTTCGCGTGCGGGCGCGGGATGACGTGCACGGAGACCAGTTCGCCGACGCGGCGGGCCGCGGCAGCGCCGGCGTCGGTCGCGGCCTTCACCGCGGCGACGTCACCGCGCACGATGGCCGTCACGTAGCCGGCACCGATCTTTTCCCAGCCAACCAGTGAGACCTTTGCGGCCTTGACCATGGCATCGGCGGCTTCGATCATCGCCACCAGACCCTTCGTCTCGACCATTCCCAGTGCCTCGCCCATGTATCCTCCGAACTTTCGCTATCGTCGCCTTGCCGCCAGCTGCCGTACCGCCTCGTCGATGAGGCCCGACAGTTGCGCGTATGTTAGCCGAATCTCACCGTCAGTACCTACGTCAGCCGACGAAGAACTCGCGGTGACGTTGGTATTCGGCACGAGGCGCTCGCCGGGCGCGTCCGGCGCATAGACGACCTGGCAGGACGGATCGGCCAGACCCGGGGCGGGATCGGGACAGATCGGCGCCGGCGAGGCGATGCCGTACGAGCCGCGGAGCTTCTGCAGCCGATCCACCTCTTCGCGCGACAGCAGATGCTCGCGCCCGAGCATGCGCGCCACCAGGCTGATTTTCGCGAAGTGCTCGATCGTCTCCATCTTGTAGTACGCGGCGAACAGATCGGCGCCGAGCGCCAGCGCGCCGTGGTTGGCGAGCAGCAGACCGTCGTGCGCCTTCACGTAGGGCGCGACCGTCGCCGCCAGCTCGCTGGTGGACGGCGTCCCGTACTCCACAATCGGGATGCTGCCGAGCGTCGTCACGACTTCCGCCAGGACGGCGCGATCGAGAGGAATGCCGGCCACTGCGAATCCAGTCGACAGCGGCGGATGCGCGTGGACGACGGCGCCGATGTCCGGCCGCTGCCGGTAGGCCACGAGATGCATCTGAATCTCGGACGAGGCCTTGCGGCCCGGTGCGCCGGAGATGAACTTCCCGTCCAGATCCGTGACGACCATCATCTCGGGGGACATGAATCCCTTGGAGACGCTGGCCGGCGTCATCAGCAGCCGATCGGGCGCGATGCGGACACTGATGTTGCCGTCATTGGACGCGACGAACCCGCGCGTCCAGAGGCGCTTGCCGACTTCGACGATGTCGGCGCGCGTTTGCGCTTCGTTGATCATTACTGTGGATGCGCCGCGAAGTAGGCGGTGCGGCAAACGTCGGAACAGAAGTAGTGGGCCTGCTCACCCGAGCCGACGCGCAGCGCGCGCTCCTGGATGATGTACGTCCCGCAGTGCGGATCGCGGACGAGCGTGCCGCCGAGCCGCTCCGGCTGCGGCGGTGCACCGGGCATCCGGTTTCCTGCCGCACCCTGCTTCGCCGACTTTGACCAGCGGCTGAAGATCAGGCGCAGGACCATGTTCACGATGATCGTCAGGATGACCGCGCGAAGCAGCCAGCTGAGGAACCTCATGACCGTCCCCCTCGGCTCCCGTTGATCCCGTCGAGCCCCATCTGGGCCCGTTTCGCGTCCTCAGAGCCCGGCGCGATGTCGATGATCCGCTGCCAGGATTTGACGGCGCCATCGACGTCTTTCAGCTGGAACCGGATGATGCCCTGATTGAGCAGCGTCTTCGTGTGCTTCGGATCGATCGTGAGCGACCGATCGATCTGCGCCAGCGCGCGAGTGCCCTCGCCCTGATAGTGGTAGCAGACGGCGAGGTCGGTGCTCGCGTTGACGTTGTGCGGATCGAGCTTGAGCACGGCCTCGTACCACGTGGCGGCGAGATCGAAGCGTTGCGCGTCGTAGTAGAGGTTCGCCAGCTCCATGCGAACCAGCGAGTTCGACGGCTCGGCCTGTGCCGTCCGTTCGAGCGTCGCGGCACGCTGCACGTCGAGCGGCGGCGGTGCATCACTCGAGGGCGCGGCGGTCGCGGCCGACGGCGCCGACGGCAGTCCGGGCGCGGCAGGGCGCGCCTGCTGACTGCCGATGATCCAGCCGACCAGCACGCCGAACACCGTCCCGGAAATCATGTAGACCAGAGACTCACGCTTCATGACGTCACGACCAACGACACTCTGACGTCCATCATAGCGCCAGCGCCGCGAGGTACTCGCGGACGACGCGATCCAGGCCCACCCAGAGTGCGCGACTGATGAGCGCGTGACCAATAGAAACTTCATCGAGGTGCGGCAGCGCCTTGAACATCGTGAGGTTCTCGAGATCGAGGTCGTGGCCCGCGTTCACGCCGAGCCCGAGCGAGTGCGCCAGACGCGCCGCGTCGGCATAGCGCGCGAAGCTCGCGGCGGCGATCTGCCCGCCCGCCTTGAAGGCGTGCGCGAACGGCTCGGTGTAGAGCTCGATGCGATCGGCGCCCATCATGGCGGCCCAGCGCACCGGGGCCTCCGCCGGATCCACGAACAGGCTCACGCGAATGCCCGCGGTCTTGAGCCGGCTGATCGTCGCGCGCAGCATCTCCGACGGCGCGTCCGCCGCCCAGCCCGCCTGGCTCGTGACTTCGCCCGGCATGACCGGCACGAGCGTGCATTGATCCGGCCGCACGGCCAGCACCATGTCGAGAAAGGCCGGCCGCGGATCGCCTTCGATATTGAACTCGACGCGGCCGTTCGGCCCGTCGCGCCGGCGCGAGACGATCGCGGCCGCATCATGGACGTCCGCGGGACGGACGTGACGCTCATCCGCGCGCGGATGCACCGTGATGCCCGGCGCACCAGCGTCGAGACACGTCTCGATCGCGTCGATCACGCTCGGCACTCGCCCGCCGCGCGAATTGCGCAGCGTCGCGATTTTGTTGACGTTAACGCTTAGCCTGATCATGGTTGTTCAGGGTTCAGGGTTCAGAATGTCCATCAAACAAGCGTCTGTCTGACCGCCTCGGCGATCTCCTCAGCCCACGCTTGCACGGACGCCTGATCCTCGCCTTCGATCATGATGCGCAGCAGCGGCTCGGTCCCTGAGTAGCGGACGAGGACGCGGCCGCGCGATCCGAGGGCGGCTTCGACCCGCGCGGTGGCCTCGGCGATCGCCGGCACCTCATTGACGGGCTTCTTGTCGCGCACGCGAACGTTGACGAGCGTTTGCGGAAACGTCACGAGCCGGCTCGCCAGATCCGCCAGTTCCTTGCCCGACCGCAGCATGACGCGCAGCACCGCGAGCGCCGTGGCCATGCCGTCGCCGGTCCACAGGTGCTCGGACAGAATGACGTGACCGGATTGCTCGCCGCCGAGCGCGTACCCGTTCTTGAGCATTTCCTCCATCACGTACTTGTCGCCGACCGGCGTCCGCACCATCCGGATGCCCTGGTCTCTCAGCGCGATCTCGAGCCCGATGTTGCTCATCACGGTCGCGACCACGGTGTTGCCGGGCAGCTTGCCCTGCTCCTTGTAGTCGATGCCCAGCATCATGAGCACCGCGTCGCCGTCCACGAGGTGCCCGCGATGGTCGACGAGGATCGCGCGATCGCCGTCGCCGTCGAATGCGACGCCCATGCGGCACTGCTTCGCGATGACGGTCGCCGCGAGCGACGCCGGATGCGTGGACCCGCACGCCAGATTGATGTTGCGGCCGTCGGGCATGTCGCCGACGGTGACGACCTCGAAGCCGATCTGCTCGAACAACTGGCGCGCGGTCGTGGTCGTGGCGCCGTTCGCCAGGTCGAGCGCGATCCGCTGCCCGCCCAGCGCGCCGGCCGTCGGCAGAATCCGCCGGACGTGCTCGAGATAGGCGGCACGAAGATCGACCGGACGCACGGACGCCTCCGACGTCCCGGCGACGGTCCAGCTGGTGTCGGCCATCATGGCCTCGACACCGCGCTCCTCGGACTCGGCAAACTTTTCACCGCGGCCGGAGAACACCTTGATGCCGTTGTCGCCGTACGGATTGTGCGAGGCCGAGAGCACGACGCCCAGATCGAAGTCGTTGGCGCGCGCCAGATACGCGACCCCCGGCGTGGGGATCACACCGGTCGACGTCACGGTGGCGCCCTGCGACGCGGCGCCGCGCGCCAGCTCGCGCTCGATCCACTCGCCGGATTCACGCGTATCGCGCCCGACGATGATCCGCACCGGGCGCTTGGAATCCAGCACGCGGACAATCGCGCCGCCGAGCCGCGACACCGTCGGCGGATCCAGCGGAAACACCCCGGCCACTCCGCGTACGCCGTCCGTCCCAAACAGTCGTTGGCTCATGTAGAAACGATCCTCCGGATGAACTTCAGTGGCCTGGCTTGCGGACGATGCGCACCGTCACGCGCGCCACGCGAACGTCTTTCAGGCGCAGCTCGGAATCCGTGATGCCGATGTTGACGACCTGCGTCACATCCTTCGTCGCGCCCTCGATGGACACCGGCTCCGTCGTGACAGACGTCATGGCCTTGAGATGGCTGTCGGGCCCGAACACGAACACGGTCGGCGGATCCGCGACGACCGCGCCGATGGAATAGCCGGGCGCCGGCTGACCTTCGATCAGCGGCCGCACCGACATCAGCGCGTGGCCGGCCCGCTCGAGCATCACCGTGACGCTGCCTGGATCCACCTGCGTCGCCTCGACGCCGAGCGGCGCGCTGACGTTGTTGGGCGTCAGCGCCAGCACAACGGCGCCTTCTTTCGCGTCGACGAGATCGGCGATGAGGGCGACATCGTTTCTGCCGAGCTGACTGATCTGGCTGTACCCGCCGCGGATGTGCACGTTCACTTCCTGCAGCGGCCGGCCGGTGATCTGCAGGTCGGTGGGCGTGTGCAGGTACAGGACCGGCACGCTGACGCTGCGTTCAATCTCCTGCCCGCTGACGATGAACCAGAGCAGGATCCCGAGCGCGAGCGCCGCCACTTTCAGTCCGAGAAAACGAAATGGATGCCAGCGCATCAGATGTCCGTCTCAACTTCCCGCGGCGCCGTGGGCGGCTGTCCGGAGTCGCGGCGCTGAAGGAGCAGCGCCTGCAGACGCTCACGGAGGTCGTCCTGCGACAACCGCCGTTCGATGCGTCCCCCGTGCGAGAGCGAGATCTCGCCACGCTCTTCCGAGATCACGACCGCAACGGCATCCGACTCCTCGGTGAGGCCGATGGCCGCGCGATGGCGCGTGCCGAGATCCTTGTCGAGCTGAGGACTGACCGCCAGCGGGAGGAAGCATGCGGCTGCGGCCACGCGATCCTCCTGAATGATCACCGCGCCGTCGTGCATCGGCGTCGTTGGCTGGAAGATCGTCGTGAGCAGATCGTAGCTCACGACCGCGTCGATCGGGATGCCGCTCTCGACGTAGTTGCGCAGGCCGATCTCACGTTCGAACGCGATGATGGCGCCCACCTTCCCGGTGGACAACATGCTGGCCGCCGTGACGACTTCCTCGATCGTGTCCGCCATCTGTCCCGCTCGCGCCAGGTACCGGAAGAAC
>Ga0137451_1000633_pt1 | contig 10784 bp, 7 predicted proteins | sample EasRivERMGT500_2_FD_102336 | JGI IMG/M metagenome (GOLD analysis project Ga0137451, IMG submission 102336) | Soil microbial communities from meander-bound floodplain in the East River, Colorado, USA - East River MetaG ERMGT500_2 | ecosystem: Environmental > Terrestrial > Soil > Floodplain ...
GGCGGCGTCTCGATCGCGCTCGACGTGAAGGGCCTGCCCGCGGGCGAACATGCGGTGCACATCCATCAGGTCGCAAAGTGCGAAGGCCCGGCGTTTGCCTCGGCCGGTCCTCATTTCAATCCGACCAGCAAGAAGCACGGCACGCAGAATCCTGAAGGCGCGCATGCCGGCGACATGAACAACTTCCCGGTCAAGGCCGACGGCACCGCCAAGGTCACCGTCACGAATGCGCACGTCTCGCTCGGCACCGGCGCCGATTCGCTCTTCGCCAACGGCGGCACGGCGCTGATGATTCACGCCAAGGCCGACGACATGAAGACAGACCCGTCCGGCAATGCGGGCGATCGGATTGCGTGTGGTGTGATCGAAAAGAAGTAGGGGCCAGGCATGCCTGGCCCGTTCTGCGGGCATGCCCGGCCCGTGCGCCCGGCATGCTTGAGCCCGATCGCGGGTTAGCGGTACTGCTTGTCGTGCCCGACCGTCCACTCGAGGACGTGACGGTACCGATCGAGTTCCACGCGGAGTTTCAGGCTCGGCGTCATCCGGTAACGGATGACGCCGGCGCGATCCAGCGCCAGCGCGGTCAGGTGACACAGGTTCGGATAGACGCGATCGAGGCTGACGCCATCCCGCCGTGCCTCACGGTTCACCCGCTCGGTCATCTCTGACAACATCTTCAGATAGCGCTCGTCGAACGTGCCGCGGTCGAATTTCGGCCCGGCCGTTGCCTCGAAGACGCTCCCGTCGGGCGCCACCGCGATCACCCGCTCCACGCCAGGTTTGCCGAGCTGGCTGAGGTCGTTCCCGCTGAGGCTGACGCCGCCGGGGTGGTTGTGCACGAGGGTCGCGCGCACGGGCTTGGCGGCCAGTAACTCGTCGACCGCTTCCGGCAGGAGCACGTGGTCTCCGTCGCCGTTCGCTTCGCCGATGACCCGCCCATCAGGCCCGACGACCAGCAGTCTCTCGACCGTCGGCATCGGTCCGCCATCGGCGAGCGCGGTGCGCCAGAAACTGCCTGAAAGACCTTCGGTTCCAGTGGAGGGAAGGGCGAGACGCCGGCCGGATTGGAGGGGAGTCTGTGCGCCGACGGACACCGTCAGCGCGGCGGCTAGAACAGCCGTGACGACGCGCCCGATGAACCGCGTGTGCACGTACATCTATTCGACGTTACACGCATGTTACTTCAGTCTGATAGGCGGGTCTCCGTGAAGTTGGTGGCGGAGGCGTGAAAGAAAAAGGCCGAGCCCGAAGGCTCGGCCTTTTGTTACATGTGTAACGCGACGGACGGTGTAGTGGCCGGGCATGCCCGGCCACTACTTAAAAATGCAGTCGGAACGCCAACTGAATCTGACGGTTCGTCCCGATGCCGACCGTCGAGCCGACCGTGGACGACGCGCGGCCGAATGCCGTGCCTGCTGCGGCCGAACTGAATGCCTGACCAGGCTGCACCTTGTTCGCTTCCGTCAGGGCGGTGGTCGGAATGGCGTTCGCGAGCGTGCCGCCGATGCCCGCGAAGTTCGTCTTGTTGAAGACGTTGAAGATCTCCAGACGGAACTCACCGGCGATTCCTCGCGAGGCCGGGCCGACCGCCACACGCTTGGCAATCACGGCATCGGCTTGCCAGAAATTCGGGCCGTGAATCGCATTGCGCTCGAGGTCGCCGAACGTTCCCGGTTGCGGTGTCGCGAATGCGGCCGGGTTGAGGAACAACAAACCGCCATTCACGATGTAAGGATTGACGCCCGGCACCACGTCCGGACGCCGCTTGGCGCGCGTCAAACCGCCGCCCGGGGTGTTGATGAGGGCCGAGCGTCCGACCGCCGGATTCAGGAAGATGCTCCCGGTGATGTCGTCGCGATAGACGACGTCGTTGCGCGCGACGAGCACTTCAATCGGCAGACCGCTGCGCGCGTTGATGATGCCGCCGACAGACCATCCGCCAGTGAGCGCACCCTTGAACGGGAGCTCATAAAGAATGCTCGCGTTGAAGGTGTGGCGCACGTCGAAGTTGTTGTAGCCGCGGTCGTACTCCCAGTCGGAGATGGCGCGCGCGTTGTTGCCGGCCGTCACGGCTTCGTTCGACCCACCGGTCGTGCCACGGCTCTTGCCGAAGGTGTACTGCAGGTTCATGGACACGCCCGTCGGCGAGCGGCGCGTCAGGGCGAGCTGCATGGAGTCGTAGCGATTGTCGCCACCGCTCGTCTTGTAGTCGATCTCGGCGTACGGCTTCTGGATGCTGGCGATGGTCGTGGCGGTCAGGCCCACGGAGCCGGGGCACAGGATGCCGGTGCCAACAGTGCCGTTCTGGCACGTGACGATGTCGAATTCACGCACCTGCAGTGCCGCGCTCCCGCCGTTCGTCTGCACGCCAATCAGGCGATTGGCAATGCTCCGCAGGAACTGGTTGCGGCCCTGGCTGCCGACGTACGAGACCGACGCCGACATGCGATATCCGATTTCCCGCTGGACCGACGCCGAGTACTGCCAGACCTCCTCGGGCAGCGTGTATTCGTCCGCGTAGGCGCGGGGCTGATACGTCCGCGTATTCGGGTTGTTGATGAAGTTCGCCTTGATCGCGGCCGGATCGATCGGGAACGCGAGCAGCGGTCCGGTTGAGAGGGTCGTGCTGATGCGCTCCGCTTCGATCGGCTGGATCTGATCTTCAGTTTGTCCCGGACCGACGAACAAGCCGCCGCCCGCCTTGAGCACCGTCTTCGCGTTGAGCTGATACGTGGCAGAGACTCTCGGCTGGAACTCGGTCTTCTTCGACTTGTAGAAGGGCGTGCTGTCCGGATCGAGCAGGCCGGTGACGATGTTGAACTTGACGATCCGGTTGTCCGCTTCGTGCAGGGGCGCGTAGTAGTCGTAGCGGAGGCCGTAGTTGAGCGTCAGGTTCTGCCGCACGCGCCACTCGTCCTGCACGTAGGCGACGTAGTACTCCTGATTGATGTGTTTCATGCCGGTCGCGCCGCTGTGGAACGGGCTCGCCTCGCTCAGGTCGCCGAAGTACTGAATCGAGCCCGGCGTGTTGGCCATGAAGGCAGCGACGTTGGAGAAGGCGTAGGTAATGCCGCCCTGCTGGTCCGTGGTCATGCGAATCAAACGGACATCGCCACCCATCTTGATGAAGTGGTTGCCCGCCACGCGGCTCACTGAATCGGAGAACGTCATCGAGTACGGGAAGTACGGTGCCGCGCGGCCATTGCCGGCGCTGTTCACGCGCACGAGGCCGCCGGGGCTCGAGAGGCCGGACGAAGCGCCCTGACCGGCGATGCCGCTAATCGTGACGACGCCGCTCAGATTGAGAGAGATGTTCTCGAAGCCGGGCTGGGTCACCGCGCTCTGGGTGCTGTTCGCTGCGTTGTACCCGAACTTGAACTCGTTGATCAGGCCGCCGCCGACGATGCCCTGCAGGTTGAACACCGCGTTCGTTGGTTTGATGGTCGCCTTGAAGAACCGGCCGCTGACGTCCTGCGGATCCAGGCTCTCTGCCTGGTCGTGAGACACGCGGATGTACGACGACCAGTTGTCGTTGAGCTTGTAGTCGACCCGGGCGCTGATCGCGTTCTCGACGACATGCTGGTTCGCGCGCCACTGCAGAACGTCGAAGTTGGGATCCGTCGACCCCGGGATGATGGTGGCGCCTGCTGCGGCGAATCCGGGCCGCAACGCGGCGATTACGGGGACGGCGTTCGCCCACGCCGCGGCGCTCGGCACGCCCTGAATCAGGTTCTTCCCGGCGTCCACTCGATAGCCTTCGTAGCTGGCGAAGAAGAAGGCGCGGTCCTGCACGATCGGCCCGCCGAGCGACCCACCGAACTGGTTCAGCTTCAGCGGCGACTTCGGCACCGTCGGCGCGCTGCCGACCTTGGCGATGATGGTGTCGTCCGCGTTGCGCGTCGAGTCGAAATGGTTCGGCGAGTCGAACTTATCGCTGCGCAGGTATTCGAAGATGGATCCGCGGAAGAAGTTTCCGCCGGACTTCGTGATGACGCTGATTTGACCGCCGGTGCCGGTACCGTACTCGGCGGGATAGCCGCTCGACTCGATCCGGAATTCCTGGACGTTCTCGAGACTGGTCTGCAGCTTGAACAGGCTCGGATTCTCGCCGTTCAGGACGCCCGGTGCTGAGTCGATGACGCCCGAGGCTTCGACGCCGTCGTACTTGATGACGTTCTGCTCGACCGCGCGGCCCGAGAAGCGGATGTCGCCCCACGTGCCGGTGCCGGCGTTCTGCGAGCCCGGCGCCTGCAGCATCAACTGCGACATCTGGCGGCCGTTGACAGGCAGGCCCTGGACTTCGCGCTCGCTGACATTGGCGCCTACTTTGGCGGAGCTGGTGTCCAGCACAGGCGAGCTCGCGACAACCGTCACGGCTTCAGACACGCCCGGTGGTTTGAGTTCGAAGGGCAGAGAGAGTTCCTGGCCCACCGCCACCGCGAGCTTCGTGTATTCAATCGGGGGGAAGCCCTGCAGCGTGACCTTGACCGTATAGGTCGCGGGCTTCAGTGCTGCGACGACGAAGTACCCCGTCTGATTCGACGTGGTCGTCCGCAGCTCCCCGGTCTTCTCATTCTTGACTGTGACAGTGACGCCAGGCACCACAGCGCCTGACGAGTCCTTCACCGTACCCGTAATCCGCCCGGAATCTGTCTGCGCGAACGCCGTCGCTGCGCTCAGAACCAGGATGGCGATGCCGCCAAGGACTGTTCCCATAGATTTCACAAGACACCTCTCTCAGCCGAGGAGGGTACGTACGGGGGGTAACAGCCGTGCAACCGGTCGATGTCGCAGCAGTCAAATTCGGGCAAAAACCGTGTAACGGGACGCGATCCTGACAAGAGGGTCCTTCGCGGTCTTGTGAGGCGCGCTCCCTGGCACCGCGGGCAGTGCCCTTCGCGCCTTGTCATGGCAGAATCCCACCTATGGGGATCACCGACTTCATCCGCAGCCAGTTCATCGAGATCATCGAGTGGACCGACGACTCGCGCGACACCCTGTCCTTTCGCTTTCCTGACGACGACAAGGAAATCAAGCGCGGCGCGCAGCTCATCGTCCGCGAGTCCCAGGTGGCGCAGTTCGTCTACCTCGGCCAGTTCGGTGACACCTTCGGCCCCGGCAAACACACGCTGACGACGGACAACATCCCGATCCTGAACCGCCTGAAGGGGTGGAAGTACGGGTTCGAGTCGCCGTTCAAGGCGGACGTCTACTACGTCACGACCCGGCTGTTCACCGGCAACAAGTGGGGGACCTCGAACCCCGTGATGGTGCGTGACCAGGACTTCGGCATCGTGCGCGTGCGCGCCTTCGGCACCTACGACTTCCGCGTCGTCGATCCGCAGAAGTTCTTGAAGGAAGTCGCCGGCACCGACGTCCATTTCCGGCTCGATGAATTTGCGGACACGATGCGCTCGCGGCTGGTGAGCGTGTTCAGCGAGGCGCTGGCGTCGAGCAAGGTGCCGGTGCTCGACATCGCGACGCGCTACCGCGAGTTGGGCGACGCGCTGTTGCCGCTCATCAACCCGGTGTTCCAGAGCAAGTACGGCCTCGAGATGCCGAGCTTCATTCTCGAGAACGTGTCGGTGCCGCCTGAGGTCGAACAGGCGATCGACAAGCGCGCGAGCATGGCCGCCGTCGGAAATCTGAATGATTTCGTGAAGTATCAGATGGCGCAGGGCCTCGGCTCTGGCGGCTCGGGCGTCGGCAGCATCGGCGCAGAGATGGCCGTCGGCATGTCGATGGCGCAGCAGATGATGAATCAGCCCGGCGGGATTGCGGCGCAGACGACGCCGGCCGCGGGCGCGCCACCGGCCGCGGGCATTCCAGAATTACTGGGCCCGGCGGACGCGGCGAAGGCGCTCGGAGTCTCAGAGGCGGACGTCATCGCCAGTCTCGAAAAGGGTGACCTTAAAGGCAAGCGCATCGGATCGCAGTGGCGGCTGACTCGCCAGGCGATTGCTGATTTCCTGAAGTAGGGTCGGGCATGCCCGGCCCTGACAGACAGGCAACGAACACCCCGACCGATCCCGCCGCGAACGATGCCGTCGCGCGGGAGAAATTCCACTGTCCCGCCTGCGGCGCCGAAGCGCACTGGAATCCAGGCAAACAGACACTCGTGTGCCCGTTCTGCGGCACCGAGTCGCCGGCGTCCGTCGAAACCCGTGACGGCAAGACCGTCATCGTCGAGCACGACCTCGCAGCGGCGCTGCGCAACATTCCAGATTCATCGCGCGGCTGGCAGGCGTCGAAGACCTCCGTCCGCTGTCAGAGCTGCCAGGCGATTTCCGTCTTCGATGCCGACAAGGTCGGGCAGCGTTGTGATTTCTGTGGATCGTCGTCGCTCGTGCCGTACGAGCAGGTCAAGGACGCGTTCCGTCCCGAATCGCTACTGGCGCTGAAGATCGCCGAGTCGCAGGCGCGCGATCTCATCCGCGCGTGGTACGGCCGTCAGTGGCTCGCGCCGAATCGCTTCCGGCTGCGCGCGCTGACGGACACGGTCAAAGGCGTCTATCTGCCGTACTGGACGTTCGACGCGAAGGTGGATGCGACGTGGACCGCAGAGTCGGGCCGGCACTACTACGTGCAGATCGGCAAGCAGCGCGTGCAGCGCACGGAATGGCGTCCCGCCTCAGGCGCCGTGTCGCATGTGTTCGACGATGAGCTGGTGTGCGCGTCGATGGGCGTGGCCGGCAGCCGGCTGCGTGCGATCGAACCGTTTCCGACCACGAGCGGGCTCGTGCCGTACGATCCGAAGTTTGTCGCGGGCTGGACGGTCGAGCGGTATCAGATCGATCTCGTCGCCGCGGCCTCGCATGCGCGCGAGCGAATGAACGCCACGATTCGCGATCTGTGCGTGAGTCAGATTCCCGGCGACACGTACCGCAATCTCGCCATCAACGCCAACTTTCACGATCAAACCTTCAAGCACATCCTCGCGCCGGTCTGGCTGCTGACGTACCGCTTCGGCGTGAAGACCTATCAGGTGGTGCTGAACGGCGTCACCGGGCGGATCAGCGGTTCGCGTCCGTGGAGCTGGATCAAGATCACGCTGCTCGTGATGCTCGGCATCGCGATCGCGCTATTCATCATGTATCTGAACAATCAGTGACTTGATCTAGACAAGACGCGAAGGTCGCGAAGGCGCGAAGCGCGAAGGCCTGACGTCCTGCACTCCTTCATGCCCTTCGTGTCGCGATCGTCAGCTCACCATGGTGAACGATCGCGAACTCTGGCCCCAGCGCCTCCTCGAGCGCACGCCCGGCCACATCGCTGTGCACTTCCACCGCGAACGTGTCCACGCGCGGGATCCACTTTGAGCAGTCCGCCGAGAAGACTTCCAACTCCGCGCCTTCGATGTCCATCTTCAGAATCCCGACGCGCGCGTCGGGGAATCCGGCGAGGAGCGCCGGGATGTCGCTGGCTCGCATCTCCGGCGTCTCGTCCGGCAGCGCTTCGCGCACCTGGCGCGCCCACTCGCGTCCATCGCGGAACGGCGTCGTGGACATCACGAGCCCGACAGGACTCGACCACACGCCGGTCTCGACGACTGTCGCGCGCGCGCCGTAGGGCCGCAGGTTGCGACGCAGTAATCCGGCGTTACCTGGATCCGGCTCGACGGCGACGACGTGTGCGGTGGGGAAGCGCGTGAGGAAGTACGCGGCCGTGTAGCCGACGTTGGCGCCGCAATCGAGAATCAGCCGGGGCGGCTCGCGAGGCACCACGGGCTCGTACTGAAGATCGACGAAGACCTGCCAGAAGACCGTCTCGTCACTCGTGTCCGGACGGCACCACAACGGGAACGCCGCGGACCGCGTGGTCAATCTGTACGGCGTTCGCGGCGGTGTGAGCTGATGCCAGGCGTGACGGAGTTTGTGACGTGCGGCGTGCGCCGGTCCGATGCTTCGCGCAAGATCGGCGAACATCCGCAACCGATCGCCGAAGGTCTCCATAGAACATGTTAGACAGACGAGCCTGGCTGGTCATGTCAAACCCGGAGTCGAAACAAAAGGGATCGCTTAGACGTTGGTCTTCAGCCACCGTGCAAGCGAACTGAGCCCCGCGCTCACGAGGCCGCCCGTCGTCACATCGTGGACCCAGTTCGATTGATGCTCGAACGATCCGAAGGTGGCCTCGGTTTCCAGCCTCGCCTGCACGGCGCGCATGGGCCAGGCGGGATCGACCGCCTTCTTCACGTCGGCCTCGCGGAGCGTGTCGACCAGCGCCTGGGCCTGGCGCATGTCGAGCATCGACAGCGGCGAGCCGCAGTGCGCGCACTCCGCGCCCGTGGCGAGATTGACGGATCCGCCGCAGTTCGCGCAGTTGACCGTCTGGACACTGCGTTTCAGTTCATCGAGCTGCTGCGTGGACAACGGCCGGATGAAGTCCTTCTCCCTGAGAAAGTTGAAGAACGTCGTGAGCCGCCCGTGCTTGACGGGGCAGCGCAGGTACTCGAACCGCGTGTTGCGTTGCAGGTCGTGCGTCGGCACGAGGCGCATCTGGCATCGCGGGCACGCCGACGTGGCGGACAACGCCGCCGGTTTCGCCGGCGCCTGCTCGCCGATGAGCCGGAACAACTTCAGGACCGACGCCGGCGCAAGCTTCAGGCTCTCGTACCCGTCGAACCAGAACGCCTGGCACGACAGACACAGATCAATAGAGACCGGCGTCGACAGGTGTCCAACCAGCGTCTGTTCGTTCATGGGCGCATGGCAGCTGGGGCAGGTCATCGGGGAAGATTGTACTGATCCTGTTGTTCAGAGTTCAGGGTTCAGCGTTCAGGGTTCTCGAACCCCGAACCCCGAACCCCGAACCCTGAACCCTGAACCCTGAACCCTGAACCGCTGCGCTACACTCGCGAGAATGTCCGGCCCGTCAACCGACGCCGAGGTAGAGCACGACAACCAGTCTCGCCTCGCCGCGCGGCGTGCGACGCACGATCGCCTCGAGCGCCGGCACGTGATGTTCAGCCGTGTCCGCCTCACTCTGCTCGTCGTCGGCGTGCTCGCCCTGTTCACCGCGCGGCTCGAGGTGATTCCCTTTGTCGGCATCCTGATCGTCGTGTTCATCGGCATCGCGGCGGTCCACGCGGGCACGATCGCCGAGCGCGATCGGGCGCAACGGGCGGTGCAGTGGTACGAGCGCGCACTCGAGCGTGTGACCCACACGTGGATCGGGCGCGGCGACGCGGGCGAGCGTTTCCGGCCGAACGGACATCCGTACGCTGACGACATCGATCTGTTCGGTCGCGGCAGCCTGTTCGAGTTGCTCTCGACACCACGGACCCCCGGCGGGCAGGAGATGCTCGCGGCGTGGTTGCTCACGCCCGCGCCACCCGTGACGGTGCGTGAGCGGCAGGCGGCCGTGCAGGAATTGGCGCAGCGGCCCGACCTTCGTGAGTCCCTGGCGATCGTGGGCGAGAGCGCCACGGTACGCGGCAGCGCGCTCAGGGCCTGGACGATTACTCGCGTGACGCTGTCCGGTTACGCGATCCCGGTGATGCTCGGGCTGCTCTCGGCCACGAACATCACCATGCTCATCACGTTTCTGTGGACGGGCCAGTTCGGCTTGATCTCGCTCGCGGTGATGATGACGCAGCTCCTGGTCGCGGCCGTGCTCGGCCCGCGCGTCCGATCGGTGACGCACGCGATCGATACGCCGACCCGGGACCTGACGGTGCTGGCCGGAGCGCTCCGAGTGCTCGAGCCGGAGAAGTTCAAGGCGGCCGCGCTCCAGCGACTATCGATGGCCATCGCGGCGACAGGACGTCCAGCCTCGATCGAGATCGCGCACCTCGACCGGCTCGCGTCGCGCCTGGAGTGGCACCACAACCTGATCTTTGCGATCCCGGCCGCGTTGATGATGTGGACCACGCAGTGCGCGTTCGCGATCGATCGCTGGCGCGGCCGCGTGGGTCCGCGCGTCCCCGGATGGCTGGACGCCATCGCCGAGTTCGAGGCGCTGTCGGCACTGGCCACGTTTGCGGCCGAACATCCGGCGTCGAGCTATCCCGTCTTCGAGGCCGAGCCCGCACATCTGACGGCGACGGCCCTCGCGCATCCGTTGCTCGGAAAGGACGCCGTCCCCAACGACATCGCGCTCGGCAATTCGCACCCCGCGTTGCTCGTCGTCAGCGGGTCGAACATGTCCGGCAAGAGCACGTTCCTGCGCGCGCTTGGCGTGAACGTCGTGCTCGCAAGCGCCGGCGCGCCGGTTCGCGCGACGAGCTTCCGCCTGTCGCCGCTCGAAGTCGGCGCGGCGATTCGCGTGCTCGACTCGTTACAGGACGGGCGGTCGCACTTCTACGCCGAAATCACGCGGCTGAAGCAGGTCGTCGACCTGACGCGCCGTTATCCGGCCGGCGTGCTGTGTCTGCTCGATGAAGTGTTGAGCGGCACGAACTCGCACGATCGCGCCCACGGCGCCGGCGCGATCTTCGACGGGCTGCTCGCGTCAGGGGCGATCGCGCTCGCGACAACGCACGACCTGGCGCTGAGCCAGCTCGCCGAAGCCCGCGCCCCACACGCCTCGAACGTGCATTTCGCCGACCGTTACGACGCCGGCGGCCTGGCGTTCGACTATCACCTGCGGCCGGGGCCGGTGAAGACGAGCAATGCGCTGGAGCTGATGAGGTCTATTGGGCTCGACGTGTAGGCCGAGCAGGTACGGCCGGGGACATCCTTTACAGAAGTCCGGCGACATCCTTTACACCGTGAAGGGGTCGTGAGACCCCGGTGATCTGCCGGGTCCGTTCATCGAAGCGGCCCAGCAGCGTCTGGTAGAAC
>Ga0137451_1000634_pt1 | contig 10779 bp, 6 predicted proteins | sample EasRivERMGT500_2_FD_102336 | JGI IMG/M metagenome (GOLD analysis project Ga0137451, IMG submission 102336) | Soil microbial communities from meander-bound floodplain in the East River, Colorado, USA - East River MetaG ERMGT500_2 | ecosystem: Environmental > Terrestrial > Soil > Floodplain ...
ACCCGACGAGGACGCCGTTCTCGTCCTTGATCATCGGTGGACCCGTGGTGACGCGGATGTCGGCCAGTTGTCCCAACCGCACGGATGCAGCCGGCTGACGCCACTGCTCCAGGAACTCAGGATCCCTTGCGGACCCGCCCGTCATCGTCGGCTGAGCAATCCCCGACACCATCCCGCCGGCGGCGGTCGGTGAAGATTGCGCGCGGCCTCCGCCCATCCCGCCCATCCCACCGCCGCCACTCGACGGGGGGCTTCCGATGCTGCCGCCCTGGACACTCGAGCCCGTTCCCGAGTTGGCACTGCCGATGTCCATGAGGCCGCCCATCGACGGCACGCCAACGAGCAATGTCCGCAGTGCTTGTGGATCCGAACGCTGGTCGGCCGCGAACCGCAGGTTGATCGAGAACCGTGAACGTCCAGCGATAGCTGTGGAGACCGGCATGCCGCCAATAGCGGCTTCCACGACGTCCTGCACGTCACGGACGGTCAAGCCATAGCGCGCGATGGCGTCGCGGTTCGGTGTGATGTCGATGTACTCGCGACCGGTCTGACGCTCGGCAAATGTGCTCCGTGTGCCGGGCACCTGACGGAGCATGCCTTCCAATTTCACACTGATGCGCTCGATCTCGTTCAGGTCATCGCCGAAGACCTTGACGCCGACCGGCGTGCGGACGCCGGTGGTCAGCATGTCGATCCGCGTGCGAATGGGCGGGGCAATCGCCATCTGGTACCCGGGCATGCGCAGCGCCTGATCGAGATCCCTGGCAAGTTCGGCCAACGTCCGTGCTCTTTGCTCTGGCCACAGCGGCCGGAGCAGCGCGCGCTTCATCCATTCAGGAGCATGCGTGCTGTACCAGCGCGGCACCTCGCGCGTCGGCCACGCCTCGCGGGGGCGTAGCGTAATGACCGATTCGATCATGTCGAGCTGTGCCGGGTCCGTCGCCGTTTCCGCGCGGCCGGCCTTGCCGTGCACGGACTGGACCTCGGGGAATCGCATGATGATGCGGTCCTGCGCCACGAGCGCGCGGCGCGCCTCTTCGATCGAGATGCCCGGAAACGTCGTCGGCATGACCAGCAACGAGCCTTCGTCGAGCGGTGGCATGAACTCCGATCCCAGTCGTTGGAACACGGGCACTGTGGCGATCATGAGGATCGCGGCCACCGCGACCACCAGGACCCGAAAGCGCACGACGAACACGGCCACGGGGCGGTACACGATGCCGAGGAGCCGGCTCACCGGGTTCGTCGCTTCGGTCCGGAATCGCCCGCGCAGGAGGAGGACCATCAGGGGCGGAGCCAGCGTGATGGACAGGATCGCTGCCGCGAACATCGCGAACGTCTTCGTGTACGCGAGCGGCATGAACAAGCGCCCGGCCTGACCTGCCAGTGTGAAGATGGGCAGGAAGCTGATGGTGATCAGGAGCAGCGAGAAGAAGATTGGACTCCCCACTTCCTTGCACGCGTCGATGATCACCCGCTGGCGATCGCTCCCGGGAGGCGCCGCGGCGAGCCGAACATGCGCGTTCTCGATCAGCACGATCACGGCGTCGGCGAGCTCGCCAATCGCAATGGCAATCCCACCGAGCGACATGATGTTCGACGTCAGGCCGAGGTACCGGATGCCGATGAAGGACATCAGCACCGACAGTGGCAGCACGATCATCACCACCACGGCCGATCGCGCGTGGAACAAGAAGACCAGACAGATGATCGTGACGATGATCGCCTGTTGGACGAGCGTGTCAGTCAGTGTCTTGACGGACCCGAGGATCAGCTCCGAGCGGTCGTACGTCGGGATCAGGCGGACACCGTTGGGTAATCGCAGCGTTGCGATCTGCGTATTGATCGCCCGGATCACCTCGAGCGCATTCGAGCCGATGCGCATCACCACGATCCCGCCGACGGTCTCTCCGGTGCCGTTGTAGTCGGCGGCCCCGCGACGAATGTCGGGGCCATTCTGAACACGTGCGACGTCGCCAAGTCGAATGGGCACGCCGCCGGCTCCCACGGTCACGACACTCCGCTCGAGGTCGGTTAGATCCTTCACGTAGCCGCGGCCGCGCAAGACGTACTCGCGGCCGGCGAGCTCGAGCACGCGGGCGCCCACTTCGGCATTCGCATCGCGCACCGACCGCGTGATATCGGCGAGCGTGAGCCCGAAGCCGACCAACCGGTCAGGGTCGATGACGATCTGATACTGGCGCTGGAAGCCGCCGACCGACGCGACCTCCGCAACGCCGGCGACGGCCTGCAGCGCGGGACGAACGGTGAAGTCTTGCAGCGCGCGCAGTTCGGCCAGGTCCAGCCGGCCGCTGTCGTCTTTCAAGACGTACTGGTAGACCCAACCAACGCCGCTGGCGTCTGGTCCGAGCGTCGGCGTCACGTCGGGAGGCAGAAGCTGCTGGACACGCCCAAGCTGTTCGAGCACACGCGTTCGAGCCCAATAGATGTCGGTCCCCTCGTTGAAGAGCGCGTAGGTAAAGCTCATGCCGAACATGGAATAGCCGCGGACTGTCACGACGCCCGGCGTACTCTGCAGCGTCCGAACCAGCGGGTAGGTGATCTGGTCCTCGACCAGATCCGGACTGCGCCCCATCCATTCGGTGTAGACGATGACCTGCGGATCGGAAATGTCGGGCAGCGCATCGAGCGGCGTCTTCCGCACGGAATCGGCGGCCCACAGCGCGAGCACGAGCACCACGCCGAAGACGATCCACTTGTGCCGCGACGAGAGTTCGATCAGGCGTTCGACCATGGCCGTTACTTTCCGTGACCTGCGTGCGGGTTGGCATTTGCGCCCGTCGCGCGGAGGCGGCTCTCCGAGTCGAGGAGGAACACGCCCGCCGACACGATGCGGTCGCCTGTCGCGAGACCTGACCGCACTTCGACGCGGTCGGCGAGCTGCACGCCCAGCGTGACGACACGCGGCTCGAAGCGATCGCCCACCGCCACGAAAACGTGCTGCTGACGTCCGGTATCGACGACGGCATCGCGTGGAACGGTGATCACGGGGGCGCCGGCGGACTCGAACGTCACCGTGCCGTAGAGCCCCGGTCGCAGCGTTCCCCCAGGATTTGCAACGGTCAGCCGGACCCGCAGCGTCCGCGTGCGTTCGGTCAACGTGGGGTAAATGAAGTCGACGCGGGCCGCGAACGGCGCGCGCCCGGCAGCCGGAAAGTCGAGTTGAGCTGTCGCACCCAGTCGCACCGCGGAGATCCCGGCTTCCGGCACCTCGGCCAACACCCAGACCTGAGACAGATCCGCAATCGTGAGGAGCGTCGTCGATGGATCGATCGCCGTGCCGACGGTGACACCGCGATTCACGACGACACCGCTTCTCGGCGCCACAACGGGCACGAGGCGCATCGGTTCGCCTGACTGTTCGATGGCGTCGATTTCCGATGCCGTCATCCCGAGCACCGCGAGACGCGTGCGACCGCTGGCGACCACCGCGCTCGTGATGCCGAGCGCCGCCGTCGTTCGACGAGCGGCCAGGTACTCTGTCTGCGATGAGAGCAACTCCTGAGAGAAGAGCCGCGCGAGCGGCTGCCCAGCCTGCACCAACTCACCGGTGGTGTTGACGTCGAGTTGTTCGACCCAGCCCGCCACCCGCGTGTGGACGTGAGAGAGCCGCGACTCGTCGGGAACCACGGTGGCGACCGCCTGGACTACCTGGGTCAATGATTCGCGTTTGACCTCCTCCACGCGGATCCCGAGTTCCTGCAGCGAGGCGGGCGCTACGTCGATGGGCACGCGATCCGGACGCTCGCCGGCCTCCATGGCCGCCATGTCGTGCGCCGGCGGCGGCACACCCGGGTCTTCGGGCGGGGCAAATGGCCATGCCGCGCGCGCGTGCTGGAACCACAGCGCGCCAGTGAGCATGGCGGCCGTCGCGACCGCCGATACCAATGGAGCGCTGATGAGGTGAAGTCTGGAAGTTGGTGTCATCGGAGGATTCCTTCGTACGATCCGATCGCACGGCCGAGGCGTGCCCACGCGAGGCCCAGTTCGGTGTCGACGGCGATCAGGTCCGCTTGTGTGAGCCAGAGCGTCTGGACCGCTTCGATGACGCTGACGAGCGGCAACTGACCGGCGGCATAACCGGCCAGTGCCGGATCGATCGCCATGCGAGCCCGCGGGAGCACATCGCTGTTGATCGCCGTCTGTCGCTCACGGACGGCCTGCAGCTGACTCACGGCGACCGCCGCATCACCTTCGATCATTCGTGTCATCGCGCGTAGATCGGCTTCCGACATCGCGCGCATCGCCTCCGCCTCTGCAACGCCGGCGCGGAGCTTTCCCTTCCAGATCGGCAGGCTGAAGCCGACCATCGCCATCCACCCACGGCCTTCGGCCATCGTGTAGGCGGGTCCCGTACGAATCGTCGCCATCGGCCGGAACATGTCGCGCATCACCTGCACCTCTGCATTCGCGCGCGCGATCTCGGCGCGGCCACCAGCCAGTTCAGGACGCGACGTCAGCGCCGCCTTGATCGACGACCAGGCGGGGATGGGTTGAGCGAGGGCCAGAGTCTCGAGCCGCGGTACCGGCAGATCGGCGTCGAGTGCCAGGCTCGTCGTGAGCATGGCCTCTGCGGCACGCACCTCGCTGACAAGAGCGCGCCCGATCGCCTGGAGTCGAGCCACTTCGACCTCGGCGCGCAACACATCCACCTGGGGCGCGGTACCACTCGAATAGCGGGCATTGGCTGCCGTGACGACATCCCGTGCGAATGTCAGTTGCTCGGCGACGAGCGCGGCCGTACGCCGACGCTCCTGGAGCATCAGGAACGCGTTGACGGCCTGCATGCCGACATCGAGCGTGATGCGGTTCGCGTCGGCGCGCAGCCGATCGACATCTGCCAGCGCAAACGTGCGACGGTGTCCTCGAATGCCGGAGAGAGGGATCTGTTGTTCGATCGTGACGCTGACATCAGCGCCACCGAACATGAACGGCAGATGATCGAGCGACGGCGAGATCATCGGGTCGGCCAGGGCGGAGACGATGGCGGGGCGGGCCTCGCCCGCGCGTGTGCGAGCCTGCGCCGCCTGGATCTCGTCGCGGCGCTCGCCCGCAATCCGAATCACGTCGCCCAGACCGAGCGGTGACGGCAGCACCGGGGCCGTCTGAGCCGCCGCCGGGTTCGGCGATGTCGCCAGGATCACCAGCATGCAGAGAACAGAACAACGAGTCATGTTGATCACCATGTCAGTGAATTCGGCCAGGCCGCTTCGAGCGACCCGCACTCCGAGCGTCTGCAGGGAACAGGCCGCGGAGGTACGGTCCTGCCGCGCCGCGCGTCGATCAGGCTCGGAGGACGGTGACGAGGGGTCGGTGCTCGAGCCTCACGTCGTGTGACTCGAACGTGGCGGGTCTGTCAGTGGAGATGAACGGGGACCGGGCGAAGGGCACGGCATCGCGGATGCCAACGTGCGTGACGACACGACTCACGTCGTCGCGAATCACTGCAGGAGTGCTGAGCATCGCGTTGCTGCAATGGGCGCAGGTCAAGCTGGCATCGGTGACGGGGGCTTGATGATGGCACGCACTGCTTGCCACCATCGGCTGATCGCACAGGACCTGGCACCAGGCGGCGGCACTTGGCCCCGCCGCGAAGCTCAGCACGATCGAAAGAACGGCAGCGCGTAACACGAGATACCTGCTGAGCAGTGAGCAAGAGCTGCGCCAACGTCCGGGAACCTCGTTGCGCGAGAGTGTTCGGGAATCCCGTGGGCCCGAGGCGGTTTTCCGGTCAACCTGCGGAATTTCGCCAATCCGGCGTCGAGAATCTCGCAATGGCGCGGGTCCTACACTCTAGTCATCGCGTTAATCCCGGACGTCGGAATCGCATACCGTCGGGGTCTTGTCCGTCGCTCGGGCGACGGACGCCCGCGATTCGAACTCGAGCCAATCGCCTCCGAACAGCTCGACCGGATGCGGCGTGCGAATCGAGCCGTTCGCGCAGCCGAGATCGTCGGCTGAACAGTACCGGTCACACCCCCAGCAGATCCGCTCGGGGTTCTTTGGATGTAGAGGCAGCCTGGACATCTTGCTCACATCAGTCTGATCCGCCGCCGGCCGCTCGCGTATGACGCCGGTCATGGCATTGCGCGTGGCTGTACTACACACTGGTTACGGCGAGGGCCCCGCGAGCAACCAAAGAAAGAATGATGACGATTGTGAACACCGTCAGTCCCCGCTGGGAAGATCCGCGCACGGTCGCGGGCTTCGTCACCAGTCCGCCCAACGAGCAACTGCTTTCCTTTGCGCGTGAGCGACTCATTCAGTCGGGGTCTGCCACTTGTCTCGACATCGGCTGCGGCGCCGGCAGGAATGCAGGGCCGCTCGCCGATCTCGGCTACCACGTGGTCGGCACGGACCTCGCGATGCCGATGCTTGCCGCGGCGAGAGAGCGCTTCCAGAACCAGACCAACGTCGAACTCATTCGTGCGCCGATGACGCAGCTGCCATTTCCGGACGGCATGTTCGATCTCGTCGTCGCGCACGGCATCTGGAACCTGGCTCAATCCGGCACGGAATTCCGTGCGGCCGTCGCCGAGGCCGCGCGCGTCGCGCGGCCGGGGGCAGCACTCTTCCTCTTCACCTTCTCGCGCCACACGCTCGCGGACGACGCCACGCCGGATGCCGGCGAGTCCTTCGTGTTCTCGTCGTGGAACGGCGAGCCTCAGTGTTTTCTGACCGAGGCGCAGATCCTCGCTGAACTGCGGCACGCTGGATTCGTTCGCGAGGCGACCGCGCCGTTGACCGAGTACAACCTGCCGCGGCCTGGCACGATCCGCGCTGGCGGTCCGCCGGTGATTTATGAGGGGACTTTCGTTCGGCGGCCGTAGGGTGCGGCGGACCTAAGAGGTCCGCCTTACGTACCGTCTGCAAGTTGTTTCAGCGTCGCGTGGTCCACGACGACGAACCCGTCCTTCTCCGTGAGGAGGACATCGTCCTTGCCCCAGCGGGACATGATGCGAATGGCGGTCTCGATGGTCGTGCCAGTCAGATCGGCCAGCTCCTGCCGCGACAGCACGAGCGGAATGAACGTGCCGCCGCGCTCCGGTCGTCCCATCTGAGTCGCGAGCTTCAGGAACAACCGGGCGAAGCGCGCGTCAACGTGGCCGCCGGTGAGCTCGGCGAGGCGCGTCGTAAGCTCGACGAGGCGATGCGACAGGCTGCTCAAGAGGCCGCGCACGAGTGATGGATATTGTTCGAGCAACGCGAAGAACGCCGGCCGGGGAATGCGCAGACAGACGGTGGGCTCGATCGCCTCGGCCGATGCCGGATACGGACGCGACTCGTACACGGCGACAGCGCCGAGCGGACCGCCGGCGCTGAAGATCTCCAGAATGATGTCGCTGCCGTCCGGGCGTTTCTTGAAGACCTTCACGCGCCCCGAGACGATGACGTGGAAGAAGTCAGACGGATCGCCTTCGTCGAAGACGCGCTCACCGCGTTCGTAGGACCGCACGTCCGACTCGGCCGCAAGACGGTCGCGATCCTCCGGACCGACGCGACGGAACAGCGGAATCTGCGCGAGCACCGGTGGAGCCGGACGCGTCACGCGCGGATCTTACGTCACTACGACATGCGGCTCTCGAGCTCGACTGCCCTTGGGAACAACACGTGGTTCTCGAGGTGCACGTGTCGATGCAGATCGCGTTCGAACCGGGCGAGCTCCTGATAACACATCCGGTAGGTGGTGCACCCGTCGTCTGGCGCCCGGTAGCCGTTCGTCAGCGACTGCAGTCGTGCCAGTAACTCGCCCGCGAGCGCGTGATCCGTTTCCATCATGCGCACGGGATTCAGAATCGTGCCGAACGGACCACGCGGCGGTCGCGAGCCGTCACGGCTGGCACGCGCGAGGTCATCGATAAACGGGAAGAGGACGTTCTCTTCTTTCAACATGTGCGTGAGCAACTCGTCTCGCAGCTCGTCAAACGTCCGGCGCACGGCGGCAAGCTCGGGGTGGCGTTCGCCATGTCGTGTCACGAGCTTTTCGAGCAAGCCGGCGATCGCCGGCGAGGCGTCCCGAACGAAGTGGTGATGCCGCAGGACGATGTAGCGCGTGAGACCGTCCAGTTGATCACACTCCGACGGCAACGCGTCATCAGGGGCCGGCGCGCCGAGCGCGTCAAGCGCCGCCAGCACCTCCGTGACGGGCGCGCCGTGCGCTGCGGCGGCTTCCTCGACCGTCCGGCGTCCCAGGCAGCAGAAATCCAACCCGAAGTTTTCGAAGACCGCCGCGGCGCGCGCATCCTCCGACACGATGTCGGCGAGCGAACGCTGCGCGGAACAAGCGCACGTGAATGAACGAGGTTTCATGCACCTCAGCCTAAACGGCCTTCCCACCGTGGGGTATGACCGCGGTCATAGGAGTGGCACGACCCAGCTAAGTGCGCTCTGAATCCGACCGCAGAAGAATCCGGACGACGGTCCCCTTGCCGGCCGCGTCGGCAACCGCGACCGTTCCGCCGTGCGCCTCGACGATGCGCTTTGCGGTCGGCAGGCCAAGACCAGTGCCGCGGCTCTTCGTCGTGTAGAACGGCTCGAACACGCGCGCGCGCAATTCGACGGGGATGCCGGGACCGGTGTCGGTGACGCTGAGCTCGACATGGTCCGTGTCCGCCTGCACCGCCGCCACCTCGATGCGCCCGCCACCGCTCATCGCCTGTGCCGCATTCAGCAGGAGATTCACAAAGACGACGCGCAGCTGATCGGCGTCGGCGGCAACCACGAGACCGGGCGGTGCCGAGACCACGAGTTGCACGTGTCGCATCAGGGGATCCAGCCGCACAGACGCGGACAGATCGCCGAGGAACGCCGTGACCTCCACGGGCGTCGACTTGATTTCGCGCACCTTCGCAAACGCCAGCAGTTCACTCACGACGGCGTTCAGCGAGTCGATTCGCGCCACGATGTCACCGATGAGCTCGCGTCCATCAGCCTCATCGGGATACAGCGACCCCAGCAACTGCACGCCGCCGCGAATCCCGGCCAGCGGGTTGCGCACTTCATGCGCGACCACGGCGGCCATTTCGCCGAGTGTGGTCAGCGTCGCCTGTTCCCGCAGCCGATCCTCCTGGCGCTTGCGCTCGGTGATGTCATACCGGATGGCCATGTACTGCCACGGTTTTCCGCAGTCGTCGAGAAATGGCACGATCGTCGTGTCGACCCAGTAGATCGAGCCGTCTTTGGCTCGGTTCCGCAGCTCTCCGCGCCAGATGTGTCCCTGCGCGATGGTGCGCCACAAGTCACGGATGAACGCCGTACTGTGATGGCCCGAGTTCAGAATCCGATGGTCCTGACCGATCAGCTCGTCGCGTGAGTACTTTGAGATCTCGCAAAACTTGTCGTTGACGTATTTGATGCGTCCTGGAATGTCGGTGATCGCGACGATGGCAGACTGGTCAAGCGCATAGCGGATCTGCTCGAGCTCACTCGTCGATGGCAGGACCGGGGGGGACGGGATCAGGTTTTTCATCCGGTTGTCAGGTTTCCTGGCCCGATTCTTGATCATCAACAGCCCGAACGCGCAGGGCCGAGCGGAATTGCTGGGAAAAAGCCCAATCGGCGGTTGAAGACCATGAAATATTCCGCACCGCTGCGAACTATTCCCTATTAATTAATAAGGTAGGCCATGTCCAACGAGACCGTACTAGTCATCGACGACGAGCAGCTGATCCGGCGATCCATCGCGAAACGCCTTTCGGTCGCCGGTTATCAGGTCCTCGAAGCGGAGGACGGGAAGTCGGCCGTCGAGCGCGCCGCACTGGGCGTGGACCTCGCCATCCTGGACTATCGCCTGCCGGATCTCGATGGGTTGTCGGTGCTCAAGCAGATCCGGCAAATCGATCCGGACGTGCTCGTGATTCTGCTGACGGCCTACGCGAGTGTGGACACGGCAGTCGAAGCCATGAAGCTCGGGGCCTACCACTTCATGAACAAGCCGTTCGATCTCGAAGCGCTGGCGGCGCTCGTCGAGCAGGCGCTCGAGACGACGAAACTGCGGCGGGAAGTCCGTCAACTCCGCGCGTCGCAAGCTGAGCCCTACAGCCTGGATCGCATGGTCGGCGAGTCACAGCCGCTTCGTGATTTCAAGACGCTGCTCAAGCGCGTCGCCGTCAGTCCGGCGTCGACGGTGCTCCTGACCGGCGAAAGCGGGACCGGCAAAGACCTGACGGCGAAGATCCTGCATTACTCGAGCACGCGCGCCGGCCGGCCGTTCGTCAACATCACCTGTTCTGCACTGCCCGAGACACTGCTCGAGAGCGAGCTGTTCGGCCACGAACGCGGCGCGTTCACCGATGCGCGCCAGCAGAAGAAAGGCCTGCTGGAGCAGGCGGACGGCGGGACGGTGTTCCTCGACGAGATCGGCGAGATGACCGCGCCACTTCAGGCCAAGCTCCTGCGATTCCTGGAGGAGAAAGCGTTCCGCCGCGTCGGCGGATCCTCCGACATCCGTGTGGACGTCCGTGTGATCGCCGCCACCAACCGGAATCTCGAAGAAGAAGTCCGTGCCGGCCGCTTCCGCGAAGACCTGTTCTACCGGCTCAATGTCCTGCCGCTCAAGTTGCCGGCCCTGCGCACGCATCTCGACGACCTCCCGTCACTGGTCGGGTTCTACGTGGACATCTTCAACCGCGAGTTCAAGAAGAGCGTCCGCGGCGCGTCCCCGGCCGCGCTCGGGCTGTTGTCCAGTTACGCATGGCCTGGCAACGTCCGCGAACTGCGCAATGCCATAGAGCGCGCCATGCTGCTCGCCGCTGGCGA
>Ga0137451_1000635_pt1 | contig 10768 bp, 6 predicted proteins | sample EasRivERMGT500_2_FD_102336 | JGI IMG/M metagenome (GOLD analysis project Ga0137451, IMG submission 102336) | Soil microbial communities from meander-bound floodplain in the East River, Colorado, USA - East River MetaG ERMGT500_2 | ecosystem: Environmental > Terrestrial > Soil > Floodplain ...
AGCGCCTGCAGCAGCGGCACGACGAGCGGGCGGAAGAAACCGAAGTCGATCGCGAAGACCAGCATCTGGTCGACCTTGCGCAGTTCGTCGAAGTCCTTCGGACCGAGATAGAACGGCAGATTCGCCGCGCCCGGCACGCCCGCGCTGTACGCGATGAACTTCCGGTTCAGCTTCGGGTCGCCAGCGACCGGAAGTGAGTGCGGCCGAAACTCCATCTTGACGACCTGCGTGCCCGGCAGCGCCACGCTGAGGAAATACTGTTCCTCGACGCCGGCAAATCGGAACGCGCCGTCGTGCGACGGTTGTCCTTCGAGCTTGCTCATCGAGAGCCGCTCGACCTTGTCTTTGTCGTTACGGAAGATCAAGGCCTGCGCCTCAACCGTCGTCGAGCCGTCCGGCTTGTAGCCCAGACCCAGGGCCGGGCCGAAGTGGACGGTCACTGGATGGGACGTACCGTTGACATCGACGGATGCGGTGACGTTCACGACGTACGAACGGCCTTCCGGCTGAAAGTGAAACGTCTTTCGAGCGCTGAGTCCGCTGGCGTCGCGATATTCGAAGCTCAGCGTTCCGGCTGAACTGCCGAGCGTCAGGTTCTGCGTGCTCGGCTGAAACAGCGCCGTCGCGAGGACAGCCGAGAGGTCGGGGACGTCGGTGGTGATCGTGAACGGATGTTGCAGCTGCGGCGGCATGTCGATCGGCACGACCTCAAACGGCTTGCCGGTCGCATCGCGATACTTCTTGAGCTGCCAACTCCGCAGTGTCGCACCAGCGGACGAGAAGACCGCGCGAACACTTTCCATGTCGACGACGATCTCGTGCTCGGCGGTGTCGGCGACGAGCGTCTTCACCGGCGCGGCCGGTGTTGGTGCTGTCGTGGCGGGTTTCTGACCCGGCGTCGCCGCTGGCGTCGAGGCCGGCGCCGTCGCGGGCGGCGGGGTCATCTGCGCCTGGGGTGCGGGCTTCGGCGCGAACCTGGGAAGGAGAATCTGGTCGTAGACCGCGAGGACCACGAACATTAGAAGAATTGCGATAAAAACGCGTTTTTCCATGAGATTTCGTCGTGTCAGTTTCCCGCGGGCGGCACCGGATCAAATCCAGGCCGGGCCAGCGGATGACAGCGGGCAACACGTCGGGTGGCGAGCCAGAGACCGCGAAACAGTCCATGCGTCTTGAACGCCTCCACGGCATATTCAGAGCAGGACGGATTGAACCGGCACGCGCCGCCGACCAGCGGCCCGAGCAGTAATTGGTAGGCGCGAACGAGCAGAAGGCCCGTTCTGGTGCCCCAGGTGAGGGTCATGCTGAGTACTTCACTCCTCGCAACTTGCCGAGCGCAGCACGAAAGTCGGCCTCAACTTCCAGGAACGGCACTTCGGTGATCGCCTGCCGCGCAATCACCACCAGATCGAGTGTGCGATAAGCGCTTCCGGGTTCCAATCGCCGAAAGGCCTCGCGAAGCCGTCGTTTTGCCTTGTTCCGCAGCACCGCGCCGCCAACGCGGCGCGAGGCAATGATGCCGAGTCGATCGCGATCCAGAGAATTCGGCGAGCCGATCAGCGTGAGAAACCTGGCAGACACGCGGCGACCGCCGCGCTGCACGTGGTCGAATTGATCCCGCGAGCGCAGCCGAACGGCCCGACGGAACTTCAAAGACATACCACCGCGCCCCGGCTCGACCGGGCGCTACGAGGTCGAAACTGTGAGGCGCTTCCGGCCTTTCGCGCGACGCCGCTTCAAAACGATGCGGCCATTCTTCGTGCGCATCCTGACCAGAAAGCCATGGGTCCGGCGACGGCGGCGGCGATTAGGTTGAAACGTGCGCTTCATGGGACTCCAAGCTTGGTGTCAGGACACACTGCGGAAAACAGGCATCGTAGCGAACGGGTGAAAACCGTGTCAATGTTGAGCGCGTCTCCATGGCTGTGGTAGATTCGCGGCCCCTCGACGGGGACCAAAACTCCCAGGAGTTTTCAACAACTGTGGAAAAATCTGTGGAAATCAGTGCTTTCTTGTGAACGAAGGCGCTAAACCACAGTAAATACAGGGGTTGCACTATGGCTGGACCGACCTGACCCTCGGCTGGAACAGGCGTTTCTCCCGCGTTGTAACGGCAATAGATCAGCTTTTCAGGTTTCGGGCATGACCGGCACGATTTGGGACGAAGTCCTCGGACGCATCGAAACCAAGGTCAATCGCTACACGTACGACACCTGGTTCAAACAAACCTCTCTGACCTCGGATCGTGGCGACCGCATCGCGATTCGCGTGACGGATCGGCTCGCGATCGAGTGGCTCACCAAACACTACTCGGGAGTAATTACCGAGGCCCTGATTGAAGTCGGCCGGCCGGGCGTGACCGTCGACATGGTGGTGACGGACAACATGGAAACCCCATCCGCCGCCCAGGCCGCGGCCGAATCGGGAGACGGCGATTCGTCGGATCGCGGCGGTTTTCCGGGACTCAGCCCGCGTTATTCGTTTTCCACGTTCATCGTCGGATCCTCGAATCAGTTTGCGCACGCGGCGTGCCGCGCTGTGGCGGAAGCGCCGTCCCGGTCGTACAACCCGTTATTTCTGTACGGCGGCGTCGGACTCGGCAAGACGCATCTGATGCATGCGATCGGGCACTACGTGCTCACGCACAATCGCGATCTGAAGCTGACCTACATCTCCGGCGAGCGGTTCATGAACGAAGTGGTCAACGCGATCCGCTACGACCACATTCTCGAGTTCCGCGAACGCTATCGCGGCGTCGACGTGTTGCTCGTGGACGACATCCAGTTCATCGTCGGCAAGGAGCGCACGCAAACTGAGTTCTTCCACACTTTCAACGCACTGCACGACGCGCAGAAACAGATCGTCCTCAGCAGCGACTGTCCGCCGCATCAAATCAGCGAGCTCGAGGAACGGCTGCGAAGCCGCTTCGAATGGGGCCTGATCGCCGATATCCAGCCGCCGGATCTCGAGACGAAAATGGCTATTTTGAAGCGGAAAGCCGAAAGCGAAGGCGTGCCGCTGCCGGATGATGTCGCGCTGTACATTGCCGGCCGAATCAAGTCGAACATCCGCGAATTGGAAGGATCGCTGATCCGTCTGCTGGCTTACGCGTCACTCACGGGACGCGAATTGTCGATGAGCCTGGCGCAGGAAGTGCTCCGCGACGTCCTGCGACACGAGGACAAGGTCGTCACCATCGACATGATTCAGAAGTTCATCGCCGAGTATTACCAGATGAAGCAGGTCGAGTTGAAGTCACGCAACAACTCGAAATCCGTGGCGATGCCCCGTCAGGTCGCGATGTATCTCTGCAAGACGCTCACAACCGCGTCCCTCCCGGAAATCGGCAAGTCGTTTGGCGGCAAACACCACTCCACCGTGATTCACTCGATCAAGAAAATCGAGGCGCTCCGTCAGAACGACACGGCGTTCAACACTCTTCTCAACACCTTGATCGAGTCGTTTCGTTAAGGTTTTTGCGGTTCCCGACGATCGGCCGGGACTTTTCCACAGGGGGTCACTGTTGAGCCCTGTGGGAAAGGCTGAGACCTGCGGATCTCGACAGTTTTCCCGCCCTAATCCTGCGGTTTTGTCCGCAGAAACGTCCACAAGCTAACTTATAGAAAAAGCAGCAGTTATAGGCCTTGTTTACGCGGTCAACAGCCCTTTATTACTGTTATACTTCTTTGTCTTTTTGATCTGTCTGTTCTGTAAGAGAGATCCCGCGGCACGCGGGCCGGAAACGAGGTCGCAGTCCCCATGGAATTTGTGGTCCGCAAGACCGATCTGCTGAAAGAGCTGTCGCTGCTGCAGGGCATCGTCGAGCGGAAAAACACAATTCCGATTCTGGCGAACGTGCTGCTCGATGCGACGAAGGACGGCGTGTCGCTGCTCGCGACAGATCTCGACGTCGGCTTGCGCAGCCGCTGCGAGGCGAAAGTTTCCAAGCCCGGAACGTTGACGCTCCCCGCCAAGAAGCTTTTCGAAATCGTGAGCGCGCTGCCCGACACGGACATTCGCATCGAACAGGACAAGGGCGGTAAGAGCGTCACGGTGGCGGCCGATCGGTTCGAGTCGCGGATGCAGACACTGCCAGCGAGCGAGTTTCCGACGCCGCCACAGGACAGCGGTGCGACCGAGGCCGTGCTTCCAGGCGCCGCGCTGAAGCGGATGATCTCGCACACGCGATTCGCGATTACGAGCGAAGACACCCGGTATTTCCTGAACGGCGCCCAACTGGTGCTGCGGCCGGATTCGATGAGCATGGTCGCGACCGACGGTCACCGGCTGGCGTTCATCAGCGTGCAGGAATCTCCAGGGAAAGGCGTCAAAACGGACGTCCTGCTCCCGAGAAAGACACTGAACGAGGTTGCGCGCCTCATCGATGGCGGCTCGGCCGTCGAGTTCTCACAAGGCGAAAACCATCTGTTCTTCCGCGCAGACGGCCGCTTGCTGATTTCGCGGAAGATCGACGCGAACTTCCCGGCGTACGAACGCGTGATTCCAAAAACAAACGACAAACACATCGAGTTCGATCGCGATCGGCTCGCGTCGGCCGTACGGCGTGTGCGGTTGCTGTCCAACGAGCGTTCGAAAGCCGTGAAGTTTGCTCTCGCCAAGGACCAGGTCGACATCACCTCGAGCACCCCTGAGGTTGGTGAGGCGCACGAGGTCCTGGCCGTGGACTACGGCGGCGGCGCGATGCAGATCTGCTTCAACGCAGACTACGTGGACAACTTCCTGAACGTCGTCGAGACGGAAAACGTCCGGCTCGAATTCAAGGATGAAGTCAGTCAGGCGGTCGTCAAACCGATCGGCGCGGATGGGTACGAGTACGTCTACGTGATCATGCCGATGAGAATCTGAACGTTTTCGGGCCGACGACAAGTTACATGTCAAAGACCGATCTCAAAAACGCAGGCCGCGGGTCATCCGCCGCGGGCACGGCTGTGCCCTCGGGAGCGGACGACTACCGCGCCGACAAAATCAAAGTTCTCGAGGGTCTCGAGGCCGTTCGCAAGCGGCCGGCGATGTACATCGGGTCCACAGGCCCTTCGGGGCTGCACCATCTCGTGTACGAAGTCGTCGACAACTCCATCGACGAAGCGCTCGCCGGCTTCTGCCGCAACGTCAACGTCACGATCCACATCGACGGCTCGATCACCGTGGTGGACGACGGACGCGGGATTCCGGTCGACATGCACGAAAGCGGCAAGTCCGCCGCGGAAGTCGTGCTGACCGTCCTGCACGCCGGCGGCAAGTTCGAGAATTCCGCCTACAAGGTCTCCGGTGGTCTGCACGGCGTCGGCGTGTCGGTTGTGAACGCGCTGTCTGAGTGGCTGGAAGTCGAGATCTGGCGCAACGGCCACGTGCACCAGCAGCGGTTCGAACGCGGCAATCCACTCGGGGCCTTGTACATCACCGGCACCACGGAAAAGCGTGGGACCAAGATCACGTTCAAGCCGGACGCCACAGTCTTCGAGACGACGGAGTTCAGTTTCGAGACGCTGTCACAGCGCCTCAGAGAGCTCGCGTTCCTGAACGCCGGCGTGACGATCACGATCGACGACGAGCACGACGCGAAGAGTCATGCGTTCGTCTACCAGGGCGGCATCCGCGAGTTCGTCGAGTTCCTGAACAAGAACCGCACGCCGATCAACGAGAAGCCGATCTTGATGTCGGGCGAGCGTGATGGCATCTCCGTCGAGATCGCGCTCCAGTGGAACGACGGCTACACCGAGACGACGTACTCGTTCGCAAACAACATCAACACGACCGAAGGCGGGACGCACATGTCCGGCTTCCGCTCGGCGTTGACGCGAACGATCAACCACTACGCGACGAAGAACAATCTCGCGGACAAGCTGACGGAGAGCATCAGCGGCGACGACATTCGTGAAGGGATGACCGCGGTCATCTCGATCAAGATCCCGCAGCCGCAGTTCGAAGGCCAGACGAAGACGAAGCTCGGCAATACCGAGGTCAAGGGCATCGTCGAGGGCGTCGTCAACGATCGGCTGGGCGCCTTCCTCGAGCAGAACCCGAGCGTTTCAAAAAAGATCATCGCCAAGGCCGCCGAAGCGGCGCTGGCGCGCGAAGCGGCTCGCAAAGCCCGCGACCTTGTCCGCCGGAAGGGCGCGCTCGACAACTCGGCGCTGCCGGGCAAGCTGGCGGATTGCCAGGAGCGCGATCCGGCAAGGAGCGAGCTCTACATCGTCGAGGGTGAGTCCGCAGGCGGCTCGGCAAAGCAGGGGCGCGATCGGCGCTTCCAGGCGGTGCTGCCCATCAAGGGCAAGATCCTCAACGTCGAGAAGGCTCGCTTCGACAAGATGCTGAGCCACGAAGAAATCCGGACGCTCATCGCGGCGCTCGGCTGTGGCATCGGCGCCGACGAATTCGATCCGTCAAAGCTGCGCTACCACCGCGTCATCATCATGACGGACGCCGACGTCGACGGCTCGCACATCCGGACGTTGCTCCTGACGTTCTTCTACCGGCAGACAAGAGAGCTCGTCGATCGCGGACACATCTACATCGCGCAGCCGCCGCTCTTCCGCGCAAAGCGGGGCCGGCAGGAAACGTTCATCAAAGATGAGCGCGAGTTGGAAGCCTTTCTGATTCGCCGGGCGGCAGAGTCACGCACAGTGGTGTCGCCTTCGGGCCGTGAGATTTCCGGCGACGAGCTCGAGCTGCGCCTCGAGAAGCTGATGGCCTTCCGCAAGTTCCTGTCGGTGGTCGAGCGCCGCGGGCCCGGCCGTCGGGCGATTCTGGCCCTGCTCGAGGGCGAGGCGCGCGACAAGACCTTCTGGTCAGACCGCGCCCGCGTGGAGCCGCTGGCGGCCCACCTGGCCGGCGCCACGGACGTCAGCGCGACCGTTGTCGAGGATCCCGAGCACCAGGCGCTCGCGGTCGAGATCGAAGACCGGACGGCCGGCTACGGCCGCCGCCATCGCCTCGATCTCGACTTCGTCACCACCGGCGAATTCCGGACGCTCGATGCGTCGTATCAGCACGTTCGCGAGCTGATGATGGGTCCGGTCACGATTCGGACTACCGGCTCTGCCGAGGCAGAAGCTGACGAGCCGGAAGAGGGCAGTGGTGACGGCAAGGACGCCGAGCCGGCAGCGGCTGCGGCGCCGAAACAGCGGCCAGCCACAAAACCCGAGCCGGACAAGAGCGTCGAGACCCTCGACGAGCTCGTCGAGTACTTCGTCGTCGCCGGTCGTCGCGGCCTCGCGATCAATCGCTACAAGGGTCTGGGTGAGATGAACCCGGACACGCTCTGGGAAACGACGATGGATCCCCAGAAGCGCACGTTGCTCCAGGTCCGCGCCGAGGATCACACCGAAGCCGATCTGATGTTCACGACGTTGATGGGCGATCAGGTCGAGCCGCGCCGCAAATTCATCGAAGACCACGCGCTCGACGTGAAGAACCTCGACATCTAAGACATGGATCCAAATCTCCCGCTGAAACAGCCCGTCAATATCGAAGACGAGATGAAGCGCTCGTACATGGATTACGCGATGAGCGTAATCATCGGGCGAGCGCTCCCCGACATTCGTGACGGGTTGAAGCCGGCAAACCGGCGCGTGCTCTTCGCGATGCGCCAGATGGGCCTCGCGTCGAACCGGCCGTACCGCAAGTGCGCAAAGATCGTCGGCGAAGTCATCGGCAACTACCATCCGCACGGCGACGCGCCCGCGTACGACACGCTCGTCAGGCTCGCGCAGGACTTCAATATGCGCTACCTGCTCGTCGACGGGCAGGGGAACTTCGGATCGGTGGACGGCGATCCGCCTGCGGCCTACCGGTACACGGAAGCACGGCTCGCCTCGCTGGCCGAGCCGATGATGGCCGACCTCGACAAGGAGACCGTCGACTTCCGTCCAACCTTCGACGAGACGTCAGAAGAGCCGACGGTGCTGCCGACACCGTTCCCGAATCTGCTGGTGAATGGATCGACCGGGATCGCGGTCGGCATGGCGACGAACATTCCGCCGCACAACATGCGCGAGGTCATCGATGGCGTGATTGCCGTCATCGAAAAGCGCAACCTCCCGCGTGAAGAACGGCAGCGAGCGGTGCTCCAGGCCATCCCGGGTCCTGACTTTCCGACCGGCGGCACGCTCGTCGGCCGCGACGGCATCCACAAGGCGTACCTCGACGGGCGGGGTGGATACACGCTCCGCGGCAAGGCCTCGTTCGAAGAACACAAGAAGAGCGATCGCGTCTCGATCGTGATCACGGAGATCCCGTATCAGGTCAACAAGGCCAACCTGGTCGCGGAAATCGCCGAGCTCGTCCGCGACAAGAAGATTGAGGGCATCTCCGATCTGCGCGACGAGTCGAGCCGCGACGGCATGCGCGTCGTCATCGAGCTCCGTCGTGGCGAGCTGCCGGACGTCGTGCTGAACAACCTCTACAAGCACACGAAGCTGCAGATGGGTTACGGCATCACGCTGCTGGCCATCGTCGCCGGCCGGCCGCGCGTGATGGGCTTGCTCGAGATCGTCGAGCACTTCATCGAGTTCCGTCGCGAGGTCGTGCGACGCCGGATCGAGTTCGAGCTCAAAAAGGCCGAGGCACGCGCGCACATTCTCGAGGGACTCAAGATCGCCCTCGATCATCTCGACGAAGTCATCAAGCTGATCCGCGGATCGAAAAACCCTGTCGAAGCGAAAGCAGGCCTCATCACGCGATTCGGCCTGACGCCGATTCAGTCGCAGGCCATCCTCGACATGCAGCTCCAGCGCCTGACCGGCCTCGAGCGGCAGAAGATTCTCGACGAGCTCGCCGAGTTGATGAAGACGATCGCCCGGCTGCGAGACATCCTCTCGAAGGAAGAGCTCATCATCGGCATCATCGTCGAGGAGCTGCGCGAGATTCACAAGGACTACGGCGACGAGCGCCGGACGGAATTTACCGAAGCGACGGGCGACTTCCGGCGCGAAGACCTGATCAAGGACGAAGACGTCGTCATCACCGCGACCAACACCGGGTACATCAAGCGCACGGCGCTCGAGTCGTACCGCAAGCAGCGGCGAGGCGGCAAGGGCCTGATCGGCATGCAGACCCGCGAGGAGGACGTCGTCCGGCACCTCTTCGTCGCGAACACGCACGCGTACATCCTGATCTTCACCGACCGCGGCAAGTGCTACTGGCTGCGTGTGTACGACGTGCCGGAAGTCGGCCGCAGCAGCAAGGGCAAGGCGATCGCCAATCTCGTGCACATGAACGAGCGGGAGAAAATCGCCGCGCTGCTGCGCGTGCAGGCGTTCCCGGAGGAAGACGGCCAGCGCTTCATCGTGATGGGCACGCGCAAGGGCACGATCAAGAAGACCGATTTGAGCGCGTTCTCCAACCCGCGAGCGGCCGGCATCATCGCGATTCAGATCGACGACGACGATCGGTTGATTGCCGTGGCCGAGACGGACGGCTCGAAGGATCTGGTGATCGGGTCACGCAACGGCATGGCCATCCGCTTCTCTGAAGCCGACGCGCGTCCGATGGGCCGCAGCGCCTTCGGCGTTCGCGGCATGCAGCTGCGGGAAGGCGACGAAGTCGTGGCGATGGAAGTCGTCAACCAGGACGCGACGCTGCTCACCGCCTGCGAAAACGGCTTCGGTAAACGGACCGATGTCGGCGAGTATCGCGTGCAATCGCGCGGCGGGATCGGCCTGAAGAACGTGCAGACCAGCGAACGCAACGGCCTGGTCGTCGGCATCGCGTGCGTCAACGACCGCAGCGAGCTGCTGCTGGTCACCGAACAGGGCCAGATCATCCGCATGAAGGCGGCAGACCTGCGGCCGATGGGACGTGACACGCAGGGTGTGCGTTTGATGGATTTGGCCGAAGGCGATCGGCTCGTGTCGATCGCGGCGATGACCGAGCCGGACGAGGCCGTGGAGCCCGTCGAGCCCGTCGAATAGCTCAGGCTTTTTCGAGCCCGGCGAACTTCGCCAGCAACTTCTTCGTGCCGACGGCAGCGAATCTCACTGTGACTTTGTAGTCGTCTCCGTGATCTTCCACGGCGGTCACGGTGCCCACACCGAACTGTTTGTGCTTCACCCGCATGCCGGTGCGAACGCCTGACGCACTCTGGTCTTCGTTCTCGTACGCGTAGCTGGCGGAGCCGCTGCTCTCTTTCGCTCGAAACGGCCGGCCCGATCGATTCGCGTACGGGTTCCTGAGCTCGTACTGTCCTTCCCAGCGCGGCTTCGCGACCACGGGTTCGATCCGATCCATCAGCTCCGCCGGAATCTCATCCAGGAAGCGTGATGGGGTCGTCGGCTGGTAATCGCCGAACACCCGGCGCCTGGCCGCGCCCGTGAGCACGAGCCGTTCGCGCGCCCTCGTGAGACACACGTAGCAGAGGCGGCGCTCTTCCTCGACGTCTTCGTCGTCCTCTGTCGCGCGCGCGTGGGGAAACAGTCCTTCCTCCATGCCCGCGACGATGACGGTCGGGAATTCGAGGCCTTTGGCCGCGTGCATGCTCATCAGCCACACGCGAGCTTCGTTGGCGCCCTGGGCTTCGTCCGCTTCGGAGAGGAGCGACAGGCGATCGACAAAGCCGCCAAGCGACGGCTCGGCCTCGCGGCCTTCGTATTCGCGCGCGGCCGAGACCAGTTCCATCAGGTTCTCGATGCGCGCCTCAGCCTCTTCGCTGCGTTCGTCGCGCAGGTCCTTCAGATAGCCCGAGCGATCCAGCATCACGCTCAGCGTCGTGGAGACGGGCGTATTGGCCGGATCGCCGGCGAGCGATCGA
>Ga0137451_1000638_pt1 | contig 10712 bp, 10 predicted proteins | sample EasRivERMGT500_2_FD_102336 | JGI IMG/M metagenome (GOLD analysis project Ga0137451, IMG submission 102336) | Soil microbial communities from meander-bound floodplain in the East River, Colorado, USA - East River MetaG ERMGT500_2 | ecosystem: Environmental > Terrestrial > Soil > Floodplain ...
GGCACCCCTCCTCAATGAGGAGGGGAAGAACATTGTGGGGTGATATCCAGCGTTCACTTGGTGCCTCGGATTTCCCCTCCTTGGATAAGGAGGGGTGGCGCGGAGCGCCGGGGTGGTTTGATCGCGGCGTTCGACCACCCCGCCTGCTTTGCAGGCACCCCTCCTCAATGAGGAGGGGAAAAACATTGTGCCCACTATAACGCCCAAGCTTTGATCCGGACATCGCGGGTGGTGAGGAGTCATCGGGACTAGGCCCAGAGCGCCTTTACAGCCGTCCATCAATCATCTAAGGTACTTCAATTATGCGCTGCAACTACCTGTTTCTCAGTATTTGTATCGCTGCTGGTTGTACGACCGGGCCACCCCTTAAACAGCCCGGCGCCGCCCGCAGTCCGGAGATAGTGTTTCAGGCGCTCGCCACAGCGGGCGTGCCGTATCGGCGCGGCGGGCAGTCGCCGGAGAGCGGTTTTGATTGCAGCGGCCTCGTGGCCCATGTCTACCGGGAAGCATTCGGTATCGAACTGCCGCACAACGCCCGGGCGCAAAGCCGAGTGGGAAAGCCAGTGTCCTTGGCAGCGCTTGAAGCGGGCGATCTGGTCTTCTACAACACCGAGCGACGGCCGTACTCCCACGTGGGGATCTATCTCGGGGACCAGCGCTTTATTCACGCGCCCCGGCCCGGCGCCGCGGTCCGCGTTGAGAGCATGCGCGCCGCCTATTGGGCCAGGCGCTTCGACGGCGGACGTCGCATCATCGACTGAGCTTCGGCGGATATCCGCCAAACCGGCGGGGCCCTACCCTTTAAGATCAAGCCCTTAGCCTCTCGTACCGACTCTGTGTTGCGAGTGCGAATGATTCGCGTTACTATCGTGGCTCCTTGCACTTCTTTTTCGGAGCTTTAGCCAATGTCGCCTCGCGCATTCCCCAAACTTTCCGCGCTAGTGCTTGCCGCTTTCAGTTTCTTCGTTGCTTGTCCGGTGTTTCCACAGGAGAAGGTGTTGAACTTGTATTCCTCGCGCCACTACAGCACCGACGAGGCCCTGTACGCCAATTTCACCAAGCAGACCGGTATCCGCATCAATCGCATCGACGCCGCGGAGGATCCGCTGATCGAGCGCATTCGCAACGAGGGCGCGAGAAGCCCCGCCGACGTGTTTGTCACGGTCGACGCCGGGCGCCTGTGGCGAGCGGAGCAACTGGGTTTCTTCCAGAGCGTGAAATCGGCGTTGCTCGACTCGCGGATTCCGGCAAACCTGCGCCATCCCCAGGGCCTGTGGTTCGGATTCTCGACCAGGGCCCGGGTGATCTACTACGACAAGTCCAGAATCAAGCCCGGCGAGCTGACGCGCTACGAGGACCTTGCAGACCCGAAATGGAAAGGCAAGATCTGCGTCCGTTCGGGAGGGCACATCTACAACCTGTCGCTGCTGTCCAGCATCATCAGTCACTCCGGCGAAGCCGGCGCCGAAACTTGGGCAAAGGCCGTGGTCGCGAACCTGGCGCGTGCGCCCAAGGGCGGGGACACCGATCAAATCGCGGCGGTTGCCGCGGGTGAATGCCAGATCGCCGTCGCCAACACTTACTACTACGCGCGGCTCGCCCGCTCGGCCAAACCCAATGAGCGGTCAATCGCGGAAAAAGTGGGCGTCGTGTGGCCCAATCAGGCGCCGGGCGACCGCGGAGCCCATATCAACATCTCGGGCGCGGGAGTGCTCAAGAACGCCCCCCACCGCGACAATGCTGTGCGTTTCCTCGAGTACTTGGCGAGCGACGACGCTCAGCGCTACTTCGCCGACGGCAACAACGAGTGGCCGGCCGTCCCGACCGTTCAGATCAACAATCCGGTTTTCGCGGCGCTTGGGACATTCAGGCAAGACACGCAAAGTCTTTCCGCATACGGAAAAAACCAACCGCTCGCGCAGAAGATCTTCGACCGCGTGGGTTGGAAGTAGGAACCGGGGCTGAGGCGCCGAGGAGAATCAGCCAGACGTTTCCCGTCCCTTGGCGATTACCCGTGAAAGCAGAATCACCGGCACGAGGCTGACGCCGACGATGACCAGCGACGCAGCAGCGGCCTCGGCGAGCCGCTCGTCGGATGCATAGTGGTAGGCCTGCACTGCAAGGGTGTCGAAGTTGAAGGGGCGCATGGCAAACGTCGCGGGCAGCTCCTTCATCACGTCGACGAACACGATCAAGCCCGCCGCGAGCAGGCTCGATCCCATCATCGGCGCGTGCACCCGTGCGAGCACCTGCCCGGGCGTGCGTCCCAGACTCCGGGCGGCGTCCTCCATGCTGGGCCGGATCTTGGCGAGCCCCGCCTCGACCGCCTGCAGTGCAATGGCGAGGAAGCGAACCAGATAGGCGTACACCAGAGCGATCACGCTGCCGGTGAAAATCAAGCCGACCTTCATCCCCCACTGGGCTTCCAGCCAGGCAGCGAGCCAGTTATCCAGAAGCGCGACCGGGACCAGGATCCCTACCGCGATCACGGCGCCCGGCATCGCATAGCCGAGCGCGGCGACGCGGTTGGCGACCTGTACGGGCCGCCAATGCGAAAGCCGGGCGGCATAGGCCAGCAGCAGAGCGAGCGCCACGGCGGCAGCGGCCGTGAGGCCCGAAAGCGTAAAGCTGTTGATTGCGAGTGAAAGAAACCGCTCGGAAAACAGCGGCCCGCTCTCTGCGGCAACTCGGTAGATCAGGATGGCCGCCGGTAAAAGGAAGCCCAGCGCGGGGGGACCAGCGCACGCCAATACGGCTGCCGCCGCCCCGCGTCCCGACAGCCGATGCAGCCGCTCCTGTGAACGCATCGAGTAGTCGTAGTAACGGGCCCGGCCGCGGTTCCAGCGCTCCACCAGAAGGATTGCGAACACCACCGCGAGCAGAGCCGCTGAGAGTTGCGCCGCCGCTGCGGGATCTCCCATCGACAACCAGGCCCGGTAGATGCCGGTCGTGAATGTCTGCACGCCAAAATAGGAAACGGCGCCGAAGTCGGCGAGCGTTTCCATCAATGCGAGCGAGGTGCCCACCGCGATCGCAGGCCGAGCGAGCGGAAGCGCTACGAAAAAAAAAGTTCCCCACGCGCCCCTGCCCAGAAGGCGGCCCGCTTCGACGAGGTTCGCCGACTGCTCGAGGAAAGCGGCGCGGGCAAGCAGGTAGACGTAGGGATAGAGCACCAGCGAAAAAACCAGAATGGCGCCGCCTAGAGAACGGATGTCGGGGAACCAGTGCTCACCCGCCTGCCAGCCGGTGATCGCGCGCAACGCGCCCTGCACCGGCCCGGCAAACTGAAGGAAGTCGGTGTACGCGTATGCGATCACGTAACCCGGCACCGCCAGCGGCAGGATCAGCACCCACTCGAGCAGCGCACGTCCCGGAAAACGATACGTAGCAACCAGCCATGCACTCGATACTCCCAGCAGCATCACGCCGAAAGCAACGCCCAACCCGAGCCACAGCGTCGAGGCGACATAGTCGGGAAGCACGGTAGCGGCCAGATGCCGCCAAGTCCCCTGCCCCGGAGCGAACGCACCGCCCAGCACCATCGCAATCGGAGCCACCAGCAGCGCAGCAACCGCAATAGCGCAGAACGCGAGCCCGGCGGCGGAACGTGGGGCGCGCGAGATGACAATTGAGGAAACGCTGCCTACCGGGTTCACTCTGGACGGGGCTCTTCGTTGAAAATCCGAGTGGCGTGTTTGGAATGACCCATTTTATCAAGAATGATTCTTATTTAGTTTTGAGTCATAATGGGCGATCATGAATGCCCGCAGCGAACCGACACACGGCCCCGTCCTGGCCCTGCGCGACATACGCCAGGCCTACGGCGACCATCAAGTCGTGCGCGGGCTTTCATTCGATTTGAAGCGCGGCGCCATCGGCTGCCTGTTGGGGCCGAGCGGCTGCGGCAAGACTACGGTGCTGCGCTGCATCGCCGGCTTCGAGCCGATCCAGTCGGGCGAAATCCGGCTCAACGACAGCCTGGTGAGCAGGCCGGGGATGATGATTGCGCCCGAGCGCCGGTCCGTCGGCATGGTTTTTCAGGACTATGCCTTGTTTCCCCACCTCAGCGTGGTGCAGAACATCGCCTTCGGGCTCCACGGCGTCAAAAAGGCGGAACGCGAACGGCGCATCGGGCACTACCTCGAAGCGACCGGACTATCCGGTCTGGAAACAAAATTTCCGCACGAGCTGTCGGGAGGACAGCAGCAACGCGTGGCCTTGGCCCGAGCAATGGCGCCTCGGCCGGAACTCCTTCTGCTCGATGAGCCATTTTCCAATCTGGACGTCGCCCTGCGCGAGCGGCTCGCCGCCGACGTGCGCGCGATCATCAAGCGCTTCAACATCACCGCGATCCTCGTCACCCACGACCAGCACGAGGCTTTTGCGATCGCCGATGAAGTGGGAGTCATGCACGGCGGGCAGATCGAGCAATGGGACAGCGCCTACGACCTCTATCATCGTCCGGCCACGCGCTTCGTCGCGGATTTTGTAGGCCAGGGAGTATTTCTGCCCGGCGCGGTGCTGTCATCACGGCAGGTCAGCATCGAGCTTGGGGTACTGAACGGCGAGATCCCGGCGAGTTGCGGCATGGGCTGCGATGCCTGCGGCAAGGGTTGCCAGGTGGAAGTGCTGCTCCGGCCCGACGACATCATCCACGACGACGCGAGCAGCATGCAGGCGGAGGTGCTGAGCAAGGCGTTCCGCGGCGCCGAGATTCTCTACACGCTGAAGCTGGGCAGCGGCCGGAAAGTCCTTGCGCTCGTGCCGAGCCACCACAACCACGCAATCGGCGAACGCATCGGCATCCGTCTCGATGTAGACCACGTGGTGGCGTTCGCCCCGGTGCAGGTCCAATCCCATAATTTTGGGTCTCAGCCGGCCTGAAGTTCGAAGATCACGGGAATGTCCAAGGTGAATTCCCGCCCGCGCAGCGCCGACGGAATCGGCTCGGCCCGCGTGCTCTTGTTCACCATGTCCAGGGCCTGATCATCGAGGATCTGATAAGTGCTCGATCTCTTGATTAGCGTGCGCTTGATCGTCCCGTTCGGTCCGACCACCAGGCGAATCTCCACTCGCCCCTGCCAACCTCTGTCCACAGCGTGGGTCGGGTAGCGCTTGTAGCGCTTCGCCGCGTCGATCAGGGCAAGCCGGTATTTTTCGAGCAGACCGGCATCCGCCGATTCGGCCAAGTATTTTTCGGTGGATTGGCCAAGGATTGCAGGCGCTTCGGGCGCGCCCGATGCGTGGGTCACTGGAGGCGTGGCGCCGGCGGTGTGTGGACCCGGCGCGAGCAAGGTAGTCAGCTCGGCTCGCTGCGCAACGTCCGGGGCAGGCTCTGACGTGGTGAGAACCGGCTGCGGCGTGTCGAGATTCACTTCGCGCTGAGGCTGCGAGTGCGGCTTTGGCACGGCAACTTGGGCCTCGGACTGAACCATCCTCGAAGCAAATGTCGCCATAAGCACCTTCGAACCGCTCGCATTCCCGCTAGGCCGAAGACCGGGAAGCGCGAACAACACCGCCACGTGCAGCGCGATCGAAACACCCAGGCACGCGGACAGCGCCCGGCGCTGCGCGTCCTCCTGGAACAGCGCGGACGTGCCGTGATGCGAAGATCCCGGTCGCATCTCAATCTTCACTTACGCGGATTCCCATAGTAACCCTGATACCACTCGGCGAAGCGCTTGACCCCGATTTCGACCGGGGTTTGCGGTTTGTAGCCGACTGCCTTCTCCAACTCGCCGGTGTCCGCGCAGGTAGCAGGAACATCTCCCGGCTGCATCGGAAGAAGATCGAGCTGCGCTTTCTTGCCGAGACACTGCTCGAGCACTTCAATATAGCGCATCAGCTTGACCGGCCGGTTGTTGCCGATGTTGAAGATGCGCCAGGGCGCATAACTCGTCGCCGGATCCGGGTGATCGCCGCTCCAGCCGGCCGCAGGAGCAGCAGGCTGCCCGATGACGCGTACGATTCCCTCGACGATGTCGTCGACGTAGGTGAAATCGCGCACCATGTCGCCGCGGTTGAACACCGGGATCGGGCGCCCGGCGAGGATTCCCTCGGTGAACTTGAACAGCGCCATGTCGGGACGCCCCCATGGGCCGTAGACGGTAAAGAAGCGCAGGCCCGTGCACGGCAAACGGTAGAGGTGGGCATAGCTGTGCGCCATCAGCTCGTTGGCCTTCTTGGTCGCTGCGTACAGCGAAACCGGGTGGTCAACGTTGTCGTGCTCGGAAAACGGCAAGCGCGTGTTTGCGCCGTAGACCGAGCTGCTCGAGGCGAAAACGAGGTGCCCGACCCGAGAGTGGCGACAGCCTTCGAGCACATGAGTGAAGCCAACGACATTGGCGTCGATGTAGGCCGAGGGGTTTTCGATCGAGTAGCGCACCCCAGCCTGCGCGGCCAGATGCATGACCGCGTCGAATTTTCCAGCGGCGAAAAGCTCGCCCATCGGCTTGCGTTCGACAATGTCGAGCTTCTGAAACACGAACCCCTTGCGCGGTTGCAGGCGATCGAGCCGCGCTTGCTTGAGCCGCACGTCGTAGTAGTCGTTGAGATTGTCGATGCCTACGACTTCGTCGCCGCGATCGAGCAGCGCATGGGTCAGCGCCGAACCGATGAACCCGGCGGCGCCAGTAACAAGAACTTTCATTTTCGATTCAGTCTCCCAGTGTTGTCGGCGCGCGGCGAACCGCACCGCTCCTCCTTATGACACGCGCTCGCCCGATTGCGCGCCTTCCTCCCGGTATCCCCGAGGGTTCATGCTTTGCCATCGCCAGGCGTCGCGACACATGTCGTCGAGCGAGCACACCGCCTTCCAGCCAAGCAGCTTTTGCGCCAGTGTCGGGTCCGCATAGCATTCGGCTACGTCGCCCGCGCGCCGGGCGACACGCTCGAACGGAATCGGCCGGCCGCTCGCGCGCTCGAAAGCGTGTACCGCCTCCAGCACCGAGATTCCGCGTCCCGTGCCGAGATTCACCGTGATCCCCCGCCGCTCGCGTTGCATGGTTTCCAGCGCCGCGAGATGGCCGCGCGCGAGATCGACTACGTGGATGTAGTCGCGTACGCCGGTGCCGTCGCGCGTCGGATAGTCGCTGCCGAACACGCGAAGCTTATCGCGAACGCCCACGGCAACCTGGGCGATATTCGGCATGAGGTTGTTCGGAATACCCTGCGGGTCCTCGCCGATCAATCCGCTCGGGTGCGCGCCGGCGGGGTTGAAGTATCGCAGCAAAGCGATGCGCCAGGCGGCGGAATCGGAAGCCGCGAGGTCCCCCAGGATCCGCTCGACCATCAATTTCGAATGTCCGTAGGGGTTGGTGGGACCAAGCGGTGCATCCTCACGAATCGGCACCGAAGAGGCGCCGCCGTACACCGTGGCCGAGGAGGAGAACACCAGCATCCCAACTTTCGCTTCCGCCATCGCGCGGCATAGCGTCAACGCACCCTGCACGTTGTTGTCGTAGTATTCGATCGGTTTTTCAACCGATTCACCCACGGCTTTGAGTCCGGCGAAGTGGATCACCGCTTCGAAGCGGTGCCGGGCAAATGCGTCCCGCAGGGCCCCAAAGTCGCGAACATCGGCTTTTGCGAATTCGGGCGTCTTACCAACAATCCGTGCGATGCGTGCGAGCACCGCACGATGGCTGTTGCTGAGATTGTCGAAAATGACTACTTCGTGCCCCGCCTGCATCAGCTCGACACAGGTATGGGATCCGATATAGCCGGCTCCGCCCGTCACCAGCACTTTCATGGCGATCCGCTAGAGAGGTCACACTCTGGAAAACGATGGAAGATGGGTCCCGCCCGCCGCCGGCTTCAACTTTTTTAGCTACCTTGCCACCGCCCGGTACGGGCTCGGAGACACGTTCTGCAGCCGGATCAGCGCCTACCCCCCGCAGCAGGCATTACACCGGATCATGATGTCGCCGAGCAACAAGGTCAAGTGCAAGCCGCACAGGGTGCTCCGGCAATTTCAGGGGAATGAATAGGCTCTGAGGAGGCGACGTGCAGAGTTCCCCGCATCTCGCCGGGGGGCAAGCAATTGTTCGGGGACGTGCGCGGAAACTTGGGTCAGCACATCGAACTGCAATGGCCCCTCGCACTTTCGTGCAAGCGGTGTTTCCTGTTAGTGCCGGGTACCGGTTTGGCGCCGCGCTTTGGGCTGGGCGAGTACGCGCACGCGCGAAGCGGTCTTGACCCGCCTGTTAGGGCGCAGATAGCTCACTACGGGGGAAATCAGATCGCCGGCGTCGTCCGGGGTTTCCACGCCTCGGATAAAGCGGCCAAACAGGTAGGCCACGGCTAAGCCGGCGAGAAGCCATGCAACCAGCACCGACAGCAGGATCACCCAGTTCATATGCGATAGGAGCAATAGAAAACGATGGGCCTTATACGCCATCATGAAGTCGCACGGCCCGCCGTGTCAAGCGCAGAGTGCGCAGATCCGAGCAGCGCTCTGTCGCCGGCGAGCGACAGTCGGGCACGGCGAACTCTCGCGGCGACGGGCAGATTGCCCTCGAGGAATTACCGAATAAGAACGCGCCAAGCTTCAGCGGATCCACCGCCACGATCCCCGGCGCGGCGGATGCTCCTCGGGTGGAACTTGGCCGGCGTCCCGGACGCATAACGCGCTTTCTCGCGGACGAATCTCCCGGATTAGAATCACTACCGTCGCTCTAGCGCGACCCCAAAATCGAGGATTTCGGGGAGAATTGCACCCATCCAAAACAAAAAGGAAGGAAGCATGAGCACAGTCGCCGTTGTCGGGCTCGGTTATGTGGGTTTGCCGCTCGCTGTGGCATTCGGCAAGAAGTTCCGGACCATCGGATTTGACCTCAGCGCAGAGAAGGTCGAGAGCTATCGCCGTCACGTCGACCCGACCGGAGAGATCTCCGGGGAGGAATTGCGCGCTGCAGCCCAGCTCGCGGTAACCACCGATCCGGCGCAGCTCGCCGCCGCCGATGTCATCGTGATCGCGGTTCCCACGCCGGTGGACTCCGTGCGCCAGCCGGACTTTGCTCCGCTGGTCGGCGCAAGCGCCACGGTCGGCAAGCACATGAAAAAGGGCGCGACCGTAGTCTATGAATCGACCGTGTACCCGGGCGCAACCGAAGAAGTATGCATCCCGGTGCTCGAAAGAAACTCGGGGAAGATCTGGCTGAAAGACTTCAACGTCGGCTACTCGCCCGAGCGCATCAACCCCGGCGACAAGGAGCACCGGCTCGAGACCATCGTGAAGGTCGTCGCCGGCGACACCCCGAAAACACTCGAGCGGGTCGCCGGCCTTTACGGCGCGATCGTGACCGCCGGGGTGTACCGCGCTTCCAGCATCAAGGTCGCCGAAGCCGCCAAGGTCATCGAGAACACGCAGCGCGACCTCAATATCGCGCTGATCAACGAGCTCGCGATCATCTTCAACCGCATCGGCATCGATACCCTCGAGGTTCTCCAGGCGGCCGGAACCAAATGGAACTTTCTCCCGTTCCGCCCCGGCTTGGTCGGCGGCCACTGCATCGGCGTGGACCCCTACTACCTGACCTACAAGGCCGAGATGCTCGGCTACCATCCCGAGGTGATCCTCGCCGGGCGGCGCATCAACGACAACATGGGAAAGTTCATCGCCGAGCAAACCATCAAGCAGGTAATCCGCAACGGCAGGCCCGTGAAGGGAGCGAAGATCATCGTGCTCGGGCTGACCTTCAAGGAAGACGTTCCCGACCTGCGCAACTCGCACGTCATCGATGTGATCGACGAGCTGAAAAGCTACGGCGTCCAGGTGTTTGTGCACGACCCGGTGCCCGATCCCGAGGAAGCGCGCCACGAATATGGGCTGGAGCTGACTTCCTGGGAGGAGCTGCCGACCGCCGACGCGATGGTGGTCGCCGTCGCCCATCGCCAATTCCGGGACATGGGCGAGGAGAAACTCGCGCGCAAGATCGCCACGGGCGGCTGCTTCGTCGACGTCAAGTCGCAATTCGACCGCAAGGTGCTTGCCGCGGCCGGACTTTGTGTCTGGCGGCTGTAACCGCGGCAGATCAAGTCATCCGTTTAAAATCTCACGCAACAGCGCATTCAACACTAGAACAGAGCCCTCAATTAGCCTACTGTCCAGTTCGATAGGGTCATTTCTCGATGTTAGTGCGCCTCGAAACTTGTCTAGATCATCGTTTGATCGCCGGTCTGATCGTTCCGCTGATCATCGCGGCGTGCGGCGGCAGCACGGAGAGTTCCACTTGGCCGCTCCCGCCACCACCAGATCCGACCGTATCGCTTGCGGCGAACCCCACGTCTGTCTCGAGCGGCGGGGCTTCAACGCTCACTTGGTCTTCAGCCAATGCCACCTCCTGCCTCGCTTCCGGCGCATGGTCGGGCGCCAAGGCGATTTCCGGCAACCAGTCTACCGGAGGGCTCATCGCGAGCAGCAGCTACTCTCTTACCTGTACCGGTTCGAGAGGTAGTGCAAGCGACTCGGCGACGATCACCGTTTCGGGCACGCCACCGCCGCCCCTAGGGCCCACGGTGTCGCTGGCGGCGAACCCGACGTCGGTCACAAGCGGCGGGTCTGCGACGCTCACCTGGTCTTCGACCAACGCCACCTCTTGCCTCGCTTCCGACGCATGGTCAGGTACCAAGACGATTTCCGGCAGCCAGTCCAGCGGCGCGCTGACGAGTACCAGCACATTCGCTCTTGCCTGCACGGGGGCAGGTGGGAC
>Ga0137451_1000640_pt1 | contig 10702 bp, 5 predicted proteins | sample EasRivERMGT500_2_FD_102336 | JGI IMG/M metagenome (GOLD analysis project Ga0137451, IMG submission 102336) | Soil microbial communities from meander-bound floodplain in the East River, Colorado, USA - East River MetaG ERMGT500_2 | ecosystem: Environmental > Terrestrial > Soil > Floodplain ...
GCGCACCAGGAGCTCCGCGCGCAGCGCGCCGACGAACAGGTCGCCGCGCCATTTCGGGAACCGCGCGCCGGTGTAGAACGCCATCCCCGAGGGCGCGATCGAAGGTACCCACTTGTGCAGCGGCTGCTCCATGCCCGCTTTCGCGGTGCCCTCGCCGATCTTCGTGCCGAGGCCGTAGTTGACGCCGTAGGTGATCACCGGCCAGCCGTAGTTGGCGCCGGCGCGGATCACGTTCACCTCGTCGCCGCCCTGCGGGCCGTGCTCGTGGGTCCACAGCGCACCCGTCGTCGGGTGCAGCGCCGCGCCCTGCTGGTTGCGGTGACCGAGCGTGTACTTCTCGGGCTTCCAGCCCGGATTGCCGACAAACGGGTTGTCTTTGGGCACGCGGCCGTCGTCGTGCAGCCGGATCACCGAGCCGGCGTGGTCGTCCGGCCGTTGCGCCCGCTCCATCTCACCGCGATCGCCGAGCGTGATGTACAGGTACCCCTGGCGGTCGAATACGAGGCGCGAGCCGAAGTGGCGTCCGGTCGTGCCTTTGGGGCTCTGGCGGAAGACCACCTGCACGTTCTCGAGCCGCTGACCGGCGAGGCGCCCGCGGGCGACTTCCGTGCCCACGCCGTCTCCGCCGCGAGCGGCGTAAGAGACGTAAACCAATCCGTTCTCGGCAAACTTCGGATGCAGCGCGATATCCATCAGCCCGCCCTGGCCCTGCACCGTGACCTCGGGCAGCCCGGCGACCGGCTGCGGGTCGAGCTTGCTGTCTGTGACGAAGCGCAACCGCCCGGCCTTCTCGGTGACGAGCATGCGTCCGTCCGGAAGGAACGCGAGCGACCAGGGTTGCTCCAGTCCGCGCCCCAGTTCCACCAGGCGAAACGCGTGATCCTCGGACTGGATGGACTGGGCTGCGGCAAGCTGCGTGGCGAGAGCGCCGGCCAGCAGCACGAGGATGGCTTTCATGAATTGATTTTGACGCACAATCGGGCCATGCGTTCCGCAGTGGTGGTCGGCGCCCAGGGCGTGATCGGGCGCTACATCGTCGAAAAACTTGCCTCCCTGCCCGATTGGGAGATCACCGGCCTGTCGCGTCGCCGTGGCGTGGATGGGCCGCGCGTGCGGCACATCGCCGTGGACCTGCTCGATCCGGCCGATGCGGCGGCGAAGCTGCAGGGTCTTGCGGACGCCACCCAAGTGTTCTTCGCCGCCTTTCAGCCCGGTTCCGGTCCCGCGGCCGACTACGCGAAGAACATCGCCGCCAACCGCGACCTGCTGGTGAACTCGGTTTCAACCGTCGACGCGGCTTCGCGCAGGCTCGAGCGCGTCGTGCTGGTGACCGGTACCAAGTACTACGGCTCGCACCTCGGCCCCTACAAGACGCCGGCGCGCGAGGACGATCCGCGCCATGCCGGGGCCAACTACTACTTCGACCAGATCGACTGGCTGACGGAGTTCCAGAGAGGCAGGCGCTGGAACTGGGCGGAGCTCAGGCCCCAGACGCTCTGCGGCTTCGCGCCCGGGACGGCGATGAGCATCGTGCCGGTGATCGCGGTCTATGCCGCGATACGCAAGGAACTCGGCCTGCCCCTCGCCTTCCCCGGCAAGGCGTGGCGGACCCTCTACCAGGTCACCGAGTCGGCGCATTTCGCCGAAGCCGCGCTCTGGGCGGCGACCGAGCCGCGCTGCGCCAACCAGGCCTACAACATCACCAACGGCGACTACTTCCGCTGGCAGCACGCATGGCCGAAGATCGCCGCGGCGCTCGACATGCCGGCGGGCGAGCCGCAGCCGCATTCCCTCGTGCAGTTCATGGCGGACAAGGCGCCGCTGTGGGACGCGATGGTGAAGAAGCACGGGCTCAAGCCCTACCGCTTCGACGAGATCGCGGCCTGGCCCTTCGGCGATTACGTCTTCAATTGCGACTGGGACGTGATGTCGAACGTGACCAAGTCACGGCTGCACGGCTTTCACGCCGTGGTGGACAGCGAGGAGATGTTCGTGCGGCTGCTCGCGCGTTTCCGGAAGGAGCGCATCCTGCCATGAATGGCCTGCGCAGCCTCAACGGAGCACTTCCTCCAGCGGCCGGCGCGGCGTGGGTTGCGCCGGCCGGTCGGCGTAGCCCAGCCTGAACGCCACCATCGGAATGCCACCCGCGCGGAACAGCTTGGCAAACCTCACCCTTACCTTGTCGACCTCGAGCAGCTGGCTGATCGGCTGCAGGCTCAGGCCCCGGGCGGTGGCGGCGAGATAGAGGCGCTCGAGGAGCTGCCCGGCTTTCATCTGCCCGGCCTCCGCCACGTTGGCGCCGCTGATGAGACCGAACACGGGCGAGGTCGCGAGCGCTTTGTGGCCGCCCCTGGCATCCGCTGCCTTCATTCCGAGCTGGGCGATCGCGAACTGCTGCGCGAGCGACAGCAGCCAGGGGCCGCCGAAATTCCCGCTGCCGATCGACTCGGCGAGCTCCTCGCGGTACTTCGCGTCCGAGAGCCCGAGCGCCTCGCCCTTCAGCATCAGCTTTTGCGCCGCATCCTTGATCGCGGGGTTCTCGGTGAGGAGCAGTGTCAGGTCGCGGTCGGCATTGCACTGCGCGAGCTCGCGCAGTGCGGCCGCGGACACGGGCCGGTCCTGGTACCGGCCGTGGTGCGTGCGGCGCTCGGCAATCGCCTTGAACAGGGCAGCCGGACGGAACGCCGAGGCGGCTGGCCGGTCGAGGATTGCGATCTGCGCCACGATGGAGCTGTCGAAGGCGTGCGGAGAAAGGGTCACGTAGTGCCCGAAACCGAAATGCTCCAGCGCGATGAGGAAGTTCTCCAGCGCGCAGCCCAGGCTGACGTGCAGCTCCCGCGCGTGCGGATCGGAGACCCGTTGCCAGCGCGAGAGGTCCGAGTGCAGGCTGATCTGGTCCCCGCTGAGCGTGAAACTCCACGGCTGCGCGTTGCGATTGGATGGGGCGAGGATCGCGTAGCGCAGCAGAAATCTCAATTTGTCGAGGCGGGAGCCGCGCTCGGGGTAGTCCGCCTCGCGCAGCTCCCAGGGATCGGCAGGTGAGCGCGAGCCACGCTTGTTGGGTCGGGAATCTCCTCTGACAGGCTTTGGGATCCGACCGCTCATGCAGCTCCAGCGAGGTATTCCAGGCTCATGACTTGGGCTTGCGCAGCGCCTCCATCAGCGGCGCGAGCACGTCCAGCGGCACCGGGAACACGATGGTCGAGGATTTGTCGCCCGCGATCTGCGTCAGCGTCTGCAAGTACCTGAGCTGCATCGCCTCGGCGCGCTGCGACAGAATGTTCGCGGCCTCCAGGAGTTTTCCCGACGCCTGCAGCTCGCCCTCGGCGTGGATGATCTTGGCGCGCCGCGCGCGCTCCGCCTCGGCCTGCTGCGCGATGGCGCGCACCATGGTCTCGTTCAGGTCCACGTGCTTGATCTCGACGGTGGAGACCTTGATGCCCCAGGCGTCAGTCTGCGCATCGAGCACCTGCTGGATGTCGGCGTTGAGCTGCTCGCGCTCGGAGAGCAGCTCGTCCAGTTCGTGCTTGCCGAGCACCGAGCGCAGCGTGGTCTGCGAAAGCTGGCTGGTGGCCTCGAGGAAATTGGCCACCTGGATGATCGACTTCTGCGGGTCGATGACGCGGAAGTAGACCACCGCGTTCACCTTGACCGAGACGTTGTCGCGCGTGATCACGTCCTGCGGCGGCACGTCGAACACCACCGTGCGCAGGTCCACCCTGACCATCTGCTGGATACCCGGGATGAGGAAGAACAGGCCGGGGCCCTTCACCTTCCAGAAACGGCCGAGCTGGAACACCACCGCGCGCTGGTACTCGCGCAGGATGCGCAGCGAGGCCGCCAGCAGGATGACCACCAGGACCAGGAAACCGATGCCGAAGTTGAACATGCTCACCCTCCTTTGCCATCCCCCGGACCGGGGGTCACGTCGAGCACCAGCCCGTCGATCGCCGCCACGCGCATCGCCTGCCCGCGCTTGAGCGGCACGCGCGTACGCACGCGCCAACGCTCGCCGTGCACGCGCGCCCAGCCTTCGCCCGCGATGTCCTCGAGCGCCTCGCCCGGCGCGCCGATGAGTTCTTCGCGCCCGCTCACCACCGGGCGCCGGCGCGAACGCACCAGCATGCCGAGGACCAGGAACAGGAACGCCGCGCTCGCCGCGGTGACGCCGCCGATCAGCGCGTAGGGAATCTCGAACTGCGGCACATCGGTGTCGAGCAGCATCACCGAGCCGACGACGAACGCCGCCAGCCCGCCCACCGCCAGGGCGCCGTGCGAGGTAACCCAGACTTCGGCCACCATGAAAGCGATGCCCAGCAGCAGCAGCGCGAGCCCGGCGTAGTTCACCGGCAACAGCTGGAAGGCGTACATCGCGATCAGGATGCAGATCGCGCCCACCACCCCCGGGAGAATCAGGCCGGGGTTGGTGAATTCGAAGATCAGCGCGTAGATGCCCACCAGGATCATCAGGTAAGCGACGCTCGGGTTGGTGATCACGGAGAGCACGCGCGTGCGCCAGTCCGGCTCGATGGCGCTGACCTCGGCGCCCGCGGTGGCGAGCACGAGCTTCGCGCCTGCCGCCTCGACCGTGCGTCCGTCCACCGCCTGCAGCAGCGCGGGCACGCTTTCGGCGACCAGGTCGACCACCTTGATCTTGCGCGCCTCCGCGGCCGACAGGCTTACCGCCTCGCGCACCGCGCGCTCGGCCCAGGCCGCGTTGCGACCGCGCAACTGCGCCAGGCTGCGGATGTAGGCGGCGGCGTCGTTGGTGGCCTTGCGCATCATCGTGTCGCCAGCGGACGCGCCGCCCTTCTTCGCGTCCTTGCCCGGAGAATCGGGTTTGCCGGCGTCGGGCGCGCCGCCGATCGCCACCGGCGAGGCCGCGCCCAGGTTGGTGGCCGGCGCCATCGCCGCGATGTGGCTGGCGTAAAGGATAAAGGTGCCGGCGCTCGCGGCACGCGCGCCCGAGGGCCCGACCCAGGCGGCAACCGGAACTTTCGAGGCGAGGATGTCGCGGATGATGTCGCGCATTGAACTGTCCAGCCCGCCCGGCGTGTCAAGGCGCAGCACGACGAGCGGCGCGCCCTCCTTCGCCGCGCGCTCGAGGCTGCGGCCGACGAAATCGGCGGTGGCCGGGCCGATGGCGCCCTCGATGGACACGAGCGCAACCGGGGCGGGGGCGGCGTGCGCCGGCGCCAGCGACAATGCCACGACCAGCAACAGGCGCCGCGCATGCATGGCGGGACTATAAACCCATATTCGCCGCTAGAATCGAGCCTGGTGACGCGGAAGGCCGCTGAATCGCTCTTCCCACGGAGAATCGCCCATGACAAGCGCGGCTCAAGTCCTCAAATCCAAACCCAGGCAGACGGTCGAGAGCGTCGCGCCCTCGACCTCGGTGTTTGACGCCGTCAAGCTGATGGCGGAAAAGAACATCGGCGCGCTGCTGGTGCTGGAGGAGCAGAAGATCGTCGGCATCATCACCGAACGCGACTACGCGCGCAAAGTCGTCCTCCTGGGCCGGTCCTCGAAAGAAACGCCGGTCCGCGACATCATGTCATCCCCGGTCATGTACGTGCGCCCGGACCAGACCAACGAGGAATGCATGGCGCTGATGACCGACAACCGCCTGCGCCACCTGCCCGTCGTGGACCAGGGCAAGCTGATCGGCCTCATCTCCATCGGCGACCTGGTGAAAGACATCATCTCCGAGCAGAAATTCATCATCGAGCAACTCGAGCACTACATCACGGGCGATCTGGGCTAAGCACGGGCGTTCAGGCTGCGGCCCAGCAAGCCGGCAGTGGCCTGGCCGACCACGCCCTCACTGGTCGCTAGAATCGCGCCTCTCGCCACCGATCGATGAAACCCGAGCATCCTCCGGCCGACGCCATCGTCATTCGCGGGGCGCGCCAGAACAACCTCAAGAACCTGACGCTCACCCTGCCGGCCAACGAGCTGATCGTCGTTACCGGCGTCTCGGGCTCGGGCAAGTCTTCGCTCGTCTTCGACACGCTCTACGCCGAGGGGCAGCGGCGCTACGTCGAGACCTTCAGCCCCTACGCGCGCCAGTTCCTCGAGCGCATGGACAAGCCGCAGGTGGACGCCATCGAGGGCATCCCGCCGGCCATCGCCATCGACCAGACCAACCCGGTGCGCACCTCGCGCTCCACGGTCGGCACGATGACGGAGCTGAACGACCACCTGAAGCTGCTCTACGCGCGCGCGGCGAAGCTGCATTGCCGCGGCTGCGGCAAGCCTGTGCGGCGCGACACGCCGGATTCGATCTACCAGGCGCTCGTAGCGCGGCCGGAGGCGCGCCTGGAAATCACCTTCCCGGTGCCGATCCCGAAGAATTTTGCGGAAAAAGAGGTGGAGGAGCTGCTGCAGCGCCAGGGTTACACGAAGCTGCGTTCCCGCTCCAAGACGCTGATCGAGGTGATCCAGGACCGCGTGCGCCCGGGCTCGACCGAGAAGGCGCGCGTGATGGACGCGATCGAGGCGGCGCTGCGCTACGGGCAGGGGAAGCTCAACGCCTACCTGGAGGGAAGATCGGCCTCCGACCCCGATTTTTCGCTTCGCTTCTCCACCGCTTTGCACTGTGCCGACTGCGACATCTCCTACTCGGAGCCCACCCCCGCGGCGTTCTCGTTCAACTCGCCGCTCGGCGCCTGCGAGACCTGCCGCGGCTTCGGGCGCGTCATCGGCGTCGACTACGGCCTGGTCATCCCGGACGAATCGAAGACGCTGCGCGAGGGCGCGATCAAGCCCTGGCAGACGCCGAGCTTCAAGGAATGCCAGGATGACCTGACGAAATACGTGAAGAAGCGCGGCGTGCCGCTGAATCTGCCCTGGCGCGAGATGGCGCCGGCGCACCGCGCCTGGGTCCTCGAGGGCGACCGGGACTGGGTGAGCTGGAAGAAATCCTGGCCGGGCAAGTGGTACGGCGTAGGGCGCTTCTTCAAGTGGCTGGAGAGCAAGGCCTACAAGATGCACATCCGCGTGCTGCTCTCCAAGTACCGTGCCTACACCGAGTGCGCGGCCTGCGGCGGCGCGCGGCTCAAGCCCGACGCGCTGCTGTGGAAGCTGGATGGCAGGACGATCCGCGAGCTGATGCTGATGCCGGTGAGCGAGGTGCGGCGCTTCTTCGGGACGCTGGCACTGCCCGCGCCGCTCGACGAGGCCACCGACCTCCTGCTCGGCGAGATCCGCACCCGGCTCGCCTATCTCGGCGAGGTGGGCCTCGGCTACCTGACGCTCGACCGCCAGTCGCGCACGCTCTCGGGCGGCGAAGTGCAGAGGATCAACCTCACCACCGCGCTCGGCACCTCGCTGGTCAATACGCTGTTCGTGCTCGACGAGCCCTCGATCGGGCTGCATCCACGCGACATGGGGCGCGTGATCGGCGTGATGCGCAGGCTGCGCGACGCGGGCAACTCGCTCGTGGTGGTGGAGCACGATCCGCAGATCATGTTCGCCGCCGACCGCATCCTCGACATGGGCCCGGGGCCGGGCGAGCGCGGCGGCGAGGTGGTGTTCTTCGGCCCGCCGCAGGAGTTGCGCAAAGCGCGCACGCTTACCGCCGAGTACCTCTCGGGCCGCAAGCGCGCCGAGGCACCGCGCGCACCTCAGGAACCGGAGAAGTTCCTGCGGGTGCTGGGCGCTGCCGAGCACAACCTGAAGGATCTCGACGTCTCGATCCCGCTCAACCGGCTCGTGTGCGTGACCGGCGTTTCCGGCTCGGGGAAGTCCACGCTGATGCAGGACGTACTCTACGCCGCGCTGCTAAAGGCCAAGGGCAAGCCTACCGAAGCGCCCGGAAGGCATCGCGCGCTGCGCGGCGCGGAAGCGATCGGCGAAGTCGTGATGGTGAACCAGTCGCAGATCGGCAAGACGACCCGATCCAACCCCGCGAGCTACGTCGGCGCCTTCGACGCGATCCGCGACCTGTATGCGAAGGCGCCGCTGGCGAAGGAGCGCAAGTACACCGCCGGCACCTTCAGCTTCAACTCGGGCAACGGGCGCTGCCCGGCCTGCGGCGGCAACGGCTTCGAGCACGTCGAGATGCAGTTCCTTTCCGACGTGTATCTGCGCTGTCCGGACTGCGACGGCAAGCGCTACCGCCCGGAAGTCCTGGAGGTGGCCTTGCGCGGCAAGAGCATCGCCGACGCGCTGGAGATGACGGTGTCCCAGGCGGTGGCGTTCTTCAAGGACAACGCCGAGATACTCCTGCGCCTGCAGCCGCTCGCCGACGTGGGCCTCGACTACCTGCGCCTCGGCCAGCCCGTGCCCACCCTCTCCGGCGGCGAAGCGCAGCGCCTGAAGCTCGCGGGGCATCTCACCGAGAAGACGGCGTCGGACGCCAAACTGTTCCTCTTTGACGAACCCACGACGGGACTGCACTTCGAGGACATTTCGAAGTTGCTGCGGGCATTCCGCAAGCTGCTCGCCGCCGGCCATTCGCTGGTGGTGATCGAGCACAACCTCGACGTGATCCGCGCCGCCGACTGGATCCTCGACCTGGGTCCGGAAGGCGGCGAGGCCGGCGGGCAATTGGTCTGCGAAGGAACGCCGGAGGCAGTGGCAAGGCACGCGACGTCGCACACCGGCCAGGCGCTGAGGGAGTACGCAGAAAGGATCGGGTCCGTCCCCAGTCCTTCCGCCACGGAACCCGCCGGGCGTTACCTTGGCAATTCCATCCGCATTCACAACGCGCGTGAGCACAACCTCAAGTCCATCGACGTAGATATCCCGCGCCAGCGCTTCACCGTGGTCACCGGGGTGTCGGGTTCCGGAAAGTCGACCCTGGCCTTCGACATCCTGTTTTCCGAGGGGCAGCGCCGGTACCTCGAGTCGTTGAACGCTTACGCGCGCCAGTTCGTGCAGGTCGCCGCGCGCCCGGACGTCGACGCCATCTACGGCATTCCCCCGACCGTGGCGATCGAGCAGCGCACCAGCCGCGGCGGCAGAAAGAGCACCGTCGGCACGCTCACGGAGATCCACCATTTCCTGCGCCTGCTCTTCGTCAAGCTAGGCACCCAGCACTGCCCCGACTGCAACGTGCCGATCGAGCCGCAGAGCGAGGACGCCATCGCCGCGCGCCTGCTGCGCGAGTACCGCAACCAGAAGATCGCGCTCTTCGCGCCCCTCATCGTGAACCGCAAGGGCGTGTACACGGACCTCGCCAAGTGGGCGCGCGCCAAGGGCTATGCCCACCTGCGCGTGGACGGAAAACTCCTGCCGGTGCAGCCCTTCCCGCGCATCGAGCGCTTCAAGGAGCACAACATCGAGCTGCCGGTGGCGCAACTGACCGTTTCCCCCAGGGCGGAGCGCGAGCTGCGCGAGCACCTGTCGCAAGCGCTCGAGTACGGCAAGGGCAGCGTGCTCGTCACCGCCGGCCGCAAGCAGCAGGGCTATTCCACCAAGCGCGCCTGCCCGTCTTGCGGCCGCAGTTTCCAGGAGCTCGACCCACGCTTGTTCTCGTACAACTCGCGGCACGGCTGGTGCACGGCCTGCGTCGGCACCGGCCTGCAGCTGAAGGACGTCGGCTGGGACGCTGAACGCTCGCGCACCGGCCAGGAAGACCACGTGCTCGACTCCTGGATCGAGTGGCTGGAAGTGGACGAGGCGTGCCCCGCGTGCAAGGGCGATCGCCTCAACCCGGAAGCGCTCGCCGTGCGCTGGCGCGGCCGCAACATCGCCGCCTACGGCGGCGAGCCGGTGGAGCGCCTCGCCGCGCTGTTCGAAGGCGTGCAACTGGAGGGCCGCGAGCGCGAGATCGCGCGCGACCTGCTCGCCGAGCTGCGCAGCCGCCTCGGCTTCCTGAAGGAGGTCGGCCTTTCCTACCTCGCGCTCGACCGCTCCGCGCCCACGCTCTCAGGTGGCGAAGCGCAGCGGATCAGGCTCGCGGCGCAACTGGGCTCCAACCTGCGCGGCGTGTGCTACATCCTGGATGAGCCGACCATCGGCCTGCACCACCGCGACAACCGGATCCTCCTCGACGTGCTGGAAAAGCTCGAGGCCAAGGGCAACACGCTGGTGGTGGTCGAGCACGACGAGGACACCATCCGCCGCGCGCACCACGTCATCGACCTCGGCCCCGGCGCCGGCAAGCTCGGCGGGCGCGTCATCGCCGAGGGCACCGCCGAGGAACTGATGCAGTCGCCGGACTCCATCACGGGCAAGTTCCTCGCGAAGCCCCTGCGCCACCCGTTGCAGCCGCGCCGCCCCGTGAAGCGGGACGCCCCGGCGATCGAACTCGCCGGCGCCTCGATGCACAACCTGAAGAAAGTGGACCTGCGCATCCCGCTCGGCCGCCTCGTGGCGATCACCGGCGTCTCGGGCTCGGGCAAATCGACGCTCGCGCGCGACGTCCTGCATGACAGCCTCAAGGCCGGCGGCCCGATCGGCTGCAAGGCCATCAAGGGACGCAAGCTCATCGAGCGCGTGCTCGAAGTGGACCAGGCGCCCATCGGCAAGACCCCACGCTCGTGCCCCGCCACCTACGTCGGCTTCTGGGATTCGATCCGGCGGCTGTTCGCCGACACGAGCGAGGCGCGCATCCGCGGCTGGACCGCGAGCCGCTTCTCCTTCAACACCAAGGGCGGCCGCTGCGAGAGCTGCGAAGGCCAGGGCCAGAAGAAGATCGAGATGAGCTTCCTGCCCGATGTGAAGGTGGCCTGCGAGGCCTGCGGCGGGCAGC
>Ga0137451_1000641_pt1 | contig 10699 bp, 10 predicted proteins | sample EasRivERMGT500_2_FD_102336 | JGI IMG/M metagenome (GOLD analysis project Ga0137451, IMG submission 102336) | Soil microbial communities from meander-bound floodplain in the East River, Colorado, USA - East River MetaG ERMGT500_2 | ecosystem: Environmental > Terrestrial > Soil > Floodplain ...
CCGGACTGGCGAGCCGAACACATGCAGGCCGAGCAGGCCGATCAGGATGAACAGCACCAGCCAGCTGCCGAACGGTGCCCACGGCGCGTTGGCGGGCCGCCAAGGGTTCATCCCCCACCCGCCAAAGATCAGCGTGATCACCCACAATAGCCAGAACCAGATCCCTGCACTCATCGTCGTTCTCCTACTTTGTCGCCTCCATCAGCTTGCGTACTTCGGCGCAGGTTTCCCGCACCGTAACGAACTTGCCATCGACCATGTTGACCTGACACTTGACGTTGTCAGAGAAGTTCTTGTTGCCCGGCTCCGGCGAGCGCATGTTGGTGATCTTCTCCGCGTTGAGATCGATCGGCGTCCCTGCGCCGCTGTGGAGAATGATCATCACCAGCATCGGTATCACGAAGGCTTGCCCTCGATCACGGTCTTGCCCTCCAGTTCGGCCACCCGCGCCCGCAGCGCCTTCAGCTCCTGCAATATCACCGGCACGTACTTGGAGTAATCGATACCCCACCAATCCTCCGTCTCGACGTGCGTCACGGCCTGCGGGTAGACCTCGGCGGCCTGCTGGGCGATGATGCCGTAAGACCGCGCGCTGGTGTCCTTCCACGCGAAGTCATAGACGTTGGTCTGGTCGACGATGTTTCCAGCGTCAAAGGACTTGAGGTCTTCTTTCAGACGCATGTCGGATGACGTATTATACGCGGTAGCCGAGGCAGTGGTTGTTATGGCCCCGACATTCGCGCTGTTGGCGGCCTCAAATCCGATGGTGTAGACGCCACCGTCGGCGGTGGTACGCATTATCATGCCGTGTTGCGCAGCGTTTCCCAAATAGGAGACGTTAAAGGATCCTTGCGTGTTGGTGACGTTGGCCCCGACTGGGCGTATCGATGTAGTGCTTCCGTTGACGATGACACCGCCGCCAGCGAAAATAAAATTGGTGCCGTCGCAGGTTAAAAACCTAGTCCCGGCATTACCAAATCGGAATGTCCCGGTCGCGGCATTGGCGTTCCCGGCGGTCACGTCACCGGCTGAGTATACGCCGGAAGTTCCGAGCGTAAGCAGGTGTCCGCCTGAAAAGCTGAAATTGGTGCCGTCGTAGGTCAAATACTTGGTGCCGCCCGTACCACTGCCGGAATTGCCGAAGTAGTAAGTGCCAACGTTTCCGTTGACCGGGCTGGCAGCAGTTATGTGCCCACTCGACACAAACAGATGCCCGCCCACTAGACTGAACACGTTCGCGCCGGAGCTATAGGTAAGGTAATGGGAGGCATTGACGAAATAGTAGGCGCCCGCCACTGCGGTGATGTTTCCTGCGGCATCGAAACTGCCGTTGTCATAAAAACTGTGTGTTAATGCGCTGCCTGCGTTATTGACAATGCCCAACGTGCCGGAAGGCCACATGCCGAAACTTCTGGTGTAGCCGGGTGCCGTTGTGTCGGTAAACCTCAGCAGTGGATTGTAGGTCGCCATTGCGATGCTCAACTGCCCCGTCATGCCGTCGCCGGTGACGTTGACGTAGCGCGCATCGGCGGCGGCTTGCGTGATCGCGTTGGCATCGACGTATTGCTTGGTCGCCGCGTGCAGCGGCACGGTCGGGTCGGCGTTGAGCGTCAGCGGCCCCGTCATGCTGTCGCCCGCCACATTGACGTAGGCGGCATCGAGGTCGGCGGATGAACCGGCCTGCCGTGTCCACGCCCCCCACACGCCTGCAGTTTTCTGCCGAACGTATACCGCCCCCGGATCGATACTGGTGTCGCGCGCCTGAACGACGACATAAGCGGGGTTTCCGTTGACGTAGCAGATGCCAGTGAAGTTGTGCCCGGCAACCGGCTCGCTGGTTGCCCCGGCATTAGAGTAAAACGACCCGCTCACGAACGGAAAGGTATCGTAGTTGGTCACCGCTTGCAGCGCGATCTCGCCCGACAGCGCGATCATCGCATCGTGCGCGTTGTTCGCGCCTGTTCCTCCGGCAACAATCGGCCGCGGCAGATTGAGGTCTTGCGTCACGTCGGCGACGAAGCCGTTATACTTCGTGCTCTCGATCGTGTAGTTGGTGACGCCGTTGGTGCCCGGCGGGGGCGCGTATTGTGACAGTCCATCGCGCGGCATTGTCGTCTCCTACTGTTGTTCTTCCCACGCCGGGCGGATCTGGTTGCCTTGCGCGTCTACTGGAATTGGCGTGCCCTTACCGCCGGTGACGTACACGCGCGTCAGCTCGCGCGCCATCCGGTCGCGCGGCGACAGGGTTACTGTCGGATCAGCGACGCGCTCCTTGAACGGTGTCTCCAAGAATAGCGGCGAGCGTTGCCGTGTCTGGGTGGCGACATCGCGCAGCGCGTCGGCGGTTGATTGCCCCACGCGGTTCTTGAGCCACATGCCGAACGCCGGAACGCCGAAGCCGACCGCGGTCGAGCCGCCGGTGCCCATGCCGAGATAGTTCGCCAGCGCGCCTGTGCCCCAGCCCACGGCCTGCGTGCCGATGCCACCGCCACCGCCGAGCAGGTTGCCGACCGTGCGGCCTACGTTGCGCGAGGTAGACCCTTCCGGTACCGCCCTTAGCGCGGCTTCCTCGGCCTCGTTGAAGCCGAGCATTCGCCGCGGACTGAGGAGCATGCTCGTAACTCTAGATCGAACGGAATTGCCGAGGTTGTTTCCAGAGTTGGCCGAGGCGTTGCGAAGCCCTGCCGCTTCGTCGATGGCTCCGATGTCCTCGCTTCGGTGCATGGCGGAAAGATTTGCACGGCCTCGCTTAAAAACACCGGCTCCGGCAGCTGCCGCGATCTCGTTTTCGAGATTGGGCTGTCGGCCGACAGCGCCGACCGCTCGCGCTCCGGTAGGGGCGCTACCCAGAACAGCCTCAGGAGGAGGTCGCTCCAAGAAATCGTCGAACGCGCGGTAAGCGATCCCAACACCGCGCTGACTATCCCGCGGCTGCGGCCCTTGGCTGAAATGCTCCTTGATCGCGTCCCTGATCCCCATGAGGTTGGACGGCCGGAGGTGGATGATGTCGGCGGGGTCGCCTGACCGCGGGACGTAATCCCTGAGGCCGCGGATGGTCCGATAAAGTCCCGGCGCATGTTGTGGGTGTACTCCCGCGTCGATCAGCTTCTGCTCTATCTGGGTCGCAAGCGTCCCCATGTAGGCCGGATTATAGGGTATATCCATGCCCCTGTAAGCCGTGTGCTGCCCGCTGCCGGTAGTGTGCAGCGCCTCCTCGGACGGTGTCTGCGGCCGCCTGCGGCCGCCGGGGCCGATGCCGAGCACGTTCAGCCCCTCGCGCACGTTCTCGCCCGCGCCGACCTCGCGCGGGGCCATCTTGACGCCGGGGATGACGCCGCTGCCGGAGCGGATCATCGGGTTGGCCGGGTTGAAGGTTCCGGCCATGCCGAGCACCTGACCCATGAAGTTGGGGTCGGCCGGGTTGACCTTGACCTCGCCGCTCTTGACCCGGCCGGGCAGCTGCGCCGCCTCCAGCATTGATCCTATTGGTCCCGCCGTCATCGGCGTGAAGTGGACGTTGCCGCTGGTGTCGCGCGTCAGCGGCAGCACCGCGCCGCGGTACTCCTCTTTTGGCAGCGGCGCTGGCGGCGTGAAGCCTGCCGCGGGCAGATCCTTGTAGGGATCGGTGCCGCCGATCGCAGCGCCAGTCATGGGATCGAAGGAGCCGCCCAGCGCGCGCGCAGGGGCCGCGGCGGCCTGCGGCTTCGGCTGTCTATCGAACCAGTCGGCCTCCTCTGAGCCGGGCTTGTAGGGGTTGACGCCCGGCGGCGGCGCGCCCGGCGCAGCCACCTTCGCGGCCTGCTCGTCGGCCTCGATGTCGGCGAACGGGTTGTTGCGCGGTGCCATCACTCTGACCTCGGATAGCGTTTAGAACGCGCCGCGCGGTCGATTTCAAGCTGGGCCGCCCCGCGGCCGAACTTGCTGTCGAAGATGTCGCGCGCCGCCTTGCTGTCGGAGTGCTCCAGAAGCCGGTCCACATACCGCTTCGTCAGTGCCGGGTCGTCGTGGATTGGATCGGTGCGGACGCTGAAGTAATCATGCGCCTTGAGGCCGCCGAACACCTTGCTGGTCTTTTCTTCATACTCGTTGATGTCGTTGTGCAGCTTCTCGATCGAGCTGCCGATCAGGCGGCGCTTGGCCGCCTCCTGCATCTCAGGGGAGGCACCGACGATGCCGCGCGCGATCTTCATGTCCGTCTCTGTTGTGGGGCCGCCATGCGGCTGGATGGCCTGCACGCCGCCGCCCAGCATGCTGGACACCGCCGACTGGAAGATCTGGCTTTGGGTGGCGATATCGTTGGCGGACTTGTTGTTGAACATCCACGCCTTGAGGCGCTCCATGTCCACCCGCACGTTCGCACCGACGCCGGACACGATACCGTTGTTGAGCGCCTCCATGGCGATCTTGGCCTGTCGCAGCATGTCCACATTGGCCTTCTGCGTAGCGGATCGGGCTTGGAAGTCCTTCACCACCTCGTTCGGGTCCACGCCCCCGGCGCGTGCCGAGATCGTGGCCTTGTCGGCGGCGATCGCGGCCTCGGACTGCGCCTTGGCAGTTTCGGCCTGCAACCGCGGCAGGTCGCGCTGGCGGGTCGTCCAGAGCTGCTCGTCGGCCAGCTCCTTCGCGTTCTTCATTTTCCATTGTTCGAGGATGCGTTCGTCCTTGGACTTCCGCAGCGCCTCCCACTTGGCGACGCGGTCGGTGTAGAATTTCTCCAGACCTGTATTGCCGATCGCCGCGGCCTCGCGCGCCAATCGCTCGTCCACCGCCTGCTGCGGGTCTTTAGGGAACGGCGCGGGCGGCTGTGTCATGGTCGGCTTCGCCAGCGCGGTCGGGTCAGGCTTCGGCTCCGCCGGTCCGGGCGTCAGCATCGGCTGCGGCGCTGGCCGCGGCGCTGGCACCTGCACAGACGTGCCCTGCGGCGGGGGCGGCTCGCCGACATAGACCGGCGGCAGCTGCGTCGGCTGCCCGCCCTGCGCGGTCTTGATGTTCGGCACCGTGATCGGGCGGTTGTTCAGATCAAGTGGGGAACCAAGGTAGGCTGGGTCCACGTCGAGTGTTGAGGGCAGCGAGGCGGGGGATTGCCCCGCCAGCATAGGGTTTTGTTGCGGCACCCCCTGCCGCGCTTGCAGCGTCTGCGCCACACGCGCACGCACATTGGGGTCAATCGGCGGAGGCGGCGCGCGCTGAATGGACGGGTCCGGCATGTCCGAGACGATGTCGGACGGGATGTTGCTTGCCGTCTGCGGATAAGACAGCGCGTCAGCCTGCGCCGGTGCGACGCTGGCGTCCTGTGGTGCGATCGTCGGCATCGAGGGGGAAGGCTCCGCCGCGGCCGTCTGCTGGGGCGGCGGCAGGCTGACCTGCGCGCCTTCCAGCCACGACGGTGCCGCCGAGGCGGTCTGTACGGTCGGCTCGGCGCTCGCGGTCGGCACCGGCGCGGCCGCGTCGCGCGCTCCGGTCGCCGCCTTGGTGGCGGCCTCGAACGCGGCCTGCTGCGCCTCCAGCCGTCGCATCATGCCGATGTCGCCGAGGCTGTCGCCGATCGCCGTCAAGCCTTCCCCGACGTTCTTCGGGTAGCCTTTCTTGCCCGACATCATCGCCATGGCGATGCGCTGCCGCAAAGCCAAGGCGTTCTGACTGAGCGGGTCGCCCGGCGGCACGTCTGTCCTAAAGAAACCCTCGGCCATTATCCGCCTCCCTGTAGCAGCGCCTGCATCCGCGCGCGTTGCTGCGCTTCTTCCAGTATCTTCTGCTGCATCATCTCGGCCTGCGCCTGCTGCGCGGCCTGTTGCTGCTGCACCATCATCGGATCGACCGGCGGGGCCTGCGCCGCGCGCTGCGCGGCCTGCTTCTGCGCCAGCACTTGTTGTGCAATCCTCTTGCGCATTTCGGCCTGCTGGTAGCCAAGCGCGGCGATGTCTTTCGGCACGTTGACCATGTCACGACGCCTTCAAGATGGACCCGAGCGCCTCTCGGGTTCTGATGTACTTCCTGCCTTCGTGTTCCTCGACCGCGCGCGGCTCGATCTTCTCGATGTCTTGCGCCATCGGGCCGACGTGGCGAGTAGACGAAGCATCGTCCTTGTATTCGTATTCGTAGACCGGCAGCTGCTTGCGCTTGCCGTCCGCATTGGCAGCGAACACTGTTCCTACGCGGTCGATCTGCTCCTTCTCGCGCTTGTCAGACAGCTTCAACGCGCCCGCGCCCAGCCCGAGCACGCCGCCGAGCAACGCGTTGGACTGCTGCATCTGCGTGTTGTACAGCCCCATCTGGTTTTGAAAACCCTGCTGCGTGATGCCTGCGTAGTCAGTGGTCGGGATCTGCGTGGACGGGGCGTTAACAAAATTGGGCTGGCTCACCTGCGAGCCGCTCATCAGCGCCGAGATCTCGTTGATAGGTTGATTACGATTTGCGTACTGCTCTTGCAGCCACTGATTTCGCTGCGCCTCCGCGGCGTTGAAGCCGGACTGCGCTTGCCCGACCTGCTGCGCGAGGCCAGCGTTGGCGAACGCCGCCTGCGCGGCGTTCTGCTGGAATAGCGTATTCGCGGCCTGATTGTAGAACGTGCCTTGCCCCAGATTTTGCTGGTAGCCCTGCTCCTGCGCCGCATTCTGGAACGCCGCGCGCTGCGCCGCCATGGCGTCCATGCGCTGCTGTTCCTGACCGGCCTGCTGGATCGCGCCGTAGCGCGCGTCGTTCGCCTGCATCGAGTTGACGCGCATGGCGTCGTTGTAGGCTTGTGATCCGTAACGTATGCCCTGATCCGCCAGCTGCTGCTGGATGCGCTGCTGCTCGACTTGCAGCTGCGGGTTCATCCGCTGCATCAGACTGTCTTCGACACGTTGCCGATCGGCGGAGTAATTATCCGCAGGTCCATAATCCCGCGTAATATCGCCGCCGCTGTCGAAGCCGGTTTGAATTGGTATTCCGGGGTTGAAGTTGGTCAGCGCCTTCGGGACGTTGCTGATGCTCGCGCTGTCGCCGCCTTGCGGACCTCCTGATGGACTGAACGGCGTGCCCAGCACGCCCTGCACGCGGTTGGCCTGCGAGTTGGCGAGATTAGCCAGCTCCTGCTTGGTGGCATCCTGCGTGTTCTTGAGCTGCAAGCCGGAGGGCGACAGCTGCTGCGTCGCCGTGAAAGTGGGTATCTGGTAGGTCTGGTTGGTGGTCGGGTCGGTCCACGCGTACTGACCGGACTGGTTATAGGACAGCGACCCATCAGGCGTCTGCTGGTTGACGTTGCCCAGATAGGCGTTCGCCACCGCCGTCGAGACGTTCGTTCCCGTCTGCGCTCTTGCAGTTGCGGCCGGATCTGGAGGGGTCGGAGGGTCGGGCTTCATGGCTTAGTATCCCTGTGGCTGCGGCGGCATTCCCTGCGGCATCGGCGCTGCGCCCGGCGACGCCATCGGCTGCGGTGCCTGCGCGCCGGGCTGGCGAGGCACGATCGGCATGGTGGGCGGTGCCATGCCCGGCAGCGGCATGCCGCCCTGCGGCATGCCCGGCGGCGAATAGGGCGGCGGCATCGGCAGCCCCTGCTGCGGGATTGGCGGCGGTCCCTGCGGCATCTGCGGAGGCGCTGGCGGCGGACTGGCGATGTTCATCAGCGCGCTGGTGATGTTGTTGCGCTGGGCATCGATCTGGGGCGGGTAAGGCATCAGGCGGCCTGTGCTTTCTCCAGCGGACGCTGCCGCCGGTCGCGTTTGTTGAACTTGTTGTCCGCCCAGTCCTCGAACGTCAGCGTGCAGAGCACGCAGTTTTTGTCGTAGCCGAGCAATCTGGGCACCAAGATGAAGGTGTAGCCGATCGCGGCGAGCACGCGCAGCAAAGTCGTATTATCCTCCGCGACGCGCATCACCACCATCTGCGCACCGACCTCAAGGAACGGGTAGTCGTAGATCCTGCGCAGCGTCTCGCTGGTGAGCCAGTACTTTCCCGGTAACGCCGCGCCGCTCATCTCGATGACGCCCGCGCCGGGGTCGAAGTTGTGATAGACGAGGCCCGCGATCAATTTGCCGTCCTCGACCACGCCAATCGCCTTGGAAGCTGCCGAGAAACCATACTCGCGCACAGCCGGGATCAGCGACGCTACGAAGTCAGCGACCACCTTGTCGTGTCCGTAGACGTAGTCGAGCAAGCTAACCTCCAGATCTGTCTGACGCGTCCGCTGCCATCGCCTTGATGGCGGCGATCTCCTGCGGCGCGAGTGTCTTGCCGAACGGGTTCGGCTCGGGGCGAAAGACGTCGGATAGTCCGTAGGGGCTGACGCGGCCCATCACCTGCGAACAGTGGCCCATGCCTTGGTAGTAAGAGCAGATCCCGCAATGCGCGACCGGGTTGCCGCGCTGGTACATAGCCTCCGCCTGTGTGTGCTTTTGCGTCACCATGAACCATCTCCACCAAGCCCGCCGTTATCTCCGGCGTTACCGGGGCCACCCGCCACGCCGCCGTCAGCACTGTCGCCGCCGGTGGCACCGGGGCCTGCGGCGACGCCGCCTTGGCTGTCGCCTGTGGTGCCTGACGACGTGCCGTCACCGATGCCGCCACCAAGCCCGCCGATGCCGACGCCGCCGCCCAACGCGCCGCCTTCTGAAACGCCAGCTACGCCGGTCGCGCCCGCACCGAAGCCGTCTGAAGTGCCTTGACCGATGCCGCCAATACCGGCGCTGCCGCTGCCGCCTTCTGGCCCCGCAGCAATACCGCCGGTACCGCCCGCCTCTGCGCCCGCGCCAAGCCCGCCGAAGCCGACGCCGCCGCCAAGTGCGCCTGAACCAAGTCCGCCTTCACCCGGCGCGCCGCCGACCGCGCCTGCGTCTGCGCCGAAGCCGACCGCCGCCGCGTCCGCCACCGCTGCCGCCGCGGCGGCATCCGTCGCGGCTTGCTGGGCGGCGGCCTCTTGAGCCGGTGACGGCGCGGGGGCCATCACGCCTGTCAGCCCCGAGAGCTGGCCGACCGTTTGCGCCGCGGCGCTGGGAACGCCTTGGTTCATCGCGTCGTCCATCGCGGTCTGCGCCTGCGCGATCGCCGTCGGCGAAGTGTCGAACCCGAGCGGGCCATCCAAACCAAGCGACGTGACGCCGATATTGGAGCTGACGCCGGGCTGCCCCACCACGCCCTGCACGCCGGTCGCGCCCGGTGTAGCGCCCGGCGCGGAGGGTGCGCCCGGCGCTGACGGTGCGGATGGCGCGGCCGCCGGAGCCGCCGAGGCCGGTGCCGCGGCCGCGGTTGCGGCGTCGGTCTGGCCCGGCGCGAGGCCGGGCGTCGCGGTAGCGCCTTGACCGAAGCCTGCAACAGATCCGGGCTGGCCGACCGTGCCGGTGCCGAAGCCGCTGACCGTCCCCGGACCAGTCGGAGCGCCGAGGCTCGGCCCGAAGCCGGGGCCGCCAAACGCGGCGGGCGCGCCGGGAGCTGAGACTGTACCACCTGTGACGCCGGTATCGCTCGGATCGCCATAACCCACCACGCCAGACACGGGGCTGCCTACGATGCCGTAGCCCATCGTCGGCGCGGTGCTCGTCGGCGCGTCCGGCGCGACGCCAACAACGCCCGGTTGGCTCGGCGTGAAACCGGAGAACGTCGCCGTGGCCTTACCGTCCGGCGTGATCCCGTGCGTGGTAGTAGTGACGCCCTTCCCCGGTGTGCCGTCCGGGTTCATGAAGCCTTCCTGTACGGCTTGTGCATTGGCGGCCGCCAGTGCGGCCTCATCTTCCGCCGCCGTAGGTTCGCCCTTCTCGGCGGGCGGCGCGACGGCGGGTGGTGCCTGCGACGTAACGGCGGGCGGTGCTGGCGTGTTCTGCGCGGGCGGTGCAGGCGCTGGCGCGGTCGTGTCGTCCGGTGCGGCCTCCGGCGCTACCGTGGGGGCCATGGTGTCGGGACCGGGCGTCACGCTGTCGGCGTAGCCCTCGTTGCCGGGACCGCTGCCTTGGTTCTGTTGCGTGTTCGCCTGCCGCGCCAGCTCCGCGGCGATCGCCTCGCGCTGCTCGCACGCCTCGCGCGACATGCCGGACAGCATGCACGTCTCCAGACTGCTCTGCGTCACGGCGGGTTCAGGCGCAGCCGGAGCCGAGTAGGCCGGTAGGGACGGGTTCACGGACGGGATGAAGCCGGAATTGAAAAGGCTGCCGATCGCAGGACCAGTATTTGGCCCTCCGCCCAGCGCGCGGTTGGTCGCGGTGCCATAGGGTCCAACATCCGGGATCGACTGGTAAGCATATGTCCGCTGTCCGCGCGCCATGGCTTGCCTCTATACGTTGACGCCAGCGGCGTCATATGTCGCCGCGATCGAGATCAATTCAACATCCGGCGGTGCCGTCTGCGCGATCGTCACCTGACAGATCGGCGCGTGGCTGAAGCCGGTGTAGCCAATCGAAACCCACATGGTGTTGCGCACGGTCGCCGTCGCCGGTGCCGGTTGATCCCACTGCGCGTACTGCGCGATGTCAGCTGGCGACGGCGGCGTCGGGCCGGGCGGCGTCGGGCCAGCATCTGGACCCCACAAACCCTGATCCCAGACGTCGAGCGGGCCGGGATCTGGTGCCGCCGACGGCGGCGTCGGGATCACGATCACATAGTCTGTGGTGGCGCTGAGCTGTGGCTGGAACGGCTCGCCGGACCGGGCGCGGAAGGAAGCGCGCGCCTGCCGCCACACGATCGTGGCGGACTGCGAGGAGAACATCTCCCAGCCGCCGACCATGGTGGC
>Ga0137451_1000643_pt1 | contig 10676 bp, 15 predicted proteins | sample EasRivERMGT500_2_FD_102336 | JGI IMG/M metagenome (GOLD analysis project Ga0137451, IMG submission 102336) | Soil microbial communities from meander-bound floodplain in the East River, Colorado, USA - East River MetaG ERMGT500_2 | ecosystem: Environmental > Terrestrial > Soil > Floodplain ...
AACCTTCCGGACCTCATCGTCGGCTGGAGGGGTCACTGCTACCCCATCGAAGTGAAGACGCACCGAGCCAAAGTGCGCCCCGGCCAGGACGAAGCCTTCCGACTCTGGCGCGGTACACCCGTGCGGGTGGTGCGAACCATGGAGGAAGCGACTGCGCTCCTGAGGCAGTGGGAGGCCGCCCAGGCCGTCTGGGACGCCCGGCTTCACCAAGAGGCGGCCCCCCTCCCCGAAACGCCACAGCGAGCCCCGGAGGGCCCTTAGTGGCCGCTCCCGTAACCATCCGCCCCGCGGCCACCCAGGATACAGCCTTCGTCATGGCTTCCTGGCTCAACGGCTACCGCTACGGCTCCTCCTTCGGCCGGTCCCAGCGTAACCGGGTCTTCTTCCACGACCACCATCAGGTCATCGAGGGCATCCTCAGTCGCCCCACCACAGCCACCCTCGTTGCCATCGCTACACAAGACCCGTCTGTTGCTGTAGGATTCCTCGTCCATGAGCGCCCCAACGTCCTGCACTGGGTGTACGTCAAGGACTCTTTCCGCCGCCTGGGCGTCGCTCGCCTCCTCCTCTCAGCATCCAACCTCCCGTACACTCTCGCACTAGTGGAGCTCTCACATGTCAGCGATGACTGGTTTGACTTCGGAAAGCGCACCCGCCCCGAAGCGCTCTACCGCCACAGTCGCCAGTACCGGCCAGCAGCCGAAGACCCTCTACCTGCGCGAGATCACCGGCGTCAACTGGCTCCAAGGCAACCGGGTCGAGTCCCGAGACAGTCTGAACCGCCCGATCACCATGACTCGCCAGCGCGTCTCAGTCCTCGTTGAAGGCCCCGGCGGGGTAGTTGAGATCCCCGACGCCATGATCCGTGCCATCGGGTACTAGGGCCCGCCGCCGGTAAACAACCAAGGGGATACTGGTTATGGGTAGGCCGAAGGGCTCCAGGAACAAGGTTTCGTCGGATAGCCGACGCATTCTGGCTGCCCTGGTCGAGAAGCGCATTCCGGACCTCGATGCCATGATCGAAGACACATGGCGAGGCATCGAGATCGAGAAAACGATGATCGACCCTGGCACAGGCAAGCAGATCACCGTGCTCGGGCGCTTGAATGCCGACCCAGCCAAGGCAGCGAAGCTGGTTCTAGAGGCCACGGAGTTCTCAATGCCCAAGCTTCAGCGCATCGAGAAGACGATCGAGCACGCCTCCGATGAGGAACTTCTGGCCGAGCTCCGGCGCCGCGAACGGATCCAGTCGGACAAGGAACCCACGCCGTCGCAAGAGGCCATCCAGTGATCTGTGCCTGGGCTAAGTGCGGCAAGGAGTTTGAGCCGGTCGTGTGTGGCATGGGTGGCCGAAGCGGAAAACAGCGTTACTGCACTAAGCGATGCCAGCGGCACGCCTACTATGAGGCGAATCCGAGTCGGTACAGGGCCTATGCCAAGGGCAAGTTGGCCGAGGACCCAAGGCGCGCCCGGGACCGGACCCTATGGCGCAAGTACAAGATCCGGGCGGACGACTACGACCGGATGCTGGCGGCCCAGGCCGGTAAGTGCGCCATATGCGGCGGCGTAGACCCACGGTGCTCGGTCGGAGAGTTCTTCTCCGTGGACCACGATCACGCCACTGGTGAGGTCAGGGGGCTTCTGTGCGGACACTGCAACCGGGGCCTGGGCATGTTCCTGGACTCGCCCGAATTACTGGGCGCTGCCAGTGCGTACATTTGCCTCAAGAGACTGCACCGTGTTGCCTGAGCTCTCGGCGCATCGCGAGCGGCTCGAGCGGCGGATCGCTGCTAGGACCGACGCGATCCAAGAGTGCCTATTCGACAAAGAGTTGGAGCTAGCGTCGGATCTGCGACGGTTTCTCACGGCATGCTGTGGCCGCCGAGCAGGCAAGACGTGGACGGTCGCGACGATGATGCTGCGCACCGCCCAGAAGTACTCGAATCGGTCCGTGCTCTATCTGCACCTGACGCGCGACGGTGCAAAGGGCATCGTCTGGCCTACCCTGAAGGCCCTGAACGAGAAATACGGGTTCAAGGGCAACCCCAACGAGTCCGACCTGACGATGACCCTACCCAACGGTGCGGTCATAGCGCTGCGTGGCGTGGACAAGCGCAAGGAGATCGAGAAGCGGCGAGGCTATGGGTTCGCACTGGTGGTGCTGGACGAGTGCCAAAGCATTCCCGAGTACGTACGGAACTTGGTGGACGAGGTGATCGCCCCGGCGCTTGCTGACGTTCCCGGCCGACTGATCATGATCGGTACCCCCAGCCTGCTTGAGTCTGGGTATTGGTACGAGTGCCATCACAACCTGAATCCGGTCTGGGGGCACTTCTCGTGGACGATGTGGGACAACCCACACATCCCGGATCCAGATCAGGCACTCAGTGACGAGCTCGAACGGCGTGGCATCACCGAGGACAATGTCTCCATCCAGCGTGAGTGGATGGCTCGGTGGCTACGCGACGCGCAGTCGGCTGTGTTTGCCTTTGAGCCCGCAGCCAACTGCTTTGGCACCCTGCCCGAGTTCAGGACCGGATGGAATCACGTCATAGCGATCGACCTCGGCGGAGGCGTACAGCGAGATAACGACGCGATCGTAGTGCTCTCATTCAATCCCGAATCCCCGTGCTGCTGGCTCACCGAGGAACACGTGGACGATAAACAGGATGTGACGGCGGTGGCTGAAAAGACTGCCGAGGTCAGGGACCGGCTCGGGGCCGAGAATGTTGTGGCCATCGTCTGCGACACGGGGGGTATTGGGGCGAAGGTGGCGCTGGAGATGCGACGGCGTCACCGACTAGAGGTCGTGGCTGCCAACAAGGCCGATAAGTGGGCCAACATCGAGATGCTGAACGCGGCCTGTCGACACCGTCGCTTCTTCGCCAGGCCCGCCAGTCGCTTCGCTACCGAAGCCGTCAAGGTTGAAAAGGACTGGGACAAGTCCACGCCCGACCGAATCGTGATCAAAGGCCACATGCCCGATGTGTGCGACGGGGTGCTCTATGGATACGTGGAAGCGCTGCACTGGCTGTACGTTCCCGAAGACCCCAAGCCGAAGCTGAACACGGCCGAAGGCCAGTTCGCGGAGCAACAGACGTACGAGGAGCAACTCGAAGCGCAGATCGAGGCCCGCAAGAACCCGGATGCAGCGTGGATGCAGACGGGGGAACCGATCCTTGACGACGGGGAATGGCCATGAACCCTGAACAGGAACGCAAGCTGGACCGCTTCCTCGGCCTGCTAGACAAGTTCGAGGCTGTGTTCGGCTCACCACCCACGCCGGAAGCCGACCCCAAGGAACTCGCCGCGGTGGAGGCAGCGTTAGCCAAGGGGTTGGAGGCTGAGCCCAGCCCCGACGACTTGCTCTTTTGGTCCACGCCCGGCCCTCTGCCGAGCGAGGTAGCCGCAGCCGAAGCGGAGCCAGAGGAGGACACCGAGTGAACCTCAAGAACGTGGTACCCAGCGAGGTCCGGCTAGACCAGGCCCGTCACAAGGCGCGCAAGGCCTATGGTCGCCAGCGCATCATGATCACCTCGGGAGACTCCGAGACGTACCGGGTCAACTGGGATGCCATCTGGGGCGACCGGCGCGAGCCTGAGAGCATCGCGCGTGAGGTTATCGAGGCCCCCGAGGCACGCGACCTGGGAGATACGACCGATGAGCCGCAGCAGGGGTGACATCTACAAGACGCGGTGGGCGCTCTACGACGTGGCCATCAGGGCGGGTCGCGAGGCCACGGGAGACTTCTGGCCCGAGCTCGCCAGTCTGACCACCCGGGAGCGTAAGCTGGTACACCGGCTCATCCAGGCGGAGCGGAACGAGGGCGGCCAGCAGCAGTTGCCTTCCGACATCGAGGCACTAGAGCGGGCCGTTTCGGCCCTAAAGGAGCCGAATGGCCAAGAGAATTGACCACACCAGGGCCCGCACCAAGGGCACACCCGAGATCACTCGCTCGAAGGAGTGGTGGCTGGAGGAGCCGCAGAACATGGCCCCCGCGATCGAGGGCGTGGTCAGGACCATCAAGGAACGGCAGAAGCGGCTCGAGTATCAGCGACTCGTGTCGGCCCGGCTCTACGGCAACCTATCCGTGATGGGCATGGCCGGCGTGCAGGTCTCACGCTCCTCCGCGACCCAGACAAGCCTCCGCGACCGCGTGACCTACAACCTCTGCGAAAGCGTGGTGGACACGGTCACGGCGCGTATGGTCAAGAACAAGCCCAAGCCGCTGTTTCTCACGGACGGCGGCGACTGGAAGATGCAGCGCAAGGCCAAGAAGTTGACCAAGTTCTGCGAAGGCATCTTCTACGAGACCAAGGTGCGTCAACTCGCACCGCAGACCTTCCGGGAAGCCTGTGTCTTCGGCGACGGCTTGGTGAGCGTGTTCGAACGACACGGCCGAGTGCAGATGGAACGGGTCCTGTGCTCAGAGGTCTACGTGGACGATGTCGAGGGCTTCTATGGTCGGCCCCGACAGATGCACAGGGTCCGGAACATCGATCGGAGAGTGCTAGCGGCTATCGGCTGGGCGGCCAAGGGATCGAATCCGGACGCCCTGAAGTGCATCACCGAGGCCAACGCGGCTAGCGCGGAGGAGTATTCGGGGATCGATAGCCAGTCCATCGCGGACCAACTCACGGTGATCGAGTCCTGGCACCTGCCCTCGGGACCTGAGGCGACCGACGGCAAGTACGTGATCTCCATCCCGGGCGAGTACCTCTACTGCGGGCCCTGGGAGCACGACTTCTTCCCGATCGCTCGGTTCCCATGGAAACCCAGCGTGTACGGCTTCTGGAGCCGAGGCCTCGTGGAGAGCGTGCAGAACATACAACTTGAGATGAACAAGCTCCTATGGCTCATCCAGCGGTCCATGCACCTCATGGGCACGTTCAAGATCGCGCTCGAGTACGGCTCCAAGGTGAACGCGCAGCATCTGACCAACGATGTGGGTGCGATCATCTGGTACAACAAGAGCCAACCCGTCTACCTCACGCCCCAAGTCGTTCCGGCCGAGTATTACGCCCACTTCGAGCGGCTGAAGGCGGCCGGCTACGATCAGGCGGGCATCTCTGAGCTCTCCGCGACATCGGAAAAGCCTGCGGGCCTCGATTCCGGTAGGGCTCTCCGCACCTATGACGACATCCAGTCGGACCGCTTCCAGACGGTGGGCCAGCAGTGGGAGGAGTTCCACTTGGAGCTGGCCAGGCTCGCCATCGCTACGGCTCGGGATATCTACGAACGAGACGGCGGCTTCTCGGTCAAGGTGCCCGGCAAGAAGTTCCTGGACTCGATCGACTGGAAGGCCATCAAACTCGAAGACGACGATTACGTGATGCAGGTCTACCCGATCTCCAGTCTGCCCCAGGACCCCGCTGGCCGACTCCAGACGGTGCAGGAGATGGCCCAGGCAGGCCTCATCCCCCAGCAGTTCGTGCCTCAACTCCTCGACTATCCGGACCTTGACCAGTTCGACACGCTCCAGAGTGCGGTCACGGACCGGATCACACAGGTGCTGGACGAGATCGCTGATGAGGGCAAGTTCACGCCTCCGGACCAGTTCATGGACTTCCAACAGGCCCGGACGATGGCCCTTCAGTACTACAACCGAGCGGCTACGCAGGGAGTGGATCCGGAGAACCTGGCCATGCTTCAGGACTGGATGACAGCGCTGGACATGCTCGAGCAGCAGGCGACGCCGGAACTGCCGCCGCCCGGGATGCCCGTCGAAGGCCTACCGCCTGTCGCGGAGGGTATGCCCCCGGGGCCGCCCCAGGCCGCCCCCGAACCGCCCCCCGTCTCACCCCTGCTGCCCAACGCCCCCAACGCATTAGCCTAGAGAGGGAGACTCAATGGCTGACTTCCGATCGATCACCGTCAAGCCCGTAGCCGCCGCATCCCCGAACGGAGCGGTTGCCCCTGGCACCGTCGAGAAGGCCATGGCCGCGCTTGAGAAGGCCACTACGCCACCACCTGCCGTGGAGACCAAGCCGGCCGAGGGAGAGGCGGTCAAGGCTCCGGACAAGGACGAGAAGTTCAACCGCGCCCTGGCCCAGGAGTCAAAGATCCGGCGGGAGCGTGAGGCCATCGAGGCGGAGAAGGCGGCCCTGGACCGGCGCGCCAAGGAGCTCGACGCCCGAGGTCTGAAGCCCGAGGCCTACCGAGCAGATCCCCGGAAGATCCTCGAGGATGCATTTCCGGGCCTGCCGCCTACCGAAAGTTACCGACTCCTTACGGAGGCCATCCTTTCGGATGGGCAGCCCGCTCCAGAGCTCGCCGTGGCCGGCGTCAAGCAGGAACTGGAGAGCCTTCGGACCCAGGTCGAGAAGGAACGGGAAGACCGGGCCAAGGCCGATGAGGACCGGCAGCAGCGGGAGCAGGAGCAAGCCATCCGGGACATCCAAGACGAGATCGGGGAGCACCTTGAGGCCTCGAAGGCTGCCTACCCGTTCCTACTGGCCGCGCTCGAGGACGAAGCCGACGCCACAGGCACCAAGGTCCCGGCCAAGAAGTACGTGTTCGACGTGATCGAGGCGGCCTACAAGGCAGACCAGGCGAGCGACGAGGTCAAGGACGGGCTCCGGGAGGCCAAGATCCTGAGCTACGAGGAGGCGGCCAAGAAGTGCGAGGCCTTCCACCGAGCCAAGTACGACAAGCTGTCAAAGCTGGCGGGCACGCCGGCAGCCCCACCCCCCAGGCAGGCGGCTCCTTCGCTCGCCGGAGCCCCCCAGGCATCTCCGGGGGTGGCTCTCAAGCGGCGGACCATGGCCGAACGCATCGCAGCGGCTGAAGCCTCCATCCCGGACAACTAGCCATGAACCTGACGCTTAGCTGCAAGGGGTGTAGGCACTTCAGCGGCGAGGAGTGCCGCAGCGCTCCCCCCCAGGTCTTCGGGGTGGCCATCCCTGCCCCCTCGTCCTCCATCACCCAGCCGGGGCGCATGGAGATCCAGATCCAAATGAGCTCGGCGTATCCCCGTCCGGTGGCCCGGTGCAGCGAGTACCGGGAGCCCGAGTAGTTGCGGGTTAGCCCGGACTGGGTATAGACTCCGCGCCTAGCAGCACCAGAAGCGACGACCAGGCGAGGCAGCACGCCTCCAGAAGCGACTCCGGCAACGGTGCGTTTCCCGTCCAGTCCAACTGACTGGGCCTGGCTCTTTCTCCATCTAGGAGGCTTCTGTGGGCGCTTACTTCGATCTCAGCGCGGCCAACGCCGTGCTCAAGGAACTGTACTTCGGGCAGACGCCCGAAGACGTGGTGTACCGCGAGAATCCTGCTCTCGCGCTCATCGAGAAGAAGACGGACGCGGGCGGCAAGTACATCCCCGTCCCGATCATCTACGGCGCCTCTCAGGGCCGTAGCTCGACCTTCGCCAACGCGCAGGCGAACCAGACCCCGGTCCTCGCGGCCGAGTGGCTGGTGACCCGCGCCTCCGACTACTCGATCGCGACGATCGACAACCAGACCATGCTCGCCACGAAGGGCGACAAGGCCGCTTTCGTTCAGGGCCTCAAGACCGTGGTGGACAGCGCGTTCCGGGGCGCCACGCTCTCGGCCGCCTCTGCGATGTTCCGCTCCGGCACCGGCTCGATCGGCCTCGTCAACGTTTCCGGCTGGAGCACAGGCGTCGCGACCCTGACCAACGCTGACGACATCGTCCAGTTCGACGTGAACATGACGATCCAGGCGGCGGCCACGGACGGCGGCGCTCCTCGGGCGGCAGTGGGCTACGTGATCGGCGTGGACACCATGGCCGGGACGCTCACTGTCTCGACCACGCTCGGCGGCGCTGCGGCGACTCCGGGTAGCTGGGCAGCGGGCGACTACCTGCTCCAGTCGGGCGACTCGAACCTGAAGATGAAGGGGTTCGCGGCCTGGCTGCCCACCACGGCGCCGGCTACCTCGGACAACTTCTTCGGCGTCAACCGTTCCGCATCGCCGACTCGTCTGGCCGGCGTCCGGCTCGCTGGGTCGTCCCTCAACATCGAGGAGGCGCTCATCAAGGAGGCGACCTTCATCGGTCGCGAGGGCGGGCACTCGGATTACGCCTTCATGACCTTCACGTCCTGGGCGTTCCTCGAGATGGCTCTCGGCTCCAAGGTGCAGTACGTCGATGTGGAGGTGGATACGGACGCCGCGATCGGCTTCCGGGCCATCCGCGTCAACGGGCCGAAGGGTGAGATCCGGGTCATTCCGGACCGCAACTGCCCGAACGCGACATGCTACGTGGTCCAGATGGACACCTGGAAGCTGTACAGCCTGAACGACGTGCCGCACCTCTTCCGGTACGCCGACGGGCTCGAGGCTCTCCGCGTGTACAACCAGGACGCCGCGGAAGCCCGCGTGGGCTACTACGCGCAGATCGGGTGCTCTGCTCCAGCGTGGAACGGCGTCGTCACTCTCCCCGTGTAGGAGGACGACCATGGCTAACCGCTGGTTCAACCAGTTTCTGACCACCCCGGCCAAGGGGATCGTGATCGTGAAGGCGCAGATCGCCTTTGCGGCGACGGCTGCCCCAACGCTCGTGGCCTGGAACCCGTCCACTCGGACCTATGCCGCTGCGCCGACCGGGGGCACCCACGGGGTGACCTCGGTGGCCCGTAACGGTACGGGTGACTACACGATCGTCCTCCAGGACACCTACCAGCGGCTCGCTGGATTCTTCGTGTCCTTCATCGGCTCCGCCAACGCGGTGGCTCCGCTGTTCCAGGTCAAGGTGGCGTCCAACCCCAACCTGACGGCGTCCCTGGTGGCTCAGGGCCTGGGGACCACGGCGAAGACGATCAACCTGCTGCTTTTCTCGGCTGCGAACACGGCTGCGGACCCCGCGGCGACCGAGCTCGGGATCGTGACCCTCCATCTCCAGAACTCGGCGGCCTTCTAGGGGGGCACCATGGCCGTCACGCTCTCAGCCACCGCAGCCATCACGAGTCTCATGCCGTGTTTCACGAACCAGCCGGTATCGGTGGTCATCACGGTCACCAACGCTGGATCCACGGCCACCAACGTCACGGGCATCCAGCTCTTGGCCAACCCAGTAGCCCAAGACCCCAGGGTCTCGGCTGGGGTCGAGGCAGCCGTTAACGTTGTGTCTCCGGTGATCACTATCGGGTCGCCGGTCCAGGTCGTGGATGGCAGTTCGCTATCCTTCCTGGGGCACTACGTCTACTTCTCCTCGGTCGCAGCGGCTCCGGCCGCAGTCAACCCGATCCTGAGCATCTACGCGATCGTGTCGACCTCGGATGGCTCTGTGACCGTCACGCAACCGATCAACTCGGGCTGCGCGGTGATCCTCCAGCAGCAGCCGCAGGTGATCCCGGTGGCTGGCCAACTCTCCTTCGACTCGCCTCTGAACTCGGCACTCTTCCCCATCTTCTTCTGAAAGGACACAGGAAATGGCTTTCACTCCCGTCAGCGTGCTGAACTCCTCCGGCGCCTCGACCCCCATGGGGTCGTTCCAGGACGCCGCAGGCAACAACATTCCCCTGTCCGGACTCGACTCGAGTCGGGCCTACTACCGGGCCTCGGCCTCGTTCGTCCCGGTCACGGCCTCTGCCCTGACCCTGATCCAGGTGCAGGGCTCGGCCACCAAGACCGTCCGCATCACCCGCGTCACCATGAGCGGGAGCGCAGCCACCGCAATCGCGACCATGGTCGCGTACACGCAGCGGACCTCGACGGCCGGCGTCACCGGCACCGCGGTCAACCCGACCATCGCCAAACTCGACACCGCCTCCGCGGCGGCGACGGCGGTGGTGACCCACTACACCACCGCGGCGCAGACGGTGGGCACCCTCATCGGTGGCCCGATCAGCTTCTTCCAGATGCTGCTCACGATCACTGCGATTCCAACCGTGACCTTCAGCCCGATGCAGACGGTCTTCCCCGAGGGCGGCGCGCCCATCGGCCAGGCCATCGTGCTGCGCGGCACCGCGGAGTACTTCAACGTCGTCAACTCGGCGCCGGCCTCCTTCGCGAACGCCCCGGTGCTTCAGTACACCGTGGAGTGGATCGAGGACGGTTCGTAGTACCAGGCTGAGGGCCCTGCTAGCGGCCTTCGGGGCCCCGTCGATCTACCTCCCTCATGATCGGCGGGGCCCTTTTCTCGGAAAGGATCCACGATGGCTATCACTGCTTCAGTCGCACTCAGCCCCTCGACCCAGAAGGCCCAGCAGACGTTTACCGTGACGCTCACGGTCAACAACTCGGCGGCGGCAGCCGTGAACGTGCTCTCGATCGTGCCGCTGCTCTACCCGGTGAGCTCGCAGGCCACGGACGGTCAGAGCGCGAGTGCGCAGGGCGTGCCGGCGCTGGGGCCTGGCTTCTCGACCTCCGTTCCGGGGAGCGGCTCGGCCACGTTCTCATGGACTGACGTGGTCCACGTCCCGCAGGGTGGGTACTGGGCCCAGGGTGGGACCTCGCAGACGTGGACGGTGGGCGCGCTCATCTCCACGAATGACGGGGCTTTGACTGTCGCGACCACGGCGGCCCTGACGGTCACCAACAACCCCTAGGCGAGGGACTCGGTGCCCTTCATCGAACCCAGCCCTAGCCCTGGCCCGGTACCGCCGATCGGAGACATCTCCAACTTCGGAGTTACGGCGGCCGGAGTGGGAACATCCACGTCCTTGGCCCAGCGATCGGCAAACCGTGGATTCGATGTCCGCAGCGATTTCGGAG
>Ga0137451_1000645_pt1 | contig 10645 bp, 6 predicted proteins | sample EasRivERMGT500_2_FD_102336 | JGI IMG/M metagenome (GOLD analysis project Ga0137451, IMG submission 102336) | Soil microbial communities from meander-bound floodplain in the East River, Colorado, USA - East River MetaG ERMGT500_2 | ecosystem: Environmental > Terrestrial > Soil > Floodplain ...
CCGCGAGACCGGCGCCGACGTCGTGGTGAACTACCTGCCGGTGGGGTCCGAGGAGGCCACCAAGTGGTACGTGGAGCAGGTGCTGGAGGCCGGTTGCGCGTTCGTGAACTGCATCCCGGTGTTCATCGCCCGCGAGAAGTACTGGCGGCAACGCTTCGAGAAGAAGGGGCTGCCGTTGATCGGCGACGACATCAAGTCGCAGGTGGGCGCCACGATCACCCACCGCGTGCTCGCCAGCCTGTTCGTGGACCGGGGCGTGCGCATCGACCGCACCTATCAGCTCAACTTCGGCGGCAACACCGACTTCCTGAACATGCTGGAGCGCGAGCGGCTCGAGTCGAAGAAGATCTCCAAGACCTCGGCGGTGACCAGCATCATCCCGTACGCGCTGGCGGAGGAGGACGTGCACGTCGGCCCCAGCGACTACGTGCCGTGGCTCAAGGACCGCAAGTGGTGCCACATCCGGATGGAGGGCACGACCTTCGGCGACGTGCCGCTCAACCTCGAGATGAAGCTCGAGGTGTGGGACTCGCCCAACTCGGCGGGGGTGGTGATCGACGCGGTGCGCTGCGCCAAGCTCGGGCTCGATCGCGGGCTCAAGGGCGCGCTGGTCGGGCCGTCCGCGTACTTCAAGAAGTCGCCGCCGGTCCAGTACCCCGACGACATCGCGCGCGAGATGACCGAGGAGTTCATCCGGACCTACGGCCACGGCCGCATCGCGCGGAAGCTCGCGGAGAAGGGCCTGCCCGCTTCGGCCCGGCGCTCCGCGGTCGCGGCCGCCCTGCGCGACGGCGCGGCGGCGGCGGCGGACGGGCGCGCCGCACGCGCTCCCCGCGCGCGCGCCGCGGCTCGCGGGCGCGCCGCCAAGGCGGGCGCCAGCCGGCGCTGAGCCGGTTCACCTCCGTTCGGGACGCCAGCTCCATGTCCGGCTGCTTCGTCACCTTCGAAGGGGGCGAGGGCTCCGGCAAGAGCACGCAGCTCGAGCGCATCGCCGGCCGCCTGCGGGCGCGCGGTCTCGACCCGCTCGTCACCCGCGAGCCGGGCGGCACGCCGCTGGCGGAGCGCATTCGCGAGCTGCTGCTCGACCCGGCGCTGCGGCCCTCGGCCATGACCGAGGCGCTGCTGATGGAGGCGGCGCGCGCGGAGCTGGTGGCGAACGTGATCCGCGTAGCGCTCGCGGCCGGGCGGATCGTGCTGTGCGACCGCTACGACGACTCGACGCTCGCCTACCAGGGCGGCGGACGCGGGCTGGACGCCGAGCTGCTGCGCACGCTCAACCGCGCTTCGACCGGCGGCCTCGAGTCCGACCTCACGCTGCTCTTCGACCTCGATCCCGTCGCCGGGCTCGCGCGCCGCGCGCGGTCGGCCGGCTCCCTGAACCGGCTCGACCGCGAGCCCGAGGCGTTCCACGCCCGGGTGCGCGCGCGCTACCTCGAGCTGGCGGCGGCCGAGCCCGGGCGCTTCGTGGTGCTGGACGCGGCGCTCCCGGAGGAGCGGCTCGAGGCCCTGGCGTGGGCCGCGCTCGAGCCGCGCCTCATCACCCTCGGGGTCTGAGCCGATACCCGCGGGATGGGCGAAGCGGTGCGCGGCCGCCGGCGCCCGCCGCAGCTTGCGAGGCCATTGCCCGGCTGCCGTGCTATAGTCCTGACCCGTTTTTCGGCGGCGTCTTTAAGGGGACGCCGGCCCCTTTCCGGATCGCGCCGCGCGCACCCCGGAGCCCCTGCGGGAGGATTCTTGATTCGCAAGCGCGTCGTGCTCGGCCTGCTGCTGCTGGCCCTGTTCACGCTCGGCTGGCTGGTGGGCCGCAGCGGAGCCTCTGGCGATCTCTACGGCAACCTCGACCTGTTCGTGGAGATCATCCACAAGGTCGAGCAGAACTACGTGGACCCGGTGGAATCCGAGCAGCTGGTGGACGGCGCGCTCAAGGGCATGATGCGCACGCTCGATCCCTATTCCCAGTACCTGGACGCGAAGGCCTTCGCGAATCTCAAGACCACGACCCAGGGCACGTTCGGCGGCATCGGCGTGGTGGTGAGCGTGCGCGAGAACTACCCGACCGTGATCTCGCCGATCGAGGGCAGCCCGGCCTTTCTCGCCGGCCTGCGCTCGGGCGACCAGATCGTGAAGATCGACGGGAAGTCGAGCGCCGGGCTGTCGATCGACGACGCCGCCACTCGGCTGCGCGGCCCGGAGGGCACGCAGGTCACGCTCACGGTGCGGCGCGAGGGCGAGACCGAGGAGCGCGACGTCACGCTGGAGCGCAAGGTGATCGTGACCCACAGCGTGCCCTACGCGTTCATGGCCGGGAGCGGCGTGGGCTACCTGCGGCTCGCGAGCTTCTCGGAGAACTCGGGCGCCGAGGTGCGGGCCGCCCTCGACCGCCTGCGCCGCGAAGGCGCGAAGAGCGCGGTGCTGGACCTGCGCCAGGACCCGGGCGGCCTGCTCGAGCAGGCGGTGGACGTGGCCGGCCAGTTCCTGCCGAAGGGCACGCAGGTGGTCCAGACGCGCGGCCGCGTGCACTCGCAGGACCAGCGCTTCTACACGACGGAGGCCGGCGCGGAGCGGCACTGGCCGCTGGTCGTGCTGGTGGACCCGGGCAGCGCCTCCGCCTCCGAGATCGTGGCCGGCGCCCTCCAGGACCTGGACAGGGCACTCCTGATCGGGCGCACGACGTTCGGCAAGGGCCTGGTGCAGTCCGTGTTTCCGCTGCGCGGGACCGAGGCCGCGCTCAAGCTCACGACCTCGCGCTACTACACGCCGAGCGGCCGCTCGATCCATCGCGCGGCGCACGACACGCTGGCGCTGGAGGAGGACGAAGACTCGGGCGGCGAGCCCGTCGTGCCGGCCGACACCATGCCCCCGCCGCGCTTCCGCACCAGCGGCGGGCGAACCGTGTTCGGCGGTGGCGGCATCACGCCCGACATCGTCGTGCTCGCCGACAGCCTGCCCCCGCTCACGCTCGCCGTGGAGCGCGCCGGGCTCCCGTTCCGGTTCGCGAACCGCTGGGTGAACGCGCACCCCGGCGCAACTGCCGGGAGCGAGCTGCCCGCAGGGATGTGGGACGAGTTCACGAGCTTCCTCTCTGCGGAGAAGATGAAGGCCGACGCGAAGGCGCTTTCCGCCGAGCGCGATCTCCTCCTGCGCGCGGTGCGGCGCGAGCTCGCGCGCCGGATCTCCGGGGACGCGGCGGCGGCGCGCATCGCCCTCGAGGGCGACGTGGTGTTCCGGCGCGCGCTCCAGATCCTGAGCCGCGCGAAGTTGCCGGCCGACGTGTTCGCGTCCGCCGGCCTGGAGGCGCCGCGCGCCGGATCGTCGGCGCGCTGAATCCATGCGCATCGGCGACGTCGAGTTCGATTCGCCCCTGCTCCTGGCACCGCTTGCCGGGGTGAGCGACTCGCCGTTCCGCAGGCTGGCGCGCGAGCAGGGAGCCTCCGCGGTCTACACCGAGATGGTGTCCGCCGACGGTCTGGTGCGCGGCAACCGTGCCACGCTCGACTACTGCGCCTTCGAGCCGTGCGAGCGCCCGATCGGAATCCAGCTCTTCGGATCCGACCCCGGCGTGATGGCCGAAGCCACGCGCCTGCTGTGCGACCTGCCGGCGGAGAAGCGGCCCGACCTGGTGGACATCAACATGGGCTGCCCGGTGCGCAAGGTGGTGAACCGCCGCGCGGGCGCAGCACTCCTCGAGGACGTGCCGCGCATCGCCAACATGGTGCGCCGCATGCGCGAGGCGAGCACGGTGCCGGTGACCGCCAAGATCCGGCTCGGCTGGGACGGCAACTCGCGCAACGTGGTCGAGGTGGCGATGGCGCTCGAGGACGCGGGCGCCGCAGCCGTCGCGATCCACGCGCGCACGCGCGCCGAGAAGTTCGAGGGCTCGGCACACTGGGAGCTGATCGGCGAGGCGAAGCGCGCGGTGGGGATCCCGGTGATCGGAAACGGCGACGTGCGCGCGCCCGAGGACGCGGCACGCATGCTCGAGACCACGGGCTGCGACGCGGTCATGCTGGGGCGCGCGGCGTTCGGGGACCCGTGGGTGTTCCGGCGCGCGCGGGCGTTCCTCGAGCGCGGCGAGCGCCTGCCGCTCGCGACCGCCGCCGAGCGCCTCGAGACCGGCGTGCGCCACCTCCAGATGCTGGTGGAGACGGTGGGTGCGGAGGCCGCGGCCCGGGAGATGCGCAAGCACGTGGCGTGGTACGTCCGCGGGCTGCCGCGGAGCGCCCAGGTGCGCGAGCAGGTGAACCGCACCCGCGGCGCCGAGGAGATGATCGCGAGGCTGCGCCAGTACCTGGAAGAGCTGTCGCGCTTGGGGCTCGCGGAGGACTCGCCGGCCCCGGACGCGGCCGGGGAGCCGGAAGCCGAGGGCCTCGTTGCGGCCGGATGAGCTGCGCGCGCTCCTCGGGCGGGTGCGGAGGGGAGCGGTGACGCCGGCCGCGGCCGCGCGGGCGATCGCGGACGCCCCGATGGAGCAGCTCGGGTTCGCGACCCTCGACCACCAGCGCGCGCTCCGCACCGGCGTTCCGGAAGTCGTGTTCGGCCCGGGCAAGACCACCTCCGATCTGGTCGCGATCGCGAGCCGGCTGTACGCTCGCAACGGCCTCGTGCTCGTCACCCGCGCGAGCCCCGAGGGGAGCGAGGCGCTGCTGCGCGCGTTCCCGCACGCCCGGCGCTACGAGCGCTCCGGCATCGTCGTGCTGAGGCGGCGCCGCCTCAGGCTCCGTGGCCGCGTGCTGGTGGTGTGCGCCGGGACCTCGGATCTCCCGGTGGCCGAGGAGGCCGCGGTCACGGCCGAGACCCTCGGGAGCCGGGTCGAGCAGGTTTCCGACGTGGGAGTGGCCGGGCTCCACCGGCTGCTCGCGCATCGCGCCAGGCTGCGCGACGCGCGCGTCGTGGTGGTCGTGGCGGGGCTCGAGGGGGCGCTTCCGAGCGTGGTCGGCGGGCTCGTGGACCGGCCGGTGATCGCGGTGCCGACCAGCGTCGGCTACGGAGCCCACTTCGGCGGCCTCGCGCCGCTGCTCGCGATGCTGAACTCCTGCGCCCCCGGCATCACCGTCGTGAACGTGAACAACGGCTTCGGCGCCGGCTACGCCGCCCACCTCGTGAACGTGGGTGGCAGAGCGCCCGCTCGCCGCAAGCCGAAAGGCTGAGCATGCGCATCGCCTGGTTCGATTGCTTCTCGGGGATCAGCGGCGACATGACGCTCGCGGCGCTGGTCTCGGCGGGCTGGCCGTTCGAGCGGCTCGAGTCGCTGCCGCGGCGGCTCGGACTCGAAGGCGTTCGCGTCACGAGCGAGCCCGCGCGCCGCGGACCCTTCGCCGCGCTCCGAGTGGTGGTTTCCGTGGAGCGCGGGCAGCCCCACCGCCACCTGCGCCACATCCTCGAGGCCCTGGAATCCGGAGTGATCGAGCCCGCCGTGAGGGAGCGGGCGCGCGCCGTGTTCATGCGGCTCGCCGAGGCCGAAGCCGCGGTCCACGGCACCTCCGTCGAGAAGGTGCACTTCCACGAGGTCGGGGCCGCCGACGCGCTGGTGGACGTGGTTGGCGCGATCGAGGGCCTCGAGGCGCTGGGAGTGGAGCGCGTCTACGCCTCTCCTCCGCGCCTCGGAGGCGGGACGGTGCAGAGCGAGCACGGCCCCATCCCCGTTCCGGCGCCGGCGACGGTCGAGCTCCTGCGCGGCGCGCCGGTCGAGATGGGCCCCATTCCGGTCGAGCTGACGACGCCCACCGGGGCTGCGCTTCTCGCCACGCTGGTCGCGAGCTGGGAGGGGCCGCCCGCGTTCCGCCTCGAGCGCACCGGAACCGGTGCGGGCACGCGCGACCCGAAGGACTGGCCCAACGTGCTGCGCGTCCTGATCGGCACGGCCGAGGCGCAGACCGGCGCCCGCCGGCGCGTCGCGGTGCTCGAGACCGCGCTCGACGACGAGAATCCGCAGGTGATCGCCGCCCTCCTGCCGCAGCTCCTCGCCGCCGGGGCCCTGGATGCGATGGTGGTTCCGACGGTGATGAAGAAGGGGCGGCCCGGCGCGTTGCTGGTGGTGATCGCGGAGCCCGAGGCCGCCGACGGGCTCGCGACGCGGATCCTCACCGAGAGCACCTCGCTCGGCGTTCGCCTGCGCTTCGACGAGCGCTACGAGCTCGAGCGCAGGGTCGAGCAGGTCGAGACCCGCTTCGGCCCGATCGCGCTCAAGGTGGCTTCGCTGCCGGGGGGCGGCGAGCGCGCGGTGCCGGAGTTCGAGTCGGTGCGGGCGGCGGCCGAGCGGGCCGGCCAGCCCATGCGCGAGGTCGCTGAGACCGCGCTCGCCGCGTGGCGGGGCCGCGCCGGGGGCACGGGCTGAGACCGGCTGGTGGTGCGGCGCATCCGCCCAACACCATGGGACACAATTAGATACGTGGAGAGTGGCCGGATGGGGGCTAGCTCCCTTGCTGGCGGCGGAGCTGGGGACCAGCGTCAACAATCTGCGCCGCACAACCCATGAGCCTGATCGCGCGCAACCTCTCGATCGCTCCCCCCGGGGCCCCGGAGCCCGTCGTCAGAGGCTTCTCCCTGGAGGTCGAGCCGGGCGAGTGGGTGGCGCTCTCGGGTTCGAACGGCTCCGGCAAGACCAGCGTTGCGCTGGGGCTCGCCGGTCTGTGGCCGGCGAGCGGGGGGGAGGTCACGTTCGGGGGTGAGCCGATCGCCCGGGCCCGCGAGCGCGGCGCGGTGGCGGCGGTGCTGCAGGAGCCGGCGAGTCAGCTGCTCGAGCCGACGGTCGCCGACGAGCTGGCCTTCACGGCCCGTAATCTCTCGGTTCCCGGGGAGGAGATCGCCCGGGAGGTCCGGCGCTGGGCCGGGCGCTTCGGGCTCGAGCCGGATCTCGGCCTCGATCCCCGCACGCTGCCGGCGGGGCGCCAGCAGCTCCTCCTGATCGCCGCCGCCCTGATTTCGCGCCCCAGGTTCCTGGTGGCGGACGAGGCCGGTGCGCACCTCGACGGCGCCGGGCGCGACCGGGTGCTGGAGGAGCTGCGGCGCGCGGTGAGCCATGGGCTCGGTGTGTTGTGGGTCACCCAGGACGCGAGCGAGATCGCCCGCGCCGACCGCGAGGTCGTGCTGGGCGCATCCGCCACCCGCGGCGCGCCCCCTTCGCCGCCGCCCCGGACGCATCCCGGGGCGATCGGGCTGCGGTTGCGCGTCGCGCCATGGGACGGAGCGCCGGGGCCCCATGTGAACTGCGCGCGGCCGCTCCTGATCGAGGCGTCGGCGACCGGGGTCACCGCCCTCACGGGACGCAACGGTGCGGGTAAGAGCGTCCTGCTCTCCGCCGCGGCCGGCCTGATCCGGCTGGCCCAGGTGGACGTGATCCCCGAGCGGCCCGAGCCGCCGCCGATCTTCTCGGCCCAGTACCCGGAGCTGCAGATGTTCGAGGAACGGGTGGCTGACGAAGTGGCGTTCGCCGCCGTGAGCCGCGGGGCGAGCCGTGCGGACGCGCTCGCGCAGGCGGCCGAGGCTTTCGGCCGGCTCGGGCTCCCCGGCCAGGCCTTTCTCGGTCGGCGGTCCTTCGAGCTTTCGGCGGGGGAGAAACGCCTGGTCCAGTCCGTGGCCGCGCTGGTGGCTCCCGCCTCGGTCGTCCTCCTCGACGAGCCCACCGCCGGCCTCGATCCCGGGCGGCGGGTGGCCCTCGCCGCCCTGGTGTCCGCCCGGGCTGCCCGGAGCCCGGTTCTGGTGGCGAGCCAGGACGCCGAGTGGCTGGGGTGGGTCGGTGCCAGAGGGCAGCCCGTCGATCCCGGCTGGCCGGCGGAGAGACCCGGCCCGGGGTGAGGCATGTGCCTGCCCCTGGGGGCGGCCGCCGGGCGCCTCTCGGCCCCCGGGGCGCCTTCCGAGCCCGGAAAAAACGGATTGACAGAAACCTATCGTAAGGTCTAGCCTTTGTTCCGTGCTGGGGAAGGCGCTTCTGATTTTATCCCCCAGAGGCACCTCAAGTTCCGCGGTTGTCGCGGCACGTCGGCTGGCAGCGGCCGGTGGCGCGCCAATCCGTCATCGAGTTTGTGAGCACCTAGTCAGTGTCGGATCCGGCCCGGACTGCCAAGGGCCGCGATGCGACAGCGGAAAGGGGGGATGAGCACTCTTCGAGTGCAGCCACGCGCTGGCGGCAGTCGCGGGCTTTGACGCCCATTCGATGCCGGCAGCCGAACCGTTACTGGCGACACCTCGCTCGCAATCCTAGTTGGAAGACATCGCATTGCCCACGCATTGCGACGACGGAGGTAGTCACATGAGAAAGTTGTTCGTCGCGCTGCTGCTAGTCCTTGGAGCGGCGTTCCTGGCTATGCCAGCGTTGGCGGAACTCAGCGGCGGGGCGCAGGACATCCCCGGCAAGCTGATGAACGCCTCGATGGCCCAGGAAATGAGGTCGCGTGCCGCGAGACTCGGCACGTCGACACACACCAACGATACGACCTGGGTGGGCTACAACCCGGCGTACGCGGGCAGCAACTACTGGTCGGTCGGCGTCGGACATCGGTGGCCTCGGGGCACGTTCGGCCCGAGCAAGGCCGATATCCCGCCGGTGCCCAATGACGACACCGGATACTGGGACTGGGATCACCCGGTCCACGGGGACTCGCTGCAGGGCTGGTGGCCGGTTCGGCACACTTACACCAGCTTCTTCATCGCGAACCTGAACGACAAGCTGCGCCCCTGGCATGCCATCGACATCGGCAACCAGATGAGCTACGTGATCAACCAGGGCCCGGGCTACCGCCGCACCTTCGGTGTGACGAGCGCCTGGCACGAGGATCCGGGCGCGGGCGGGCTCGTGACGGATCCCAATGCGGCGGACGTGAACCCCATCGCTCCCGCGTGGACGCCGATCGCCGGCAGCATGTCGGCGTGGTGCGGACTCCGTGCGCATGGCGACGTCACGCAGATGGACGCGCTGACCGGGAACCCCTACAACGAGGACGCGCTCGGCGGGGTCATCCACCAGGCCAGCCCCACGGTTCCGACCGGCGCCGGCTGGACGCGGTACCGGTTCCCCGGCTACGGCGATCAGTGGGACCAGATGCTGTACCGGGACGTGGACATCAGCAACACGACCAACTACCCGTCCGGCAACAACGTGTCGGTGAGCTTCAGCTACCGCACGCGCATGTCGACGGCCAAGGGTGTGAACCCGACGTCGCGCACCGGCTGGTTCGACAAGGACCCGCTGGCGGTGGTGGCCGGGAACTTCATCAGCAGCAGCGATGCCGGTCTGGATGCTCCGATCGACTCGTTCATGGTGTACGTGGGCGCCCCGGTAGTGGACACGGTGGGTGCCGAGTGGACCGGCTCCGACGGCAACACGCACCCGGTGTTCGACCCGGTGCGGCGCTGGTTCGGCGAGCTGGTGCGGGCCAACGATGCGAACGGGCACTACGAGATGTTCACCACCTACGGCGACGACCCGCCGATCGGCGGGGGCGACAACGCGTTCAACAGCGTTACCGCGACCCGTGCCGTCACGTACGGGAGCCTTCGTTCCGCGTGGGGCAACAAGCTCCGGCTGGTGTTCCGGGTCAAGACCAACCGTGGCTTCGAGACGCCGTCGAGCGACGACAACGGCTCGATGCCCGGTGCCTACACCTCGGGCTACCTGGGTGCTGCGCAGATCGACGACGTGTCGATCAACGGCGCCGGCGCGGTGTCCCTGGGCGGATTCGACAGCAAGGGCGACATCGACAACGACGCGAACGTGTCGGCTTTGACGGCCTGGAAGACCTCGAGCAAGCCGCCCGGGATCTACCACCACGTTCACGATCTGTCGGATCTGCTCTATCAGGACCTGTGCGGACCTCCGGGATCGACCGCCCGCATCTGCGACCTCGCGGGTAACGTGCTGTCGCAGGGCGACCACGATCTGGGCGAAGCCTTCAACGGTCCGCTCGGAACGGCGGAGCAGGAGCACTTCCAGGGCGCTACCGCCCCGACGGTGAACCTGTGCGTCCCGCCGGCTGGCAAGAACAGCATGGGTCTCGACGCCGACACTGCGGTGCCGACGGGTCAGTGGCTCGCCGCCTTCAACATCTACACGGGCGGCTACGACCTGTTCAATCTGGGCTCGGGCTACCAGCCCTACGCCCTTTCGTACCCGGCAACGCAGAATGACGGAACCCGGACCTGGACCACGATGCGGTACTCGCGGTTCCAGAACTTCAATCCGGACAAGCAGTGCTACGACCAGCTGCATGACTACAACGAGTTCGGCCAGGTCGTGACGACCAATGCCAACGGCCAGCCCGACTCGGTCCGCATCGGACTGCGGAAGATCACGCAGTGCTGGCGGTTCGGCATCACGACGAACTGCGGCACCACGCTGGGCGGGTACTGGGACAACGTGTCGCTGGGCATTCTGGACGGCGCCGTGCAGCCGATGTCGGTGCTGATCTGGGAGCTCTGGAACGACACCTTCCCGGCCAACGAGACCCCGGGCCTCCCGGGCCTCGCGGCCTTCGACACCACGGCGGCTCTGATCAAGAGCGGCCTCAACACCTCACCGCTGACCGGTGATCTGACCCGCTACGACGTGCCTGGCGATACGCTCCAGGTCGACGCGACGGGCGACGACACCGAAGTGCAGCTCAAGTTCCGGATCTACCCCGGCCCGGGCAACTACGTGGTTCCTGGCGAC
>Ga0137451_1000646_pt1 | contig 10638 bp, 10 predicted proteins | sample EasRivERMGT500_2_FD_102336 | JGI IMG/M metagenome (GOLD analysis project Ga0137451, IMG submission 102336) | Soil microbial communities from meander-bound floodplain in the East River, Colorado, USA - East River MetaG ERMGT500_2 | ecosystem: Environmental > Terrestrial > Soil > Floodplain ...
CTGGAACAGCAGCACGCCCGAGGTCGACAACAGGCCACCCGGCACCGAGAACGAAAACACCGACGTCAGGACGTTCGAATTCGTGACGATCTGCTCGGTCGTCGACTTGGCCAACGTCACCCGAGGCGTCCCGAAGTACGCGTCGATGTTGTCGTAGATCTTCTGGAGCTCGGCGTTGTTCCAGGGACTGCCGACCGTCAGCGTGCCGTCGTCGTCGAGCAGGGTGGAGCGCGGAATACCCATAGGTGTCCTTTACCGGAATGACTTCAAGACCGTCGTGAGGTCGCGCCAGATGTTGGCGAAGTCGCAGACGAACTGCCAGCGGTAGGCCGCCGCGACGGTCCGCGTCACCCGTTGAATCGTGACGCCCGTCTGCGGCGTCGTGATGCCCCGCGCCGGCAGGGTGATCTGCACCTGGCGCCCGACGCGGGTCTGCGGGTTCATCGTCCAGAACTTGCCCGTGATCGTCGGGCCGTTGTTGGCGTTGTAATCCGCCTGCCACGCGCGATAGAGATCCGCCGTTTGGCTCACGGGGAGCAGATACTGATGGCGGCCGTCGGCCGCGCTCGCGGCCTTCAGACGCGCCTGGTAGGCTTCGGCGACATCACTCGGATTCAGATAGCGGTTGTAGGCGGCGACGTCCTTGATCGAGCCGTTGAAAAACCCGGCGGACCCGTTGCCGTACGACCCGATGCGCATCGGATCCGTCGTCGTCCCGATGGCGGCCGCCGCGGCCGTGGCCGTCTTCACCGGCACGCCGTCGACGTAGATCACCACCCCGCCCGCCGTGGTCGTGCCGTCATACGTGCAGACGAGGTGGTGCCAGTTGCCGTCGTTGTAGGCGAGATCGGTGAGGAAGTTCCAGACGTCCGTGCCTGTCGTCGAGGCGGCGAAGAACTGAATCTTTCCCACACCGCTGTACCAGAACACCGCCCAACCGCGATCAATCGCCTGCGATAACTTGCCGACGATGACCGCGAGCGCCGGCGTCGCCGTCGCCTTCACCCAGGCTTCGATGCTAAAGGCTTTCGTGAACGAGAAGTCCGCGACGTTGCCGATGTTCACATTCCCCGCGGCGCCGTCGAAGGTCGCGCCGGTCGTGCCGTCCGCCAGGGGCCCGGCCACGCCGAGCGTGACGCCGCTCGAATACGTGCCGTTGTGCTGGGCGAACACACCGGCGACCTTGGCATCGACCGCCGTCAGCCCGTCCCGATCCGATAACCGCCACCAGCCCGGCATTTCCGCACTCCGCAAGGCGATCAACTGGGCATAGCCGCCTTCGCGCGCGGCGATCGCATCGATCACGAGCGCGCCGGAGACGGCCGGCACCAGGTCATGCCCGGCCAGCGGGGTCAAGGCGTCGCCAGACTTCAGCGGGGTCTTCACACTCCCAGCGCCTGACGCCGGCACGCCCGTCAGATTCCCAGGACCAGACACAGCCGAGATTCCGGTAAAGGTCACGACGTCCCCGTAGGGCGTCAGGAACCCGTTGCCGCCGTTGTAGGTGTTCAGCCCGAAGCCGATGAAGACCGCCACCTCAGCGACAGGGATCGACGTGGCCCCCGCGGCGACCGCGGCCGTGGTGGTCGAGGTCGGCCCAGTGGCCGTGATCGCCGTGCGGGTTTGGGTGAGGTCTTCCTCGTATTCGAGGACGTCATACCAGCCGTTCGCGACGTCGATCGGCGTGATGCGTTCGAGCGGTTCGACGTCGTAGTAGTGCACGTCCTGGTAGGCATCGATCCGCACGTTCCAGCCGAATTGCTGTTTGATCTGCAGGAGTGCATCGAAGGCCTTCACGCCCAGGAAGACCAACGGGGCCGTCGCGATGGCGGGGCCGCCCGGCTTCACATGCCGCGTCGTGAACCCGTCTGTCGTGAAGTTATTGACGATGTCGATGACGACATCCGATGAGGACATCCCGACCGGGTAGGATTTGACGACCAGCCGCTTGTTGAACAGGAAGCGCCAGTCGGCGGCGGAGACCCGATACGCGACATGCGCCTGGGCGTTCTTCAGGGAGAGCGATCGCGCGCGCACCACCGTGCCGCCGAAGACGCGATTGCTCGGCGCGCCGCTGCCGATCAGGACCGTCTGGCCCGCGACGAGCTTGACCGGGCTGTAGACCGTGCCCATGTACTCGATCGTGAAGTCCGCCGTGGACGGCTGATCCAGAACGTCGGTGATCTGGAGGGTGCCCTTCTTGGCGAGCATCGCCGGCGCGCCGCCGATCGAGACGACGGCTTGCTGCCGGGCCCCGTCCGCCCGGGCCATCCCGGACCGGAAGGCCCCTGCGCGCGCCTGCTGGGGCGCCAACGACCCCTTCGTGACCGTCCGTCCCGCGTAGAGCGCGGTCACCTGGGCCGACCGGAACCCGTAGGGATAGACCGACAAGTCGTCGAGTGTGCCGATCAGCGGGGCCAGCGGCGGCGCATCCGGCAGCGACCCGCCGAGCCGATACCCCATGGTCGCCTCGGACGCCGGGTAGCCCTTGGCCTTGGCGTTGAGGTAGTGCGTGATCGCCTGCGTCGCGGTCAGGGCGATCCCGTTGTAGATGGCCAGCTTCGCGAGGGACCCCTTGAAAAAGTCGCCGGTGATCCCGCCGATATTCGTGGGCGTGAAGCCTGGGAACGCTGCGAAGGTGGCGTTGATCGCGCCGTTGATGTAGAAGGTCCCGGTGCCGCCGCTGATGCTGATAACCACGTGGAACCACTGCGAGGCCAGATGGGCCGCGGTCTCGACGTGGTCGGCGCCGCCGTAGATGACGTTGATCGCCCCGGTCGATTTCTTGTAGTACACGCCGACCGTCTGGGCCGCGTTCTGGAGGATCGCGCCGTTCGTCGCCGCTTGGCTGGCGTCGGGGTTCACCCAGAATTCTATTGTGAAGGTCGTCGTGCTGGCCGCCGGTGCCACGGTGATCTTGCCGGTGCTGCCGTTAAGCAGGATCCCGTTCGTGGCATCCATGAACGGACCCGCGGCCGCGAAGGGCGCTGAGCCCGCGATCGTGCCGTTGTGCGCCCCGGAGCCGCTATCGACCGCGTCGACGTTCAGTTTCCAGTAGCTCGTGGCTCCGTCGGCGATCACCGCGGCGTCGTAGACCGAGGTCTGTCCAACCAGGACGCCATCGATGTAGAGCGAGGCCGCCGTCGCGAGGACCGCGCCCACGACGACGACGTGATGCGCGACGCCGTCGGCATACGTGCCGCTGGTGACGACATCCCAGAGCGTCGCGCCGTTGACGTCGACCGCCTTGAATTCGACCTTCCCGTCCGAGCGGACGAACACCGACCACCCGTGGCCGCTCGCCTCGAGGTAACGGCCGTAGATGACCTGGCGCGTCGCGCTGCTCGTCTTGAACCAGACCGAGACGGTGAATGGGTCGCCAGAACCCGGCAGGTAGCGTCCGTCCGACGGGTTGCCGACCGTCACATAGTCGTTGGCCCCGGCCTTCAGCTGGAGCGCGAGATTGCCATCCCCTGTGAACCCGCTGACAAACGCATACGTGGTCGGCTGCGACGTGCCGCCAGGCGTCGCGTTGGCGCGAAAGTCGCCGGAGACCTCATCGACGAAGCCGCCGTGAAAGCGCTTGTAGGCCGTGTAGTCGAGCCGGAGATAGAGTTCCGGCGTCTCCTGCAGCAGCGCCATCGCGGCGAAGGGCGAGACCAGGGGCGCCATCAGGACACGTACGCCCCGTTCTGCAGGTAGCGATTCGCGATGGCGCGCTGCACGGTGTCGAACAGTTCGGACTCACGAATAACGGAGCCTTCGACGTGGATCGTGACGCCGCCGCCCATGCCGCCGAGTTTCTTCCCGATCCCGCTGAACGCCACGGACTCCCCGCCCGGCCGCTCGCCTGCCATGAACAGGGTCGGCCGCGTGACGTGGTAGAGCCCGCCGGCGGCCTGCGCGCCGCCCCAGTCCGGCATCGCTGGCAGGGCGGGCATCGGCCAGTCGGCCCACGGCGCGGGAATCGGCCCGAGCTGCTCGGCCATCGCCTTCGACACCGCGCCGATCGCGTCGGTGACCCCGCCCGGGCCGTTCAGCAGCCCAGATGCCTTTTCGATCGAGTCCTGGAATCCCGTCATGCTGGCATCGATCGGGGTGCCGTCGAAGTGAATCGACGTGATGTCGTCGATGGCGTCGCCGCTCTCGTTGGTCAACTTCCTCGCGTCGATCAGGTTCTGGATCAGCGGCTTCATGTTCGCCGGCAGCGTCGTGCCGAACTTGATCGAATCCTGGACGAGCTTCGAGAATTCATCCGACATCCCCAGCAGCACCCCGCCGACGTCAGCACCAGCGGCCTTCAGCGCGTCGAACGTCGCCATGTACTCGGTCGCCGTCTTCGAGATGTTGGCCTGCTGGAACTTCGGCCCGAGCGCGTCGAGCGTGACGCCGAACTTCTCGGCCTGCTGCTGCAGGGAATCGAAGTCCGGCTCCTTCAGCGCATCTTTGATTTTCTGCGCGGCCGTCTCGGCCTCGCCCATCTTGTTTTTCAGCTCGTCCAGGGCCGCAGTTTCGGCCTTGGCGCTGATGTGCGTGGCGTCGAGGACCTTCTGAATCGACTGGCGCAAGGCCTCGCCGTTCATCCCAAGTTCCGCGCCCTTTTTACTGATGGCCGCAATGAACTCGTCGACGGATCCATAGCCCTCGCGGCTGAACATGTCGCGCGCCGCGACCTCGTCTTTCGACGGCTTCCCGATCTTGCTGGCGAAATGAATCGCCGCCTGGACGCCGATACTGATGCCCATCGTGGCGATGCCGCCCGCGAGGTTGCCGCCGCTGAACATCGATTTCGCGAACTCCCCCTCGGTCTGACTCCCGCCCATCGACTTGGCGATCCCCGCGCCAATCTTTTGGCCGACTGACGCGCCGAGCGATGTCCCGATCGCCGCCAGCCCGCCGCCAAGGCCCCCGCCGCCCTCAAAGGCGCGCATGAGAATGCTCGGCAGTCCTGCGACGATGTCCTGAAACCCGGATTCAAACCCGCCCTCGAACTTGTCGCCAGCCCTCTTCCCTAGGTCAGGCATGAGCCCGATCGTGTTTTCGAGTTGCCGCTTGAGCGCGTCGGCTGTTCTGGTGTTCTGCGCGTCAAAGGCCGGAGTATTGGCCAGGGTATCGATGCCTGGGAGACTAAACGACGGCGGATTCGCGAGCAGATTCCACCATTCCTTCACGGCTGGGATGATCTGTTCGAGGCGCTCGTAGTAGTGGGCAAAGGCGTCGGCTTGCCGCTTCAGGACTTCCTGAATCATCTTCTCGGCATCGCCCAACCCGATGATCGCGGCGGTCGCTTTTTTGGTCGCTGGCTCGAAATCGGTGATCGCCTTCGCCGTCTTCCGCACCGCCACTTCCTGATCGCCCAGGTGCGAAACGAGCAACTTGCCGGTATCGCGCAGTTCCTGCTGGGTCTGCCGCAATGACTCCGTGCTGATGCCCAGCTTGTTGAAGACGGTCGTGACACCGGGAATCTTCTGCTCGATTTCGAGGAACGTCGTGATCGCGCCAAGGATACTCGCGGCCGTCTCGTACGCCAACGCGGTGATCCGATCGAAGATGGTGCCAGCGAAGTTGTAGGATTCAGCCGCCCACACCTTCGCCTGCATGCCGAACTTCGCCAGTGAATCGCCCGCCGTGTCCAACGCTCGCACCGTTTTGTCAGACATCACCGGCGCTTCGTTCCCGAGTTGCCGGAAATTGGAAATCATTGTCGGGATAATTTCCGCGCCGGCCTTCCCGAACAGTTGCACTTGGAGCGTGGCCAACTGCGCGGGATCTTGGACCTCGACGAGCGCGTCGGCCAGCAGGGCCATCTGCTCGTACGGACTAGCGGACTTCAGTTGCTTAAGATTCAGTCCCAACTGACTGACTGCCTTGACCGCGCCGTCATCACCGAGCGTGAGCCGCTTCTGGAGTTGCCCGATGGCCGTGGTGATCTGGTCGATGCTGTTGCCAGACTGCCCAGCGATGAAACTCAGCTTCTGGACTTCCGTTGTAGTCAGCCCGGTCTGATCCGCCACTCGGACAAGCTCGTCACCGGTCCGAAGGAGTTCGTTCGCAAGCCCGACCAAGCCCGCTGCGCTCAGCGTCACACCGAACATGCCTGCGAGACTATTCAACTGACCGACCCAACTCGATGTGGACCGCTCGGCCTGTTTCATGGCGTCGGAAATCTTCACCGTCGCCTCAGCAGCCTGACGGCCCGCATCGCTCATCCCGCGGATCATCTTGGCGGAGTCCGTCGCTTGCTTCCCGGCGTCGGACATCCCCTTCACGAGCGCGTCCATGGCGGCCTTGCCGCTGGCGGCGTCGCCCGTGATCTTGAGGATGAGTTCTTGCGTGTTGTCAGCCGCCATCAGTCACCGAGCAGGAATAGGACCGCCGCCCAGAACGGATCCTCGCCCGCGAGAATGTCGCGGAGCCCGGCGGCCCTGACGCCGCGGGCACGCGCGGCGATCGCCATATCGACATCGAGCGCGAGGATGGGATCACACACCCCCAACAACTCCGACGGGGTCTTGCCGTACCGGCGCGCCGTCTGATCCAGGGCCAACGCCATCGGGTCGTCCGAGACGAAAGGAGCGCACCGCTTGGAGCACGCGCGCGGAGGCCATCACCGACATCGTCCTGGCGAAAATCTCGGTCTTGACGTCGACATCCAGGTCTTTCACCCAGAGCATCGCCGGGTCGTAGATCGCGTCTTCCTCTTTCAGGGTGAGCTTGGGCGACACCGCCACAAGCGCGCACCATTGATCGAGGAATTCCTTATAGGTCTTCGGCTGCGTGGTGGCGACATCGACGACGGGACGATTGTCCAGGACGGCATCCGGCTGGATGTCTTGCAGTTGATTGGCCAGTTCCTCGATGATCCCGTTGAAGGCGTCCAATTTCAGAAGGCCCGAGGCGATCAGTTCGACCGGTTCGGGACGGCGACACTCGATCCGGAGCGTCGTGCCGGGCAACGTGACGTAGATGGGACGCTTGCGGATCTGTTCAGCGGTCGACGCGTTCTGCGCCATGGGAGGACCTCTCAGCCAAGTCCGGGTGCAACAAAAACGGCGACGAGGTCAGCCCGGTTACCAACCTCGTCGCCGGCGTGCCTTGCGCCACCGGCGGGCTGAGCGCCGACGGCACCCGAGCACGCGCGGCTCGCGACGAATCGCTTACTTCTCGATGTAGAGCTGGAACATCGCGTCACCAGCCGTCCGCGACGTGTCCGCGAGCGCCGTGAACTCCACCGGCCACATCGCCGGCTTCGTTCGCGCGAACGCATACTGCAGCGACTTCGACGGGTAGGCGACATACATCAGAATCACGATGTACTTCGCCGGGTTCACGCGCTGCCGGGCCGTGATCATCACGGACGTCTTCAGCGCCGCGAACGCGCCGGAGGCCGAGCCGCCGTAGAAGGCGTCCTTCGTGCCGTCGCTGAACTGCCCGATGTTGTCGAGCGCGGCCTGCAGGGCCTTGATGTTGTTTTCCTGCGCGGTGAAGCTCAGTTTCGCGCTCTCCTGCTGTAGGAAGACATCGACCCCGGCGTAGTACTGTTCCGCCTGGATCTCGCCCTTGGTCGCCTGATATTCGAAGACCGTATCGCCGTTGGTCAGGCCGATTTCGGTCCCGGTCGCCGGGACGCCGGCCGTGTGGCCGACGAAGGTTGGCGGCGCGCCGCTCGTTGGGTTGGTGACAGCCACGAAAATACGAGCGGGACCGACATGAATGGTGTTCGGGGCGAAGGCCATGGCTATGTCTCCTCAGCAGCAGGCGCGTTGCGTCGGCGCACGGGCGGATCTTTAGGAGCCTCGGTGGCCGCCACGATCTGCCCGGCTTCCTCCGTGCGAATCTCTTCCGTGAGTCGAAGCATCCGGTCTTTCAGGATGGTGATCCGTTCATGCGGCCGGACGCGGTCGAGTTCGGCGTCATAGGGTGGCAGCGTGATGACCTGCCCGACGGCATCGATCGGCACGATGACATCGCGGACCGCGACGTCTTCCGCGACGTGCCGCGGCAGCTCCACGACGGAGCCAGCCGGCAGAACCGCTCCCTGATGCGGCAACACGGCGCCGTCACGCACGCGGTAGCGCTGCATCAGGCGGCCGTCCCCACGCGCACCACGCCAACCGTCAAACTGGTGACGCCGGAGTAGGTGACCTGCAGGAGCCCGTTCGCATCCCGGAACCGCGCGAGCGTGCCCGGGCCCCAGAGGCCGATCTTGCCGGCGTTGACGACGAGCGTCAGGTTGTGTGCGGCGTTGGTGACGCCGAAGTTGTCGGCCACTGCGACGAAGGTGATCGTGATCGCGCCGCCGCTGGCGTTGTTAGCCACGAACACGTCGCGACCGGTCATGAAGAACGAATCGCCGCCGCCAGCGGCCGCGGCGAGCGCGGCGACCAGGTCGGCGATGCCGGCGTCTGGGCCGAGTGCGGTACCTGTCAGCTGTGCCATGTCGCTACCTCATGCCCCGTTCGGCTGCCCGAACGCGCGCTGAATCCGGACTTGGAGTTGCACTTCGACCCAGACCTGGGTGCTCGAGATCCCGGCAATCGACCGGCGCACGATCCGGGTGTCGACGGCGAGGAAGCCCCGGGTGACATCCACGCCGACGGCCTGCTCGATGTCGGCGCAGGCGCGAAAGAACTCCTCGATCCGGGCCTCGTCATCGGTGCCGGTGACGTCGTTGACCCAGTGCACCGTGATCGGCAGCCCAAGATCGAAAAACGAGTCCTGTTGTTCCGGCGAGTTGCCGTAATCCCAGGTCTCCGACTCGGTGGACAGCAGGATGAACGGGCGCCGGCCATCCGGGCCGACGAGCGCCTCGACATCCACGTCCGGGTCGAGCTTGACCGCCTCGATCGACTCGATGTCGTGGTGATACCCCGCACTGACGGCGATGTCCGTGAGGGCCGCCTGGATGTCCCGCAGGACCCGGTATTCAATCGGCTCCTTCGGCACCAAGGGCCTCCACGTTGCCACCGGTCCACGCGAACGACAGCTCGTGCTTCAGGTTCGTCGCCATCGCTTCCTTCGCGCGCGCGAGCCCGAGCGGCAGGTACTTCTTGAACACGTGCCCGAGCGACGGGCCTTTCTTTTCCTTGTCGAGCGGGAGATTCTTCGACCAGGCCCCGACCGACTTGTGGGTGGACCCAGCCTTGCGCATAAAGACCCCGCGGTGCCCGCTGCGCAGGGTCACGATGAACGCCTGCTCCAGCCGCCCACGCGTGCCGGAGAGCTTGTACGTGACACCGCGGCCGCGGCCCTTGGAGGGCTCCGGTCCGCGCGCGTTGAAGTCGATCAGCGGGATCCGCTTGAGCGACGCGGCGATCCGCGCTTCCGGACTCGCCCAGGTGGCCTTGCGAAACTTCAGGGCGTCCCGGACATCCTTCTGCTTCAGCCCGAGATCCGCGGCCATAGCCGGCACGACGGCCGCGCGCGCGCTCGTAATCGACCGGTTGATCGCCCGGACGACGATATTCGTCAACGCCGGCGAGAACGCCCGCAAGTTGGCGATGACAATCGCGCCGTTTTCGACCGTCACGTCCATCACAAGGTGTCCTTCGTCGGTAGCGGCAGCAACACGACCCGAATCAGATCGGGTTCAATCGCCGATTCGTATCCGTCCACCCGCCAGTTCAGCAGCGGCCCGCCATCGAGTTCCGCCGCAATCACCGTCGAGCCTTTCGGCAGGGCAGGGATGTCGGCGGTCTTCTGGATCGCCAGCACTTTCCGCGCCCCGCTGCGCGCGAAGTCGACACCAATCGGACGGCCTTCCTCGAGTGGAGACAACCACTGCGCGAAGGTCGTCACCGGTGCCGCGAAGCCGCTGTCCGATGTCCAACGCGTCACGGTGACTAGGAGCCCGGTCACCTCCGCCTGAACCTCTAACGCGAATTCCCGCAGCGCGTCGAGGCTCATCGAGATCCCCTGACTAGGTCGCGACGGGCAGGGCTGATCCGATCTTCATCTTGACGGTCGGGCTCGGATTGGACGCGGCTTCCACGGCCACACCGACCTGCTGCTGGGCGGTCGTGGTCTTGTTGACCACCTTGTTCGTCGAATCCCAGAACAGCCGGTCGCCAACCGAGATCGCGAGGGCCGAGGTTTTGCCAATCGTCACCACGCCGTCGACAACGAACTCACCGACAGCGCCATTCGTGACCGCGGCGGTGGCCACGCCGAAGATGGCCGCACCGAACAGGAACCCAATCCCAGATGCGACGTCCGCGCTGGGCGTCAGGGCCAGGACCTGTCCTTCCTGAACAAAGGTCTTCATAAGATGCCGCTCCTCTTCTGACTCGCGTTACGCTTAGGCGCCGACGTTCTTGTAAATCGCACGCCAATCGGCGGCTTTGAACGCCACGTCGATCCGGCACCGGAACTTCATGCCGTCCACATCGAACCCTTCCATCTGCGTCACGAGCGGGCCTTCCTGCCCGTCCAGGATCCCGTGATACAGCACGGGCGCCGCCCCGGCGTCGGCCGCCATATACCAGGCGGTCGCACTGGCGACATCGAGTCTCGGTTCGACGACGATGGTCAGCGGCGTGCGCCCGCCAGCCGTGAACGAGTTCACGCTGGACGAGATCGCCGGCGTGATCTGCGTGACGTACTGGTCCGCGATCGTCTCCTTGCTGGGCGGCACGACCA
>Ga0137451_1000647_pt1 | contig 10634 bp, 11 predicted proteins | sample EasRivERMGT500_2_FD_102336 | JGI IMG/M metagenome (GOLD analysis project Ga0137451, IMG submission 102336) | Soil microbial communities from meander-bound floodplain in the East River, Colorado, USA - East River MetaG ERMGT500_2 | ecosystem: Environmental > Terrestrial > Soil > Floodplain ...
GCCGTTCCCGATGGGCAGTAAGCCCTAGGAATTTGCCGGGCGGCGAGCCGGCAAATTCCTCATGGAAAGAAAGCGCGTCAGCGCATCGAACATCCGCGCGGTCGGCTACGACGCGGGCAAGCAACTCCTCGAGATCGAGTTTTCCAGCGGGTCCATCGTCCAGTATTCCGGCGTTTCGCCGGAGGTCCACCGCCGGTTCATTAGTTCGCCTTCGCCGGGCAGCTTCTACCAGGACCAGATCGACGAGAATTTTCCTTCAAAAAGAGTGCGTTAATGGAAAGCGCCGGGCAGGCATGGAGGAATGGCCGCGTGCGTTGGCGATTTCGCCTCTATAATTCCAGCGGGTTTCTCTTCAGGCACTTTCCATCCGTCCCTCAAGGAGGACATCAGTGAAAACAATTCTGTCTGCAGTGACACGCGTACTGCTCGCAGCCGCGCTCAGCGCCGCGAGCTTCACGGCGCTCGCGCAGGCCGACGACTGCAAGAACCGCGGCCAGCTCGACACGCTCTACTGCGACGAGAACAAGGACCTGGTCGCCGATACGCCGAAGGACGCCAAACGCTGGAAGAACCCCTCCACGCTGGTGTTCACCTACACGCCGGTGGAGGACGCGGCAGTCTATGAAACCGCGTTCAAGCCGTTCCTCGACTACCTCGGCAAGTGCACCGGCAAGAGAATCGTCTATTTCCCGGTGCAGTCGAACGCCGCCGAGATCGAAGCGATGCGCGCCGGCCGGCTGCACGTCGGCGGCTTCTCCACCGGACCCACCGGTTTCGCGGTGAACCTGGCGGGTGCCGTCCCGTTCGCGATCAAGGGTACCGAGAAGGAGCTGCAGGGCTACAACCTGTTCATGATCGTGAAGAAGGGGAGCCCGTACCAGAAACTCGCCGACCTCAAGGGCAGGAAAGTGGCGCACACCTCGCCGTCGTCGAACTCCGGCCACCTGGCGCCGCAGGTGCTGTTCCCGCCGGAAGGACTCGTGCCCGACAAGGACTACAAGGTGCTGTTCTCCGGCGGGCATGGCCAGACGGTGAAGGGCGTCGAGTCCGGCGACTACGACGCGGGACCGGTCGCCTCCGACGTCTTCAACCGCATGGCCTCGCGCGGCGAGATCAAGCTGGACGATTTCCGCATTATCTACAAGAGCGAGCTATTCCCGACCTCGTCGTTCGCCTACGCCCACGACCTCGCGCCGGATTTCGCCAAGCGGCTCACCCAGTGCTTCTACGATTACCGCTTTCCGCCGGAGATGCAGAAGACCTTCGGCGGCGCCGACCGCTTCTTCCCGATTACCTACCAGAAGGACTGGGCGGTAGTGCGCAAGATCGCGGAGGAGACTGGCACGCCGTTCAACCGGGTCGCGTACGAGAAGGAAGCCGCCCGCGAGGCGGCGGCGCGTCAGAAGGCGCTCGAAGCGAAGAAAAAATAGGAGCAGGGGCTCGGGGCCCCTTCCAGGGGACCCTTCCCGAGCCCCCGCACCCCCGCGTCGCTGTCTGAGAAGTCATTGAGGTGAATCAGACTTCATCCCCGCCGGCGCTCGAAATCCGGGGGTTGCGCAAGGAGTACCGGCGCGGCGTCCCGGTGCTGCGCGACATCAGCATCACGTTTCCCGATCGCGGCATCACCGCCGTGATCGGGCCGTCCGGCACCGGCAAGTCCACGCTGATCCGCTGCATCAACCGGCTGGTGGAGCCCACCGCCGGGACGATCCTGTTCCACGGGCGCGACCTCGCGCAGCTTCGCGGCAAGGCGTTGCGGGAAGCGCGGCGGCGCATCGGCATGGTGTTCCAGGAGTACAACCTGGTCGAGCGCCTGACGGTGATGGAGAACGTGCTCTCGGGCCGGCTCGGCTACGTCCCCCCCTTCAAAGCCTGGCTGCGGAAGTATCCGCAGACGGACATCAACGCGGCGTGGGAACTCCTCGACACGGTCGGGCTCACGCCATTCGCCAATCAGCGCGCCGATGCGCTCTCGGGCGGGCAGCGCCAGCGCGTGGGCATCGCCCGCGCCGTCATGCAGGGACCGCAACTGCTGCTGGCCGACGAGCCCACCTCCTCGCTCGACCCGAAGACCTCGGTGGAGATCATGGAGCTGATGGTGAGGCTGGCTGACAGCCGCCGCATACCGGTGATCCTCAACATTCACAACGTGCCGCTCGCCAAGCGCTTCGCCACCCACGTCATCGGCATGGCGGGCGGGGTGGTGGTCTACGACGGTCCGCCCGGCGGCCTCACCGACGAGCACCTGAAGCAGATTTACGGCGGGGAAGACTGGCTGGAATAGCCGGGTGACCAGTGACCAGTGACCAGTGACCGGAAAGGTCAGTTGTGAGCACCATCCAAACAGCGCAAGCGCGGCCGCCGGCGTTCCTGCCGAACTGGCCGACGCGGCTCGCCTGGCTGGCGCTGGCGGCGTACACGGTCTACGCGACGTCCATCCTCAACATCACCTGGGACCGCTTCGTGCTCGGGCTCGGGAACGGCGTCACGTTCATCGGGCGCATGCTGCCGCCCGATACCGCCGCTGATAAGATGGCGCTGATGGCGCGCGGGCTCTACGAAACAGTCGAGATCGCGGTCATCGCCTCTGCGCTCGGCATCCTGCTCTCGCTGCCGATCGGCCTGTTCGCGGCTCGCAACCTGATGCCGGCGTGGATCACCTGGCCGATGCGGCTCCTCATCGCCTTGTGCCGTTCGTTCCACCAGGTGATCATCGCCATCCTGTTCGTGAAGGCGGTGGGTTTCGGCGCGCTCGCCGGCATACTTGCGCTGACCGTCGCCTCGATCGGCTTCATCGCCAAGCTGTTCGCCGAGGCGATCGAGGAGATCTCGCTGAAGCAGGTGGAGGCGATCCGCGCCACCGGCGCGCCGTTCATGAACGTCATCACCTACGGCGTCATGCCGCAGGTGCTCACGCGCTTCGTCGGCTTCGCCACCTACCAGTTCGACTCCAACCTGCGCAATTCCACCATGGTCGGCATCGTCGGCGCCGGCGGCATCGGCGGCACCATGTTTGCCGCGTTCCAGAAGTTCGACTATGACTACCTGCTCACCATCCTGATCGCCATCATCGCGCTGATCATGCTGAGCGAGGCGCTGCAGAACTGGATTAAAAAGTTGTACCAGTGAGAAGCGCCGATCAATAAGCCGCGGATAAACGCAGATGAATGCAGATATGAATCGGCTATTGAGGCTTTCGTAATGGACGCTGCGAGCAGCGTCCATCGGGAGTGGCTGCGCTACACGCCGCGGCAGCGCCGCGCGCGCTTCGCGCTTTATTTCGGGCTGGTGTTCGCGATCGTGGCCAGCCTGCGCACGGTGCAGATCATCCCGGAGTTTCTCTACGACGCACCGGAGCAGATGGCCGACCTGTTCAAGCGCATGTGGCCGATCGCGTGGGCGTACTATCCCGGCGGTGTGCACGACGCGCTGATCGAGACGCTGCACATCGCGACGCTGGGCACGATACTCGCCATCATCATGGCGCTGCCGCTGGGACTGCTCGCGGCCAACAACATCACGCCCAACGCCTGGCTCAACACTTTCGCCAGGCTGATGCTGGTGTCCTCGCGCTCGGTCAATTCGCTGGTATGGGCGCTGCTGTTCGTCGCCATCTTCGGCCCCGGCGCGCTGGCGGGCACCATGGCCATCGCGTTCCGCTCGATCGGCTTCGTCGGCAAGCTCTTCGGCGAGGCGCTGGAGGAGACGCGCCCCGGACCGATCGAGGCGCTGAAGGCTGCGGGCGCGCCGTGGCCTTCCATCTTCATCATGGGCTACTGGCCGCAGGTCGAGCCGGCGTTCTGGGCGATTGCTCTCTTCCGTTGGGACATCAGCGTGCGTGAGTCGGCGGTGCTGGGCCTCGTCGGCGCCGGCGGCATCGGCATGGCCATCAACGCGGCGATGGACTTGTTCCAGTGGGAGCGGGTGGCGCTGATGCTGCTGACGATCTTTGCGGTGGTGATCGTCGCGGAGGTCGTGGTGACTTACATCCGTAAGAAGATCATCTAAAAGCAGTGACCAGTGACCGATCGCCGGTTGGTGGTTACCAGGTGGGCTTGCCCTGCGCGATGTCCATGATCATGCGCGCGGCGAGGTAGAGGCGCGGCTCGATCGACTCGATCAGGATGTACTCGGCGTTGGTGGTATGCGAGCCAAAACCGCGCAGGCCGAAGCCTTCGACCACTGGCGCCCGGGTGCTCAACGCGGCAAAAGCGGCATCGGTGCCGCCGCCGGTCGGGCGGTCGCGGACGGTGAGCTTCAGGCCGATCTCGGCGTAGATCCCGGCAGCGTGCGCGCCGAGCGCGCGCGAGGCGTCGGTCGCCTGCAGCGGCGGGCGGCGGCGCTCGAAATCGAGCACCACCTCTGACTCGGGCAGGAGCTTGTTCTTGATCCGCTCCCGCAACGCCTGCTCGATCCCGTCCAGGTCCGCGACGCGGTCCACGCGGATGTCGGCCTGCGCCTGCGCGCCCGGCGGAATCATGTTCCTGACGATTCCCGCCCGCGCCAGCGTCCAGTTCACTTGGGTGCCGACTTTTGGGTTCGATAGGTCGCGGGCCTGCATCACCTGGTGCGCCATCTCGTAGAGCGCGTTGACGCCGCGCTCCGGCGCCGAGCCTGCGTGGGAGGCGCGGCCGCGCACGGTGAGGGTCGCCGCGCCGATGCCGCTGGTGGCGAGGCGGATCTGGTCGACCTGCGGGCCTCCTCCGCCCTCGAAGGACAACACCGCATCGTGCTCACCGCCGAGCCGGGTGATGAGGAACCGCGAGCCGGGCGAGCTGATCTCCTCGTCGCCGTTGATGAGCACCGAGAGGGTGCCGTAGTCGGTGAACTTCAACGCCCTCAGGATCGTGAGCGTGTGCAAGATAACGGCAATGCCGTGCCTGTCGTCGGCGATGCCGAGGCCGTACGCGCGGTCGCCGTCGATCTTGAACGGCTGCCCGGCCAGCATGCCGCGCGGATAAACGGTATCCATGTGCGCGAGCAGCAGGATTTTCTTCGTGCCGGTACCGGTGAATGTCGCGCGCACCATCTTGCCAATTTTCTCCGGCGTGTCGAACATCTTGTAAACCTCGGGGCCCGGCTCGGCCAGATCGACTTTGGCGCCCAGTTGCCTCAATCGGCCTGCGATCACGCTGGCGATCCGGTCGAGGCCCTCGATGTCCGCGCTGCCCGATTCGACCTCGACGAGCTCTTTCAGCGTATCCATCAAGGCCAGCCGCTCTTTCTGCGCGAGCGCGAGCACGTTTTCGACCGGCTGGGCGCGCGCCCCCGAAATTGCCGTTGCGAGAAGCGTGAACATCGCCATGCGGACAAAACCGCCAAGAAAATCCCGGAACTTCATGTCACACCTCTCAATAATCAGATTGAAGTACCAAGGCCGCCAGGAGCGCCAGGAGCGCCAGGAATAATAAATCAATTTAGTTACGTCCGCTGTTGCCAGACAACGGGGTCGCGGCGAGCGTGGAATATCGAGAGGACTACGATCCGGCGCGGCTCCGCGCGGAAAAACACTGAATAGGGAAAACGGCGGACGCGAACGCAGCGGACATCGCGATGCATCACGGTAGACGACCGCGAGGGTCATTTACCGAAACGCTTTAGAGCTCCGCTCTTGATCTTGTCCCAAGAGACCACATCGTCGGGATTGGCTTCGTGCTCGTCGAGGCGGCGGTCAAGTTCGGTCCGCTGCGCATCGGTAAGCGGTACCGCCGAGCTGTCGGCGGCGATGCTATCCCAGATTTCCTCAACCAGCGCCAGGCGCTCTTCTACTCCGAGCCCGTCGATCCCAAGAGACTTCATGGATGCGCCCATGGCTTGCCTCGCTTGCGTATAGAGAATGATCAATCGTAAACGCGCCCTATTTTACGCCTATTAGGTAATGGCCTGAAACTCTATCTCGTTGCGGCCCGATTAGGCGTCATTGCCGCAATCACCTTTCGTGCAGTCGAATTACGTTCGGATTGGACGTGGGTTGATCGTTCACTTCTGACGCCCGGCGGAGTAAACGAGGGGCAACGTTCCAACGTTGACCGGCGTCGGTAATGACCGTGACCGTTTTCTTGTTGTACCGGGTCAACATGCCAACCACGAGCGGTTGTCCGTCAGGCTGAAACTCGACTCGGTCGCCGATGCGGAAATCGAGCATTTCGGCATGCGAACGCATTTGATGGAGGAACCGCAGGCGCTCGACGATCCGATTGTTCAGGTCGATGAGTTCTGCTTCCGTGAGTCTGTCGATGTCGATCTTCATGTGACCTCTCAGCCCGACTGATGCCGCTGCGCAAGTGAGTCAACAGCGTTCCCGATGACGCCCAACGAGTCTATAGGAAAAGCCCAATACAACGAGGTTCTGATCCCCTCGCAAGTTCACCGTGGTTTTGTTGGTGCTCAGAAACGTTGCCGCTGCCATGCCCGACGCTTCGCGCCAGTAGGAGATCGAGATGCAGTCGATCATTTTCCGTTCGATCTTACCGAAGTGCTGCTCAAATCGCATCCAAATCGGTCGACTATCGGCCGGGGACTTTTCCTACAGATTCAACATTTGAATTGAGCGGGCGCCGAGGAGCGAAAGCGACGAGAGAACCGACCAGCAACGCTGTAGGGCGCTCCGCTCGAATGCTGGGTTGGGCATCATGATTTCCTTACGGTTCAGAGAGTTTCTCGAAAAGTCCGAGCCGTTCCTCTTTTCTGAGCTTGGAGAGTGCGTCCTGTTCGGCATTATTTGTGTCCTTCGTGTCCTTTGTGTCCTTTGTGTCCTTTGTGTCTCAGCTTTTCTGCCACAGTTCCGCGAACGCGCTGACCGCCGCATCCACGTCCGGGGCGGAGATGTGGCGGTGGGTGACGAAGCGCAGCGTCCAGATGTCCGCCGGTGCAACCAGCACGCCCTTCGTCTTGAGGTCGGCCGACCACTGCGCCGCCCGCCGCCCGCTCTTTCTCAGGTCCACTCGCACAAGATTTGTCTCGACGTCCATCGGAACGCACAGGCCCGGGTCGATGCGGTGTAACCCTTCCGCGAGACGTTTCGCGGTCTGATGGTCCTCGCGCAGGCGGTTCACCATGGTTTCGAGCGCCACGATCCCCGCGGCGGCAAGCGGCCCCGCCTGGCGCATGTTGCCGCCCACCATGCGGCGGTTGGCGCGGGCGCGCTCGATGAAAGCCGAACTGCCGCAGAGAATGGATCCCACGGGCGCGGATAATCCTTTCGAAACACAGAAACACACCGAATCGGAATATTGAGCAATTTCGCCGGGCGGCACGCCCAGGGAAATTGCTGCGTTGAAGATGCGCGCGCCGTCGAGGTGCACCGGGATGCCTTTCTCCCGCGCCAGGCCGTGGACCGCCTTCATGTGCGCGAGCGGCAGCACCGCGCCGCCGGCCCGGTTGTGGGTGTTCTCCATCCAGATGAGCGCGGTGCCCATCTGGTGGCGAATGGTTGGCCGCACCGCTTCGCCGAGGCGTTCGAGGTCCATCGCGCCGCGCTTGCCGGGGATGCCGCGGTAGAAAAGGCCGGCCACGCCGGCGATGCCGCCCAGCTCGGCATTGAGCGTGTGCGAGCCGTCTTCCAGCAGCACCTCCCCGCCGCGCTGCGCGTGCGTGAGCATCGCCACCAGGTTGGTCATGGTGCCGCTCGGCATGAAAGCGCCGGCTTCCTTGCCGGTGCGGTCGGCCGCCATTGCTTCGAGCTTCTGCACCGTGGCGTCGCCGTCGCGCGAATCGTCGCCGAAGGTGGCCTCGCGCATGGATTCGAGCATGGCCTCGGTCGGGCGGGTGAGGGTGTCGCTGCGCAGATCGATCATGCTGCTGACTCATCAACCAAAAAGCCGAACCACAGAGGACACAGAGGACACGGAGGAGCAACAATATCGAAAATCAGATCACGCAAAGTGTTCATGTGCTGATAGTGCTTCAGAAAAAAGCGACTCGAACCGGGTGCTGCAAGTCGTCGGTTGATCGTCCGTGAATTATACCTTTTGTCCTCCATGTCCTCCGTGTCCTCTGTGTCCTCCGTGGTAGAGCTTTACACTCTCGAGGCAAGCAGAAAATCGGCGAGCTCGCAGAAGCCGGCACCGCTGGCAGCGGTAGTTACGTACTTCGGTTCATGCTCGAGGCGGCCAGCGAACTCGCGGATGTTGGCCACGCCGACCGCGTGCGGAAAATAGGAGAACATCGGCGCATCGTTCGGCGAGTCGCCGACGAACACATACGTTGCTCGCGCGGCATCGAGATCGATGCCGAATGCCTCGCGCATCAGCCGCTTCGTCATGGCGAGCTTGTCGTAGGCGCCGAACCAGCCGTTGACGTGGATCGAGCTGACCTTGGCGGTGAGGCCGCGCGCCTGCATCAGCGCGACGATGCGGTCCACCGCCGCGCGCGGCAGCGGCGCGACGTCCTCGCAGTAGTCGATGGCGAGATCGGTTTCACGGTACGCCTGGTCGGCGGCGACCGCCGCTCCCGGAACTTCCGCTACGATACTCGCTCCGATCTGTTGTAGCTGTTCCCGCTGAGCGGCGCGCGTCGCGGCATCGTGGACATAGCGACGTAGCATCTTGCGCGCCGCTGGGTCGTAGCGGAAATATAACGCGCCGTTCTCGCCGACCACGGCCGCCACCGGCCACATGCGTGCGATGTGGTCGCACCAACCGGCGGGGCGCCCGGTGATGGGCACGACCGTTAACCCGGCCTGCTGCAGGCGCTCCATCGCTTCGTAGGCGCCAGCGGTCAGCCGACCGGCGGTTGTGAGGGTGTCGTCGATATCACAAAGAACGCCGCGGATTCCGCGGCGTTCTTTAATGGGAAATTCACTAAGAGGCAACATGGGAGTTGTAATTCGGTTCTTATTTGATGAGCGGGGACGCGAAGCATCGCCGCTCATGTGCAGACTTCCTCGCCCGCCGGCGGCAGCGGCCGCGCGATGAACCCGAAGCGTCCAGGGATCTCCCGCGACGCGATCGCATCGATCTTGACGCGGCTCTCACGGAATTTCAGCCACAAAGGCACGTCGTTGCCCCGCTGTGCCTGCTCCATCAGCTCGCCAAGCCGGTCTTCGGCATGCGGATTGCCCTGGTCATCGGCCAGGTGCGGCAGCACGAGATCGAGGTCGCGGTCGTGCACCGTGCCGATGCCGTGCTCGGTCTCGAGCAGCATCGTGCCACGTTCATCCAGCCAAGCACCGGCGAGTTTCGTGACGGCTTGGCTGCTGTGGGACTCGATCACGAGCGGCGCGCCTTGCGGACTGACCATGCGATAGACCAGCGGGGCGTAGTCAAGATCGAGAAAAACGCGCTGCGGCCCGTTCTGGAAGTACCAGCAGCCGCGTTCGTCGCGGGCGTAGTTGCGGCCGATGAACTCGGTGACGAGGGGATTGGCGATGCGCTCGCCCTTGATCAACCAGTTGCCGCGGCGGTCGAGGGATAGCCAGCCATAGACCGCAGGCACGTTCGGCCACCTGGCCATCCCGCGGACAACGATGTCATCCATTTATGAACGCGTGAACAGATGGACACGCAGGGAAGAAGCGTCTCGGAAATCGCGGGTGCGGCTGGAGGAGGGAATGAGCTCGCTCACGCGTTCATTGTTCCTCGGCATGCACGGCAGTCTTGGCGTGATGCTCGGCGAGGGTTTTCTGGACGCTGGGCGGCACGGGGTCGTAGCGCGCGAATTCGATGGCGTACGAGCCTTGCCCGGCGGTGACGGATTTGAGGCGCGCCTGGTAGTTGTTGAGTTCCGACAACGGCACCTGGCCCTTGATCACCAGCGTGCCGGGCGCCGCCGAGTCGGTGCCGGTCAACTGCCCGCGTTTCGCCGAGAGGTCGCCGGCGATGTCGCCCATGCTGTGCTCGGGCGCCGTGATCTCGATGTTGACGATGGGTTCGAGGATGATCGACCGCGCCTTGCCGATGGCATCCATGAAGGCGCGCTTGCCGGCGGCGATGAACGCGACTTCCTTGGAGTCCACGTCATGGTACTTGCCGTCGTAAACGATGACGCGGACATCGTGCACCGGGTAGCCGGCGACCGGTCCCGTTTCCAGCACCTGCCGCACGCCCTTCTCGACGGCGGGGATGAACTGGTAGGGAATGGCGCCGCCCTTCACCTGGTCCACGAACTCGAATCCGGAGCCGCGCTTCAGCGGCTCGACCTTGAGGAAAACTTCCCCGAACTGCCCCGCGCCGCCGGTCTGCTTCTTGTGGCGGTGATGTCCCTCGGCCCTGGCCGTGATGGTTTCGCGGTAGGGGATGCGCGGCGGCCTGGTCGTGACCTCGGCGTGATACTGGTTCGCCATGCGGTCGAGGATGTAGCGCATGTGCAGTTCGCCCAGCCCGCTGACGATGGTCTGGTTGACCGTAGTGTTGTGCTCGACCTTGAAGGTGGGGTCCTCGGCGGCGAGCTTGTGCAGCGCGTCGGAGATTTTCTGCTCGTCGCCGCGCCGCTTGGGCTCGATCGCAAGGCTGTGCATCGGGGTCGGGAACTCGAGCGGCACTAGGTGGAGGTGATCCTCGTCGTGCGAGTCGTGCAGCACCGCGTCGAAATGGACCTCGTCCACCTTCGCGACGGCACCGATGTCACCCGGCACCAGCGCGTCGGTCTCGACGAACTCCTTGCCCCGCAGCAGGTACGCGTGGCCGACCTTGAAA
>Ga0137451_1000649_pt1 | contig 10621 bp, 9 predicted proteins | sample EasRivERMGT500_2_FD_102336 | JGI IMG/M metagenome (GOLD analysis project Ga0137451, IMG submission 102336) | Soil microbial communities from meander-bound floodplain in the East River, Colorado, USA - East River MetaG ERMGT500_2 | ecosystem: Environmental > Terrestrial > Soil > Floodplain ...
GCGTGGCCGGCCGCGTTAACCCGCGGTACGGCTACGAAGGCGGCGGCCTTCAACTCTTGCAGATTGGCGCGATCCTGGCGGGCGATCTTTCGGGGGCGAAAGCCAGGCTATTGCAGATGGTGGCGCTCGGGCTCTACAGCGACACGGACAAGGCGAAAGACGTCATTCGGAAGAGCGTGTAGCACCTTCGCGCTCGTCGCGTCTTGTCGGGTTCCCGCTTCGCGATCTTGTCAGCGAAGTCTCAATCCCCGAAGCAAATCCCCACGTTCTTCGCTGTTCGCACGACGTCGCCATTCACCGGCACCTTGCGGGTCTGGCCGACGATGCATTCGAGCGAGACGGCGACGATGTCCGGCGATCGGAGCGCGGTCATGACGCCGAACTCACCGCGACGGATCAGCTCGACCGCGTAGCTGCCGAAGCGCGTGGCCAGCATCCGGTCGTAGCTTGTCGGCGAGCCGCCGCGCTGCAGGTGGCCGAGCACGACGTATCGCGTTTCCTTGCCCGTCAGCTCCTCGAGCTCCTTGCTGACGCGCGCCCCGACGCCGCCCAGACGCTCCACGTGATGCGCCGTCTCGGCCTCGAGCACCGTGCGCTCACCGCCGGCCGGCCTGGCGCCCTCGGCCACGACGACGATGCTGAATCCTGCGCCGAGCTTCTCGCGCTCGATGATGTGGAGGGCGACCTTCCGAAGGTCGTACGGAATCTCGGGAATCAGCGCGATGTCCGCGCCCCCGGCGATGCCGGCGTACAGCGCAATCCAGCCCGCGTACCGGCCCATGACCTCGACGACCATCACGCGATGATGGGACTCGGCCGTCGTATGGAGCCGATCGATGGCGTCCGTCGCGAACGACACGGCCGTGTCGAATCCGAACGTCATCGTGGTCTCGACGATGTCGTTGTCGATGGTTTTGGGAACGCCGACGATGGGAATGCCGCGCTTGTGAAACTCGTGAGCGATGGTCAGGGTGCCGTCGCCGCCGATGACGATCAGCGCATCCAGGCCCATCTTGTGGAAGTTCTGAATGCACCGGTCCGAGTAGTCCTCGCAGGTGCCGACGCCTTCGACCGGATAGGCGAACGGATTGCCGCGGTTGGTCGTGCCGAGAATCGTACCGCCGCGCCGCAGGATCCCCCGAACGTCGTTGCCGGTGATCACACGAGAGCGCTCGGGGTAGACCAGGCCGTCAAAGCTGTCCTCGAGGCCGACGCATTCGATGCCGGAATGGAGTGCTGACTTGGCGACGGCGCGAATAACGGCGTTGAGACCGGGAGCATCACCGCCACCGGTGAGTACACCGATGCGTTTGATCGAAGCGGGCATAGAGTGGCCAGTCTAGCATTCGCATGCTAGACTTGGTGGTCGCGCCGGGCCGGATTTACGCGCATATTGCACGGCTCGACGCGTCGTCAGTCCGTCTGGCCATCAGTGGGCGGCTAGCTCAGCTGGGAGAGCGCCGCGTTCGCAACGCGGAGGTCGCGAGTTCGAGCCTCGCGCCGTCCACCAACACAACACTTCAATTCGAGATTTGAGAATTGGGGATTGGGCATTTGGAGATCGCAGTTCGATCTCCTCATTGCCCCATTTGCCTCACTGCCTCATTGTTTGAGGGTGTGCCGTCGCAACTCCTCAATCAGCCCGCGCAGCGCCTGCACTGCATTCGCCTGCGCCAGCGCGACGGTGTGGTACGTCTCGAGATCGACCTGGCTGAGTGGCGTGGCGTCGGGAAGATTGGCGACCGCCGATGACATCTCGCGTACGCGATCGGACGCGTTCACCGCACCGGTCCATGCGTTCTTCAGCGCCAGCAGCGCGTTGCTCTCGTCGCTCATTGGGATGTCCTGGGGTTAATTGACGCTGCAGGAACCCGGTCCACGTGGGTCGCCGCACGTCCCGCAACCGCCGGCGGACGGCATCGAAGAAGACTCGGACTTCGCCGACACCGCGAACACCGACAACTGCTTTTCGAGGGATTGACCATGGCAGGTCGGACAGGATGGCCGCCGTTCCGCGGTCACCAGAGTCTCGAAACGGACCTGACAATCCTGGCAGATGTACTCGTAGATGGGCATCGCGTCCTTTATTGTACCGCCCCGATCTCCCCTGCCGGCCTGCCCCGTTTCAGGGCATAGAATGACCCTATGCGCACCACCGTTGCGTTCCTGGCCTTGGTGACCCTGGGCGCGGCCGGGCTATCCGCTCAGGCGGCGCCGTCAGCCGAAGAACTCGTTCGGCGCATTCAGACGCACTACGACTCGGTCAAGGATTTTCAAACCGACTTCACCCAAAGCTACCGTGGCGGTTTCACACGCGCTCTGCCGCCGCAGCGAGGCCGGCTGCTGGTCAAGAAGCCAGGCCGGATGTACATGAAGTACGAGGGAACGGCGAAGCAGGAATTCTGGGCCGACGGCGTGCGCTTCTACGAGTACGATCCGTCGACGAAGCAGGGTCGGATGGCGCCCCTTACCGCCAGCAACGAGACACCGGCGAGCCTGACGCTGTTTCTGGGACACGGCAACCTGGCGCGCGACTTCACCGCATCCCTGGCTGCTGAGCAACCTCCGACTCAATGGCGCCTGGTGATCGTACCGAAGAAACCCGACCCCAATGCGATCTCCATGGTCCTGATTGTCGACCGGGCGACGCTGAAGCTGGTTGGTCTCGAGAAGAGAGACTCGCAGGACGGCACCAATACCTTTACGTTCTCGAACCTGAAAGAGAACGTCGGGCTGGCTGACAAGGAATTCAATAAGACGTTTCCGGCAGGAACCAAGTACGACATCATCCGATGACCGTGGCCAGACGCAACCTGACGGCTCTCCTCGGCGCTGTGCTGTTCGCCGTGTCTCTCAGCGGCTGCGCCGCGAGTGCGCTGCAACGGGCGCGCATCGCCGACGACCTCAACGAGTACGACCGCGCCGTCGCGGAGTACACCCGCGCGCTCCGAGCCAATCCGAACAGCCAGACCGCGCAAGCCGGTCTCGACCGCGCGAAGGTGCGGGCGTCCGAAGCGCATCTGCTGCGCGGCCGCGATTTCTACGCGCGTGGACGATACGAGGACGCGGTCATCGAGCTGCAGCTGGCTGCCGAATTGAATCCGCGCAATTCCGCCGCAGACCAGGAGCTCCGCACCGTCCGCACAGCGTTGCGAACGCGCCTCGCGAAGACGGAGGGCCAGACGGCTCTCGAGTCGCTCCTCGAACGGACGCGCGACCTCGCGCCGGCCGGGCACGAGGTGCCGGACGTGCGGCTCCCGGACTCGATCGCAACAGGTCAGCAAACCACCAGCCGTGACCTCTACTTGATGCTCGGGGCCCAGACAGGCGTCAGCGTGACGTTCGACGCCGCCTTTGCCGAGGCACCGGCTCAGGTCAGCCTGCTGCGCAACATGATGCTGAAGCAGGCGCTCGACGCCATCGGCGCCAGCACCAACACCTTCTACAAGGTCACCGGCCCTTCGACGTTGCTCATCGCCAACGACACGCCCGCGAAGCGGCGCGAATACACCGACGACGTCGAGCGCCAGTTCATTCTCCAGAACGCCGACGTCAAGGAGACGATGGAAATGCTGCGCGTCGTGAGCGACGTGCGGTTCGTCGCGCCGATCGGCTCCAATACCATCGTCGTTCGCGACACGCCGGAGCGCGTGCAGACCATCGGACGCCTGCTCAGCGCGATCGACAAAGCCAAGCCGGAAGTCGTCGTCGACGTCGAGATCCTCGAGATCAACCGCACGAAGCTGCTCGAGTACGGGATTCAGCTCGCCACACCCGGCTCAGTCGGGATCGACGGCACGCTCAACGCCAACCGTCCCGACCTGACGCTGGAGGCCCTGCGGAACCTGACGTCGGCCGATGTGCTGGTGACGATTCCGGCGGTGTTCTACCGGCTGCTGAAAAGCGACTTGAACACGCGCACGCTGGCCAGCCCGCACCTGCGCATCATCGACGGCACGGCCGCCACGGCAAACTTCGGCGATGACGTCCCGGTCGTCACGACGCGGATCGTCCCGATCACCCAGGGTGGTCTGAACATCCAGCCGCAGACCGAGATCGAATACCGGAAGGTCGGCGTCAACATCGGCATCACACCGCGGACGCACCCGAACGACGAAGTCACACTCAACCTGAACGTCGAGTTGAGCAGCATCTCGGGCGCCTTTCAGGGCAACCCGACGTTCGGGTTGCGCACCGTGACGACCGGAATCCGGCTCCGCGACGGCGAGACCAGCATCCTGGCCGGCTTGATTCGTGAAGACGAACGGAACGAGCGTCAGTCGCTGCCGGGACTCGGCGCCGTGCCGGTGCTGGGTCAGTTGCTCGCGAAGAACCACAAGGACCGCCAGCAGACCGACGTCGTCATCATGCTCACGCCGCACATCGTCCGGGTCCTGGCCATTTCGGAAGAGGACCTGCGGCCGCTGCGTCTTCCCCGCGAGGGCGGCGGTGGAGGCGAGAGCGCGCCCCTGGCGCCGCCGCCGATCATCATTCGCGGCGCAGCGCCGGAACCAATCGCGTCGGCGGATCGGCCGAGCCTGCCGGTCACACCCGGACTGCCCATGGGCATCCTTCCGATCACCCCACTCACATCTCCGCCCGGAATTAGGCGGTAGACTCGCCCACGTATGTCGCTGCTGATGACGCTGCGGATCGCCTTCCGCGCCCTGGCCCGTAACAAACTGCGCACGACGCTGACGATGCTCGGCATGATCATCGGCGTCGCCGCCGTCATCACGATGGTCGCGCTCGGCACCGGCGCGCAGACGCAGATCGAAGACCGCATCCGCGGGTCCGGCACCAACATGATCACCGTGTTCCCGGGCAGCGCCAGCGCGGGTGGCGTTCGTCAGGGTGGCGGCACGTCGAGCCGGCTGATTCCCGATGACGCGAAGTCACTGCGGGAGCTTTCGGAAGTCGAGTACGTCTCGGAAGGGCTCCAGTCCAGCCAGCAGATCATCGTCGGCGCTCAGAACTGGCGGACGAACATCGTCGGCGTGAATGTCGACTACCCCCAGATCAAGTCCTGGCCGATGAAGTCCGGCTCGTTCTTCACCGAGCAGGACGTCCTGGCCGCCGCGAAGGTGTGCACGCTTGGAATGAACGTCGCGCAGAACCTGTTCGGCGAAGACGACCCGACGGGCACCGAGATCCGGATTCGGAACCACATCTTCAGAGTGCTCGGCGTCATGGGCCCGAAGGGCGCATCGTCCAGCGGCCAGAACCAGGACGACCAGATCCTCGCGCCGTACACGACCGTGATGAAGAAGCTGCAGGGCACCGAGTTCCTGAACTACATCCTGGTGGGCGCCCGATCGTCGGACCGCATACGGGCCGCAGCCGACGAGGTCACCGCGGACCTGCGCATCACACACAAGATCGAAACGGGCAACGACGACGACTTCCGGGTGCAGACGCAGGACGACATGGTCGCACTGCAGACAGCTGCCTCGCAGACGATGACGTCACTGCTCGCCGGCATCGCCGGCGTCTCACTCGTCGTCGGCGGCATCGGCATCATGAACATCATGCTGGTGTCGGTCACCGAGCGAACGCGCGAGATCGGCCTGCGCCTCGCCATCGGCGCACGCGGCTCCGACGTGCTGATGCAGTTCCTGATCGAGGCGGTCGTCATCAGCCTCGTCGGCGGATCGCTTGGAATAGGCCTCGGCTACGGGGCGGCGGAACTGCTGACGTACTACGACCCGACGCTGCCGACGATGGTGCCGGTCGACGCGGTCCTCGAGTCGGTGCTCTTCTCAGCAGCCGTTGGGATTTTCTTTGGGTTCTATCCGGCTCGGAAAGCGTCGGGGCTGGATCCGATCGAAGCGCTACGGTTTGAATAACGGCAGACCTGAAGGTCTGCCCTACGACGGCACGCTACCCGGTCCGCTCCACGTCGGCGCCCAGTAACTGCAGGCGCTCGACGAGATTCGCGTAACCGCGCTCGACGGTTTCGATTTCCAGCACGGTGCTCTGTCCGTCCGCCGCAAGCGCGGCGGCGACCAGCGCCATTCCCGATCGGATGTCGCGGCTGTCGAGCATCCGGCCACGGAGCTTTCTCGGCCCCGTGACGATGATGCGGTGCGGATCGCAGAGGAAGAGATCGGCGCGCATGGCGCTGAGCTGTTCCAACGCGAACAGCCGCAGCTCGTAGAGCCAGTCGTGCACCAGCGTCGGGCCATTCGCCTGCGTGGCCAGCACGGTGAGAAGGCTGACGATGTCGCTCGGGAAGCCGGGCCAGAGACCCGTGGTGATGCGCTTCGCGCCGACCAGATCCGACGGGCGAACGGCAAATCGCCCATCCGATAATTCGAAATCGAGTCCCATCACCGCCAGGACTGCGGTGATCGGCTCGAGGTCCTGCGCGGCAGCACCGACGATCTCCATGTCGCCACGCGTGATCGCGCCGACGACACCCCACGATGCCGCTTCGATGTAGTCGCCCCGCAGGGTGTGCGTCGCACCGCGAAGGGTGCGGGTCCGCTGGATGCGCACCGTCGATGTGCCGATGCCTTCGACGTCGGCGCCCATGGCCTTGAGGAATTCTCCCAGCTCGGCGACGTGCGGCTCGCACGCTGCGTTCCGAATCTCGGTCACACCGGTCGCCTGGGCTGCGGCCAGCATCGCCGTCTCTGTTCCGGTGACGGAGGCCTCGAGCAGATAGATCGACGTGCCATTCAGGCCATTCGGCGCATCGAGCCGACTGCCCTTCTGGTCCTCGACGACGCACGCGCCCATCGCGCGCAGCGCCATGAGATGGGTGTCGATGGTGCGGCGCGCAGGGAAATCGCCTCCGGGCGGCGCCAGGCTCGCGCGGCCGGTACGGCCAAGGAGCGCGCCGATGAGCAGGACCGAGCCACGCAGCTTGCCGACGAGCTTCGGATCCGGCTCCACCGAGGGCGCGTTCTTGCATGTCACCCGCAGTGTCGTCGTGCCCTCCCCTTCGACCTCGGCGCCCAGCGAGCGAAGGAGGTCGATCATCACCGCGACGTCGCGAATCCGCGGCACGTTCCGGATCTCGCAGGTCTCAGATGTGAGCAGGCACGCCGCCAGCAGGGGCAGCGCGGCGTTCTTGTTGCCCTCGACCGTAATACGACCGGAAAGGCGCCGACCGCCGCGAATCACTAAGTCAGACATGGATGCTCAATCATGATTGCTCGAACTCGCCAAGGTACACCACTTCGTCTCTGAGCTCGACGCCGAACTTTTCTCGCACGGCCGTCCGCGCGGTTTCGACGAGCGCCCGGATGTCACGCGCGGTGGCGCCGCCTTCGTTGACCACGAAGTTCGCATGGGTCGATGAGATGCGCGCGCCGCCGATGCGATGGCCCTTCAACCCCGCGCGATCGACGAGGGCGCCGGCCGATGCCGGAATGCCGGCCGGCACCGTGTCACGTGAGGGGTCGGGGTTCTGGAACACGCAGCCGGCGCTCGGCAACGCGAGCGGCTGCGTCCCTTTGCGGTAGGCCAGGGACTCCCGCGCTGTCCGGCGGAGATCGTCCGGCACCGCGCGAGCGACGGCGAACTCTGCCCAGACGAGAATCTCATGCGTCCGCTGGAGGCGGCTCGTGTCGTACGCGAATTCCATCTGCGCCGTCTCGACAGTCTCTTCCGCGCCGGTCATGGAGATGAGTCGCACGCGCGTCACGAGGTCGCTGATGTTGCGGCCGCTGAAGTGGGAGTTGCCGTAGATGGCGCCGCCAACGGTGCCCGGCGTCCCCGCCCACGCCTCGAGGCCCGCCAGCCCGTGAGACACGGTCCACCGGACCAGGCCATTGATCGTCACGCCGGCCTCTGCGCGCACCGCCTCAGGCGACGTCTGCTCGATGGCCGCCAGACGGAGCCGGATGACCACGCCCCTGACACCCGCGTCGGCGATCACGACGTTCGAGCCGCCGCCGAGCACGGACATCGGAACACGACTCTCCCGCGCGGCGGTCACGATGTGTTCCAGCTCGTCGACCGTCTTCGCCTCGATCAGCCAGTCCGCGGGCCCGCCCACGCCGAACGTGGTCAAGTCAGCCAGCGCGGCGTCACGCCGGAGGCGCCCGGCGCCGATTCGCGTTTCGATCTCGCGCTCGAAGTGATTCGGGGTCACGGTGAAGTCAGGCCGCAAGCGCCGCCAGGAGTTTGTCGTGGATGCCGCCGAACCCGCCGTTGGACATGATGACGACCAGGTCGCCCTCACGTGCCTCGGCACTGATGGTCTTCACGATGTCGTCGACGGCAGGAATATGCCGCGCCTGCCGTCCGGACTTGCGAACATCACGAATGAGCTCCTCGACCGACAATCGCTCGTCGGCCGGCAGCGTGGATCTGAAGACGTCGGCGATCACGACTTCGTCCGCGCCTGATTCGGAAAAAGCGCGCGCGAAGTCATCCTGAAAGATTCGCCGGCAGGAGGTCGCCGACCGTGGCTCAAAGACTGCCCACACCCGCCGATCGGGGTGAGACGCCCGCACCGCGCTGAGCGTCTCGAGGATGGCCGTCGGATGATGCGCGAAGTCGTCGTAGACAGAGACGCCGCGGGCCTTTCCGCGCAACTCGAGCCGGCGCCGCACGCCTTTGAATTCCTTCAGCGCCTTACGCATCGCTTCGGCCGACAAGCCGGTCGCGTGCCCGACCGCGAGCGCGGCCAGCGCGTTGCGCACGTTGTGGACGCCGAGCAACGGAAGTTCGAAGTGGCCCAGCGGCTCGCCGGCGTGCGTCAACTCGAAGATCGTCCGGCCGTCCGTCGACTGCACCTCTCCAGCACGCCAATCCGCGCCGTCGGATAGACCGAATGTCTCGACCGAGCAGCGCGCCGACGTCGCCAGCTTCATGGCTTCGGGACTGTCGGCGCCGATCACCACGCGGCCGTTACGCGGCACCAGAGTCAGAAACCGCCGGAACGCGACGCGCAGCGCCTCCAGGTCGGCGTAGATATCCGCGTGGTCGTACTCGAGGTTGCCGACCACTGCGATATCCGGCAGGTACTTCAGGAACTTGGCCGTCTTGTCGAAGAACGCGCTGTCATACTCGTCGCCTTCGATCACGAAGTCACGCCCCGAGCCGAGCCGGTAGCTGCCGTTGAAATTCCCGGCGATGCCGCCGACGAGCAGGCTCGGATCCGCGCCGCACGCGGTCAACAGCCATCCGACCATCGACGTCGTCGTCGTCTTGCCATGCGTGCCGGCAATCACGATCGAGCGCGAGTGCCAGAGGAAGTTCTCGCGAATCGCTTCCGGCAGCGACTGGTAGCGGAACTTCCGATCGAGCACTTCTTCCAGCTCAGGATTGCCGCGCGAGATGGCGTTGCCGATCACGACCATGTCGAGGTCGCTGGTGATGTTCTCGGCGCGATAGCCGTCGAGGACGCGAATGTTCTCGGCCGCCAGGAAATCGCTCATCGGCGGATATACGCCGTGATCCGAACCTTGCACGTCGAAGCCGCGCTGCTTGAGCATGGCGGCCAGGGTCGCCATGGCCGTGCCGCACACGCCGATGAAATGGATCTTTCTCATATTCGGGGGGCTTCGCCCCCGCGGCCCCCTACGCGCTCACTCGCGGGGCCCCACGATCCCCGCTCCGTTTCGCGCGGCTCGCTCGCACCGCTCGCTCGCGCCGTCATGCTCATTGCTCTGCCGCCGACTCCTCCATGACCAGCTTCGGATCGCCACTCGCAATGACGCGCGTCTCAACGCCGAATGGCAGGCTGATGAGCGGCGTCGTGGTATGGCCGGACGGAAATCCAAAGAGCACCGGCCGTGGAAAATCGAGCAGGCAGTCATGCACGATCTGCAGCGCCGTGATGGTGCCGCCGGGCTCGTCGCACTTCGGCATCTGTCCGAACACGACGGCGGCACAATCCTCGAATCTCCCCGCGAGCCGCCACTGCGTGAGCATCCGATGGAGCCGGTATGGACGCTCACTTACCTCGTCAATGAACAGCACGTGTCCGGACGGAGGACGAAACTCGTACGGCGTGCCGAACGACGAGAGCAACTGCGTGAGCGTGCCGCCGAACAGCGGACCTGAGGCCTCGCCTGCACGGACCACATGGAGATCGGGTGGCGCGAGCTCGCCAAGCGGTTCCGCTCCAAGGGCGCGCAGGAAGGAGTCCGGATCGTAAGTCGACGGGCCCCTTGCAAGCCTGCCGTCGATCATCACGCCGTGGACGGACGCGAGCCCAGCCTTGCCGCCAAGAAACGTGTGCAGCGATGTGAGGTCGCTGTACCCGATGAACGCTGTCCTGTTGCTCCGGATCTTCTCGATCGACAGCATCGGCAGCGTCTCGACGCTCCCGTAGCCGCCACGCACCGCGATGATCGCGTCGATGTCGGGCTGCGACCACGCATGGTGCAACGCCTCGGCTCGGGCTGCCGCTGTCCCGGCCAGAAACACCCGGCGGTCGAAGATCGATTCGTCGTAAACGGGCTTGAGCCCCAGCCGCTTGAGCTCGGCGAGGCCGGCATCGAATTCCTCACGCGCGAACGGACTGGCAGGGGCAACGAGGGCGACGCGGGAACCAGAACGCAGCGGCCGGAACTTGAGGAGCCCTGCACGCGTGCGTGGCCTCATCACCAGGCCGCCATCTACTCCGCGACTGCCTGGTGCTCAGCACAGCCGACGACATCGA
>Ga0137451_1000650_pt1 | contig 10620 bp, 8 predicted proteins | sample EasRivERMGT500_2_FD_102336 | JGI IMG/M metagenome (GOLD analysis project Ga0137451, IMG submission 102336) | Soil microbial communities from meander-bound floodplain in the East River, Colorado, USA - East River MetaG ERMGT500_2 | ecosystem: Environmental > Terrestrial > Soil > Floodplain ...
CACGCTGTTCGGGGTGGCGAGCCACAACTGGCTCGGCGATCCGGACACCGCGCTCGCCTGCACCATGGCGATGGTGGTGTGGAAGGAGGCCGGGTTCTTCATGATCTTCTACCTCGCCGCGCTGCAGTCCCTGGCTCCCGAGCTCGAGGAGGCGGCGAAGATGGAAGGCGCCTCGCGCTGGTACTTCTTCCGGCGCGTGACCTTCCCGCTGCTCATGCCGACGACGTTGTTCGTGATGGTGAACGCGACCATCAACTCGTTCAAGCTGGTCGATCACCTCTTCATCCTCACCAAGGGGGGGCCGGACAACGCCTCGAGCCTGCTGCTGTACTACATCTACCAGGTGGCGTTCAGCTTCTTCGATACGGCCTATGCCTCGACGCTGACCGTAGTGCTGCTCGTGCTCCTCGCGGGGCTCGCGGTGGTGCAGTTCCAGCTGGTCGAAAGGCGGGTGCATTACCGGTGAGCGCCGCCGGCCGACGCGCCCCGCTCCTCGAGACCGCCGCGGCCTGGCTGCTCGCGCTGCTCTGGCTCTCGCCGCTGCTTTACGCCTTCTGGGCCGCGTTCCACCCGGCCGAGTTCGCGACGCGTTTCGACCTGCTGGCGCCGCTCAGCGTGGAAAACTTCGCCAAGGCCTGGACCTACGCGCCGTTCGCGCGCCACTTGCTCAACACGGTGATCCTGGTGACGATGATCCTCTCGGCGCAACTCGTGCTGTGCACGCTGGCGGGGTACGCGTTCGCGCGCTTCGACTTCGCGGGGCGCGACATCGCCTTCGGCTTCGTGCTGGTGCAACTGCTCATCATGCCGGAGGTGCTGATCGTAGAGAACTACCGCATCATGAGCCGCCTGGGCCTGGTGGACACCATCCTCGGCATCGGGCTGCCGTACATGGCGAGCGCCTTCGGCATCTTCCTCCTGCGCCAGACGTTCAAGACGGTGCCGCGCGAGCTGGAGGACGCGGCGCGCGTCGAGGGCTGCTCGTTCCTCGGCGTGCTGTGGCGCGTCTACGTGCCGCTCGCACGGCCGACCTACCTCGCCTACGGGCTGGTGTCGGTGAGCTACCACTGGAACAACTTCCTCTGGCCGCTCATCATCACCAACACGGTGGAGACGCGCCCGCTGACCGTAGGTCTCGCGATCTTCGGCGCGCCCGAGTCGGGCGTGGACTGGGGCGTGATCAGCGCGGGCACGATCATGGCGGTCGCGCCGCTGCTGGTGGCGTTTCTCCTCTTCCAGCGCCAGTTCATGCAATCGTTCATGCAGGCGGGAATAAAGTAAGAGGCACGTGACGGCGATTCTTTCCTGGAACATCCAGTGCGGCCTGGGCTGCGACGGCGTCTTCGATCTCGCGCGCATCGCGCGCGTGGCGAAGGCCATGGGCGAGGCGGACGTGATCTGCATGCAGGAAGTGACGCGCAACGATCCGGCGATCGCCGATGGCGCGGACCAGGCGGCGCGGCTCGCGGCGCTTTTCCCGGGCTATCAGGTCGTCTTCGGTCCCGGGTTGGACCGTCCGCCGCGCCAGTTCGGCAACCTGATCCTCTCGCGGCTCCCCGTGCTGCAGGTCTTTCACCACCTGCTGCCGCATCCGGCGCAAGGCGGCATCAAGCACATGCAGCGCCAGGCGATCGAGGTGGTGGTCGAGGCCCTTGGCGGACCGCTGCGCGTCGTGACGACGCACCTCGAGTATTACTCCGATGCACACCGCACCGCCCAGATAGAGCGGCTGCGAGCGCTGCAGGCGGAGGTCACCCGGAATGAGGCGCAGCCGCCCAAGCCCGCCCCGAGCCCCTACGATCCCGTGCCGCGGCCGGCCTCGCTCGTTTTGTGCGGCGACCTCAACCTGCTGCCCGGCGATGCGCAATACGGGCTGTTGTTCGCGCCCCCGCTGATCGACGCATGGCGCGCCGCCCGGCCGGGCGAGCCGCATCCGCCCACCACCGGCCTGTTCGACCGCAAGCAGTGGCCGATGGGCGGGCACTGCCGGGACTACTTCGCCGTGACGGCGGACGTGGGGGGGCGCATCGCGGCGATCGAGGTGGATCTCGCCACCGACGCCTCAGACCACCAGCCCCTCAGGCTGGAGCTGCGTGCGCCGCGATAGCTAGTCCGGCGCGGAAAGCCACTCGAACGTGGCTCGCACGTAGTCGTCCCAGTGTCTGACGGCCTGCAGGCTGCGCAGGTAGCGCGAAGCGTCTTTCGCCTGAACTTCGTAGATGCGGCCTTCCTGCCATTCCGCCGGCGGCAGCAGCAGGTTCGGCGGCTGCGCGCCCCCTGCGCCCTCCGACAGGATGATGGCGTGCACGGTATGCCCGGCGAACTGTCTGGACGAAGCGTCCGAGAAGACGCTGTCCTCGTACTTGCCGACCACCGCCCGCAGCGACACCTCGTGGGGCTCGCGGGTCAGCACGGCGACGTCCGCCTGCAGGCCCCCGTCCGGCCGGGAATGCATGCGGCGGATCATGCCGACCCAGCGCTCGCCGTCGCCCATCGACAGGCCGACCACGGCGCCGCACTTCACCCAGGCGCGGCTCGCCTGAGGAACCTCGGTGCCCAGCTCACTGCCGCCGGCGCCCCGCAGCACCCAGGTTTCCGGGGGCTGTAGTGCGCCCGCCGAGGAATCGGCGAGCGACAGTTCGCCCGCGCCGTGGTGGGCCCCGGAGAGGTACTGCCAGATCTGGCCGTAGCCATGCACGACCTGCAGGGTGCCGGATGCGGGCTCGTGTGCGGGCGGCGAATACGGGCAATCGACACGCCAGAAGGTGAGCAAGTGCTGCACCGTGCTCAGCTGCACTCGCGGTGCGATGTCCTTGCCGAAGGCCTTGAAGTCCTCGAGCTTGGCCGCGCCCAGCTGCCTGGCGATGCGCTCCAGCGAGCCGTAGCCCATGCCGGGGCCGAAGTAACGCGCGGTCGTACTCGGCTCCCGCCCCTTCGCGCGCCGCGGGGCGAATTCGCTTCCCGGCTCGAAGCAGAACGGATTGTCGGCGACACCGGGCTGGCGCAGCGTGAATTCGGCGCCCAGCTGCTCGACGACACGGTCGGCGACCTCGATCTGCTCCGGGGCCATCATGTCGGGCGCGCTGATACGCAGCATGAGCAGGCGCAGGAACTCCTGCTCTACGGTCGTCTTCGTTCTATGGTCGGACTGCGCGTGGACCGGGGCGGTCGAGCAGCCGGCCTTCTCGGCGCTCGCGTGAATCGAATACGCCACATGCCACAGCCGCCCCGGCACGCCCGCGTAATGGACCAGGTGGAGCTTGGCAAGCGTGCGGCATGCGCACAGGGCGCGCGCCGCGCTCTGCGCCGTGAGCAAGGCTCCCGTCGATGCGCACAGCGCCCGGGCGAGGCGCGACTGGTACTGGACCAGCGATTTCCAGGCGGCTTCGCGCGCGGCTTGCGATCCCGCGGCGCTGGCAAGGTATTGCGCGAGTACCGCGGATACCTGCGCGGCGCCCGCATCCTGGATCAGTGCGAGCGCCTCGCTCCGCGACTTGGGCTCGCCGGCCGCGCCGCCGGCCGCTTCCAGCCGGGCATCCAGGTCGGCGAACACGGTGGCCGGATCGGCGTCGCTCGGACCGGCAAGCGACGGCCCCGCTGACCTCGGACCAGATCCCGGGTCGGCCGTGTCATCGCCGCGCTTCTTGCCCCACTCCAGCAACTCCAGCATAGGCGCCCTCCCGCAAGAATGCGCCCCCACTCACTCCGCGGGCACATTCTAGCTCCGCCGGTGCATGCCCCGGCGTGCGAATTGTCACTGTCAGCGCGCGGCGTAGAAGCGCAGTTTCGCGGCTTCCGTCGTCCCTACGTAGGCGGCGACGATCAGGACCACGTTCAGCATCAGGCTCAAGGTCAGCGGGACGAAGCCGAAGACGGCAGCGACGCCGCCCGCGTAGGGCAGCGCGAGCGCCGCGCCGCCGACGGCGAGGGTGGTCCACAGCAGCAGCCGGCTCGGCGCGCTGCGCCAGGCAGGGCCGCGGGTGCGCAGCACCAGCAGCACCGCGAGCTCGGTAAGCAGCGAGATCACGAACCAGGCGGTCTGAAAGGTCGCTTCGCCGGCGTCGAACACGTACAGCAGCAGCGCGAAACTCAGCAGGTCGAAAACCGTGCTGAGCAGCCCGAAGACCAGCATGAAACGGCGCACCTCGGCCACGTCCCAGCGCTGCGCGTTCTTCAGGCGCTCGGCATCCACCCGGTCGGTCGCGATGGCGATGGAGGGCAGGTCCGAGAGGAAGTTGTTGAGCAGGATTTGCTTCGCCGCCAGCGGCAGGAACGGCAGCAGGGGCGTGGCGAGCGCCATGCTCACCATGTTGCCGAAGTTGGCGCTGGTGGTGATGCTGATGTACTTCAGCGTATTGGCGAAGGTCGCGCGGCCGTCCTGCACGCCGCGGCGCAGCACGTCCAGGTCGTGCCGCAGGAGCACTACATCCGCGCTCTCGCGCGCCACGTCCACCGCCTGGTCCACCGAGATGCCGACATCGGCCGCGTGCAGCGCCGGCGCGTCATTGATGCCGTCGCCGAGGTAACCGACCGAATGGCCGGTGCGCTGCAGCGCGTTCACGATGCGCTCCTTCTGCTGCGGATCGACCTCGACGAAAAGCGTGGTGCGCCCGGCCAGGTGCCAGAGCGACTCGTCCTTCAGGCGGGTGATCTCTTCGCCGGTGAGAATCGCGCCGGCGTCCAGCCCGATGGCGCGCGCGACATGCGCGGCCACGTAGCGGTTGTCGCCGGTGATCACCTTGATGCCGATGCCGAGCGCCGCGAGGTCGGCGATGGCGCGCGCGGCGCCCACCTTGGGCGGGTCCAGGAACAGCAGGAACCCGGCGAGCTGCATGCCGGCCTCGTCCGCGTGCGCGTAGCGCGCGCGCTGCGCGCTGCGGCGCGTCGCGACGGCGAGCACGCGGTAGCCCTGCGCGCTCATTTCCCGGTAGTAGGTGTCGCAGCGCTCGTGCAGCGCCGGCTCGACATTGCAGATGGCGAGCACAGTGGCGAACGCCCCTTTGGTGACGATCAGGTGGCCGGCCGGGTCGCCATCGTCCAGCACGATGGTGAGGCGCTTGCGGATGAAGTCGTAGGGAATCTCGTCGACCTTATGCAGGCCCGCCGCGCTCAAGCCCGCTTTCTCGCCCGCAGCGACGATCGCGGCGTCGAGCGGGTTGTCGATGCCGGTCTCGAGCGCGGCGTTGAGGAACGCAAGGCGCCCGACCTCCGCGTCGGGCTCGCCTTCCGGGCCGACCGCCGCATCGAGCGTGACCACTCCTTCGGTGAGCGTGCCCGTCTTGTCGGTGCACAACACGTCGATGCCGCCCAGGTCTTCGATCGCATCCAGGCGGCGCACGATCACGCCGCGGCGCGCCATGTCGCGCGCGCCGCGCGACAGCGTCACGCTCACGATCGCGGGCAGCAGCTCGGGGGTGAGGCCGACCGCCAGTGCGACTGCGAACAGCATGGAGTCGAGCGGCGGCCGCCCGAGCAGCTGGTTCACCAGCAGCACGAACAGCACCATGAACGTCATCACGTACATCAGCATCGCGCCGAAGCGGCGCACGCCGCGCGCGAAGTCCGATTCGGGCGGCGGCGCGGCGAGGCGCGCGGCGACCTCGCCGTAGGCAGTGTCGCGGCCGGTGCGCACCACCAGCACCCGCGCGCTGCCGCTGCGCACCGAGGTGCCGAGGAACACGCAATTGGTGCGCCGGGCGAGCGGCGTGTCCGGCAGCAGGATGCCGGGCTGCTTCTCCACCGGAAAGGATTCGCCCGTGAGGCTCGCCTCGGTGACCAGGAAATCCCGCGCCTCGAGCACCAGGCCGTCGCCCGGGACCAGGTTGCCCGCCGAGAGCAGGACCACATCGCCCGGCACTATGGCGCCCGCTGGCACCACTTGCTCGATGCCCTCGCGCAGCACGCGCACGGTGAGCGCGAGGCGCCGGCGCAGCGCGGCGAGCGCGGCGTCGGCGCGGTGCTCCTGCGCGAACCCGAGCAGGGTGCTGCCCAGCACGATGGCGAGAATGATCGCGGCCTCGGTCCAGTCCCTCAGCACGCTCGACACGGCGGCCGCGAACACGAGGATCAGGACCAGCGGGCTGCGGAACTGGCGCGCGAGCAGCCGCAGGGCCGCGAGCGAGCGTCGCCCCTCGAGCTCGGTGCTCGCGCCGGGGGCAAGCCGCCGCGCGGCCTCATGCGCCGAGAGCCCGGCCGCATTGCTGCCCAGGCCGGCGGCCACCTCTTCGGCGCCGCGGCTCCAGTAAGCCGCGCTAGCCGGCGCGAGCGGCTTGTCCAAGACCCGAAACGAGCTCTGCGATGGCGCCATCGAGCGCGGCGCCGTGGTTGAGCAGCCGGTCCACGGCGAACGAAATCGGCATGTCGACACCGAGGCGCTGTGCCAGCGTCACTACGGCTTGCGCGGAGAATGCGCCCTCGGTCACTTCCTTGCGCCCGGCGAGCACCTCCTCGAGCGTCTTGCCCTCGCCGAGCGCGAAGCCGAGCGAGGTGTTGCGCGACTGCAGGCTGTTGGCGGTGAGCATCATGTCGCCGATGCCTGCGAGGCCGTCGAAGGTCTCGCGCTTGGCGCCCTTGGCGAGGCCGAAGCGGATGGCTTCCGCCAGACCCATGGTCACCAGCGTGGCGCGCGCGTTCTCCCCCAGCTTCCGGCCGGCGAGGACGCCGCTGGCGATCGCCACCACGTTCTTCATCACGCCGCCGATCGCGGTGCCGACCGGGTCCTGGTTCGCCTGCACGCCGAAGCGCGGGTTGGCGATGGCGCGTGCGAGCTCCCGCGCAAGCCCGAGGTTGGCGCTGGCGAGCGCCACGCCGCAGGGGAGGTCGATGGCGATCTCCTTCGCGAAGGACGGTCCGGAGAGCACCGCGCACGGACAACGCGGCAGCGCCTCGGCCAGCACCTCGGGCATCAGCGCGAGGCTGCCGCGCTCGAGGCCCTTGGAGCAGCTCACCACCGGCGTGCCCGGCGCGAGGAACGGCTGCAGCCGCCCGGCGATCTCGCGCATGCGCTGCGCGGGCGGCGCGAGCAGCAGGAACTGCGCGCCGGCGGCGGCCTCGGCCATGTCGTTGGTCGCGCGGATGCCAGCGGGCAGGCGCACGCCGGGAAGGAAATGCGGGTTCACGCCCTGGCGGTTGATGTCCTCGGCCACCTCGGGCTCGCGCGCCCAGATCACGACTTCGTGCCCCGACCTGCTGACCACGCAGGCCATCGCGGTGCCGAAGGCCCCGCCGCCGATCACGCCGATGCGCGCCATGGTGCATCATACTTAATGTGAGTCTGATCCTTGCCCTCGACCAGGGAACGCACGCCAGCCGGGCTCTGGTCGTGGACCGGACCGGCCGCATCCTCGCGCAGGGCGTGCGCGAGATCGGCATGGCGCATCCGCATCCGGACTGGGCCGAGCAGGACGGCGAGGAGGTAGTGGCTTCGATCTTCGACGCGGTGGCGCAGGCGGTGGCGAAGATCGGCGCGCGCAAGTCCGAGATCTCCTGCGCCGGCCTTGCCAGCCAACGCGCGAACGCCGTGTGCTGGGACCGCACGACCGGGCGCCCCCTGTCGCCGATCTTCAGCTGGCAGGACCGGCGCGCGCACGTCTGGATCAGCGCACTGCAATCCGTGCATGGCGACACGGTGCATCGCAAGACCGGCCTTTACCTCTCGCCGCACTACGGCGCGAGCAAGCTGCGCTGGGCGCTCGACCATCTGCCGGCGGTGCGCGCGGCGCGCGAGGCGGGCACCCTCGCCTGGGGGCCGATGGCGAGCTTCCTCGTGTTCCGCCTGCTCAAGGAGCGGCCGCTGCTCGCCGAGCCCCAATGCGCGGCGCGCACGCAGTTGTGGAACCTGCAGACGCGCGACTGGGATCCGGCGCTGCTGCAGCTCTTCGGCCTGCCCGCGGGATTCCTCCCGCGGAGCGTCCCGACCTGCCATGCCTGGGGCACTCTCGACACCGAGGCGATCTCCGTGCCGCTCACCGCCGTCAACGGCGACCAGTCGGCGGCGGTGTTCGCTTTCGGCTGGCCGGAGGAGAACTGCGCCTACGTCAACATCGGCACCAGCGCCTTCGTGCAGCGCGCGCTCACGCGTGCGCCTGGCCACGTGCCGCGCCAGCTGACCGGCATCATCCTGGCGAACGGCGCGACCACCGTGTACATGGTGGAGGGCAATGTGAATGGCGCGGGCACGGCGCTCGCGTGGCTGCAGGACGCATTGGGCATCGCGGAGGTCACGGCGCAGCTGCCGGCCTGGCTCGAGCGCGCCGCGCCGCCGCCGCTGTTCCTCAACGGCATTGCCGGCCTGGGCGGGCCGTTCTGGAAGGCGGATTTCGCGTCGCGCTTCGAAGGCGAAGGCGAGCCCTGGCAGAAGTCGGTGGCGGTGGTGGAGAGCATCGCTTTCCTCTTGCAGGCGAACATCGACCACATGGCGAAATTCGTGCCCGCCGCGCGGCGCATCCGCGTCAGCGGCGGCGTGTCGCGGCTGGACGGCTTGTGCCGGCGGCTCGCCTCGGTCAGCGGCCTGCCGGTGCACCGGCGCGATGACCCGGAGGCCAGCGCGCGCGGCATCGCCTACCTCGCCGCAGGCAGGCCGGAGGGCTGGAACACGGCGCCGAAGGAGGAAGTGTTCGCGCCGTCGCCGGATGAGGCGCTGCGCGAACGCTATCGCCGCTGGCTGGCGCTGATGCAGGAGGCGAGCGGCGTGCGGGTCGTTTGATCCACGTCAAGAGCGGCCGCAGCCGCGCGCCTACGCTGGAGACCGAGACAAGACGAACCCACAGGAGCACGCCATGCAACACGCCAGCACCGACAGACTGATGCACGACCTGCGCGCCGTCGTCACCGACGCGGAGGAATTGCTCAAAGCCACCGCCAGCCAGACCGGCGAGCGCGTCGACAAAGTGCGCCAGCGCGCGGAGGAATCGCTGCGTGCCGCGCGAACGCGCATGCAGGAGGCGGGCCACGCGGCGGAAGCGCGCGCCAGGGAGGCGGCGCGCGAGGTGGATCAGCAGGTGCACGAGAATCCCTGGACCGCGGTCGGCGTTGCTACCGGCGTGGGCTTGATCGTCGGCATCCTGCTCGGGCGCCGCTAGGCGCGGGCCCGGCGGCCGCAACGGCAAGCGAGGGAAACGAACATGACCTACAAGACAATCCTCGTGCACCTCGACATCCGCCCGCGCAGCGCCGAGCGGCTTGCTTTCGCCTTCGGCCTCGCCGCGCAGTTCGAAGCGCACGTGGTGGGGCTCTACGCGCCGGGCTTGCCGCGCATTCCCTCGTACGCGCTGGCCGAGGCGGGACCTGTACTGCGCGACCTCCTTGAGAAACGCGGGGCCGAGAACACGCGCCAGGCGGAGAAGCAGTTCCGCGACGTGGCCGCGCGGCACGGCGACGTCGGCGCCGAATGGCGCGTCGCGCACTCTGATCCGGCCGCCGCATTGCGCCTGAGCGCGCGCTACGCCGACCTGGTGGTGGCGGCGCAGCCCGAGCCGCAGGATGAAGCCGACGCGCACCTTCTGGCGGACGAGCTCGCGCTCTCGGTCGGGCGGCCGCTGCTGTTCGTGCCCTATGCGGGGCGCTTTGCGGTCTCCGCCAAGCGCGTGCTGATCGCCTGGGACGCGGGCCGCGAGGCCGCGCGCGCGGTGAGCGACGCGCTGCCGATCCTCAGGCGCGCCGAGGCGGTCGAGGTGGCCGTCTTCGATCCGGAGCGCGAGCGGGTCAATCACGGCGAGCAGCCGGGGGCCGACATCGGCCTCTACCTGGCGCGCCACGGCGTCAAGGTTTCGGTGGCGCGGCAGAGCGGAGCGGGCTTCGACGTCGGCGCGCAGATCCTGTCGCGCGCCGCGGACACCAGCGCCGACCTGATCGTGATGGGCGCCTACGGGCACTCGCGCGTGCGCGAACTGGTGCTCGGGGGCGTGACGCGCACCATCCTCGGCGCGATGACGGTGCCGGTGCTGATGTCGCACTGAGTCAAGCGCGCGGCCGGTAGAATGGCCGCGCGTGGAATTCCTAGTTGACGCTGTAATGCGCCGGGTCGGGGAGGGGACTGCCATCCCCTTCGCGGTACGCTTTGCGGGCGGCGGCGAATACCGCAATTCCGCGCAAGCCCCCGCCTTCACCATGGTGATCCGCAGCGCAGCGGCCTATGCGCGCATTGCCGCCTTCGGCCACATCGGCCTGCTCGACGCGTACTTCGATGACCAGATCGAGATCGAAGGCAGCCTTGCCAGGGCGATGGCGGTGGGCCTGGAAAGCGGCATGGACGGCCACAACCTGCTGGTGGGCGTGCGCAACCGCTGGCACGAGCTGCGCTTCTCCAACCGCAGCTGGGCGCAGGCGAAGAGGAACGCCGAGGCGCACTACGCGCTCGGCACCGGGTTCTACCGCCTGTGGCTCGACGACCCGCTGATGATGTATACCTGCGCGTACTGGAAGGAGGGCACGCGCACGCTGGAGGAGGCGCAGCGCAACAAGATCGAGCACGTGGCGAGGAAGCTCCGGCTCGCCCCCGGGGAGGACGTGGTGGACATCGGCAGCGGCTTTGGCGGCTTCATGTTCCATGCGCACGAGAAGTACGGCGTCAAGGTCACCGGCGTCAACAACACCACGTCGCAGGTCGAGATGGTGCGCGCG
>Ga0137451_1000651_pt1 | contig 10617 bp, 12 predicted proteins | sample EasRivERMGT500_2_FD_102336 | JGI IMG/M metagenome (GOLD analysis project Ga0137451, IMG submission 102336) | Soil microbial communities from meander-bound floodplain in the East River, Colorado, USA - East River MetaG ERMGT500_2 | ecosystem: Environmental > Terrestrial > Soil > Floodplain ...
CCCGCTTTCATCAGACACGATCGGCCGGTCGGTTGCGTTAACCTCCAATACCGCCGAGGCAGCCTTAAGGGGTCAGACCTCTTATCCGCCGCCTTCCTTTTCGATCTTGCGCTTTTTAGACACCGCTTCTGCCTGCACCACGTTTTTGCAATGTTCACAAACCCAATGGCCATACAACAGCGCCGGCCCCACCACTTCGCAGAGAAGACAATGGCTGGGTTCTTCGACCGGCGGCTTCTCCTCTCGTTTTTCTTCCGTGTTCTGTTCCGTTTTCTCTAACTTCACCTTCGTAGCCTCCGTTGTATCTCAAGTGATCATCGTTTGATGCCCTGACCTCTTTTCTCCTACCCCTTCACACAAATGAGCGGTTCAAGCCTGGCCACTTTCCGCGCCAGGTTCGCTTCATCCGCCGCGTCCACCACATCACTGACATCCTTGTAAGCGCCGGGCGCTTCCTCGGCGATTCCCCGCATGGACGGACTGCGAATCAGAATTCCACGCGAGGCTAACTCCTTCACCACATCTCGACCATGCCACTGCCGAAGCGCTTGATGCCGGCTCATACTGCGACCGGCTCCATGACAAGCGGACCCGAACGCCAGCGACATGCTCTCGCGTGTGCCCGCAAGCACGTACGAGGCTGTTCCCATTGTCCCCCCGATCAGGACGGGCTGACCGACCGTGCGGAGCGATGGCGGGATGTCGGGATGCCCAGGGCCAAAGGCCCGCGTCGCGCCCTTGCGATGAACGAAGAGACGGGTCGGTGTCCCGTCGATAACATGCTCCTCGACCTTGCAGGTATTATGCGATACGTCGTACAGCAGTGCGAGCGTGGCCTGTGGCAACAGGTCGGCGAAGACCTGCCTGACCAGATGCGTGACGATCTGACGGTTGGCCAGGGCACAGTTAATAGCAGCCCGCATTGCGCCAAGATATTCTTGCCCCACTTCGGAGTTAATCGGGGCACAGGCCAATTCGCGATCCGGCAGGTCGATGTTGTAACGAGCTGCGATCATAACCATGCGCTTGAGAAACTCGGTGCCGATCTGATGACCGAGTCCACGCGAGCCGCAATGGATGCTGACGACAAGGTCTCCTGCGCGTAATCCGAAGATCGACGCCGCTTCTGCATCGAAGACCTGCACGACCTGTTGCACTTCGAGATAGTGGTTCCCTGAGCCGAGCGTCCCCATCTCATCTTGTTGGCGCTTCTTGGCGTAATCCGACACGCACTCCGGTTTGGCGCCAGCCATGCGGCCGTGCTCCTCGATGAATTCAAGATCCTCATGCGTCCCGTAGCCCTTTCCCACTGCCCAGCTTGCGCCTCCGGCAAGCATGGCATCCATCTCCTGTCGATCCAAGTGCACCTTCCCGGTGCTCCCTACACCGGCGGGAATGCGATGAAACAAGGACTCAGCCAGTTGCTCCTTCACCGGCTGAAGGTCCTCGACCGTGAGTCCCGTGCGAAGCGCCCGGACTCCACAGGAAATGTCGAAGCCCACACCGCCGGCAGACACGACCCCTCCGAGATCGGGATCGAACGCGGCGACCCCGCCGATGGGAAACCCATAACCCCAATGGGCATCGGGCATCGCATAGGAGGCTCGAACGATCCCCGGTAGCGTTGCGACGTTCGTAACTTGTTCATAGACCTTCTCGTCCATGTCGCGAACCAGAGCTTCGCTGGCATAGATCACCGCTGGCACCCGCATCTTGCCGCGAGGAGAAATATGCCATTCGTCGGGCCCTCGTCGCTTCAACAGGTTGAGATCCATCAATGCCTCATTTCTTTATCCGATCTAGCAGAATTTCATAAACCATTTGGAGCCGAGGAAAATACGCGATCGTAGAAAGCCACGGACGGGTCCAGAAGCCACCCGCAGGCTGTTCAAAAAGGCCGTCCAGCAAGGCCGCAGCAAGCGAAGAGGCGAGGCGTACGCTTCGGTACGTTGAGCCTCTGCGCGACGCGAGAACGCCGGTGGCGGCCTTTTTCAACAGCCTGCTACACATCCACCACACACTGCGCTACCCAACGACCCTCCTCATCCCGCTTTACGGACAGCTCGGTGTAGGTCGCGCCTTTCACTTCGACAGCCGGTTGATGTCGCGCCACCTCGACCGGCTCTCCCCATGCCGTCGCGTGCAGCGAATGGTCGTTGACGCGAACATTGAATCGGCTGAACAGCATCTTCCGCGTGGCCATTTCATAGACGAGCGCATTCAGCCAATCGACCAGCAGCAACTCATCATCAGGCGCCTCACAGACAATCGGCACCGATTGTGTCGGGGCCACAGACTCCAGGTCGGTGATCACGGCCGTCAAAGCATGCGCCGCGCTTTCAAACGCCGCCTCCTTGGTCAAGCCGAACCCTCGCACACCGATATCGGCCTGATGCGGGAAATGTTCCCAGCTTCCTTGCACGGTCTCTGAACGAGGGGGCTGCATGATTAATGGTCCTCGTAAAGATCGCAGATCGTCACGGAACGTTTCACGGCGGCTGTGCGTGGGTGCCGCACCATCCTTCTCTCACAGCCAGTCCAGATGAGCCTTCTCCACCTTTTCTCCCCACATCGCACTGAAAGGAATCTCCGTGAGCAGATAGGCTCCTGGTTTAAGTTGTGGGAGGGCGCGAGCGGCGGCAACCATGACCTGAGACGTCAGGACAGTGTCGTCTAAGCGCGCTTCCAGCAGCAGATGATGGTGTCCAAGTCGTCCCGGAGGGCCTCGTCGATCAAGGACCACTCCCCGCCCTTCTTGTTCCAGCTCCGCGAGACTCTCAACGGGAAACACCTGCGTGTCTTCTCCGAGAAAGAGCGGGTCGGCACGGATGGCTTGGGTGATCTTGTCCTGATCTGCCATCTTCTCCAATTCGACATAGACATACCGCTGCAATCCCCCATCGGTGGCTCGTACTTCGGCGCATAGGGCATCCTTCACCCCGACCACGCTCCGGGCCATCGTGGTATGACGGAGGCTGACGCCTGTGTGATGCCGCGTCTCCGTCGACCCCCCCGGCGTCAGCAGGGCAAACCACGAGCGGAACACCGAGAGGGCGCCAGGATCCCAGCCCGCCCCCACGATGGCCGACGCCCTATGATGGAAGGCCATTTTGTGGATTGCGTTCTTATGGGCATGAAGCGCTTCTCCGTGCAGCGTGGCGCAGTCCACAATCGGAATTCCATGCTGAAGAATCTGAAACGCGGTCTCCATGACGGTATTCGTCGGCACGCAGAGGAGCGCTGCGTCAACGTCCCTCGCCTGACCGATGTGGGTTGTCACTGGAATGGATCGGAGTGTCTCCGGGAGCGTCCCCCCCGCACTGGCAACTCGACGCACAATGGCCGCCAAAATGAGATCGTGGCTCAGGGAGATGAGTTCCGCGCAAACCTGTCCCACCCTCCCGAACCCGACGACTGCGAGACGCAATGGTTTCACGGGTGACGTCCGCTCCCTACTGCCAGACAAAAATCTCCGGCGCCCGCCGTTGAACCGGCGGCGTCTCCCCGCTCGGATAGCCCGCGACGACGGGGAACACCGGCACATAGGCCTTGATACGGTCGGACTATACTGCGAGCTGCGTTGGATTCTGAATCACAGCAAATGTCCCGTGTCCAGGGCTGCTCGTTCATTGAGCTGGGAGCGTGGGTCAGGGCTTTGATGAGGGCCTCGACAGTCGTTTTATCGACAGGTTGATCGGTATAGGCTTGCACGGAGCAGCGGTTGCAGATTGCTTCCATCACATCCACCGCATCCCCCTATGCCTGTTCGAAGAGAATGGGAGTACAGGCCATCTCGTAGGGCGGACCCTACCAGAGGCCAAAATTCACATCCTTGAACGGGATCGTTTCCCATTGCTCGCTTTCCACATCCAGGATGGCAATTTGGAGATCCGAAGGGAGAACTCTCATCCCTTTGGGCCGAACCCAGGTATCCGCTTTCAGAGATTTGAAGTACAAGTGGGGCCTGGCCTGGGCATAGTCCCGTTCGTGAAACAACTCAAGTAGTCGCAATGCGTCGGGAAATGTCATCGTGTCCTCCTTCTGCGTTCCAGCCAACCTTGCCAGCTCCTTCAATGAGCAATCGGAGTGCCGGACGCCGACGATTAGCATTCTTTCCTCCCAGGGTCTCTCTTTACAGAGCAATCACGATGAGATCGGATCATTCCGGGAGGATTCACAAATCAGGTAGGAGAACGACGAATTCTAATCTCCGGGAATCCTGGCGACCTTTCGCCACAGCAGGGCTGCTGCATCTGTAGCGGATTTCCACAAACATCGCAGCGGTCCCTTCATTCGTCAATTTCAAGTCCAGGAATTTTCTACAAGTGGACGGCGGATCGGTGCTCAGGTGGCATGGCCCCGTTCTTGCCATTAAAATCACAGTACCAGTCATCGAAAAGCATTGGTTCGGGGTTCAGCGTAGAGTATGTCTTATTTCCGTCTCTGCCTCTGTCTGCTTGTTGTTGCGATGCTGTCCGGCTGCGCAAGCCGCAAGATCGTCACGGCGATAGAGGACCAGAGTTATGTGCCGGGGCCGGCACCCCAAGCCCAAGTGCTTGTGAATGACGTCTTGACCGACAGTTTTGGCAGGTTGGTCCAGGACACGAAGATTGAGAACAAATCGCTCCGGCTCACCAGCCCATGAGAATCCGGATCACCACGGCTCAAAGGAGGATTCCGATGAACGTCCAAGATATTATGACCAGCGATGTGCAATGTTGCGGCCCCGACACCAATCTGGCTGCCGCCGCTAAAATGATGTGGGACAGCGACTGCGGAGCCCTGCCCGTCCTGAATGTTCAGGGCCAGGTGATGGGCATGATCACGGATCGCGACATCTGCATGGCCGCAGCCACCAAAAATAAGCCAGCGTCGGACATTACGGTCTGGGAAACAGTGTCCGGGATAGCCCAAACCTGCCACCTGTCCGATGATGTCCATACAGCCCTGGACATCATGAAACGGGAAAAAGTCCGACGGCTCCCGGTCGTGGATGAAGACGGGATACTCCAGGGCATCGTCGCCATAAACGATTTCGTCCTCCTCGCAGGAGAGGCGAAGGGGGGAAAGGCACCGGCTCTTTCCTATGAGGATGTCGTGCGGACGATGAAGGCGATCAGCGCGCACCGGGTCCTCGTCGGCATCTAAACCGGAAATGTTTAATGAGGAATTATGAATGTTGAATTTGTATCGACACTCGGGGCGCCATTGCGGGTAATTTATCATTCAAAACTCACAAATCAACATTCAGCCTTGTGAGGCTGTATGTATCGTCGCGTCATGGCTTTCGACTTCGACGGCACGCTCGCCGTCAACGGGAGCGTGCCTGCCGAGGTTGAAACAGCGTTGGAACAATGCCGCGAGAGCGGCCATGTACTGTTTTTGGTCACAGGTCGGCGCTTCGAGACCGTCGCCCTAGGCCATCTGGGAAGTCTGTTCGCGGGCATCGTGTGGGAAAACGGCGCGGTCCTGACCCATACCGCGAGTGGAGAGACCTATCTCCCGTTCGGCCAACTCGATGCGCGATTGCTCAAGGCCATCGAAGAGGCGGGCATTCCGTTCGAGCGGGGGCTCGCCATCGCCGCTACCTGGACGCCCCATGATCAGGCCCTTTGGGGAATCCTCCGCTCTCACGGCGGCAGTACCTCGATCGAATACAACAAAAGCGCAGTCATGGTGCTGCCGCCCGGCGCGACGAAAGGGACCGGCCTGGAACGGCTTCTTGCGTTGTGCGGTTTGTCGCCCAGAAACCTCGCGGCGTTCGGCGATGCAGAAAACGATCTCTCGATGTTGACCTTGGCCGAGGTCTCGGTCGCAGTGGCCGACGCCATCCCCGCCGTCATCGAAACATCCGATGTCCTCGCCACAGCCCCTGGTCCCCAAGGGGTCCTTGAAATTCTCAGACAGTATCCGCTCGGCGGAAAATTCCTCGATATCCCGCTCAAGCGCGAGCGACCGATCCTGCTCGGACAGACAGATTCAGGCATGGTTGCCAGCATACCAGCTTCCTGGTTAGCCGGACGCAATCTGGGGGTCTTCGGCAATTCCGCAACCGGCAAGTCGTGGATGGTCGGCTTGATCGCGGAAGGGCTCCATCACGAAGAGTATCAGGTCCTCCTGATCGATCCCGAAGGAGACTTCCGTGGGCTCCGGGTCTTGCCGCGGTTCGTATCGGTCAGCGGTGACCGGGCAACCCTCCCCCCTCCGTCCGCCGTGGTGTCGCTCCTCGACGAGGGAGGCGTGTCGTTGGTCCTCGATCTGAGTCAGTATCCCATCAGCTTGCGGAGTCACTATCTTGCCGAACTGATTCGTGCCTTACGCCCCGTGCGCGAACAAAAATTCCGCCCTCATTGGATCGTCCTCGATGAAGCGCAGGAATTCTTGTTTGAAGGAAGCGAAGTCACGACGCTGCTCCGTCCCTTGCTGGACACCGGCGGTTGGGCCTTCGTCTCCTATCGCCCGGACCGCCTCAGCGAGTCGGTGCTTACCTCACTCCACCACTGCCTCTTGACCCGCCTCACGGACAGTCAGATCGGGGACTGCCTCCGAACCCACTGTGCCGTCTGCAGTTTAAAAGATGCGAGCCTCGATCAAATCCCCATGGGCAGCGCCCTGCTCTGCAGTGGGGAAATCGTTCGCATGCGTCCGGCCATCAGGCGCGTGCCCCACGTCCGCCATCTCTACAAATATCTCGACGTGCCTCTGCCGCCGGGGAAACGGTTCTCCTTCCGAACCGAGAAAGGCCACCTGGGGATAGAAGCAGCCAGTTTGTACGAACTGTCCCGCCTGATTGCGACCCTTCCGCTGGAGAGCCTCGAATACCACGATCGTCGAGAGGATTTGGTGAAATGGGCGGACTGGACGCTCGGCGACGGAGGGCTCGCCGCGCGTCTACGAAAAGTGGCGAATCGCCACTATCAGGGAGAGGAACTCCGGGAGGCGCTCGCTCAGGTTGTGTCGACTCACTATGAAGAGCTCCGACAGCTAAAATAAGACCCGATGGAGCGGCTGGGGTTCGAAACATGGCGTCGCTGTCCAGCTAACGGCTAGTTCAGAGATCGGCCCTCGGCAGTGAACCGAGCGGGATACTGTCGCCTATTGCAACAGTTGATTTTTCTAAGTTGGGGCACCTTGGTCAATCAGACATACGAGCAGCCTCCTCCGTCCTGTCTCACAAACGTCAACCCCCTGTGTGATCAAGGCTCTATTGAATCAGCTTGGCCATGGTCTCCCGGCATGGCGCTTGCTGTTCAACTAACCATCCATTCGAGTGACGACGCAACGAGGCGCCCCATGTCTTCTGAAGAAATCGTTACACAGCCAGCCCTCCAACAGTCCAGTAATCACTCTGTCAGCAACCGCGCTCACGCGCGCAACAAAGGAGGAGTCCCATGTCCGTCGCGAAGATCATCGAGTTGAGTGCCGAATCGCCGAAGAGTTTCGAAGATGCCATTCAGAACGGGATCAGCCGGGCATCCAAGACCGTACACGGTATCAAATCGGCTTGGGTGAAGGAACAACACGTGGTGATCGACAACGGCAAAGTCGCTTCGTATCGCGTGGATTTGAAAGTAACATTCGTGCTGGATTGACGAGTCATTGAGCGGGTGAAGCCCCAATGTCACCGACTGTTCACGCAGAGGCTCTCCGGTCGCCGCGCGTTGCATCGCCGCGGCGACCAGGCCTCGGCTCCTTGGCCAGTTCAAATTTGAGACCGACTGGGTTGCCTGCCACCTCGCGCCAGCCTTGGATGGCCAAGAATACGGCCGTCGCCCTTCCCATATTTCTTGTCGCCCTTACTTGCACCATCGCGTTCGGCTCACCGGGCCAGATCTCGGAGCCCCCCACTGAGGCGGTCCGCTCGACCCTCACCGAAGTCTTCCGCATCCTCGAAGACGAGAAGCTCAAAGACCCAGCCAAGCTCATCCCGCGCCGGCATATGCTGGAAGAGGTCATCGCTTCCCACTTCGACTACACGGAAATGTCGAAGCGAGCGCTCGCGGCCCACTGGGTTCCACTCACGACCGGTGAGCGCGCCGAATTCGTCGAACTCTTCAAGACCTTTCTTTCCGACCGCTATGCCGAAAAAATCGAAGGGTATTCGGGACAACAAGTATTCTATCTCTCCGAACGGATCGAGGGGAACTATGCGGAGGTACGGACCGAGCTGCGGTCAAGCAAAGTCGAAATCCCGATGGATTACCGTCTGCACGTGAAAGACGGAACGTGGCACGCCTACGACATCATCGTAGATGGCGTGAGTCTGGTGAAGAACTACCGCAGTCAGTTCGAGAAGATCATCCGCACGTCGTCCTACCAGGAGTTAGTCCACCGGCTGCGCGAGCGCACCATTGGCGAGGACAAGAAAACAAAAGCCTCCCTCCCGGCGGTGCCGCACAGCCTCGCCGCCTGATAGCCTCCGCCTCACATACTCAGGTATGAGCGGAGCCAGACCCGGGGAATGGCTTGATCCCCGCACGTCCAGCCAGCTCATGGAGCTTTTCGTGGACTGACTCGTTGTTATAGGACTGGACTTCAGAGAGCGCCAGGCAGTAGTCCGTCAGCGCCTCCAGCCAGACCTTCTGATTTTCGCAGGTCACAGGACCTTGGCGTGCTTCGTCGATCCTGAACGATGCCTCCTTGAGCTTGGCCGCTGCTTCATTCAGATGCTTCGGTACTGTCATGCGTTCCTCCCTCCCTTCAGATCACCGCACTTCCCGGAAAAGAATCGGTGAGGCGCCGTCCCGCCTACGCCGAACCACCGCCCTCCTTTTCAATCTTGCACTTCCTAGCCAGCGTCTCCGCCTGGACTACGTTCTTGCAGTGATCGCAAACCCAGTGACCGTACAACAGGGCAGGTCCCAGCTGTCCACAGAGCAGACAATGGCACGGCTTTCCATACAGCGGTTTCTCCTCTGATTCGCTCTCGGGTTTCATTCCTGTGCGTTCCTCTACCTTTACCATGATGCCCTCCCTCTTCTCTTTCTTCTCAAAAAAGCCGAGATTCAATGGACATCGTCGTAAACGAACGGGCCAGGAGGTGATGTATCGTTCAAGGTGCCCAATCAGCTCTTCCTTCTCGTCGATAGTGCGCTGCACCATGTCCGAGATCTGTTCCATGTAGCTATTCAACCACTTCGTTCATATTCAGAACAATATGCCTTGTCCCTGACACCGGAGAGCGACTAGGAGTCGCTCTCCGGAATTCCATCCAGTTGGGACAGCCACACCGTCGCCTCACTATCGCTTGGCGCACGGTAGTCGCTTCGAGGAGACAAGGAGCCACCAGAACCAACTTTGGGGGCGTTGGGAATCGCACTGCGTTTGAACTGACTTTGATGAAAGAATCGATCGAGAAAGACCCGCAACCACTTTCTGATCTCGCCAATCCCATACTCCCGCCCTGTAGGACCCGGAATGTCGGGACCTTCACCCTGTTTCCTTTCACGCCAGGCATTGTATGCGAGAAACGCGACTTTGGGAGGACTATAGCCGAAGCGGAGCACGTAATAGAGAAAGAAGTCCTGTAATTCGAACGGGCCAACAACGTCCTCTGAACGCTGGATGGGTTGACCGGCACGATCCTCACCAGGCACGAGTTCGGGACTGATCTTCGTCTCAAGGATGTCCGTGAGCACGGGACTGGCATCGCCCCCAAGCTGGTTCGTTGCGGCCACCCAGTGGATCAGGTGTTGGACCAGGGTTTTCGGGACACTCGCGTTGACATGATAGTGCGCCATGTGATCGCCGACTCCGTACGTGCACCAACCCAACGCGAGTTCACTGAGATCGCTTGTGCCCACCACGAGCGCGCCCTGTTGGTTCGCGAGACGGAATAACAGGCTCGTTCGTTCCCCCGCTTGGACGTTCTCAAAGGTGACATCATGCACCGGTGTGGCGGCCGTATGAGGATGGCCGATGTTTTCGAGCATGTGTTCGGCGCTTGGCCGAATATCGATTTCCTGTGCGGTGCACCCGATCGCGCGCATGAGACGCCAGGCTTGGTCTAGGGTCCGCTTGCTGGTGGCAAATCCCGGGAGGGTATAGCCGAGCACGTTCGTGCGCGGAACACCCAGCACATCCATCGCCTTTGTGCACACGATCAGGGCCTGAGTCGAATCCAGCCCGCCGGAAACTCCGATCACGACCTTGCTGATTCCAGCCGACCGCAGACGCTTCACTAATCCTTGCACCTGGATCTCGTACACCTCCCGACAACGCTCGTCTCGTTGCTCAGGGTCGCTGGGGACATAGGGAAAGCGGTTGTATGCCCGGTCGAGCAACAGCCGTTCATGACAGGGCAGTTCGACAGGGACTCGTACCGTGCGAAAGGCTGACAGTTCGCCCCTGTGGTGGCGGACCGAGTCTCCGAAACTGGTTTGTCGTCGGCGATCCTGGGCCAGACGATCCAGGTCGAGGTCGCCGGTAAGCAGTTGGGACTTGTAGGAAAAGCGGGAACTCTCGGCCACAGCCGTCCCGTTTTCATAAATCATCCCGTGCCCATCCCAGGCCAGATCGGTGGTGGACTCTCCGAACCCTGCGGAGGTGTACAGGTACGCCGCGAGGCACCGAGCTGATTGACTGGCGACCAACTGCCGCCGGTACTCCGCTTTCCCG
>Ga0137451_1000652_pt1 | contig 10606 bp, 10 predicted proteins | sample EasRivERMGT500_2_FD_102336 | JGI IMG/M metagenome (GOLD analysis project Ga0137451, IMG submission 102336) | Soil microbial communities from meander-bound floodplain in the East River, Colorado, USA - East River MetaG ERMGT500_2 | ecosystem: Environmental > Terrestrial > Soil > Floodplain ...
GCCTACGTAGCTATGGACCCTGGCATGGTGGACAACACGGGCATCGTCTTCGGCTACTGGGATGTCCGGGAGCAGCGGCTCGTTATCGAGAAGACCTGGAAGGAACCGAACGCGGGGACACCTGACATCGCCAAAGCCATCCGGGATACCGAAGCTACGCTCTGGCCCGACGTGCAGCCCTACATGCGGATCAGCGATATCGACAAGCGCCTTATCTCAGACCTGATCAGGAGCTTCGGGCTACCGTTTGTCCAGGCCTTCAAGCCGCGGAGTCACGGAGCTGTGTGGCACATGCGCCAGATGATTAAGTCTCGGCAGATAGTGATACTCCCGGAAGCTGGGCCTGATCTCCCGCGGCAGCTCGAGAACGCTACGTGGAATAAGCGGGGAACAGACATGGAGCGCGACGAGAGCGAGGACTCTGTAGATTCGCATTATGACCTCGTAGCAGCGCTCAAGTACCTCTGTCTCATGATAGTTAAGGATCACAACCCCTACCCCGCTGGCTACACGGATCCAGTCTTCGGGCAGAGCGGAGGCTGGAGACGCAAGGAAGAGGGGCTTAGCATTAGACCTGATACCCCTCTGAGCCGCAGACTCAATAAGGCTGGGCGCTAATACCGGACTACAACGCTCTCTAAGCCTAGTTCTTTGGCGATGTAGATCATGCTTCTAGTGCCTCTGCTCTTACCGTCCCAGAAGGCTATGAGAGCATCGGCATAGGAAGCCATTCGTCGGTTCCTTATTGGCCCGGCTGCTCTACCTTCTTGATCCCAGTTGGCAGGGAAATGTTTTACCGGTATTCCATGCTCCTTTGCCCAGTATTCACCAAGCCGATCGGCTCCCATTGCTGTCCCCGAAACAACTTCAGAGATCTTCCAATCCACAGGAACAGACTTAGCGAGAAGCTTGGGGTCGTTGAAATCCCGGCCTCCGGCTATGATTACTTTCAAGGCATCCCCCGAGGCCCGCAGATTACTTTAACTCCAGGAGCAGCGGTGCGGATTTTAGCGGCGGCGGCTTCACAGGTAGCAGGGTCGCGGTAGTCTGGACCGAGGAACCACTGCCCGTTGATTGAGATCCATAGCACGAAGTACATCATTTACCTCCCCTCCAGTAGTGCGGCATGCGCAGATTCGGCGCGGTCTGGTTCCTGGCATCCGACAGCCTTGACCAGGTCAGCGAGCGCCCCGCTCTCAAGCGCCTCCGTACTCAGCCCCGCGCAAGCGTTCACGCAAGCGACGATCCGACGGGCGTTGGCCGCGGAATAAGCGGAGCCAAGCTCCCCGATATCAGCCTCATGGTCGCCTTGTAGCAACGACCAACGCCCCCCGGATCCGTCAAACTCCCAAGGTTCTTTGGTGTGCTTGCTCATCGCCGGCCCGCCTTCATAATCATAGGGTAAACCTCGTCCCACGGCTCGAACTCAGGCTCGGCGGTGTATAGCCGTTCAAGCAAAGTCAACGCCGCTGCCTCGCTCTCGCGTGCGCGTCGGGCCTCAGCAACCAAGAGATCACACGCAGCGACACCGGCGTCGTCGGCCAATAAGTCGAATGTAGTATCATTCATTCTCTCAGTAGTCATCGCGAGCACCGATTACATTCCACTGCGCCTTCTCCGTCCATTGCTGGGCTAAGCTCACACTGGCATCCGAGACACAGACCATGCTTCCACACTGCTACGGGCTCAGTCTCCCAGACCGGCACCGCCCAATCCGCGGCATTGATACCCGAGCACGTAGGAGTCATGGGGTCGAATTTAGATCCGCAGACCAGGCAGGCCCAGTTATTGCCGTCATGGTGCCAGTCGTGGGACGTGATCACCTGCTGCTGTGCTGCGACCTTGTTTAAAGCGTTTTGGTAGGGGCTCTGCGCGGCGGCTGCCGAGGTCCCGAAGGCTCGCTCTATCGCTTCTTTGAAGTATCCCTTAAGCTCCATAGCCGCGCCGCTAGCTTCGGTAGACGGAGGTTTAGGCTCTCCGCGGACTACGCTATTAATGCCGGAGTAGTCGTCTATTTCTTTGTGCAACTCAGCAACTGTCTTAGTGTCATATGGGAGGTACACCGAGTTCATACTCAGAGTCTGTAGGGCTCGCTCTATCTTTTCCTTGGTCAGCTTTTCCGTAGGAGCGCCGGCTTTCCAACGCTCATAGGCCTGTGGACTGATGTCGTAATACTCGGGTACGATGTCTTGGAGCTTAGGCTCCGCAGGCGGCGTCCAAACAGTCCCGGCCTCGATGTCATGGCGAAGATTTTGGATTCTAAGCAAGCCCCCGTGACCAGAGGTGTAGAAGCGAATAGCAAAGGAGTTGGTAGTCTTAGCCCAACCATCGAGTTGATAATGCGCTACTATTTCGTCTGGGGTACACGATGGTAGAGATACCGGGCTAACGTCCAAGTGGTAACTATGCTCAATCATCATCCTCTTAACCATAGCACGCTCAAAATCGTATGTCAAGAATTACTAAGTATAAGGTACATAGGGCCATTCCTGGTCCCTAAGATACCCTTGGCTCTTAGTTGACTGTAAATTCCTTAAATGACTACTTCGGCCGTGCCCCGACTAACGAAATCGGGGATAAGCTCTGGAATATCATAGAGTCAGACCGGGCGATGACCTCGGTGCAGACCAGGCTCTATAGCCTCCTCGCTAAAGCCGCGCTGTATTACTTCGGCAAGGACCTCTCGGGCGGCGCTAGCCAGGGCATAACCCGCGGCGGGGACCAGGGCGAGCTGGCGATGATTCGGGTTAACCACGCCCGCAGTCTCGTGCAGACGCAGCTTAACCTAATCCTCGCCAGCAAAATCGTTTGGCAGCCGATTGCCACGAACTCAGATTATAAGTCCGCAGCCCAGACCATCCTCGCTGGCTCGGTCTTGGAGTATTACTGGCGCGATCAGCAGATCTCCAAGTTCTACCAACGCGTCTTGGAAGAGGCCATCGTTTTCGGGGAGTGCTTTTTCTATCGCCCCTGGGACATGACCAAGGGTCCCCCTACCCCGCTGCCTGAGCTGGATGAGCAGGGCAATATTAAGCTCGATGCGCAGGGCAACCCGGTAATGAAGCAGTCGGGGGACTTCGCCTTTAAGACCCTCAGCTCCGCGGCGGTGATTAGGGATCCGTATAAGCGCAGCTTCGATGAGGTTGACTGGCTTATCGTCGAGACGCGGGAGAATAAGTTTAACCTCGCAGCTCAGGTTGCCGACCCCAAGGTCCAGGCGCAGATCCTCAACGTCCCCGTAGACATCGTGCAAAACGGCGCGGATTACCAGCCAGCCAGAGCCGATGTCCCGACCAACGACATCAGCGTCTTTAAGCTCTGGCATAAGAAGACCCCGATTCTTCCAGAGGGCCGTGAGACTGTCTTCCTGAGCAAAGACCTGGTCCTCAGCGACGGGCCTCTAACGTACGAAGACATCCCAATCGACCGCGTCTACTCGGCTGAGCTATTCGGCAGCCCCTACGCCTACAGCTCCTTCTTCGAGATTCTCGGCATTCAGGAACTCGTTGATAGCCTCCATACCTGCGTCGCGACGAATCAGACCACCTTCGGTACGCAGATGATTGGCTGCCCCGACGGCACCTCGGTTAGCCCCGACTCCTTTGGTGGGATGAAGTTGCTTAAGTACCCGGCCGGTTCCGGAGAGCCTAAGGCAATTCAGCTTACCAAAAGCCCCCCCGAGGTCTTTAACTATATCGAAACCCTCGTGAGCAATATGGAACAGCTCATGGGCCTCAACTCCGTCGCTCGCGGGGAGCCTCAGTCCGGTGAGCAATCAGGCGCCGCTCTGGCTCTCCTGGAAGCGAAGGCTAAGCAGCAGATGTCCGTGCTCGAGGGCTCGTTTCTCCGCAGCATCCAGTCCTCAGGCGGCGGGGTCATCGATACCATTCGCCGCAAGTGCCCTTACCCCCGGCGCGTCGCTATCTCCGGCGTCAGCAATAAGGCCCTGGAGCGCAGCGAGGAGTATGGCAAGGATTCCTTCGAGCAAATCCACCGGGTCCAAGTAGACATCGGTAATCCGCTGTCGCAGACCGGGGCTGGGCGCCAAGAACTCGCTAACATGTACCTCCAGATCCTCGGCGAGAAGATGACCGGCGAGCAGATGGAGCAGGTCCTTACGACTGGGCGCTTGGAGCCGATGACTCAGAGCCTCCAGCGGGAACTCCTACTCATTAAATCCGAGAACGAGCTTATTGCCCGCGGCGCTCCTGGCGCTGTGGCCATGGCAGACGACGACCACGTTCTGCATATGCGTGAGCACCGCGGCGAGATGGCTAACCCCGAGGTCCGAAGCAATCCCCAAGCTATCCAAGCCTACATGGACCATCAAAATGAGCACTGGGAGTTGTATAACACGGTAGACCCGGCGCGGCTCATGGTCTTTGGGATGCAGCCTCCTCCGCAGCTCGGGCTCCCTCCTGGTCCTGGTGCTCCGCCCGGCCCTGCTCCTGGTCCCGAGGAACCGCCGTCTATCGCAGCGAATGGTCCTCCGGAGCCTAGCCTCCCGTCGCTGCCTACTAATCCGGCCACTGGTGAACCACCGCCTGGTCTCCAGCCTTCCCCCGGCGTCGCAAACCCTAACCCCAACGCGTAAAAAGATAAGATATCTATGTCTGACTCTGTCTCTGCCCCCGCAGCTCCCTCCGCTCCTAGTGCCCCGTCCGCCCCCGCTCCCGCAACCGCAAAAAACGCAACCCCAGCCCCTAGCGCTGGTGTTTCTGGTGCTACTCCCGTAACGACCAAACCTCTTGGTGATGTGACCAAGTCTGGTGCTACGCCTGCTGAGGCATTGGCGTTTACTAAGCGCCAGTATAAGGGCAAGGTTGATAAGCAAGAGCGCGTCTGGGAGCTGAGCGACGAAGAAGTAGCTGTGCGTCTCCAGAAGGCAGAGGCCGCGGAGTCCAGGTTCCAAAAAGCCAGCGACATCCAAAAGAAATGGGAGCAGCTCCAGCAGATTGCCAAGGAAGACCCGTCGCTCCTAATCCGAGAGCTGGCCGGCGTTGACCCCCAAGAGTACGCGCAGCGCCTAGTCGAAGAGAAGTGGAAGCTCGAGGTCATGCCGGAGCACGATCGCAAGGTCTACGAGCTGGAAAAGAAGATTAAGGCCTATCAGGACCAAGAAGCCAAAGCTCAGGCGGCGCAGCAAGCACACGCTAAGACCCAGGCGGAGAAGGCAGCGGAGGCTCAGCTCGAGGCTACCTTCCAGCGCGCCTTCGAAGTCTCTGGGCTCGAGTACAACGAAGATAACCTGGAAGTCTTCGGACAGCTGGTCCTGGCTAACCATGACCACGGACTCGAGTACACCCCGGAGCAGTTGGCCGCAGAGGCACGCAGTCGCATCGATGAGCGGAATCAGAAGTACGAGGGCAAGGTCAAGGAGCGCTTCTCGGGGCTCAAGGGACCTGAGCTGCTTGATTTCCTCGGAGAGGCGGCGGTCAAGGAAGTGCTGAGAGCGGCGGTAGCTCGGCATACGCCTAAGGTCCCCGATGCACCCGCGGCTCTGCCTGCTAACTCTGGGACCGAAGCGCAGGGGCGCGATGAGGACGGGAAGTTTAAGCCCAAAACCTATAAAACTACGGCAGATTGGCGCCGGGCCTTTGGGAAAGGTTAGCTTCTAAAAATTAATTTGGGCCAAAGTAATAAGTATAAAGCATACGGAATTGACGCCGAAAGGCTATCTCCTCTGTAGCAGTGTGTAGTGCCGAGTTGCAGGGCGTTCGTAAGAGCTACCCGAGAACTGGATCGCAGTAGCAGCACCGCAGTCATCCATTTTTCGTTGTTTACCTCTTACTCGCAGCACCCCGCATACTCTTATGGCTCTCCCTACTGCAACCGGTAGTACTTTCGCTTCCGCAGCTCCCGCGGTCACCGTCACTGGGACGCTCAACGGTTTGTTCAAGCAGGTTTTTGCTGACAAGCTCCTTAACCTTATCCCAGATTTCGCTATCCTCCAGAAGCTCGTTAGCTTTGAGGAAGGCACCAAGGTCGGCCGCTATTACAGCCAGCCGGTGGTCGTTGCTTCTGAGAACGGCTTCTCTTACCTCGGCGTCTCAGGTGGCGTGGCTGCGTTGAACAACGCTCTCGCTGGCCAGATTCAAGAAGCGCAGGTCCTCCCCTCCGAGCTGAACCTCCGAGCCCAGATGTCCTACGGCGCTCTGAGCCGCGCGGCTGAGAAGGGTGCCCGGGCTTTCGAGAAGGAGTCAAAATTCAAAGTCGAGGATATGAACTCCGCGCAAAGAAAGCGCTTGGAAATCGCCATGTTGTACGGGCAGAGCGGTATCGGAACGGTCTTGACCAGCACCTACGACGGCGCGACCTACACCAACGTTGTCCTGACCGAAGGTAGCTGGGCGGGCGGCATCTGGTCGGGTCTCGAAGGCGCGATGCTTGACGCCTGGACTGGGACCTCGATGAACAACGCGGCCACCACGCCTCTGATCATCACCAAGGTTATCAGCTCCTCGCGGACGCTGGTTTTCACGGGTGACCAGACCGGCAACGTCACGGTGGGCGATGAGCTGTTCTTCTACAACTCGCGTACCGGCGCATCTGCTTACAATGAGATGACTGGTCTCAAGACCATCTGCTCCAACACCTCGGCGACTCTGTTTAACATCGATGCATCGGCGTGGTCGCTGTGGCAGGGCAACTCGGTTACCAGCGCGGGCGCTCTGTCGCTGTCCAAGCTGAGCCTCTGGGTTTCGCTGGCTGTTAACCGCGGTCTGATGGAGAAGGTTGCGGTGTTCCTCAGCCCGAAGGGCTGGGCGTCGCTGGCGAGCAACGAAGCTGCGCTCCGTATGTACGATTCGAGCTACAGCTCTAAGCGTGCGGAGAACGGGTTCGAGGCTCTGCGGTTCCATAGCCAGAACGGCGTGATGGAAGTGTACTCGCATCCTCTCGTGAAGGACGGCGACTGCTTCATCGTGCCAATCGAAATGCTGACCCGCATAGGATCGGTTGACCTTACCTTCGCGCGTCCTGGCGAAGTTGGCCCTGAGGAAGTGTACTTCGACCGAGTCCCTGGTTACACGGCGCTTGAGCTTCAGGCGTACAGCGATCAGGCCATCTTCCTCCCGAAACCGGCCCACAGCGTCTTCGTCACCGGCATCACCTACAGCTAAGTAACTAAGTCCTGGTCCCTAGGGTGTCACAGCCCTAGGGGCCGTAGTACCTAACTCTTTGCCTCAAAGGTCTTAGTCTTGCCATTTCCGATCTTTACCGACAACAACAGGGTGGGCATCGGTAAGCCTACTCCTACGTCTGATCTCGATGTTGTGGGGGATGTGGCTATCTCCGGGACTCTGACTGTCGCGGGGGGAGCGGTCGGGGCGATTAGTATCGGGGCCTTTGGGTCTACGCCTAATAGCGGCGGTGCTTCCATCGCAGGCGGGGTCATTACTCTCCAGCCAGCGAGCGTTACGCAGCCGGGTGGGGTGAGCATCGCGGCTCAGACGTTTAACGGAGCTAAGACCTTCGATGATGGTGTACTAACTAACTCGGTTACGTCGGCCAGCGCGGCTACGTTGGCCCTAGCTAGCTCAGTTGCCAACGGCGCTTCAGCTATCGCGGCGACGGTGAATAGCTCGGTTGCACTGTCTACCTCGGGAGCGAAGCTTCTCAGCGTCCAGAATAACTCGATTGAAAAGGTCTATATAACCAAAGACGGAGATATTACGTCGGGGGCTGCTAACTTTACCATCACCGGGTCTGTCGCTACTGGTGCTACATCGGCTACTAAAGCCATCATTCTAAACTCGGCCTCCACTCTGACTTCGGCGGCTCGAGTCCTTAGCGTCCAGAATAATACTGTCGAAGGTTTCTACGTCACCGCCGACGGAAGCGCCACGGCTAATGCGACTCTTAGCTCAACGGTTCGTGTCTTTGCTCCTTATTTCGGCAATAACAATACTTCTCTCCCCGTCGAGATCCACTCCTTCGTAGCCGACGGCGGCGCGGCTGTGGCTGGCTACGTTAGAACCGACGCTGCTTGGACTACGGCCGGTGCGAAGTTGTGGTCGTTCCGCAACAATAACACCGAAAAAGCCTTTGTTGATAAGGACGGCAATGTCGAAGTCACCACCGTAGGCGCTGGCTTCATCCTCAAATCCCCCGATGGTACTAGGTACAAGATCGTCGTGGCAGACGGCGGGGCACTCTCAGCTACGGCGGCGTAATAAAACTCTATGGCAACTAACTTCACACTCAATTTCGTCGGTTTCCCCACTAACCCTATCCAGAACGCCGACACTTACCGGACCATGCTTGAGCAGGTTGAGCAAGCGGTGAGCCAGGCTAAGTCGGGGGAGCTTGCGCTCTCGGGCAGCGGTGCGAGTATCGTTGGTTTCTACGACGCTCAGGCGACTGGGTCAGTGACCTTCGCTGGCGCGGCGACTGTGGCGGATACAGTTACGCTGAACGGCCAGGCTCTTACGGCTACGCAGCATAACTCCCGCGGTACCTGTACGTTTTCGACTCTGGTAGCTGGGAACTCAGTTACGATTGGTGGCATCGCTTTTACGGCGGCTGCTGCTGCCTCAGGTCTCACGACCTTCGCACTCGGCGCCAGCGACACGGCTGCAGCGTCTAACTGCGTCAACTTGGTCAACGCCCACCCCAGCCTCAAAGGCATCGTTACTGCGACCAGCGCTGCTGGAGTTGTTACGTTCCGCGCTGTCGGTGCAGGTGTGGCCGGCGATGCTATCACTCTGACCAGCAGCGACGGAGCCACGGCGGCTGTGTCCCCCGGTGCGACCCTCGGCTCTGGTGCGGCGATTACTAACAACACCTGGGACCAGGGCGACAATGCGCAGCAAGCAGCGGAGTCTCTGGCCGGGTGCATTAATCGCTCGTCCACCGCGGCGGTTAAGCTGGTTGGGGCCTTCGTCCCCGCGGGCTCGCACATTGTTACCCTGACCACGAAGGTCCCCGGTCAAGGCGGCAATTACACGCTGGCTAAGTCTGGCACGAACATCGCGGTTTCGGCTGCTGCTTTGGCTGGTGGGTTGGCCTCGAACCGAGCCTCTGCGACTGTGACGTTCTCCGGCGAGGCTACTGCGGCTGACACGGTGACCATCGCAGGCACGGCTCTTACGGCGACGCAGAAGAACGCTACGGGCACGGCGACCTTCTCTACCATCGTAGCGGGTAACACGGTGACCATCGCTGGCATTACGTTTACGGCGGCGACATTGGCAGCCAATGCTCTTGAATTTACCTTGGGACTCTCAGACACGACTGCGGCGACCGCTCTGGCTGCTGCGGTTAATGCCTACCCCTTGGCTACTCAAAGTGTTACGGCCACGAGCAACGCAGCGGTTGTTACCTTCCGGGCTGTATTGCCAGGGACTGCTGGTAACCTAATCACCCTGACTGCGGTCGGCGTGCCCATCGCGGTCACAGGCTCCGGCTTCCTGACCAACGGCGCTGCGGCAACCAATAACACCTTCGACCCAGGCAACACTGCTACCACGGCGGCTGTGGCTTTCGCGGCGGCTGTCAATGCGTCTACGACTGCGGCGATCTCCGGGAACGTCACGGCCACTCAGGCTCTTGGTGTAGTTACCCTGACTGCGCGAGTCCCCGGACAGGGCGGCAACGTCACTCTGACTAAGTCCGGTAGCAATATCGCAGTGTCGGGCGGCGGAACTCTCACGGGCGGAACTCTCGGTGGCACTGTCACCATGTCCTTCTAAGGTAAACACATGGCTGACTACGGTTCATCCCCAGCACCCCTGAACTCGACGGGTTTTAACTCTAGCAAGTTCACGCCGATCGGGGCTAAGACTGACCTCGTCGCGGCGAACTTCAACACCGCGGCTACTCGGTATCTGGGTCCTGATGGGGCCGGGGGTATGTCCGTGTCTACTACGGCTACTTCGGTGCCTCTGTTCTCGGCTTCCGGTGCGAATAAGCTCCTGGTGCTCTTTACCGGGGCCTTCGGTAACGCGGTTACCTGCACGGTTGGCATTCAATACTACGCGGCTGACGGGACTGCTCTGGTTGCTTCGACTGTAACCACGGCAGCTTCTGGTAGCTTGGTTTCCGTGTCCGCTGGGTATCCTCTGGTGGCGACGAACGCTGCTACCGACGCTTCTCTGTCCGGCATCCACACCTACTCCCCGATTGTGCTGCCTTATTTCCGGCTCACTCTCCTCCCCTCTGCGGACGCTGGGGCTCTGACGGGGGTCAAGCTTTACCTCTACGGCGGGATCTAAATGTCTTACGAAGTCTCGCTCGATGCCTTAGGGACTAGCTACAGTATCCCTGAGGCGGGTCAAACAAACTACGCGAATGACCTGTCTCTCTACCTTAGAGATCTGGCTACCGTAGTCAATGACACCAGCGGCGGTAGCCTCGTTACTCCGGTCTTCAATGTCAGGACTTACGGAGCGACCGGCAACGGCTCTACCGACGACACCGCGGCTATCAATCTGGCTCAGGCAGCTTTGCTCGCGGCCAGCTCCACGGGTGGCACGCTTTATTTCCCCGCGGGTACCTACAAGACGACGTCCACGCTGCAATTCGGCGTAGCTTCGGCGCAAAGCAACGTGCGGATCGAAGGCGACGGGCCTAACAGTATCATCAAGCCCACCGGGGCTTTCTCGAC
>Ga0137451_1000653_pt1 | contig 10592 bp, 4 predicted proteins | sample EasRivERMGT500_2_FD_102336 | JGI IMG/M metagenome (GOLD analysis project Ga0137451, IMG submission 102336) | Soil microbial communities from meander-bound floodplain in the East River, Colorado, USA - East River MetaG ERMGT500_2 | ecosystem: Environmental > Terrestrial > Soil > Floodplain ...
CTGCTCGATTTCAGCTACTACACCAAGTTCCTCGGCCACGACCTGATGCACTCGCCGCCCGGCCCCGGCCGGGCGTTCGTCGCCAACTACCAGACGCTCGGCTATTTGAAGGGCGACCGGCTGCTCGTGCTGCAGCCCAAGCGCAAGGTGGAGGAGTTCCGCAGGGAGGGCGAGCGCCTCGTTGCGGTGCGGGGTGTCGACCCGGCGCTGGCGCGCGAGGGCATCGCCTTCTACCAGGTCGCCTCGCACCTGTTTCGCAACGGCCTTTACGGCGACGAGGAGCAGATCGCGCCCGAGGCGCGCAAGGCGTCGAACGTGCCGCGCCGCGTCGCGGTCCGTAACTTGCGCTGAGGTGCATTGCCGCGCCCTGCCGGCCTCGCCCGGTTGCTCGCCGGCTGCTGCGCTGCGATCGCCTGCTCGCTCGGTCAGGTGGCCGCGCAGGAGCCCGCCACGCTAGAGAAAGCTCCGCTCTTCGCGGAGGCCGCGCCGTCTTCCGCAGGGAAAATCCCGTCCTTCGCCGAGCTCGAGGCGTCCGGAGCCGTCATCGGCGAGGTGCGGATCGACGGCTACAACATCTTCGACCTCGCCGACGAGAAGGAGAGCGGTTTCCTCTACCGCGCCGCGAACGCGATGCATATTCAAACGGGCGAGTGGTTCGTCAGGCGCCAGTTGCTGTTTAAGCCCGGCGAGCGCGTCTCGGTCCGCCTTATCGTAGAGACGGAGCGCCTGCTGCGGTCGAACCGGATTTTTTACGATGTCAACATCGTACCGGTCGGCTACCGCGACGGCATAGTCGATATCGAAGTCAGGACGCGCGATACCTGGACGCTGGAGCTCGGCGGGAGCGCCAGCCGCGCGGGGGGCGTCAACAAAACCGTTTCGTCGGTGCTGGATCGCAACCTCCTCGGCACCGGGGTTCTCTTCGGTACCAGCCGCTTCAGGGATGCCGATCGCAGCGGAACCGAGTACCACTTCTCGGCGCCCCACGTTCTCGACGGCTGGACCGCGATTGCCTACTCGCACGCCCAGCTGAGCGACGGTGAGAGCGTGGCGGCATCGATCCTCCGGCCGTTCTACGCTCTGGACACGCGCTGGGCGGCCGGAATCTCTCGCTCCAAGGATACTCGAATCGACTCCCTGTTCAGCAACGGGGAGAAGGTTGCCCGGTTTCGTCACGAGCAGGAAAAGGCCGAGGTATTCGGAGGCTGGTCCAAGGGCCTGGTGGAAGGCTGGACGCACCGCTATTCCGCAGGCTTCAGCTACCAGAAGGACATCTACAAGCCCGAACCGGACTTTCCCCCTCCCGTGCCTCCCTTGCAGCTCCCTCCGGATCAGACGCTCGCCGCGCCCTTTTTGCGCTACGAGCTCGTGCACGACGACTACGAGAAGGTCAAGAACCGCGACCTGATCGAGCGTCCGGAGTACTTCGCGATGGGAACCCAATCCAGCGTTCAACTGGGCCGTGCATTGACGAGCCTCGGCTCGACGCAAAACCTTTGGCTCTACTCCGCAAGCGCGAGCGACGGCTTCCGGCTCCCATTGAACCGGGTCTTGCTCGGTTCGGCCTCGGTCTCGGGGCAGACCGGTTACGCGCCGGTCGACCGGCAACTGGCGAACGGTTCGATTCGATTCTATGGCCAACCGGGCAGCCGGAACCTCACGTTTGTCTCTCTCTCCGGCGACGCCCTCACGGACCCGAACCTTGCCAGCCAACTGGTGCTCGGGGGCGACACCGGCTTGCGCGGATATCCGCGGAACTACCAGACGGGCGACCGCCGCGTGCTGCTCAACGTCGAGGAGCGTTCCTATACGGACTGGTACCCATTCCGACTGTTCCGCGTGGGGGGCGCGGTGTTCTACGACTGGGGCCGGGCCTGGGACGGCCCCGGCGAAAGTCCCTCGAGCGCGCGCTGGCTGAGCAACATCGGCTTCGGCCTGCGCATTCTGAGCACGCGCTCAGCTTTCGGGAACGTTCTGCACGTCGACTTCGCCTTCCCCCTGAACCACGATCCGAACATCAAATCGTTTCAGTTCCTTGTCATGACCAAGATCTCGCTTTGAGGCGTTCCGGGTTCTCGACGCTTTCACGTCACGGGTCTCAGAACGAGCGCCCGACCCGCAGATAGCCGACCTTCCTGCCCGGCGCGTCGAACCCCTTTGCGAAGCCAAGGCGGAACTGCGCGCCGAACAGATAGCCCACGCGCATTTCCGACAACAGCTCGATTCCCGCGCTGTCGTAGTAATTAGGCGAAGCGCCGCTCTCCCATGCGGCGCCCGTATCGTAGAAGACGCTCATCGAAAGACGGTTCGCACCCACGGGCGGCACCATGAAGTGCCGGTCGATATCGGCGATCGGAGTCCGCCACTCCAGCGTCCCGAGCCGGGCACGGTGGCCCGTCAGCACGGATTCGCCGCTCAGATAGCCGCGCAGCGGAAACTCGCGCTGGTTGAGCACCGGCAGCGCGAAAGTTTCTTCGGAGAAACTGCCGCCGAGCTGAATCGGCTCGGCCTCGGGCTGCGCGTAGGCCTCGTTCCAGCGCAGCGAAAGCACCGACCTGCCCATGGGCAGATGGGCGCGCAGGTCCGCCCGATAGAAATTGCCCGAGTAGGCGCCGCGCAGGCGATTTGAAGTTTCGGCGAAGAGCTGCAACTGCTGTCCCTGGCTCGGCCCTTCGGACAGCAGCTGCTGCCTGCGCGTGTCCACTCCGGCGAGGAGTCCCAGCACGCGCTCGTCGAGCGCCGCCGTGATGCCGAGCGTCAGGTCGTGCCGAGTTTCCCGGTCCAGCGCGGCGCCCAGCCCCCAGTAGTAACGGGAGTCGAACGAGAGATTGCGCCACAGCGAAACCCATTGCGCCGTTTCGTTGACGTCATAGGCCCTGATTTCCTCTCCCGCAAACTTCTGGTCGTTGGCGACCTTCGCCTTGACCGTCAGGAAGCGGTTGAAAAGCAGTCCGTGCCGGTTGTCGTACACGTACGCGGCGCTTCCCAGCGCCTCTCCCTGCGTGAACTCGTATAGAGGCGCGAGCGTGTACTGGTGCAGGCCCAGCGCATCCTGCCCGAAGGTCTGCACGCCCAAGGCAACGGCTCCATCGGCGACATAGCCCGCCGGAAACCACGAGCGCGGCAGGAGCGAAGACCACGGCGCGTAGTCCCGGTCGGGAGGCGTATCCGCGCCGGGGGCGGAGGAGGCCGCGAATTCCGCCGCCGCGGTCGCCTCGCGGCGCTCGAGCGGCGCATCGGGCAGGCGATGCAGCCGCAGCACATCGCCGTCGGCCTCGATCGTCGTCAGCAACATCTCGCCGGCAACCGGCGCGCTGATCTCGCGGACCCCGTTCAGCGCGTCCGACCAGCGCGCGAGACGCCGCTCGCCCCGCCGCCAGGACCAGACGTTAGAAACCTTGCCGTAGTCGGCGACGAAGTAGATCTCCTCCGGACTATCGCCGAACCTCGGAGAATGTTTGATTGCCTGGTCGGAAAGCACAACCGACGCCTTGCCGTCGGCGATTTCAACGAGCGACCAACGCCCGTTACGCAAGCTCGTCACCACCACGCTTGCGCCGCCCGCCGCGAGCCCGGTGAGCGCCTCGCCAGGCGCCGTGCGATAGAGCGAGCGTTCCACGGCGCCTTCGCGATTCACGATGACGACTTCCGCCTCGCCGTTGACGACCCGAATCGCCGCGACGCGGCCGTCGTCGAGCGGCGCGGCAAAGCGGAATCGCCCGCAATCGCTGAGCCGGTCCAGATCGCCCTCGGCGCCGAGCCGGTACAAGTCGTAGTAGTAATTGTAGTTTTTGCAGATCTCCAGTTTCGAGAGCAGCACTTCGCCGCGCGGCGATACCGAAAGCCGTGTGAGTGGATCGATCCGGCGAATCGATTCCGCCTCCCCGCCCCTCGCCTGCCGCATGATCCTTGGCAGGGTGTATCCGTCCCCCTGCACGTACCAGCGCTCCCCTCGCCGCGTGAGCATGGGGCTCGCAATCGAATGTGCGCGGGCGAGGATTTCCCCGCCGCGATCGGGCCGCTTCAGGGGATCCTGTGCCTTGGCGGCGAAGCGCGCGCGCAGCCAGTCCTCGTACTCGAGCCACAGCACGTCCTGCGGCTTGCCGGTCATCGCCACGGTGTTGCTGTGCATGCGAAACGGGAAGAAGTTGTCGCTGTAGTTCTCGACGTAGTCGAGGATCGCCTTCGGCCCGTAGCGCTCGCCGAGGAACAGGAAAAAATAACTGCCGTAGAGATAGTCGCGGTTGTGCGGAAAACCGCGCCCGTCGGCGTGGATCTCGCGAAGCGAAATCAGCCTCCGCGCCACTTCCGCGCGCATCATGCCCTCGAACTGGCTCTGCCCCAGGCGCCCCCAGCCCTTGTTCCAATCGGACTCCGAGTAAACCGCGAGCCCCTCCTTGACCCACCCCGGCCCCCACACGTTGGGCAGCGTGTTCGGGAAAAACAGATAGAACCATGGGGGTGCGCGGCCGAAGATTCGGCGCATGGCGAGCGGCGCGCCCCTCGCCTTGTCCATGTGCACGACGTGGGTGAACTCGTGGGTCAGCACCAGCTCCAGCCACTCGCGGTTTTGCAGCAGCTCGCCTGAGTCGGGCGGCGAGAGCACGATGCCCATGAAGTTGAACGGCAGGGGCGAGGCGAGCCCGTTGGCGAGATCGAGCGAATCGACCACCACGATCTGCGTTCGCGTCTCGGGCTTCCATTTGAGCCAGCCCGTGATTCGTGGATACACCGTCTCGGCGATCTCGGCGACGGCACGGGCTTGCGCGCGGTAGGGTTCCGCGAAATGCACCGAGAAATGGGGCGTGTCCAATGTTCGCCAGCGTAGCGAAGGATCGACGAACTGTGCCTGCGCCTCGAACCCCCAAAGGAGCTGCGCGACAGCCAAAACGCGCAAGCAATATTTCATGCGCGCCGAGCTCGCCTCACCGGGCGTCGCAACGTCAACCCTCCCCCAGCCACCGCCCGCGCAGCGTCCTCATGCCATCGAGAATGTGCCGGCCGAGCGAGGATGCGCGCACCTGTTCGGCGGGCTCCACGTGGTGCGCCTCGACGAGCTTGGGCGACTGCTTGTAGGTGAGGTAGCGCTGCAACGCCGCGCGCACATGCTTTCTCAGCAGCCGAACGTTCACCGGCTTGTTGAGGAAGCGGAAGATCTGCGCCTCGTTGATGAGCTCGATCACGTGCTCGGAGTCCGACGCGGTGGTCACGACGATGGTCAGGATCTGCGGATTCTCCTGCTTCAGCAGTTTCAGCATCGCGGTCAACTGGTCGTGCCCGGCTTCGACGTCGGTGACGACAACGGCGATTTCCTGCGCCTGCATGGCATCCAGCGCCGCTTCCAGATGGGACGCATAAACGACCGGACACAGCTTCCCGGTCAGCTCGCGCGTGACGCGGAAGATTTCCTCGTCCTTGTCGACCACCAGAATGCCGGCTTCCATTTTCCGCGGCAGTTCCACCGCCGCGGTCTTGGTGTCGGCGAGCTCGAGCGCGATGGTCGCCGCTTCGGCGACTATCGTCGGCAGTTCCTTGTTGTCCCACGGCTTGCTGATGAAGCGGTAGATCTCCCCGTCGTTGATCGAGCCGACGATGGACGCAAGATCGGAATACCCGGTGAGCAATATGCGCACGCTATGCGGAGAAATGTCCCGCGATTGGCGCAGCAGCTCGACGCCGGGCATCACCGGCATGCGCTGGTCGCTGACGATCACGTGCATGTGGTGTCTGCGGATGAAATCGAGCGCTTTGATGCCGTCGGTCGTCGCAAATACGTGGTAGCGGTCCCGGAACAGCGATTTCAGCGCAGTCAGGATGCGTTCTTCGTCGTCGATCAGAAGCAGCCGCGCCTGCTTGACGCTCGTGTCGAGGCTGATCGCACTGTCGCCGGAGGGCGCCGGGGGCGCATCGCTCGCGTCCTGGGCGGGAACCGGCGCGGGAGCGGTCTTGAGCAGGCGGGCGGCGCTGAGAAGCGCGGAGCCGTCGGGGACGGTGAGCCGGATCGTCGGCTCGGCGTAGTCGAGGTTGAGCGTGGCGTCGAGCGCTTCTTTGAAACTTTCGGCAAATTCCTGCGCGCTCTGGAATCTTTCCTCGCTTTTCTTGGCGAGCGCTTTCTGAAGCACCCGGTCCAGGAGCGGCGAGAGCCTGGGGTTCAGTCGCGACGGGTCCGCCGGCCGCTCGTTGAGCACCTGTTGCATCACGGAGGCGGTGGTCCCGATGAAAGGTTTCCTGCCGACCAGCAGCTCGTACGCGATGACTCCGATTGAAAACAGATCGGCGGGCTTGTCGATTCCGGACCCGAGAAATTGCTCGGGCGCCATGTAGTGCGGCGTTCCGAGCACCTCGCCGACCTGCGTGAGATCGGAGGACTCGATGCGCGCGATGCCGAAATCGCTGATCTTGATGCGGCCATCGTTGTTGATCATGATGTTCGACGGCTTGAGGTCGCGGTGCACGACGCCCTGGGCGTGCGCGTAGCCGATGCCGTCGAGCACCTGGCGGATAATTTCTCCGACTTCGCGAATTTCGTAGCGGGTCTCCTGCGCCAGGTGCTGATGCAGCGTCCTGCCGTTGACCAGCTCCATCACGATGTATGCAACCCCTTCGTCTTCACCGTAGTCGTAGATTTGCACGATGCGCGGGTGCACCAGGCGGCCGACCGCCTGCGCCTCGTGGCGGAAGCGGTCCATCACGTGCTCCAGCTCGCCCGCGTCGAGCGACTCCCGGGTGATCGCCTTGATCGCGACGCTGCGCGCGATCGTGGGGTCGAAAGCCTTGTAGACGACGCCCACGCCGCCCTTGCCGAGCACTTTCTGGATTTCGTATTTGCCGATCTTTTCAGGTATCAGCATGGCTTGAGCCTACGCGGCGAGTTCCGCCTCGGCCGGAGGCTTGAGCGGCAGCCAAACCGTGAACTTGGTGCCGACGCCGACCCGCGATTCCACATCGATGCGGCCGCCGTGCTGCTCGACGATCTTGTAGGAAATCGACAGGCCGAGCCCGGTGCCCTTGCCGATCTCCTTGGTGCTGAAAAACGGATCGAAAATCTTCGGCAGCACCTCCGGCGCGATGCCCTTGCCGTCATCTGCGACCTCGACCGCCACGCCGCTTTCCGCGCCACGCGTGGTCAGCGTAATCGTTCCGCGCTCGTTTGCCATCGCCTGCACCGCGTTGGTGACGAGGTTCAAAAATACCTGGTTGATTTGTGAAGGCGAACAGACGATGGCCGGAATATCTCCGAACTGCCTTTTGACGAGGACTGATTTCAACAGATGCTTGGCGAGCAGCAGCGTGCTCGCGAGGCCTTCGTTCAAGTTGAAGCTGGTGACCTTGCTGCGATCCAGCCGACTGAAGTCCTTGAGATTGCCGACGATCTCCGCCATCTGGCCGGTGCCGTGAAGGCCGTCCTTCACCAGACCGGCCAATTCCTGCATCACATTTTGCTGTCTGAGCTTCGCGACGCGCGCGGTGACCAGCGCGAACTGACGCGAAAGCTCCTCGGCGTTGGCGTTGGCCCCGCCTTGCAGCAGCGCGAGCAGTGTTTCGCTTTGCTCGACCGCATCGCCCAGGTCGGGCAACTTGTCGGCAACGGCGCCGAGGCTGTTTTTGACGTAGGCGAGCGGCGTGTTGATTTCATGCGCGACCCCCGCCACCATCTGGCCCAGAGAGGACATTTTTTCAGACTGAATCAGCTGCGCCTCGGATTCCTTGAGGTGTTTCAAGGCTTCCGACAGCTCGCGCGTGCGTTCCTGGACACGGTGCTCCAGGCTGATGTTGGCGGCCCTGATCTTGGCGCCGAACCAGGCGAGCAGTATCAGCAACGCGCCGGCGTAGGCGATGAGATAAACGCGGAAAAGCTCCTTCTCCAGCAGCGTCCCTTCGAGCTCGCGGTTGTACGAGAACGTCAAGGCGTCCAGGCGCGGGCCGGGTGTCAGAGACGCCAGCTTCGCAAGCAGGTCCTGCTCGGCCGGCCTGTGCTTGAGCAGCGCTTCCCCGGCGCCGAGCAACTGCGCCAACTCAGCGCGCCCCGCCTCGGGCGCGGCGGCGCCTTGCAACTGGCCGACCGCCGCCTCCAATTCCTTGCGCTGCGCGGCCAGCCAGTAGTATTGGGAGGCGGCGGCGGTAAGGCGGCCGAGCGCCGCTTCCAGCTCCGGCTTGCGCGGTTTCGACTCCAGAGCATGCGCGCGGAGCTCGGCGGCCGCGACTAGCGTCGCCTGTAAGGCGGTCTTGGCGCCGGAGTTCTCGGTCTTGAATCGTTCGACGAGCTGGGCCTTTTCGTGGATCGCCTTCACAAGCTCGGGCAGGCCGGCGGCGAGCGTCGGACTCGCCGTGCGTATCGCCGCATCGTCGAGCGCCTGGAGGACCCTTTCGGCGGCGGAGGTGCGGTTCACCGCCGGCAGACTGGACGCGCCCACCTCAAGGCGTGCGCGCAGCACATCGGCGTCCCAGCGATCGTCGATCTCCCTCAATTCGCGCAGCGGACCCAGGATCTCGTTTTGCTCGCGAAGATCGAGCGCCTGGGTCTTCACGTAAAGAAACGCGAGAACTCCCACCAGCACCATCGAGGCGAGGCCCAGCAACACGTTTTGCAGCACTTCAGACTTGTTCATCCTTGTTCTCAGTCGGGTACGGGATCGGCACGGGACCTGAACTATCGCCCGCCACGCTATGTTACGCCCAACCAAACCAGCAGTTGGCCGGGCGGGAACGGAACGTGCAAGGCCCGAACGAACAGGATCTCGATGAACGCCGCCATTCCCGCAGTCATGGCGAGCGTGACCGGCCAGCGCTCGCGGCTGCCGGCCTTGAGCGACAGAAAAGTGCACAGCGCGCCGCCGAGCGTGAACCCCAGCAGCCAGATCGCGATCAGGTAACCGACGATCCAAGCCAGGATTACCGCGGTCCGGCGCGCGGCCTCCGGCGCCGGAATGCCGGGCTCCGGTCCTGTCAAACCCATTGCCGGTTGCGACTCGCGCCCGGCGAGTTGGAGGACGAGCAGGAGCGAAGAGAGCGCGAGCACGGGGATGCCCAAGGCCCAGGGGAAGAGCCCCGCCCTGAATCCGAAGCTCCTGCTCTCCCACAAGGCCGCGGCGAGGATGACGACGATCGAAAGCGTGAACGCCAGGCCCCGGCCGGATCGAGGAGCCCTCGCCGCGGCGCGAGGCTCCTGCCGCCTCAACGATCGCGCCTTCCACAGAGGGTAGAGCGCGCCCGCGAGCGTGAGCGCGATCAGCGCGAGCACCCAGGGGCGCAGCAGCCACTCGGCGCCGTAGTTGTCGGTGGCGAGGAACAGTCGGTTCTCCGCGAGCGGTCCCAGCACCAAGCCCAGGATGAGCGGCGCGCGCGGCCAGTGAAGTTTCTCCAACACCCAACCCAACACGCCGAAAAAAAGGACCACGAAGAGGTCCTCGAAAGCGTTTTTCTCCGCGAAGGCCCCAAGGTAGACCAACAGCAGGACGGGAGGAATGAGGAGGCTCCCCCGAACCAGCGTCACTTTCGCGAGCTGCTTCAGGAACAGGAAACACACGGCCACGGTGACGATGTTGGCGATGACAATGGTCCAGACGAAAGAAAACGTCAGCGCGAGGTGGCCTCCCTTGCTTTCCGGCGTGAGCATGTCCGGGCCCGGGACGAGCCCCTGGATGATGAAAGCGCCGAGCAGGATCGCCATGGTGACCCCGCTCGGAACGCCGAAGGCGATCGTCGGAATCAGATGGCCTCCCAGCGTCGAGTTGTTGGCTGCGCCCGGACCGAGTACGCCTTCGACGGCCCCCTTGCCGAAGCGTTCCTTTTCCGGAGAGCTCTGCACGGCGTGTGCATAGGCGAGCCATTGGGTCACGCTGCCGCCCATCCCGGGGATGATGCCGACGTAGGCGCCGATGGCGCTGCAGCGAAGGACCAGCCACCCGTGGCGGAACGTGTCCTTGACGCCCTCCATCACGCCGCCCAGCTTCGCGATCTTTTCTCGGGCGATCGCCGTCCTCTGCACGGCGAGGTCGATGATTTCGGGAATCGCGAAAAAGCCGATGGTGATCGGCACCAGCCCGATGCCGTCCCACAGGAACAGTTGGCCGAAGGTGTAGCGCGGCGTTCCTGAGATCGGGTCGAGCCCGATGGTCGCGAGCATGAGCCCGAGGCCCGCGACGATCAGCCCTTTCAAGAGGCTCTCGCCGGCGAGCGATGCGACGAAAGTGATGCCCAGCACCGCGAGCATGAAGTACTCGGGCGATCCGAAGGCGAGCACCAGCGGGCGCACCACGGGAATGGCCAGAACGAGAGCGAGCGCGCCGAACACCGCGCCCACGAGCGAGCTCATCAGGGCGGCGCCGAGCGCCCTCCCCGCCTCGCCTTTCTTCGCCATCGGGTGGCCGTCCATGATGGTGGAGGCGGTCGTCGGCTCTCCGGGCACGCCGAAGAGGATAGACGTGATGTCGCCTGTGGTGGCGGTAACCGCCGCCATCCCTAGGAGAAAGGCAAAGGCCTCCACCGGCTGCATGGTGAAGATGAACGGCAGCATCAAGGCAAGCGTGGTCGGCCCGCCCAGCCCCGGCAGGATGCCGACGGAGAACCCGAGCGCGATGCCCACAAGCATC
>Ga0137451_1000654_pt1 | contig 10590 bp, 8 predicted proteins | sample EasRivERMGT500_2_FD_102336 | JGI IMG/M metagenome (GOLD analysis project Ga0137451, IMG submission 102336) | Soil microbial communities from meander-bound floodplain in the East River, Colorado, USA - East River MetaG ERMGT500_2 | ecosystem: Environmental > Terrestrial > Soil > Floodplain ...
TCCGGGATGTGGCAGATCATGTTCAAGGACAAGTACGTCAAGTACTTCGACGTGCCGCAGAACTTCGAGGACGGCATCGGCGGCGAATTCTATATCCACGAGATGCAACTGCTGCGCGAGGACCTCGGCAAGCTCGCCGGCAAGCCCGTCACCGACGACGCCCTGCGCGCCTCGATCGCTGTTTACAACGAGAACCGCCGCGCCATGGGCGAGCTGTATGCCTACCGCGCCGCGAAGCCCTGGCAGGCGCCGACTTCCGAGGTGTACCTCGTTTCTCGGGCCGGCATGGTGCTGCCGCCGGAAGCCCACACCGCGCTCGTGCGCGAGTACATCGCCGCCACCGACCTAGTCGAGCGCCCCAAGCGCGACAACGCCCGCATCGTGCTGACCGGCAGCTTCTGCGAGCAGCCGCCGCTCGGGCTGATCAAGTCCATCGAAATGGCCGGCTGCTACATCGTCGACGACGACTTCATGCTGGTCCTGCGCTGGCTGCTGGATCAAGTGCCGATGGAGGGCGATCCCCTCGAGAACCTTTCGAAGGCGTTTCTACACCGCTCGGCCACGACCGCGTCCAAGTACGAGGTGCGCAAGGAGGAAAAGGGACAGTTCCTGCTGCAGTCGGCGAAGAAGTTCGGCGCCGAGGGCGTGATCTTCGCCGCGCCCTCGTTCTGCGATCCCGCGCTGCTCGAGAGGCCGATGCTGCAGGCGGTGCTCGCCCGCCACAAGGTTCCCTACACCGCATTCAAGTACGCGGAGAACACCGGCCAGATGGCGCCGATCCGCGAACAGGCCGGCACCTTCGCCGACTCGATAAAACTGTGGAGCGCCGCATGAGCCGTGGAGCAGGGGCCCCACGCTTGCGTGGGGATGCGACCGGCGAATGCGGCAACGTGGCGACAAACAGGCCGCCATTCCAGCATAAACGTTAAGGAGCCACCCATGAATACGACCGTGCAGATGATGCCGCCGCAACCTTCGAAGAAACCGGCCGCACCGGTCCAGAAAGAGGACGCGATGCTGCTGCAGAAGGAGATGATCAACCGCAACTATCACGATCTCGCCATTGCGCACGATCAGGGAAGAAAGATCTGCGCCACCTTCGTGCCGGGCAACCTGAACGAACTGGTGATGTGCTTCGACTTCGCCCGCAGTCTCCCGGAGACGAACCAGCTCCAGAACGGCATGCGCAAAAAGTCGGGCAAGTTCATCATGGACGCGGAGCGCGACGGGCATTCCGAGGACGTGTGCACCTACGTCAAGTCCGACCTCGGCATGATGCTGGGCGGCGAGATCGGTCCGACCGGCGAGCCGCTGCCCAAGCCCGACATCCTGCTGCTCTCCTACACCGGCTGTTTCACCTTCATGAAGTGGTTCGAGCTGATCCGGCAGAAATACGGGTCGGAGGCGACGATGCTGCACGTCCCCTACCAGGGCGACGGCCGGGTCTCGAAGAACATGCGCGACTACGTGGTGAAGCAATTGAAAGAGACCGTTATTCCGGCGCTGGAGCGCGTCTCCGGCGTCAAGTTCGATATCGACCGTTTGCGTCAGTACATGAAGGAGTCGGTCAAAGCCGAGGAAGACCTGGTCCACGTGCTTCAGTCCGCGAAGAACCGGCCCAGCCCGATCGACGGCTACTTCGGCGCGGTGTACTACATCGGCCCGATCTTCACCGCCTTCCGGGGCACAACGGAGGCCACCGAGTTCTATCGCGTGCTGCGGGGCGAAATCGACGAACGCGTGCGCGAGGGCAAGGGGCCGATCACGCCCGAGGGCGAACTCACCGAGGAGAAGTACCGGCTCGTGGTCGAGGGCCCGCCCAACTGGACCAGCTTTCGCGAGTTCTGGAAGATGTTCTACGACGAAGGCGCGGTGGTGGTCGCCTCCACGTACGCCAAGGTCGGCGGCACCTACGACTTCGGCTTCCGCCACGATCCGGAGCATCCGATCGAGTCGCTCGCCGAGTATTGCCTGGGCTGCTACACCAACCTCAACTTTCCCCAGCGGATCGACATGATCTGCAAGTACATGGAGGAGTACCAGGCCGACGGCCTGCTGATCAACTCGATCAAGAGCTGCAATAGCTTCTCTGCAGGCCAGCTGCTGATCCTGCGCGAGGTCGAAAAGCGCACCGGCAAGCCGGCGGCTTTCATCGAGTCCGACCTGGTCGACCCGCGCTACTTTTCTGCGGCCAACATCAAGAATCGCCTCGAGAGCTACTTCCAGATGATCAAGGCGAAAAGGGTCGCCCAGGCGGCGGCGCCGATGACGACGCACTAGGAGATTGGCATGCGCTGCTTTATCGGCATCGACCTCGGCTCGACCACCACCAAGGCGGTCGTGATGGACGAGCAGCGCAACGTGCTCGGACGCGGCATCACCAATTCGCGCTCGAATTACGACGCCGCGGCGGCGATCGCCAAGCAGGAAGCGCTCCTCAACGCGCGCTTCCATCTGTTTCGCGAAGCGCTGGGGCGCTCGGGCGCCCTCAATGGCCAGCTGGAAGACTTCATCGGTCAGCTCGAGCGCGATTTCCGCCTGGAGCAATTCCTGGAACAACTGGCCGACCTGGAGGCCACCTGCAGGCGCAACGCGGAGGGCCCGCGCTTCGGCGACGCCGTGCCCAGCGTGCTCGCCGCGCTCGAGGAAGTGTTCAGGCGCCTGCGGACCGAGGCGCCGACGCTGTTCGCTCCCGGCGCCAAGCGCAAGTCGGATTTCTTCCGGGATATCGCTGGAAGCCGCTACCTCGCCGTCGGCGAGACGGTCGCCAAGGAAGCGGGCGTGCGCTATGACATGCTGCTCAACGTCTTCGATCGCTCCATCATCGAGGTCGAGAACCGCGTCTACGGCGATTCGATCAAGCCCCATCTGCTGACGGCGCTCAAGCGTACGTTCGAGGCTCAGCCGGAAACCGCGAGCCGCGGAGACGCCGTGCGCGCGCCGATCCAGGGCGTGCTCGACACCCCGCTCGAAGAGGCTTACGTGGTGGGCACCGGTTACGGCCGCGCGCGGCTGCCCTTTTCCAAGGAGCACATCCGTTCCGAGATCCTGTGCCACGGCCTGGGAGCGCACGTCATGTACCCGGGCACCGCCACGGTGCTCGATATCGGCGGCCAGGACACCAAGGCGATCCAGGTGGACCCGAACGGCATCGTCGAAAGCTTCCAGATGAACGATCGCTGCGCCGCAGGCTGCGGCCGCTACCTCGGCTACATCGCCGACGAGATGAACATGGGCCTGCACGAGCTGGGGCCGCTCGCGATGAAGTCGACGAAGACCATCAAGATCAACTCGACCTGCACCGTGTTCGCCGGCGCCGAGCTGCGCGACCGGCTGTCCCTTGGGGACAAGCGCGAGGACATCATGGCCGGGCTGCACCGCGCCATCATCCTGCGCGCCATGTCCATCCTCGCGCGCTCGGGCGGCATCCGCAACGAATTCACCTTCACCGGCGGCGTCGCCAAGAACGAGGCCGCGGTGAAGGCGCTCAAGGATCTCGTCAGGGAAAACTACGGCGAGCTGACGCTCAACATCAATCCCGACTCGATCTATACCGGAGCGCTCGGCGGCGCGACCTTCGCGTGGCGCGCGGTGATAGAGGAAGGCAAGAAAGTGGAGGCGAGGCAGTGATTACGACCGTCGGCATAGACATCGGCTCCGGCGCCGTCAAGACGACCCTGTTCAGGACAGAGGGCGCAAAGCACGAGTGGCTCGCCAAGCGCGTCGAGCGCATACGCCGGCGCGACCCCATGCAGCTCGCCCGCGAGGGCTACGAAGAAGTGATCAAGGAAGCGGGTCTGAAATCCGACGACGTGGACTACGTGGCGACGACCGGCGAAGGCGAGAACGTCAAGTTCGCCACAGGGCACTTCTACTCGATGACGACCCACGCGCGTGGGGGCGTGTACCTGCGGCCGGATGCGCGCGCCGTCGCCGATATCGGCGCGCTCAACGGCCGCGCCATCGCGATCGACGAGCGCGGCAAGGTGCTGCAGTACAAGATGACCAGCCAGTGCGCTTCCGGGAGCGGGCAGTTTCTCGAGAACATCGCCCGTTACCTGGGCGTGGCGCTCGACGAGATCGGACCGCTGTCCAAGACCTCGACCAACCCGGAAAAAGTGAGTTCGATCTGCGCCGTACTCGCCGAAACCGACGTCATCAACATGGTCTCGCGCGGCATCCACACGACCGACATACTGAAGGGCATCCACATCTCGATGGCCTCGCGCCTGGTTCGACTGCTGAAAGTGACCGGCATCACCCAGGGCACGGTCCTGCTCACCGGCGGCCTCGCACTCGACATCGGTCTGCTCGCGGCGCTCCAGGAGGAACTGATCGCCGAGAAAATCACCGGCCTCACGGCGGTCAGCCACCCCGAGTCGATCTACGCCGGTGCCATCGGCGCAGCGTTGTGGGGCGCCTTCCGCCATGAGAAACTTGCGCAATTGCAGGCGCGCGTTGCCGCCTGAGTTACCCGTCGTCAGGAGATCGCCATGGCACTGCTCATCAACCAGGATTGCACCGAGTGCGACGCGTGCATACCGGTCTGTCCGAACGAGGCGATCACCAAGGGGACGCCGTACGTGATCGATGCCCTGCGCTGCACCGAATGCGTCGGCGCGGAAGACGAGCCGCAGTGCAAGCTCGTCTGCCCTTCCAACTGTATCTTCGAGAATCCGGACTTCCGGGAAACGCCGGAAGCGCTGCTGGAGAAATACAAGCAGCTGCACGGGTAGTGCCCACGCAGCCACCGGCTGCGGGCCTTCGGCGGGCGTCAGGTGCGGCGCTGCTGAACCAGTCAGCCCGCGCTCGATACGGCCTCGGCGCTACGCGCCCCGCTCACCGGCAGCTTCAGCAACCGGCGCGCGTTGCCTTCATAGATTGCCGAGCGCTCCGCCGGCGTGATATCGAGCCGGTCGATGATGTCGATGGTCCAGCGGATGTACGCAGAGCCCTTCTCCGGGTCGAATGGGGCGTCGGAGGCGAACAGGACGCGGTCCGCCCCGAAGAATTTCAGCCCGCATTCGGTCGCCGCCATGGATCCGAAGACCGCGGTGTCGGCGTAAAACAGGTGAAAGTAGTCCAGCGGGCGCTTCTTGAGTTTCTTTAGCAGCGCTCCGTAGTCCTCGTCCGAGGTGCGCGTGCCCAGTTGATCCCAGCCCGGTCCGACTCGGCCCTCGAAGAAAGGGATCATGGCGCCGAGGTGGTGCGTGATGATCTTCAGGTTCGGATGCTTGTCGAAAAGACCGGCGAATACCATGTGCGCCATCGCGACGCTGGTCTCGTACGGCCAGCCGAAGGTCCACCAGATTTCGTAGTGGCTTTTCTTCTCGGTCTTGTAGTCTGGGTAATCGGCGCCGCGCGCCGGGTGCAGCCAGATGGGAGAATCGAGCTTCGCCATCAGGTCGAACAGCGGCAGCGTCGCCGGCGCAGTAAGCGGCGCGCCGTTCACGTTCGAGAAGACCTGGACCCCGACCGCGCCGAGCTTCTTGATCGCGCGTTCGGCCTCCTTGAGCAGGCCCTCGGGGTCGTTCATCGGCAGCCCGGCGATGAACGCGGGAAAGCGATCCGGATGCTTCGCGACCAGCTCGGCCATGCCGTCGTTGCCGATTCTCGCCAGCTCGCTCGAAACCGCCGGCGGGCCGAGCGACTCGATCGGCGGCTGCGGCAGGCAGATCACCTGCGCATAGTCCGGAAACGTATCCATGATGCGAAAGCGCGCGTCCAGATCGACGATCGATGGGATGGCGCGCACGCGCTTGTTCATGTCCCGCCCGTCGGGCAGCACCGCGAGCATGCGGTCGTAGTACCGCCTGGGAAAGATATGATTGAAGATATCGAGCTTCATCGCAGCTTCTCCTCTGACAGGCGCTTGACGAGCGCGAGCCGCTGGCTGGGCGAAAACCCCGCCTTGTAAAAGAACCCGAGCAGATCGAAATTCTCCGCCGCGACGACCGTTTCGACGCGTTCGACGTGCAGCGCGTGCAGATTGACGAAGAGCTGCGAGAGCATGGCGGTGCCGACGCCGGCGCCGGCGAACTGGGGGTGCACTCCGATGGTATCGATCACCGCGGTGGGCTCGGTGCGCCCGAAATCGCCGAAATCCGTCTTCGCCATGATGAATCCCACGGTCATGCCTTTTCTCGCTACGAGCGAGACCCGGATCGCCGAGTCATTCAGGGCTTCATCGAACAACCGGGTCAGGTAACTGTCCCGGCTGCGGCCGGTGATCTGCCGGTCGATGGCGATGATGTCGGCGAGATCTCCGGGCGCGAGGCCGCACACGTCCGACCGGTCGCGCGCGAGCGTCTCGAAATCGTTCGAAGCGGGCGCGCCGTAGTCAACTTCGGCGCCGCGCCGCGCCTGGGGGGCGCCCGCATCGTCGGCTTCCAGTTGGCCGAGCCGTTCGGCGTGCACCGCGCAGTCGATGATGTGATTGCGGCCGAGCTCGAAACCGGCACGATCCAGAAAACCGAGCAAAGCATGCCTGCGCCAATCGGCGGCGGTGCGGATCTGGCGAATCTCGTGCCTGAGCGCCCAGCCCTCGAGCTCGCTGAGCAGCCGGATGCCGACGCCGCAGCCCTGCTCCCCCGGCAACACGCCGATGGTCTCGAGGCGGACCGCCGGCTCGATGCGGCCGAACTCCCCGAACATCCGACGCGCGAGCACGTAGCCCAGAAGCTTGCCGTCCCGGGTGGCACCGAACTGAACATGGTCCGCCGGCGCGTTCAGCGCGGCCTTCAAGCGCGCCTGGAAATACGCGCGCCTCCTGCGTCCCAGGATAGCGGCGTCGATGGCGACGGCCTCGTCGAAGTCTCCGGACGCGAGGCGGCGAAGTTCGATCGTGGCCGCGGCACTTTCGAGAGTCTTATTCATGGGTCCGGCCTCCTCACCGTCGAGCCGACGTCTCCTCTCCGCCCGCATACGCGGCGAACAGCTCGCGATCTTCATCCTCGGAGAGCACGCTCTCGAGCGCCGGCAGCATGGCCTGCTCCTCCTTCAGCGCGTGCTCGGTGAGGCGGTCGCACAACTCCAGCCCGAGCCGCTTCAGAGAATGCCAGCCGGACGTATCCAATTTACGTGTCTGGCCCTTGCCGAGGAGTTCGAGCAGCGGCGCCGTCACCTCCCGGATAGTCTTGTGATCCGCGTTCAGCAGCCCGACCAAGTCGCCGTCGCCCGCTTTGTCGAGGAGCGGGAACAACGAGCACTCCTCGAATTCGAAGTGGGGCGCAACCTCGAACTCGAGGCCCGAGCGCACGTCCCGCAACAGGGCGCTCCACGCGGGGTCGAGGAGATCGGGCGCCGCCTCCGCGTTCGAATTTGCAAGCGCCCGCTGCAGCCTGCGCAAGAGCTCGAATACGGCTTCGTGTTCTTCGTGCAATCGACGGCAGGTCTGGCGCTGGAGATCCATGGAATTCCTTTTGAAAAGAGCGCGGTCCGGCGTTGCCCCTACACGGCCAGTTCGCGCACCAAGCGCTGTGCAAGGACGGCTGCAACCTGGCGCCGATAGTTCGCGGCGGTCACGGTGGTGCGCAGCGGCCGCACCTGATGCTGCACCAGTTTGCCGACTGCCGCCAGCAAGGTTTCGTCGGGCGCCTTTCCGGTCATTTCGTCGGTTCCCTTCAGCGCGAACGGGCGCGGGTTCGTCCCCGTGAGCGCAATGCGAAGCGACCTGAGCAGCCCTCCCTCCAGATACAAGGCGGCGGCGACGCCGGCCAGCGGGAAATCGATCGCCCCGCGAACCCGCGCCTTGCGGTATCCCGAGCGCACGTGGGCTATGGCGGTGGGAACATGAACGGCAGCGACGATCTCCCCCGCGCGAAGCGCGAGGTGCGCCGCCCCGTCCTCGAGGTACAGGTCCGCGAGCGCGATGCGCCGCGAACCGCCCGTCCCGGCGAGCTCCACTTCGGCATCGAAGGCAAGCAGCGCCGGCGCCAGATCACCGCTGTAAGCGGCCTGGCAGCTGTTCCCTTGCGGGGCGACGTGACATACGTCGCCCCGATACTTGAGGCAATAGCGGTTCGCGCGCCGCCACCCCTCGCTCTGGTTGTAGAACACACAGCGCGTGTCGAGGCAAAGATTGCCGCCGACCGTCGCGACGCTGCGATGCGCGGGTCCGGCGACGCTCGCGGCCGCCTCGGCAATCGCCGGAAACAAAGTCTTGATCCTGACATCCACGGCGAGCCGCGCGAGCGTTACGCACGCGCCGATGCAGATGCCCTCGGTGTCGTAAGCGATCGCAGCGAGCCCGTCGATCGCGGCGAGGTCGACGAGCGTCGAGGGCGCGACCAAACCGTCGCGAAGGCTCGCGACGAGATCGGTTCCACCGGCGAGGATGCGCGCATTCGGGTCGCCGGCGAGGATCGCGCTCGCCTCCGCCAGATCGTGCGGCCTTGCCAGCCTGAAAGGCGGGAGCAGCTGCATGATCATGCAGTCCTTGCCTGCTTCACGCGCTCCGAGCGGCGCTTGGCCTGCAGCGCCTCCAGCACGCGGTCCGGGGACGCCGGCAGCTCGCTCAAGCGCAGTCCGACCGCGTCGTGAACGGCATTGGTGAGCGCAGCGAGAAATCCTGCAAGCGATCCCTCGCCGGCCTCTTTTGCGCCGAACGGCCCGCCGGGGTCCCGGCTCTCGACGATGTGCACCTCGATCGGCGGCGACTCGACGATCGTCGGCACGCGGTAATCGAGCAGGTTCGCGCGCAGCGCCCGGCCTTCGTGATATTGCGTTTCCTCGCAGAGCGCCTGTCCCATGCCCATCCACACCGAGCCCTGCACCTGCCCTTCCACGGCAAGCGGATTGATCGCAAAGCCGCAGTCATGCGCAACCCAGACCTTCTCGACGCGGATCATTCCCGTCTCCTCGTCGACGCTGACTTCGGCGACTTGCGCACCGTACGAGAAAGCCGCGCTGGAACCGACCGCGGCGCCGCGGAATTTTCCGCCCTGGGTTTCGGGCGGCGTCGAGTAGGTCCCCTTGGTGCTGAGGGTTCCGCTGTCTTCCAGAGCCGCCGCGACCACGCTCGTATACGCGAGCGTGCGGTCGGTGCCGGCCACGCGGTAGGTTTCGCCGAGGCATTCGACGTCCTTAGGACTCACCTCGAGCCTGCGCGCCGCGGCCTCGACCAGAAGCTTCTTCAGATTCTGCGCGGCGGCGATCGCGGCGTTGCCGACCATGAACGAAACCCGCGAGGAATAGGAGCCGTTGTCCTTGGGAGTCACCGCGCTGTCGTTCGCGACCACGCGCACGCGATCGACGCCGAGCCCCAACACCTCGGCCACGACCTGCGCGACCAGCGTGGACGAGCCCTGGCCGATATCCGCAGCGCCGGTGAGCGCGACGACCTCCCCGTCGAAATCGAGCCGGAGGTTCACCACCGCATGCGGCTCCCCGGTCCAATGCACCGGCTTTGCCGCCCCGCTCGGGTAGTGCGAGCAGGCGAGGCCGAGACCGCGCCCGCGTCCGAGCTTGCCGCGCCGCTCGCGCCAGCCCGATGCTTCCTCCACCCGTCGCAGACACTCCTCGAGACCATACGAGTTCACTTGCAGATCGTTCAAGGTGCGGTACGGCGCCTCGAGCAGGTTTGCGCGACGCAGCGCAATGGGATCCAGACGCAGCTCCTCCGCCATCTCGTCGAGCAGCGACTCGAATGCATGCCGCACGTCGACCGACCCGTGGCCGCGCATGGCGCCGCACGGCGGCGTGTTCGCGTATACGCGCAAGCCGTGATAGCGTGACGCGGGCAGCCGATAGATCGCGTGCAGCAGCGCACCCGAGTACAGGATCGTCACCAGCCCGTAGCCGGCATAGGCGCCGCCGCGCTGAATCACTTCGCAATCCACCGCGGTGAGTTCGCCCGTCTTTTTCGCGCCCATCCGGATGCGGACTTCGGTCTCCGGCCGGCCGCGATGCGTGAGCAGCGTTTCCTCGCGCGACAACTCCAGCTTCACGGTGCCCCGCGCGGCGCGCGCGAGCAATCCCGCGATCAATTCAAAATTGAGCGTCTCGGTGCGATGGCCGAACCCGCCGCCCACAAAGGGCTTGATCACGCGGATGTGGCTCGCGTCCATCTTCAGGCACTGCGCGAGCATGAGGTGCACGTAATACGGCACCTGCGTCGTCGAGTGCAGCGTCAGCCGATCGCGCTCCGCGTCGTATTCGGCAAGCGAGCAGTCGGGCTCCATCTGCGCGTGCGTCACCTCAGCGTAGTGGAATTTCGCCTCGCGCACGACATCGGCAGCCCCGAAACCGGCCTCGACGTCGCCGAACTCCTGTCGGACTTCGCGCTCGACGTTACCCGGCTTGTTGTCGTGCAACAGCGTGGATCCGCCGGCGAGCGCGTCCTTCGCGGCAAAGTACGCGGGCAGCGGCTCGATGTGTACCGCGATCAAGTCCAGCGCGGCTTGAGCTGTGGCCTCGTCGACGGCGGCAACCGCGGCGATCGGCTCCCCGACATAGCGCACGCGCTCGCGCGCGAGCGGGTATTCGTTCTGCGCGATCGGCAGGACGCCGTAGGGCACATCGCAATCCGCGCCGGTGATCACGGCGCGCACCCCGGGGAGCGCGCGGGCGCGTGCGCTGTCGATGGCTCGA
>Ga0137451_1000655_pt1 | contig 10589 bp, 6 predicted proteins | sample EasRivERMGT500_2_FD_102336 | JGI IMG/M metagenome (GOLD analysis project Ga0137451, IMG submission 102336) | Soil microbial communities from meander-bound floodplain in the East River, Colorado, USA - East River MetaG ERMGT500_2 | ecosystem: Environmental > Terrestrial > Soil > Floodplain ...
CCCAGCCGATGTCGGCCGTGCACCAATACACGTCTTCGTCGCGAATGTCGAACACCCAGCGGGTCGTCGCGTAACAGCCGACGAGGTAGCCGCCCGTCGTGTGCACGATGCCCTTCGGCTTCCCCGTCGTGCCGGACGTGTACAGGATGTAGAGCATGTCCTCGGCGTCCATCGACTCCGGCGGACACGTGAAGCCGGCATCCTGCATGAGCCGGTGGTACCAGTGATCGCGGCCTTCCTGGACATGAATCGGAAACGGCGCGCCGGCCTGTCGCTGCACGACGACCACGTTCTTGATGGACGGCGTGTCACGAAGCGCTTCGTCTGCCGTCTGCTTCAGCGGGACGATCTGCCCGCGCCGATACCCGCCATCGGCCGTCACGAGCAGGCACGCCTGCTGATCGTTGATGCGATCGCGGAGCGACTCCGAGCTGAACCCGCCGAAGACGACGGAGTGCACCGCGCCGATGCGCGCACACGCGAGCATCGCGATCGCGAGCTCGGGAATCAGCGGCAGATACAACGCGACGCGATCGCCCTTCTTCACGCCCAGCGACTTCAGGACGTTCGCGAACTGGCAGACTTCCCGATAGAGGTCGAAGTACGTGAGCGTGCGGCGGTCGCCGGGCTCACCTTCCCAGATGAGGGCGGCCTTGTTGCGGCGGGGCGTCTTGATGTGACGGTCGAGGCAGTTCGCGCTGGCGTTCAGCCGGCCGCCGACAAACCACTTCGCGTTCGGCGGCTGCCAGTCGAGCGTCTTCGTCCACGGCTGAATCCAGTCGAGCTCTGCCGCGAAGGCCGCCCAGAACGCTTCGGGATCGGCGGCCGCGCGGCGATAGACGTCCGGGTCGGTGATGCGCGCGCCTGCCCGCCAGTCCGCAGACGGCGGGAAGACGCGCGCCTCATTCAGCAGTGCGTTGATTTCCGGTTCAGCCATCAGAGTTGCGGCGGCATCGGCGGTGGTGGCGCCGCCGGCGGCACCGTCACCTTCTTCTTGAAGAATGCCGTGCCGAGCAACGCGCCGAGCAACGAGAAGATCGCGCAGAGCGGGAGCAGGATGATCGCCTGCACCAGAATCATGCCGCCACCCGTAAAGAGCTTCTGGACGAACGCGAGCGTCTCCGGCGGGATGTCCGGATTCTGCTCGAGCACCCGGCGGATCTGGCCCTCGAGCATCGGGCCTGTGATGCTCATCAACGCGGCACTGAGCAGCACCCAGATGACGCCGCCGATCAGGCCGGCCATCACCCCTGTCAACATCGCGTCCGAGGTCGTAATGGGTTCTGGCGTGCGCTGCTGGAGCAGATACGTCGCAAGCACACCGCCGGACACCACCCAGAGACAGCAACAGACATTGCCGCTGCCAATGACGGGCAGGCCGGACAACACGCCGATAAGTAGTCCGCCGAACAAAGCAGGCTGGTAACGGGACATGGATGGGGCTCCTGGATTTAGAGATTCAAGGATTCAGGGATTCCCAAAATCCCAAATCCCCAATTCGATAACTCCCTCAGTCGTAGTACTCGCGCCCGAGATGTGTAATCAATTCCTCACCGCGCATGTAGCGCAGCGTGTTCTTCAGCTTCATCATTTGAATGAACAGGTCGTGCTCCGGGTATAGCCCTTTCGCGTACATCGGACTCTTGAAATAGAACGACAGCCACTCTTGAATGCCCGACATGCCCGAGCGCTTCGCCAGATCGAGGAACAGCGCGACGTCGAGCACGATGGGCGCCGCGAGAATCGAGTCGCGGCAGAGGAAGTTGATCTTCAGCTGCATCGGATAGCCGAGCCAGCCGAAGATGTCGATGTTGTCCCAGCCCTCTTTGTTGTCGCCGCGCGGCGGATAGTAATTGATGCGGACGACGTGCGAGATGTCCTTGTAGAGGTCCGGGTACAGGTGCGGCTGGAAGATGTAGTCGAGCGCGCCCTTCTTGCTCTCTTCCTTCGTCTTGAACGATTCCGGATCGTCGAGCACTTCGCCGTCGCGGTTGCCGAGAATGTTCGTCGAGTACCAACCCGCGACGCCGATGAGACGCGCCTTGAGGCCCGGCGCGATGATCGTCTTGATCAGCGTCTGGCCGGTCTTCATGTCGTTGCCGCAGATGGGGGCGCCGGTCTTCTGCGAGAGCTCCTGCAGCGCCGGCACCTCTGCGCTGAGATTCGGCGCGGCGTTGCCGAACGGCACGCCTTCCTTCAGCGCCGCGTACGTGTAGATCATGCTCGACGCGATCGCGGGATCGCTCGCCTCGAGGCCCTTCTCGAAGGCCGCGAGCGACTGGTGACACGGCGCTTCCGTCATGAAGACTTCCGTGCTGCCCGCCCAGATGAGCACGAGCCGCGCGCACTTGTGGTCGGCCTTGAACTTCCGGATGTCGGCGATCAGCTGATCGGCCAGATCCTTCTTGTTCTTGCCCGTCTTGACGTTCGGACCGTCGAGCCGCTTGACGTACTGGCGATCGAACACCGCCGGCATCGGCTTGATGGCTGCCAGCTCGTCCTTCACCTGGTCGAGCAGCTTCTCCTCGAGCACGCCGGCATGCCTGGCCGCTTCGTAGCAGTTGTCTTCAAAAATGTCCCAGCCGCCAAAGACGACGTCCTTCAACTCGGCCAGCGGCAGGAATTCCTTGATCAATGGCGATCGGCCCTCCGTGCGCTTGCCGAGGCGCACGGTGCCCATCTGAGTGAGCGAGCCGATTGGTTTGGAGAGACCTTTTCGAATCGCGAAAACGCCGGCGATTGTCGTGGTGCTGACAGCGCCGAGACCAACAAGAAGTATGCCCAGCCGTCCTTCGGCGGGCGCAATAGAAATGCCCTTCATCGGGGCGAAACTATATCACCCGGAACTAAGCCAGAAGCCAAAAGCCAGAAGCCAAAAACGTCATCTCAAACACGTCAAGTGCCGCCCGCCGTCAATCGCAACCGTCTCTCCCGTCATCCACGCCGAGCGCGGCGAGAGAAGGAAAGCGATGAGGTCCGCGATTTCGTCGGCGGTGCCGGGCCGTCCGAGTGGATGCGTGCTTTGCGCGCGTTCGAGAAACGCCGCGTACTTCGTCTCGTCCATGCCGCCGCGACGGTGCAGGTTTGTCACGACCACGCCGGGATTCACGGCGTTGACGCGGACGCCCTTCGGCGCAAGGTCGAGCGCGGCACAGCGCGTCAACTGGTCCACGGCGGCCTTGCTCACGCAGTAGGACGCGAGCCCCGGAAACGACCGCAGGCCCGCGACGCTCGAGACATTGACCACGGCGCCGCGACGTTCCGCGAGCGCGGACGCTGCCTGACGGATGAGCCGGAACGGCGCGCGCACGTTGACGTCCATCATCACGTCCCAGCCATCATCGGTCGTCTCGGTCACGCTGCCGGACGCGATCACGCCCGCGGCATTGACCAGCGCATCGATCCCGCCCAGAAGCTCGACCGCGCGATCGACGATCGCGCCCGCTGAATCACGCGCGGTGACATCCGCACGGAACCACGCGGCACGTCCGCCGCTCCCTTCGATCTCACGACACACGTCCGCGAGCGCGTCCGGATCGCGCCCGACCGCGAGCACGTGCATTCCCTCCCTGGCGAGCCGCGTTGCGGCCGCCCGCCCGATCCCCGATGATGCCCCTGTGACGACTGCGCCCTGAACCATCCGGGAAGTATGCACGGAGCGTCGCCCTGAACGGACACCCGCGCGTGACACCGCCAGAAACCCAGCCTGCTGACGGCGTGCGCAGGGTTGGCACTGCCTTTGCTCCTTTACGGGTTACTGCCCAGTCCCCTGCCGTGGTGGTCCGATGCGATTCATTGTCCGGATCCTCACCGTGTCCGTTGCCTTGTCGTTCGCCCCGGTCTGTGCGTCAGCCCAGGTGTCCGACAAACAACTTGCCGAGCGCGCTGCTGCGAAGGTGCGCGACTACACGCCCTTCAGCATCTTCGATGATGTGAGCATCAGCGCTGACGCAGGCACGGTAACCCTCGTCGGCTATGTGACGATGCCGTACAAACGCGACGAGCTCGGCGCGCGCGTCGGCAAACTCGACGGCGTGCGAAGACTCGTCAACGACCTGCGCGTGCTGCCGATTTCGCAGACGGACTCCGATCTGCGCGTGCGTGTGGCGCAAGCGATCTACAACAACAGCGCGTTCTGGGCGTACGCGGCGATGCCGCGGCCCAGCATCCACATCATCGTGGAAGGGGGCCGCGTGATGCTCACGGGCAGCGTGAACAGCGAAGTCGATCGCTCGCTCGCCTATGCGCTCGCCCAGGTGCCCGGCGCGTTCGAGGTCAAAAACAACCTGCGCATTGACCGGTAGGTTCCGTCCGGAACGACCCACGAAGCGTCAGAACCCTCATCGCCGGGCGCGCCAGCTCGGATTGGCCTAATATCGTGATCAAATCCATGCCCCGCCGGCTGTTCGCCCTCGCCGTCGTCCTGGTTGCGGCCTGGATTGCGGTACAGGCACAGAATCCGCCGGGGTCGCCGTCGCGGCCTTCCATCAACCCGTCGTTGCCGCTCGCTCCGCAGAATCAGCCGGGCGTCATCATCGGTCAGATCGTCGAAGCATCAACCGGACGTGGCGTGCCTCGTGCGATCGTGCGAATCGCCGGACGCGGCATCGGCGTGACTCGCGTCGCGGACGATCGCGGGCGCTACTACTTCGTCGCCGTTCCTGAGGGCGACGTCGAGATCACCGCGACCAAGCCCGGTTACTTCGACGGCGCGTTCGGCAAACGGCGCGCCGGCGGAATAGGCGTTCCTCTGACGATGACGCCGGGCCGCTGGGTCACCGACGCACAGATTGAGCTTTTCAAAGGCGCGGCGATCAGCGGCGTCGTGAGCGACGAATCCGGTGAAGGCCTCGCCGGCACTCGCGTCCGCGCCTGGCGGCGCGACTACGCCGAGGGCCGTGAGCAACTCGTTCCCGCTGCCGATGTGCTGACCGACGACGACGGCGGCTATCGCCTCTTCGGACTCCAGCCCGGCGCCTACATTATTAGTGTCCCGTCAGTGCAGGTGACGCTGCCGTTGGACACGCTGAACGAGGCCTCGACCAAAGGCGTGACGCCGGAGCTGTTGGCGCTCCTGAGCTTGAATCGCGCGACGGCCGCAGAGGATCGTCTCGTGCAGCCCGGCGGCAAATACGTGCTCGCGCTCGGCGGCAGCCCGACGCCGCCGCCTTCGAATGGCAACGGCACGTTCGCGTATCAGACAGAATTCTTTCCCGGCTTCGACTCGCCCGTGTCTGCGCTGCCCATCGAAGTCAGCTCCGGCGACGATCGCAACGCCGTGAACTTCCAGCTGCGGCTCGTGCAGACACATCGCGTGTCCGGTGTGGTCGCGGGCCCCAACGGTCCCGTGGCACGACAGCTCGTTCGCCTCGTGCTCGACGGCGCCGATGACTACGGCTTCGGCAGCGAAGCCGCCACGACGGTGAGCGACGCGGACGGCGCGTTCACGCTGCTCAATGTGCCTGAAGGCAAATACAGTCTGCAGGTGCGCACGCTCGGCGGCGTCCTCAGCGCGGCGTCGCCTGGCGTGTCGTTGCCCGATGCGGACAGCGTTCTTGCAGCACCGGCGATGAAAGCGTGGGGTGAAGTGCCGGTTAGCATCGATAGCCGCGACGTGACCGACGTGATCATCCGCGTGCGTCCGTGCTTGAAGATTTCCGGCCAGGTGATGCTCGAAGGCAGCAACCGTGGTGCTTCACCGGTCGAGGCGAGCGCCATCCGCATCAGTGTCCTGCCGGCCGATCGAACCATCGGCGCGGCGCTCACACGGCCGCTCACGAAGGATGGAACGTTCGAGTTCTCCGATCTCCCGCCGGGATCGTATTTCGTGCGCGTCAACGGGCTGCCACGCGGCTGGTCGCTGAAAGCGATCGAGTCCGGCGGTCGCGATCTCCTCGAGCACCCGGTCGATCTCGATGACGACGCAGACGTCACCGTGGCACTCACCGATCGTTCGGCCGAGCTGTGGGGCTCCGTGCGTGACGCACGTCGCGCGCAAGTACCCGGCGCCACCGTCATCGTGATGCCCGTTGGCGGCGTGAATCCCAACCGCACATTCGAGACACGAGCAGCCACGTCGAGTGTTTTCTCGATCGCGGGCCTGCCCGCCGGCGACTACTACGTCATCGCGATCGACGACGCGCAGGCGGAAGGCTGGCAGGATCGCGGACGAGTTGAGGCATTGCGCGCGCTTGCAACCCGCGTCTCCGTGCGCAATGGCGAGCGCAGGCTCATCGACTTGCAGTTACAGATCGTCGGCCGTAAATGACGGCCGTTCGTGACAATTCAATGGCGCGCCGAACATCCGGTTTCTGCTGGCGTAACCTATGACCATGTGGCGAACTGATTGGCGACTGCGAGCCGTGGCGACAGCGACAGCTTTGCTGCTCGCGACGCCGTTCATCACCAAGTCCACACACGGACAGGCGCAGGCCGGCCAGGGGCAAGCTGGCCAGGGCCAGGGCCAGGCTGGCCGCGGCGGCGGCCGCGGACAGGGCGGTCAGGGACAAGCCGGAGGCGGACAAGCCGGTCGAGGTGCGCCGCGCGACGCGGCGGCCGCGCAGGAAGCGGTCCAGGGCACGGGAACGATCACCGGCGTGGTCACGGTAGAAGGCACCAACGGGGCAGTCCGGCGTGCCCGCCTGAATCTCAGCGGCGCCGAATTGCGCGGTCGAACCGTGAGTGCCACCACGGACGATCGCGGCGTGTTTGTTTTTCAGAATCTTCCCGCAGGCCGGTTCAACCTGACAGCGTCAAAGCCGGCGTTCGTCTCGATCAGTTACGGCGCGAAGAAGCCGGGCCGGCCGGGCACGGCGATTCAGCTCGCTGAAGGACAGAAGCTCGACCGCGTGAACATCGCGATGCCGAAGGGTGCGGTCGTCACAGGCATCGTCATCGACGACGCCGGCGAGGTGTCGCCGCAGACGCAGGTGCGTGTGATGCGATTCGTCACCCGCACGGGCGAGAAGACTCTCGAGAACGCGGGCAACGCGACGACGGATGACCGCGGCCTGTATCGCGTGTGGGGCCTGCAACCGGGCGACTACATCGTGAGCGCGGTGCCGCGGAACACGACGACGCAGTTCGGCGATCTCGTGCAGACATTTTCATCGAGCGTTGACGCACTTCAGCAGCAGGCGCCGCAGCTTGGCGGCGGAGGCGGGTTACGACCCAACATGGGCCCGCCCGGTGGTGGCGGACCGGCGAGTGGCCGGCTGCTCCAGGCAGAAGCGCGTCTTCAGACACTCGCCAACCAGACCACTCCGCCACAGGCGGTCGCGTTTGCACCCGTGTATTTCCCCGGCACGACATCACCGATGTCGGCTTCAACCGTCACGCTGTCGGCCGCGGAAGAGCGGGCCGGCGTCGACTTTCAGTTACAGCTCGTGCAGACAGCGACGATCAGCGGGACGGTAACGAGTCCGGACGGCGTGATCCCGCAGAACACGCAGGTCTCGCTCGTTCCGCAAACGGGTGGCCCCGAAATCCCGGGCGTCAATTCCAACAGCACGCGCGTGAATCAAGGACGCTTCTCGTTTCCCAACGTCACACCTGGCGCGTACACGGTGATGGCGCGCGCGCCCATCCGTCCGCCGGCACCGGCCAATGCCGATCCGCAGGCTCAGGCTCAGGCCGCCGGCGGCCGTGGCCAGCGCGGCGGTGGTCCGGGCGGTCCTGATGGAGGCGGACGCGGTGGTGGCGGTCCAGTGCAGATCCTCTGGGCCGCGTCGGACGTGTCCGTGTCAGGCCAGCCGATCTCCGACATCGCGCTCAATCTACAGCCCGGCATGACGATCTCGGGCCGCATCGCGTTCGAGGGCACAGCGCTGCCGGCGCCGACGGACATGACGCGCGTCCGCGTGTCAATCAATCCGCGTGGACAACAGTCGGGCGAGTTCGGCGTGCCGCCGGCACAAGTCGATGCGACGGGCAACTTCAAGATCACCGGCGTCGCGCCCGGTCGTTACACGATCTCTGCGAACGCGCCCGCTGGGGACGGTGGCGGACGTCAAGCCGGAGCTGGTGCCGCCGGTGCTGCCGGTGGCGGCGGTCGAGGTGGTGGTGGCGGCCGCGGCGGCGGACAGGCCCTCGGTAATCAAGCCGCCGGCTCGTGGACGCTGAAATCCGCCGTGGTGAACGGCCGCGACGTGCTGGACTTCCCGCTCGAGGTCAGGCCCAACGAGGAAATCGGCGGCGCGCTCATCACGTTTGCCGATCGCACGCAGGAAGTGTCCGGCACGTTGCAGGATCCTTCGGGCCGGCCGACGCCGGACTTCACGATCATCGTGTTCTCGGCAGACAAGCAGTACTGGCAACCGCAGTCGCGGCGTATCGTGTCGGCGCGCCCGGACACGACGGGCCGGTTCACGGTCCGCGGGTTGCCGGCGGGCGATTACCGAATCACCGCGGTCACGGACGTCGAAAACGGCGAATGGTACGACCCGGCGTTCCTCCAGCAGCTCATTGGCGGATCGGTGTTGTTTACGCTCAACCCAGGCGACCGGAAGACGCAGGATCTCCGGATTGCAGGCGGGAGTTTCTAGCCGGGGTTTAACAATTTCTTAGCAACCGGCGGGCGTCGTCCCACAGAACATGGGACGACGCCCGTTGTCTTTTAATAAGCTCCAGAGAACGCTCATGAGTCCAAGTCAACGAGTCTCGTACGCCGCCACGATCGGAGCTCTTGTGATCGCGTCGGCGACCGCGACTCGGTCGGCGCCGCAGGGGCAGGCCACGCAGGTGCAGGTCGTGACCAGCACCACGAGTGGACCGCAGGGATCGCCGGCGCTGCCGATGAACACCGTGCAGCAGAACGGGAGCGGCCTGATTGTCGGACAGGTCATCGACGCCGGATCGGGGCGCGGCGTGCCCGGCGCGATCGTCACGCTGGGCGGCGCGCTGCCAGGCGCGCCGGTTCAGGCAAGAACGGTCGAGATCTTCAGCCGTGAAGCCGGTCCGATCGTCCTCAACAACTCGTCGAGTCAGTTGCCGCGCGTGATCACGGACTCCGATGGCCGGTTCGCATTTCGGAATCTGCCGAAGGGCGTGTTCAACATCTCGGCCACGAAGCCCGGGTTTCTCGACGGCGCGTACGGCCGCATGCGGCCGAACGGCAGCGCGCAGGCGATCGAGCTTGCCGAGGGCGATCGCGCGGGCGACGTCGCGGTCCGGATGTTCCGCTCGGCGTCGATCAGCGGGACCGTGTCCGACGACCTGGGCGATCCCGTCGTCGGCGTCCAGGTGCGCGCGTACCGCCGCACGATGGTGTCCGGGCGACGGCTGCTGACTGCAGCGGCCGGCACAGCGACGACAGATGACCGCGGCGTGTATCGCCTCGCCAATCTCATCCCGGGCGAATACATCGTCGCGCTGCAGACCGTGCAGTCGAGCCTTCCGGTGTCCATGCAGATGGAAGGCGCGTACATGCCCGATCTCATGTCGACGCTCGCGACGGGCACCGGGTCGTTTTCGATCAGCACCGGCGGCACATCGGTGACGGCAGACGGCAAGTTCGCGTTGCAATCGACCAACGGGTTCGTCACGCCGGGGCCGCGCGGGCGGATGCTCGCGTATCCGACGCAGTTCTACCCGTCAGCGAGCGTCGCCTCGCAGGCTTCGCCGCTCGTCGTCGCGTCCGGCGAAGAACGCGGCGGCGTCGATCTGCAGCTGCGGCTCGTCCCGACAGTCACCGTGAGCGGCCGGCTCATCGCGCCCGATGGTCCCGCAGCAAACTACGCGCTCCACCTCGTGCCCACGGACACGGGCGACCTGTCGAGCGATCCGGACGTCGCGACCGCGATCACCGACACGAACGGCGACTTTCAGTTTCTTGCGGTGCCGGCGGGGCAGTACGTGATCCAGACGGTGCGGGCGGCACGCGGCGGTCTTGCCGGTGATTACATGGTTGCCGGACAGCAAGTCACACTCAACGCGACGGTCTCGTACAGAGCGACGAGCTCGAACAACGTGGTACTAGACGTACCTCAGCCGCAGGCGGCGCGAGCCACACCCCCGACGCTCTGGGCAGCCATGCCGGTCTCGCTGACCGACAGCGACATCAACAATCTGGTCTTAACGCTGCGCACCGGCTACAAGGTCACCGGCAAGGTGGAGTTCGACGGCGCAGCGGAGCGGCCGCCGGCCGATCGGATGTCGACGATCAACGTCGTCGTCGAATCCGCGGACGGCAAGCAGAAGATCCAGGTCCCAGCCGCGCGTGTGGAAGCCACAGGACAATTCACGTTGCCTGGCCTGCTGCCGGGCAAGTACGTGCTGCGAGCGACCAGCCTTCCGGGTGGGTGGACGCTCAAGGGCGCGACGGCTAGCGGCGCCGACATCACGGATGCGCCGTTCGAGGTCGAGGACCGCGATGTGGCCGGCGTGGTCATCACGCTGTTCGATCGACCTGCAGAGTTGCGCGGCACGGTCCAGTTGAACGAAGGATCCACCGACAGGTCCGCCGCCGTCGTCGTCTTCCCTGCCGACCCGCGTTCGTGGACGAATTACGGCGCCAGTTCTCGCCGGGTCCGCACTGCGCGCGCGAGCAAGACCGGCGCATTCGCGTTCAATCCGCTTCCCGCAGGCGATTA
>Ga0137451_1000657_pt1 | contig 10562 bp, 8 predicted proteins | sample EasRivERMGT500_2_FD_102336 | JGI IMG/M metagenome (GOLD analysis project Ga0137451, IMG submission 102336) | Soil microbial communities from meander-bound floodplain in the East River, Colorado, USA - East River MetaG ERMGT500_2 | ecosystem: Environmental > Terrestrial > Soil > Floodplain ...
ATCTATACCCACGTGGCGCGGGAGCGGCTGAAACAACTGCATGCCAAGCATCACCCCCGGGGGTGATGCGTGATAAGTGACGAGTGATAAGTGATAAGAGGCCCGCGCTGCGCGCGGCTTTCAACACCCGTCACCTATCACATATCACCTATCACGCTTTCGTTCCTCTTTCGATGGTGACGCCCAGCCGTTTGACGTTCTTCAGTGCCGCAAGCTTGGTGACACTGACCTTGACCCATGGCGACTTGAAATCGCGCATGATGAGCGCGGCGATGTGCTCGGCAAGTTTTTCAAGCAGGCTGAAGTGCTCCTGCCCCAGGCTGGCCTCGATGCGGTGCACCACGGCCGCGTAGTCTATGGTGTCAGCGAGCTTGTCGGTGTGCCCGGCTGTCCGCCCCGGCAGACCGATCTCGAGGTCGAACTGCACCTTTTGCGGCACCCGGGTTTCCCAGTCGTAGACGCCGACCAGGATGTCGAGGCGGAAATCGGATATGAAAATCGTGTCCATTCAGAGTAAGTGACGAGTGACGAGTGTCGGGTGTCGGGTGTCGAGTGTCAGGTGTCGAGGGGAATACGCTCTATCACGTTCTCTTCCCTCGACTCTCGTCCCTCGACACTCAATCCTCGACACTCAACCCTCGGCTGCGCGGGTCGGATAGAATGTGCGCTATTGTAGTCGCGGCTTCCAGCCGCGGTCGAACTGTAATCCCTCGCGGCGGCTTCCAGCCGCGGTAGAACTGAATTCCCATGAACCTGGCGGTCACCATACTCGTCGCGTATTTGATCGGCTCAATCTCGTTTGCCGTGCTGGTGAGCCGTGCTTTTGGGCTGCCCGACCCCCGCAGCTACGGGTCCGGCAACCCGGGCGCGACCAACGTGCTGCGCACGGGAAGGAAGGCGGCGGCCGTGCTGACCCTGTTCGGCGACGCGTTCAAGGGCTGGTTCGCGGTGGCGCTGACGCAGCAGCACGTCGTCGGGGATCCTGTGGCGGTCGCGGCGGCGGCGGTTGCGGTGGTGGTAGGCCACCTGTGGCCGCTCTATTTCCGTTTCGAAGGCGGCAAGGGCGTGTCCACCGCGGTGGGCGTGCTCCTCGCGCTCGATCCGTGGCTCGCCGCCGGCGCGATCGCGACGTGGGGCATCATCGCCTTCTTCTTTCGCATCTCCTCGCTCGCGGCGCTGGTCGCGGCTGCCTTTGCGCCCTTCTTTTCGTTCCTGCTCTACGGCATGAACCGCTTTGCGCTGGAGCCGGCGCTCGGGGTGACGGCGATCTCGCTCCTGCTGGTGTGGCGCCACCGGACCAACATCCGCAACCTTCTGGCGGGGACCGAAAGCAGGATCGGCGGCCGCGGCAGGAATTCTCCGGGCTAACCGGCGGCAGCCAGCGTCTGGAGTTCCCAGCGCGGCCGCACTGTAAAACCCGGTGACGAGTGACGGGTGACGAGTGACGGGTCGCGTTGCATTCGCAACGCCGCGGTGAAGGCGATCATGGCGCCGTTGTCGGTGCACAACTCCAGTTCGGGATAGAACACCTGGGCGCCGCGCGCACGGGCGCCGACGTTCAGCCTGGCGCGCAGGGTCAGGTTGGCGCCGACGCCGCCCGCCACCACCAACTGTGCTAGCCCGGTGCGCTTGAGCGCGGCGAATGCCTTGGCCGCCAGCACGTCCGCGATCGCTGTCTCAATTTCGGCGGCAAGATCGGCGCGGGCGGCTGCATCGATCGCCCGGTCCTTGATGGCCGTCAGCACCGCCGTCTTGAGCCCGCTGAAGCTGAAATCGAGGTCGCCGCTCGCCATCATCGGTCGCGGCAGCTTGAAGCGGCCCGCCGTGCCGCTGGCGGCGAGCCTGGCGAGCGCGGGCCCGCCCGGATAGCCGAGCCCGAGCAGCTTGGCCGTCTTGTCGAACGCTTCGCCGGCGGCGTCGTCCAGCGTTTCCCCCAGCAGCTCGTAGTCGCCGACCGCGGCAACGCGCATCAGCTGCGTATGGCCGCCGGAGACGAGCAGGGCAACGAACGGGAATACCGGCGCGGGCCGGGACAGGAGGGGTGAGAGCAGATGCGCCTCGAGATGGTGCACGCCGAGCGCCGGGATGCCGAGCGCGCGGGCGAGGCCGTGCGCTGTCGCCGCGCCCACCAGCAGGGCGCCGGCCAGTCCCGGACCCTCGGTGTAGGCCACCGCGGTGAGCTGGTCCAGGCGGCAACCGGTCTCTTCGAGCAGGCCGCGGGTCAGTGGCAGCAGGCGCCGCACGTGGTCGCGCGAGGCGAGTTCCGGCACCACGCCGCCATAGTCGGCGTGCAGCTGCGCCTGCGTGTGAAGGGCATGCGCGAGCAGTCCGCGCTCGCCGTCGTAGAGCGCGACTCCGGTCTCGTCGCAGGAGGTTTCGATGCCCAGGACCAACACGTCAGTTTGTCTGGCAAAGTGTCTTGAGGCTTGATATAATACAGGTTTTCCCAATTCACTCAGGGTTATTCATGACGACAGTGCGAGTCAAGGAAAACGAGCCGTTCGAAGCGGCACTGCGCCGCTTCAAGCGCACCGTGGAAAAGACGGGCCTGCTCACCGAATTGCGCGCCCGCGAGTACTACGAGAAGCCGACGACGGAACGCAAACGCAAGCTCGCCGCCGCGATCAAGCGCCATCACAAGAAGTTGCGCGCCCAACTGCTGCCGCCGCGGATGTTTTAAGAGCAGCATACAGGATTGAGGACTGAGGACTGAGAGGGCTGTCGGCGAATGCCGGCAGCCTGTTTTGTTTCCCCCGTCGAATCCTGGAGCACAACTCAATCCTCAATCCTAATAGCTCAATCCTGCTTTTGTGTCCCTGAAGGCCCGCATCAACGACGACGTCAAAGCCGCCATGCGCAGCGGCGATGCGCGCCGCCGCGACGCGCTGCGGCTGCTGCTCGCGGCGCTTAAGCAGCGCGAAGTGGACGAGCGCAAGGATCTCGCCGACGCCGACGTCGTGGCCGTCATCGACAAGATGATCAAGCAGCGGCGCGAGGCGATCGTCCAGTTCGAGAAGGGCGGGCGGCAGGACCTGGTGCAGAACGAGCAGTTCGAGCTGGACCTACTGCAGACGTACATGCCGCAGGCGCTGTCCGATGCCGAAATTGCGGCTGCGGTGGCCGAAGCGATCGCGGCGGCCGGCGCCAAGGGCCCGACCGACATGGGCAAAGTGATGGGCGCCCTCAAGGGCAAGCTCGCAGGACGGGCTGATATGAGCAAAGTGTCGGCGCTGGTAAAGGCGAAACTTTCGAGCTGACAAGCATCGGTGCAGCCCGTCCTGTAAGCACCACCTGCAGGCGTTCAATACTCGGGCTTGGCAAGGTAGTTGCTTGCTGATGCAGTCCTCGCCCCGAAGTCTCTTACTTCTTCTGGCTTTGTCCGATACGGCGCTATACTTCTAGCCGTAAATCATGCGCGCTATCGACATGCCGGTTGTATATTTCACACATTATCCCTTGCGCGCATGATTCCGCAGTCGTTCATTCAAGACCTCCTCGGCCGCGTCGACATCGTCGAGGTGATCGACCGCTACGTGAAGCTGAAGCGCGCCGGCGCCAATTACACCGCGTGCTGCCCGTTCCATAGCGAGAAATCGCCTTCCTTCACGGTTTCTCCCACCAAGCAGTTCTATCACTGCTTCGGCTGCGGCGCGCACGGCACCGCGGTCGGCTTCCTGATGGAATACGGCGGCATGGGTTTCGTCGAAGCGGTGAAGGACCTGGCACAAGGCGTGGGCATGAAAGTGCCGGAAGAGCAGCGCTCGGAGAACGAGCGGCGCCGGGCGGAGCAGGGCGAGACCCTCCACGAAGTCCTGCTGCGGGCCGCGCAGCATTACCGCAACCAGTTGAAGGACGCGCCGCAGGCCATCGCCTACCTCAAGAAGCGCGGCCTGTCCGGCGACATCGCCAAGCGCTTCGGCATTGGTTACGCCCCGGACGAGTGGCAGAACCTCGCGGCGGCGTTCACCGATTACGACGGGCCGATGCTCGCCAGCGCGGGCCTGGTAAAGCAGAAGGAGGATGGCAAGCGCTACGACGTGTTCCGCGGCCGGGTCATGTTCCCGATCGTGGACGTGCGCGGCAACGTGATCGGCTTCGGCGGTCGCGTCATCGGTGACGGCGAGCCCAAGTATCTCAATTCGCCCGAGACGCCGGTATTCGAGAAGGGGCGCGAGCTCTATGGCCTCTACCAGGGACGGCGGGCGATCCGCGACGCCGGCCGCGCGGTGGTGGTCGAGGGTTATATGGACGTGGTCGCGCTCGCGCAGTCCGGCGTTGAATACGCGGTCGCGACGCTGGGCACCGCGACGACGCCGCTGCACGTGCAGAAGCTGCTGCGGCAAACCGACGAGATCGTGTTCTGCTTCGACGGCGATAACGCCGGGCGGAAGGCCGCGTGGCGCGCGCTGGAAAACAGCCTGGCATTTCTCGCCGACGGCAAGCAATTGAAGTTCCTGTTCCTGCCCGAGGGCGAGGACCCGGACACCTTCGTGCGCCAGCATGGCAAGAGCGCGTTCGAAACGCTCCTCGACAAGGGCGCCGTGCCGTTGTCCCGCTTCCTGATCAACGAACTGACCGGGCGCGTGGACCTGTCCACGGCCGAAGGGCGCGCGAAGTGCGTGCATGAGGCGAAGCCGCTGTTGAAACTGATGCAGCCGAATGCGCTGAGAATGCAACTCGTGCGGGAGCTGGCGGAGAAAACCAGGTTGTCGCCCGAGGAAGTTGCCCAGTTGTGCGAGTTGAGCGGGGCCGCGGACGCTAGGGCCCGGTCACCCGAACCGCCGCGGGTTCCGCGCAAGCCGGTCACCCCCCTCGCCAGGCAAGTACTACGGGCGCTCGTTTCCAATCCGATTTGCGCCGGCAAGCTGACCGCCGGGCAGCGGGCACTACTAGGCGCGCCGGAACTCGCCGCAGTGGCCGCGCTCGTCGATACTGTGCTAGAAACCGGCGCGGATACGTCGGGCAAGCTGTACGAGGCCACGCGCGATAAGCAATATGCCGACCTCTATCAGGAAGTCGCGTCCGACGCTATGGCCTCAATCGATGAAGCCTCTGCGCAAGCCGACATGACCGGCGCGTTCAATCAACTGGAGCTGAAGAGCGTCAGTAGCGAGTTTGAGCGGCTGAATAGTGGTCAGCGCAGTGAAGACGAGCGTCAACGCTTCCAGGAGGTGTCACGGCGCCTAGACGAGCTGAAGAGGGCGACGACCGGTAGCCGTGCCGAGATCTGAATGAACCCGCCGATTGAAGTGTTAGCCCTGCAACCCCATCTATCACGTTTACGAAGTATGCCTAGCTGGCTCAGAAATTGCTTACGGGACAATTGGTTGACTCGTAACTTTCGGGTGTGGCGGCGGTCGAACAAGGGTATAATCCGCGGCTTTTTTGGCGCCGGAATCCAGACAGGAACAGCAAGATGACGAAATCGAAGAAAACGAAGGCGAAAGCGAAGGCCGTGGCGGGCAAGAAGCCCCGGGCCAAGGCAAAAGCGGCGGCCAGATCCAGGGCAAAACCGGCCCCGAAGCACGCCAAGGCAGCGCTGAAAGCCAAGCCGGCCCCGAAGGACCTGCATGCCGCCAGGCAGCCGCTGCCCAAGGGCGCGGCAGTGGCGGCCAAGCCGGGCAAGGTGCCGCAGAAGATGGACAAGGCGGCGCTGAAGAAGGCGCTGCTTGACGAGCGTATTGCCAAGGCCAAGGCCAAGACCGGGGGCAAGCGCTCCACGCGCGGCCTCACCGCCAAGGAACGGGCGCTGGTCAAGGAATTCGAGCGTCGCGAGCTGTCCCCGGCCGATGCCGAGGCGCGGCGCACGCGGCTGAAGAACCTGATCGTGCTCGGCAAGGAGCGCAGCTACCTCACCTACGCCGAGATCAACGACCATCTGCCTGACGACATGCTCGATGCCGAGCTGATCGAGAACGTGATCAGCATGATCAACGACATGGGCATCCAGGTCTACGACGAAGCGCCGGATGCCGAAACATTGCTGATGTCGGAATCAACGCCCCCAGTCGCCGACGAGGAAGCAGTCGAGGAGGCGGAGGCGGCGCTCTCCACCGTGGACTCCGAGTTCGGCCGCACCACCGATCCGGTGCGCATGTACATGCGCGAGATGGGATCGGTGGAGTTGTTGACGCGCGAGGGTGAGATCGAGATCGCCAAGCGCATCGAGGACGGGCTGCGCCACATGATCCAGGCGATCTCCGCCTGCCCGACGACGATTGCCGAGATCCTGGCGCTCGCCGAGAAGATCGAAAGGGACGAGACCCGCGTCGACGAAGTGATAGACGGGCTGATCGACCCCCATGCCAAGGGCGAGCCGATCAAGGAGGTTGTCGAGGAAGAAGAGGACATCGAGGAAGAGCTCGAGGCTGCCGAAGAAGAGGACGAGGAAGGCGCCGCCGTGCAGACCGCCGACCAGCTGAAGCTCAAGGCCGATGCGCTGAAGCGCCTGGCCGTGATCCGCTCGCTCTACGCCCGCATGATCCGCGCCCTTGGGCGCAACGGCTCGCGCAGCCGAGCTTATCTGCAGTCGCGCGATGCCATCACCGTCGAGCTGATGAAGATCCGCTTCGGCGCCAAGCAGATCGAAGCGCTGTGCGATTCCGTGCGCAGGCTGGTGGAGGAAGTGCGCAGCTACGAGCGCAGCATCATGCATCTGTGCGTGGAAAAGTCCGGCATGCTGCGCCCGCATTTCATCAAGGAATTCCCGGGCAAGGAAAACAACCTGCGCTGGATCAAGGGCGAGATCGACGCGCGCCGCCCGTGGAGTGAGGCGCTCGAGCGCTTCGAGCCGGCGATCGTCGAGAAACAGCAGAAGCTGCTCGCGCTGCAGGACCGCGTCGGCATTCCCATCAAGGAGCTGAAAGAGATCAGCCGCCAGATGTCGACCGGCGAGGCGAAAGCGCGCCGGGCGAAGCGCGAGATGACGGAAGCCAACCTGCGGCTGGTGATCTCGATCGCCAAGAAATACACCAACCGCGGCCTGCAGTTCCTCGATCTCATCCAGGAAGGCAACATCGGCCTGATGAAGGCGGTGGACAAGTTCGAATACCGCCGCGGCTACAAGTTCTCGACCTACGCCACGTGGTGGATCCGCCAGGCGATCACGCGCTCGATCGCGGACCAGGCCAGGACGATCCGGATCCCGGTGCACATGATCGAGACCATCAACAAGATGAACCGCATCTCGCGCCAGATCCTGCAGGAGACCGGGCAGGAGCCGGATCCCGCTCTGCTGGCCGAGAAGATGGAGATGCCGGAGGACAAGATCCGCAAGATCCTCAAGATTTCCAAGGAGCCGATCTCGATGGAGACGCCGATCGGCGACGACGACGACTCGCACCTCGGCGATTTCATCGAGGACCAGTCCACCGTCGCGCCGAACGAGGCGGCGGTGTACGCGAGCCTGCGCGGCGTAACCAAGGACGTGCTGGACACCCTCACCCCGCGCGAAGCGAAGGTGTTGAGGATGCGCTTCGGCATCGAGATGAACACCGACCACACGCTGGAAGAGGTTGGCAAGCAGTTCGACGTTACCCGCGAACGCATCCGCCAGATCGAAGCCAAGGCGCTGCGCAAGCTCCGCCACCCCTCGCGCTCCGAGCGGCTGCGCAGCTTCCTCGACCAGGAAAGTTAGCCGGAATCATGCTTGCCGGGATGTCGTCGCACGATGCGGCGTTATCGGCCACGGCATGCTTCGCAGCCGGCCAACTCTGATGAAAAACCGGCCCTTTCTTCTGTAGAATTTCCATTCAGGAATTTGCCGGGTGCAGCCCGGCAAATTCCTGCTCAGAACTGCGCCGTGCCCGCCATGGCGATGAAACCGGCGGCATTCGCAGTCCAGAGTTCCGCGCTCGATCCGTCGGCGGCGGGATTCCCGTTCACCGTGAAGCGCTCGGTGTGAAATAGCGGGTGCAGCGCGCGGTACTCCAGGCGCCGCACCGGGCGGGAAGCGTGGTGCCGGCACAGGTCGAGCAGCAGCGTGGTCTGCAGCGGCCCGTGCACGATCAGGCCCGGGTAGTGCTCTTCCTGCCGCGCGTAGTCCAGATCGTAGTGGATGCGGTGGCCGTTGAAGATCAGAGCCGAATAGCGAAACAGCAGCACCGGGTCCGCGGTTAGCGCGCGCTGCCAGGCGGCGCGGGCGGGAGCGGGCTTGCCGGCAACCGGCTGGTCGCCCGGCTTCGCGGCCTCGCGGTAGACGATGTCGTGCTCCTCGCTGAGGGCGACGGTACCGTTGGCGGAGACTTCGTGGCGCACCGTGACGAACACCAGGTCGCCGCTGCGGCCCTGCTTGTGCTCGACGCTCAACAGGGTCGAGTCCCGCCGCACCCGGTCCCCGATGCGCAACGGCTGCCTGAACTCGATGCGGCCGCCCGCCCACATGCGGCGGGGCAGCGCGACGGGCGGCAGGAATCCGCCGCGCCGCGGGTGGCCGTCGTGACCGAGTTCGCCTGCACGCTTCGCCTCGAGAAAATACAGCCAGTGCCAGCCGGGCGGCACGGCGTCCCCCGGCGCGGGCTCCGCCGCCTCGTAATCGAGCGTCGCGTTGAGCGCGGCAATGGGCCACGCGGTGATGACGTCGGCGCGACTTTCCGTCCTGCCGATCCAGTCGCTGATTTTGACTTGAGACCGAAGTTCCATGAGTCTTCCCGTGGTGGTGTCAAAGGCCGCTATTCTTTATCGTGCACGTCATCGCGTGAACGGACAAGGGCCGACCAACCCCGTAAAATAGCGGCCGCGGGCCCTTAGCTCAGTTGGTTAGAGCAGGGGACTCATAATCCCTTGGTCGTTGGTTCGAGTCCAACAGGGCCCACCACTTTTCGCGGCTATCCGCCGCATGCCCACAGGTATCATCTTCCAGCCATGCCGGAAGAATTACGCCACGAAGCTGCCGCAATAAAGACGCCGGGCGGCGGGCAGGCCGACAGCGTGCGCGCGGGCGGCGAGGATCCGGTCGGTGCCCTCGCGCGCCGGGTGATCGCCGCAAACGCGCGGCTCAACGCCATCGCGCTGGTGACGGCGTTCGCCCTGGTGGTGCTCGGCTTCTGGGTCCATGGCGGAATCAAGCACTCGCTGCAGGACATCCGCACCGCCGGGCTGCAAACCATGCTCGATGCGCAGATCAAGGCGCTGCGGTTGTGGACGGACGAGAAGAAGGCGGACGCCGGGTCGTGGGCGAAGGATGCCCGCGTGCGGCGGCAGGTGGGGGAGCTGGTCGCGGTGGCCCAGCGCACGGCGGGCAGCGGCCAGGCGCTATGGTCATCACCGTCCCGGGTGCAGCTTGCGGCGCTGCTCGCGCCCGTCCTCAATGAGGCCGGGGCAGAAGCGTTCAATGTAATCGACCCGGCGGGACGGGTGCTCGCCACGCAGATCCGCGAGTACTCGGGGCGCAAGGTCAATGCCGCCGGTTTCTTTCCGCGCCTGGCGCCGGTGTTCAAGGGCGACGCCCGCTTCATCCGGCCCTATCCCGAGCGCGACCGTATCGAAGGCGCCGCCGCCGCATCTTCCGCACGGCCCGTGGTATGGTTCGAGGCACCGGTGCGCGGCGAGCGGGGCGAAGTCATCGCCGCCCTCGGCTTTGCGCACCCCGCCGACGCGCAGTTTGCCGGCATCCTCGACGTGGTCCGCCCCGGTCGGACGGGCGAAGTCTATGCCTTCGACGAGGCCGGCCTGATGCTGTCGGAAAGCCGTTTTCCCGATGCACTGCGCCGTGCCGGGCTGATTGCGGCGGGAGAAACCCAAGCGGCGTTCCGGGTGCAGGTGCGCGACCCCGGCGGCGATCTTACCACCGGGCACAAGCCGGATCTGGAGCTGGCGGCACGGCCCCTCACGCGACTGGCGGCGCTCGCCATCGCGGGCCGGAGCAAGGACAGCGCCGAAGAGCGGCAGGGCGTCATCCTCGAACCGTACCGCAACTACCGCGGCGCCGAAGTTGTCGGCGCCTGGAAATGGCTCGCCGACCTGGACATGGGACTGGCGATCGAGGTCGGCGCGGAAGAAGCCTATGCTCCGCTCGGCTACCTGAATCTGGCGGCGACGCTGCTCCTCACGCTGGTCGTCATGGCGGTGGCCATCGTGCTGTGGTCGACCGTCATAGTGCAACGGCTGCGCCGGCAGGTCGGCGAGGCGCAGGTGATCGGCCAGTACCGACTCGAGCGGGAAATCGGCGACGGCGGCATGGGCAAGGTGTACTTGGCGCGCCACGCGTTGCTCAAGCGCCCGACCGCCCTCAAGATGCTGAAACCGCACCTCGCCTCCGACGAGATCGTCGCGCGCTTCCAGCGCGAGGTGCAGCTCGCGAGCCAGTTGACGCATCCCAACACCATCGAGATCTACGACTATGGCCGCACGCGCGAAGGGCTGTTCTATTACGTGATGGAGTACCTGGAAGGCGAGACGCTCGACAAGCTGGTCGCGGTCCACGGCCCCATGCCGGTCTCGCGCGTGCTGCACGTGCTGAAGCAGGTCTGCGCCGCGCTGCGCGAAGCGCACGGCCGCGGTCTGGTGCATCGTGACATCAAGCCCGGCAACATCATGCTGTGCCTGCGCGGCGGCGAGCACGA
>Ga0137451_1000660_pt1 | contig 10535 bp, 4 predicted proteins | sample EasRivERMGT500_2_FD_102336 | JGI IMG/M metagenome (GOLD analysis project Ga0137451, IMG submission 102336) | Soil microbial communities from meander-bound floodplain in the East River, Colorado, USA - East River MetaG ERMGT500_2 | ecosystem: Environmental > Terrestrial > Soil > Floodplain ...
ATTACCAATTCCAGGTGATCCTGAAGCCTTCTCCCTTGGACGTGCAGCGCCTCTACCTCGATTCGCTCCGCGCGTTCGGGATCGACCCGTTGGAGCACGACATCCGCTTCGAAGAGGACAACTGGGAGTCGCCGACCTTGGGCGCCGCGGGCGTCGGGTGGCAGGTCGTCATGGACGGCATGGAGATCTCGCAGTTCACGTACTTCCAGCAGGCGGGCGGCATCGAGCTCGCCCCGATCTCGGTCGAGCTGACCTACGGCATCGAGCGGATCTGCATGTTCTTGAACGACATCAAGAACATCTTCGACATCCCTTGGAACGGCGAGGGCATCACGTACGGGGACGTCCGCCGCGAGGAGGAGGTCGAGCACTCGATCTACTCCTTCCGCGAGGCCGACGTCGCCCTATTCCGCTCGATGTTCGAGAGCTGGGAGAAGGAGGCGGCGCGCCTCGTCGGCATCCCGCTCGTCCTCCCGGCGCACGAAGCGGTGCTCAAGTGCTCGCACCTCTTCAACGTCCTCGACGCGCGCGGCGCGATCTCGGTGACCGAGCGCGCCGGGTTCATCCAGCGGATACGCAAGCTCGCCTGCGCGGTCGCGGAGGCCCACATCGCGCGAGGCGTGAAGGCTTGAGCGCCCCGCTCCTCATCGAGATCGGCTGCGAGGAGATCCCAGCACGGATGATCGGCCCGGCCGCCCGCGATCTCGCGGGCCTCGTCGTCGCCGCGCTCGATCGCGCCGGCCTCCCTCACGGAGCGCCCACCCACTGGGGCGGGCCGAGGCGCCTGGCCGTCCTCGTCGCGGACGTCGCCGCGCGCCAAGTTGATCGGGAGGAGACCGTCCTCGGGCCCGCGGCCGCGGCGGCCTTCGACAAGGACGGGAAGCCGACCCCCGCGGGGGCCGGGTTCGCGCGCAAGCAGGGGATCGATCCGGCGGCGCTCGTGAAGCTGCAGACCGAGAAGGGAGCCTACGCCGGCTTCACGCGCGAGGTCACGGGCAAGACGCTCGGCGAGATCCTCGCCGCCGCGCTCCCGCAGGCGGTCGCGGGGATGTCGTTTCCGAAGTCGATGCGCTGGGGCACGGGGGAGCACCGCTGGGTCCGTCCGGTGCACGCGGTCGTCGCCCTCCACGGGACGGACCTCCTCGACATCACCCTCCTTGGCGTTCGCTCGGGCCGTGCGTCTTTCGGGCATCGTTTCCTCGCTCCGGGCGAAGTGCCGATCGCGCGGGCCGAGGACTACGTCGGCGCCCTCCGAGCGGCGAAGGTCGTCGTCGATCCCGCCGAGCGCCGTGAGACGCTGGAGAAGGCGCTCACGGGCGCGGCCGCAAGCGCCGACGGATCGCTCGTCCCGGACCGCGCGCTCCTCGAAGAGGTCAAGGACCTCGTCGAGTGGCCGGGCATCGTTACCGGTCACTTCGATCGATCGTTCCTCGAATTGCCGCGCGAGATCCTCGTCACGACGCTGAGGCACCATCAGAAATCGTTCAGCGTGCAGGACGCGAGCGGCCTCCTCCCGAGGTTTCTCTCCGTCGCGGACACCGACCGCGATCCGGGAGGTCACGTCCGCCGCGGGAACGAATGGGTCGTGGTCGGCCGCCTGACCGACGCGCGCTTTTTCTGGGCGGAGGATCGCAAGCGCCCGCTCGCGAATCGCGCGGCCGATCTCTCTCGTGTCATCTTCCACAAGAAACTCGGCAGCTACGCGGACAAGGTGGAGCGCATCGCGAAGATCGCCGACACGGTCGCGACCTGGTTGGGCCCGGATCTGTTCTCGCCGGCCGTCCACGCCGCGTCCTTGTCGAAGTGCGACCTCGTCACGGGGCTCGTCGGCGAGTTCCCCGAGCTGCAAGGAATCGTCGGCGGCCTTCTGCTGCGCGCCGAGGGCGAGGACGAAGTCGTGGCTCGCGCGGTCGCCGAGCATTACCGGCCCACCTCGGCGGACGATGCGATCCCGGGAAGCGACGAGGGCGCCATCGTCGCGGTGGCAGACCGCCTCGACACGATTCGCGGTCTGCTCGAAGCGGGCGAGGCGCCGACCGGCTCTCGCGATCCGTTCGGCTTGCGGCGCGCGGCTTCCGGGATCTTCCGCATCCTCGCGGAGCGGCCCCTTCCGCTGACCATGGGCTTCGTTCACGGGCTCGTCGGCGACCCGGCCTACTCGTTCCTGCAGGACCGACTCGATCGATGGCTCGAGGATCGCGGGTACACCCCCCACGAGATCGGGGCGGTCCGCCGGCCCAACGTGAGCCCCACCGATTTCGACGGCTGGACCCTGCGCGAGATCCTGAGCCGGCTCGACGTCGTCAAGACGCTTCGAGGACGCGAGGACTTCGCCAGGCTCGTCGAGCTGACGAAGCGGGTCGACAACATCCTCGTCAAGCACGCCGCGCCTCCGGGGACGGAAGGCTCGGGCTTCCGGGAAGCCGCCCCGGCAGCGCTCACGCTCGACCGGCTGCACGGCGACGTGCTCCCGGGCGTCCTCGCGGCTTCGAAGGCGTCCGACTTCAAGCGCGTCGTCGATCTTCTCGCCGGCCTCATTCCGGCGGTCGCCAAGTTCTTCGACGACGTGCTCGTCCTCGATCCGAACGACCCGGGCGCCACCCGGGCGCGCTGCGAGCTTCTCGCTCGCGTGCGCACGACCGTCACACGCGACTTCGACATCCGCGAGCTGGCCGGCCAGGCCGAAGCCAGGCGCTAGGAGCGATTTTGGACAAGCTCGTCTACTTCTTCGCCAAGGGGCAGGCGGACGGCTCCGCCTCGATGAAGGACCTGCTCGGCGGCAAGGGGGCCAACCTCGCCGAGATGACCGCCATCGGCATCCCGGTCCCGCCGGGGTTCACGATCTCGACCCGCGCCTGCAATCTCTACTTCGAGGGAAAGCGGCAGATGCCCGACGGCCTCGAGACCGAGGTCGGCAAGGCGCTCGCGCGGCTCGAGAAGGTGCAGGGCAAGCGATTCGGCGACGTCGCCGACCCGCTTCTCGTCTCGGTGCGCTCCGGGGCGAAGTTCTCGATGCCCGGGATGATGGACACGATCCTCAACCTCGGGCTCAACGACCAGGCGGTCGAGGGGCTCGCGCGCATCGCGGGAGACCGGCGGTTCGCGCTCGATTCGTACCGCCGTTTCATCCAGATGTACTCCGGCGTCGTGCTCGAGATCGACAAGGCGGTCTTCGAGCACATGATCGCCGCGGCGAAGCGCGCGCGCCGGGTCCAAGACGACACGGGCCTGCGCGAGGCCGACCTGGCGAAGCTCGTCGCCGCGTTCAAGGCGCACGTCAGAAAAGCCACGGGCAAGCCGTTCCCGCAGGAGCCGCAGGCGCAGCTCTGGGGTGCGATCGCCGCCGTGTTCCGCAGCTGGGACAACGAGCGCGCGCGGCTCTACCGCCGTCAGTACGGGATCCCCGACGACCTCGGCACCGCCGTGAACGTGCAGTGCATGGTCTTCGGCAACCTCGGGAACGACTGCGCGACCGGGGTCGCGTTCACCCGCAATCCGGCGACCGGCGAGAACGTGTTCTTCGGCGAGTATCTTCCCAACGCGCAAGGGGAGGACGTCGTCGCCGGGATCAGGACGCCGCTGGCGATCTCCCGCGCGCAGTCCGGTGGGGCGGGGGACGACTCGCTCGAGGCGCGCGAGCCGCGGTGTTACGCGCAGCTCCTCGAGATCCGGGACACGCTCGAAGCGCACTACAAGGACATGCAGGACATCGAGTTCACGATCGAGCGCGGCACGCTGTACATGCTCCAGACGCGGACCGGGAAGCGAACGGGCTTGGCCGCCCTCCACATCGCCTTCGACTTCAAGGAATCGGGGGTGATCGACACGAAGACGCTCCTGTCGCGCATCGAGGCCGACATGCTCGTGCAGCTCCTGGCCCCGATCTTCGACACGAAGGAAAAGGATCGCGCGCGCACGCAGGGACGCGTGCTCGGCCGGGGGCTTCCCGCAGGTCCAGGAGCGGCCTCGGGCGCCATCGCCTTCACCGCCGAGCGCGCGGTTGAGATGGCCGCGAAAGGCCGGCCGGTGCTCCTCGTGCGCGCCGAGACGAGCCCCGAGGACCTCGCCGGCATGGTGGCGGCCGTCGGCATCCTCACGAGCCGCGGCGGGATGACCTCCCACGCGGCGGTCGTCGCGCGAGGGATGGGCAAGCCCTGCGTCGTCGGCGCCGAGGCGCTGCGCGTGGACGTCGGCGCGCGGCGGCTCTCCGCCGGCAAGCGGGTCCTGAAGGAAGGGGAGTTCGTCTCGATCGACGGCGCCACGGGCGAGGTGATCGAAGGGAGCCTGACGCCCCATCCCTCCGAGATCCAGCAGATCCTCGTCGAGAAGACGCTCAAGCCCGAGCGCTCGCGCCTGTACGGGCGTTACGCACAGCTCATGCGGTGGGCCGACGACGAGAGGCGGCTGAAGGTCCGCACGAACGCGGACACCCCCCACGACGCCGAGGTCGCGCGCGCGTTCGGCGCCCAGGGGATCGGGCTGTGCCGCACCGAGCACATGTTCTTCGCCGAGGATCGCATCGCGGCGGTGCGGGAGATGATCCTCGCGGACGACCTTTCCGGCCGCGCGAAGGCCCTGGCGAAGCTGCTCCCGATGCAGCGCAAGGACTTCATCGGGATCTTCAAGGCGATGCGCGGTCTGCCGGTGACGATCCGGCTGCTCGACCCGCCGCTCCACGAGTTCCTCCCGAGCACCCCCGAGCAGTTCCGCAAGCTCGCGCGCCAGATGCGGGTGCCGGTTAGGCGCCTCGAGGAGCGGGCGCAGCAGCTCCACGAGACCAACCCGATGCTCGGCCATCGCGGATGCCGCCTCGGGATCACCTATCCCGAGGTCTACGCGATGCAGGCGAGGGCGATCTTCGAGGCGGCCGCGCGGTGCATCGCCTCGAGGGTCGACGTCCAACCGGAGATCATGATCCCCCTCGTCGGCGCCGTGCGGGAGTTCACCGATCTCGCCGCGCGCATCCGGGCGGTGGGGGAGGCGGTCGCGGCCCGGACGGGGGTCGCGGTGCCCTACCTCCTCGGCACGATGATCGAGGTGCCCCGCGCCTGCCTCGTGGCGGGATCGATCGCGCGCGAGGCGGAGTTCTTCTCCTTCGGCACCAACGACCTGACGCAGATGACCTACGGGTTCTCCCGCGACGACATCGGGAAGTTTCTGCCCGACTACCTCGAGGCCCGCATCCTCCCGGTCGATCCGTTTCAATCGGTGGACCCGGACGGCGTGGGCCGCCTGGTCCGCCTGGCGGTCGAGGAGGGGAGGGGCGCGCGGCCCGACCTCAAGGTGGGGATCTGCGGGGAGCACGGCGGCGATCCCGCGTCGGTCGAGTTCTTCCATCGGAGCGGTCTGGATTACGTCTCCTGCTCGCCGTATCGCGTTCCGGTCGCCCGCCTCGCGGCGGCGCATGCGGCGCTGCGCGAGCACGGCGATCAGGGCTCCCACACGGCCTAGACTCGATTGACGATGCCCGGGACGGGGGGTATAGTGCCGCGCTTTCTCGCGGCACTTTGCCGCTCCCTCGAGGATGGCGATGAAGTCGAAACCCGCGAAGGCGAAGACGGTGGCGAAGCGCGAGCCGCCGAAGCCCGTCGCGAAAAAGGCGGCTGCGAAAGCGGCCCCCAAGCTCACGGCGGCGAAGACGGCTCCCCCGAAGCCGGTCGTCAAGAAGGCTCCGAAGGTCGCGGCGATCGCCAAATCGGCGAAACCCGCCGCGAAGCTGGTGCCGAAGGCGCCGGTGAAGCCGAAGGCCCCGCCGAAGCCGCCGCCGATCTCGCTCAAGCGCAAGGACCTCGCGCACTTCCGCGAGCTGCTCGTCAAGAAGCGCCAAGCGCTGATGCGCGCGTACTCGATCAGCAAGGGCGATTCGCAGTCCGACCTGGACAACGGGACCGAGGACTACGTCGATTACGCGGTCAACTCCTACGCGCGCGAATTCCTGCTGTCGCTCACCGAGCTCGAGCGCAAGCAGCTCTTGCAAGTGGAAGACGCGCTGTCCCGCATCGATCGCGGAGAATACGGGCGCTGCCAGCAGTGCGCCGAAGAGATCAACCGGAAGCGGCTCGAGGTGCAGCCGTGGGCGCGTCACTGCGTCCGCTGCCAGGAGCTCGAGGAGCAGGGACTGCTGCCGCAGTTCCCCGCGCACGTCTCCGAGGAAGACTACGCCGAGGAGCCCGAGGAGGCCGCCCCGCGCGACGAGGACCTCGAGACCGATGCCGAGCCGGAGGACGCGCCCATCGATGAGGAGCCGCTCGTCGTCGAGGGAGACGACTCGGAGGAGTAGCCCTCCGGAGGGTTTCCCTTGAGCGCGTCGGCGACGCTTCCCGAGGTGCGGGTCGCGGCGCGCGCGAGGCGACGCCTCGACGGCGCGCACCCTTGGATCTTCCGCGACGACGTGGTCGACGACGGGGGCGCCGCGCACGGCGACCTCGTGCGCGTCTGCGACGACCGGCGTCAGCGGCGCGGCATCGCGTTCTGGTCGAGCCACTCGAAGATCGCGCTCCGGCGCGTCGCGCGCGGCGAGGCGGCTCCCGACCGCGCGTTCTGGGACGGACGGGTCGAAGCGGCGCTCGCGCGGCGAGGCCCCGTGGTCGCGGAGTGGGCCGCCCGCCGGCTCCTCTTTGGTGAGAGCGACGGCGTCCCCGGCCTCGTCGCCGACCTGTACGGCTCCCACCTCGTGGTGCAGACGCTGACCGCGGGGGCCGAGCGCGTGCTTCCCGACGTCCTCGCCGCGCTCTCCTCCCGGCTGCGGATCGAGTCGGTGCTCGCGCGCAACGATCCCGCCGTGCGCCTCCTCGAGGGGCTGGCGCGGGAGGTGCGGCAGGTCGAGGGCACCACACCCGAGACGATCCAGATCGACGAGGGCGGGATCGCGATCCTCGTGGACCCCTGGCGCGGTCAGAAGACAGGGGCCTTCCTGGATCAGCGCGAGAACAGGATGGCGGCGGGGGCCCTCGCACGGGGACGGGCGATCGACGTCTTCGCGTACCACGCCTCCTTCGCCCTCCACGCCGCACCCTGGTGCCAAGAGGTCGTCGTCGTCGACGCCTCGCGCGACGCCCTGGAGCGCGGGAGGGCGGCGGCTGCGGCGAACGCCGCGTCGAACCTCACCTTCGTCGAGGCGGCGGCCTTCGACGACCTCCGCGCCCGCGAGCGGGCGGGGGAGCGGTTCGACCTCGTCATGGTCGATCCCCCGGCGTTCGCGAAGCGTCGCGCCGACGTGCCCGCGGCCCGTCGCGGGTACCGCGAGATCAACCTGCGCGCCCTGCGGCTGCTCGCACCGGGAGGCGTCCTCGTGACCTCCTCGTGCTCCGCCAACCTCGACGAGCCGGCCTTCGAGGAGGTCCTGGTCGAAGCTCTGGCGGACTCGGGGCGCACGGCCACGATCGTGGCGCGGCGCGGCCAGGCCGCGGACCACCCGGCCCTCCTCGGCTTCCCCGAGAGCCGCTATCTGAAGTGCTTCATCCTCCGCGAGGGAGGCGGGGCCGCATGAGGCGCGCCGCCCCCGCGTGGGCGGTCGCGTCGCTCCTGGCGGTCGCGGCCGCCGCCGCCGAGGATCGCTCGTGGCTGCAGGGGAAGCTCGAGACGGGATTCTCGGAAGCGCTCGGGGGCACGGTCCGGATCGGGTCGATGGACGTCGGGTGGACCTCGCTCGCGGCGACGGTCCGGGACGTGACGATCACCCTTCCCGCCGAGGGCGCGCCGCCGCTGACCGTGTCGATCTCGCAGGCGCGCGTGAAGCTCGCGTGGTCGGGGCTGACCGGACTCGCCGGCGGATCGATCCACATCACCGAGCTCGACGCCGAGGGCGCCGAGGTGTCGTGCAGCCGGGAGTGGGTGGAGCATTGGCGGCCCAAGCCGAAAAAGACCGCGCGCTCCGTCGAGGTGCGCGTCGACCACCTCGCCGTCCGCGGCAGCGCGTTCGACTATCGCGACGCGGCCCAGCGCCTGCTGATCCGCGTGCGCGACATCGAGGCGTCCGGCGACTGGTCGACCTACCGGCGCCTGGTGATCGGCGAGGCGAGCGGGCGCGCCGAGATCGAGGCCCCGCTGTTCCGGACGCCGTTCCCCGTGTCGGCGCGCGGGGGCGTGCGCGTGGGCGCGGGACGCGTCGAGATCTTCGCGGCGCGGGCGGAGGGACCGGGGACCGTCGCCGAGCTCGAGTCGGGGACCGTGAGCTGGGGGACCGGGACGTCGTTCACGGCGGAGGGGAGGACGACGGCCGATCTCGCGGCGATCCACCCGTTCCTCGCGACGCGCCTGCCGCTGGGCGGCACCGTGTCGGGCCCGGTCCAGGTGATCCTGGCGGGGGCGCCCGTGCGGGTCGTGCTGCCCCAAGCGAGGACGCAGAGGCTGTTCGTCGGGCCCGTCGTCACCGAGTCGGCGACCGCGGGGCTGACGATCCGGCCCGGGCGGATCGAGGTGCGCGCCCTCGACGCGGCGGCTTACGGCGGGCGGTTTCAAGGCGACGTCGACCTCGCGTTCGGCAAGCAGCTCCAGCTCACGACCGACCTGAAGGGCGAAGGGGCCGATCTCGGGGCGATCGTCGCCTTGACCGGCAAGACGCTTCCCGTGGCCGCGACCGCCGCCGTGACCCTCCGCGTCAGCGGCGATCCGGGAGCGCTCGCGACGTGGACGGGGGAGGGCACGTTCGACGCGGTGCCGCGCGCCCCGGACCCGGCGCGCCGGATTCCCGCACGGGGGCGGGGGCGAGTCGTCTTCGCCGATGGGGCCGTCCGCGTGACGAGCGACAGGCTGGAGCTCGCGGGCGCGACCCTCTCGCTCGCGCTGTCGAGCCCTCTGCCGCCGACGGCCCCCGAGGTCGCGCTGACGCTCTCCGGGACGACGCGCGATGCCGCGGCGACGCAGGCCGCCGCGCTGCGGATGCTCGACGCGCTGGGCGTGCCGCGGAACCGCTTCTCCCAGGAGCCGCTCGCCGGGCACGGTGCGATCCGCGCCGACGTGCGCGCGGGGGCCAAGCCTTCGCTCGCCCTCGAGCTGGATCTGTTCGACGGATCGTGGATGGCGCAAGCGTTCGATGCGGCCCACGTCCTGATCGACTCGGGCCCCGACCGCGTGGCGCTCGAGAAGGTGCGCGTCGCGCGGGGGGAGGAGTCGTTCGAGGGGCGCGCCGTCTTCTCGGTCCCTTCGGGGGCGCTTGCGGAGGTGGACGTCCGCGGCGGCGGGCTCCGGCTCGGGCCCCTGCTGGCGAGCGCCGGGTACGACGTTCCGGTCGACGGCCGGCTCGATCTGGCGCTCCGGGGGGACGATCGGACCGGCGAGCTCCTCGCCGAGGGGCACGCCTTCCTCGCGGGGGCCACGATCGGCCGGGAGATCGTGGACTGGGTCGAGGGGCCTCTCCGCGTCGAGGGGAACCTGATCGCGATGCCGGGGCTCACCGTGCACGGGACCGGGATCGACGCGCGAGGCTCGGCCTCGTACGACTTCGTCCGGCACGAATCCCAGGTGCACCTCGACCCGGTCACGCTCCACCTCGGCGGGCTGCGCACGCTCGCCGAGGCGGGGCTGTTCGCCTCGGGAGACGTCGAGATCCGCGGACCGGTCGCCATCGACGGCGCGGGACCGAGCGGCTTCCTCACCTTGGCCGCGAGCGCCGCACGCGTCGGCACCGAGGCCGCCGCCCGCCAGGTCGGGCTCGGGAACTTCACCGGAACGGCGGCCCTCGCCCCGGAGGGGATCGAGCTGGCGGTGCGCTCCGACGAGGAATCGGCGTGGACCTTCGACGCGTTCCTCGGCTGGCAGAGCACGGTGCCGATCTCCGCCGTCCTCTACTTCGACGACCTGCGCGTCGGAGGCAACGAGAGCCTCGTCGGGGACGCCGTGGACCTGCGCCTCCGCGGCCAGGTGGCGATCGAGGGGGAGCTGACCGCGCCGAAGCGGCTGCTCGTCAACGGAGCGTTCGACAAGGTGACCGCGCGGATCGGATCGCGCTCGCTCGAGGCGGTCGAGCCGTTCCCGGTGCGCCTGGAGGCCGGACACTTCGCGGTGGGACCTTCGCGGTTCGAGGGGGAAGGGGCGTCCCTCGAGCTCGCGGCCGACGGCGACCTCGAGGGGTCGCTCACCGCGCGGCTGAAAGGCGACCTCGACCTCGGGATCGCCTCGACGTTCTGGTCCGAGCTGCGAGGATCGGGGCCGATCGAGATCGACGCCACCGTGAGCGGCTCCGTCGACCACCCGGTCCTCGGAGGCCGGGTCTCCCTCCGATCCGGCCAGCTCCGCGTCATCGGCTACCGCCCCACCCTCGAGCAGATCGACGCGGAGGCGACGCTCGAGGGGAACACGATCTCGTTGACGTCGCTCCACGCCTTCCAGGGCGGCGGGGAGGTCTCCGCGAGCGGCCGGATCGTGCTCGAGGGGCTCGCGCCCTCCACCTGGAGCGCGACCGTCAAGGGCTCCAACGTGGCCCTGGTCTTCCCGGAAGGGTTCAAGGGCGTGTACGAGGGCCACATCCTCGTGGACGGCAATCCGAGCGCGACGACGATCGCCGGTCGCGTCGACGTCGTCAGCGGCCTGTACTC